>ENA-OPMS01000018-OPMS01000018.1-human-gut-metagenome-genome-assembly--contig:-NODE-18-length-82884-cov-5.427531_pt1 | contig 82884 bp, 89 predicted proteins | sample MGYA00241530_ERZ501758 | MGnify/ENA primary metagenome ERZ501758 (study PRJEB25962, sample SAMEA2042563) | human gut metagenome | biome: human gut; feature: human-associated habitat; material: faeces...
GGCGACGATGCCAAGATTGGCTCGTCCGGCTACGGTGCCCAGATTGACAGCACTGGCGAAGACTGTGTCATCATGTGCGCAGGTATTAACTCAGTAGCAAAAGCCTCAAAAGGATCATGGATAACACTATCCGAATGGTCTTATTCGGATAAAAAGCAAAGATATATCCCCGTTTGCGTAAAAACGGAATTTGTTGATGGGAAGAAGATCAAAGCAGATACATATTACAGTTTGAAAGGGGGAGTTTTTGTGGAAAGTGTCAATAATTAAGAGGAGGTATTATATATGAAATGGGTGATAATAAAAGGGGTTAGATATCCTATCTCCGTGGTGTCAGCCTTCGCTGCGTATTACGGGGATAATCCCTTTTTGAAGATAAGGATAAGAAACAAATATCACATTTATTTTGATAATATGGATTATCTGAATATTCAGATAAGGTATTTGATTAACAACTATCCTGACTTCGTGCAGATAGGGAATTGGTATATATCCAAGAAGCAGGTGATGTCGTGGGCACCCAAGGGGCAGGCCGTGGACGGGTCGGGCTGGGTCATATCCTTTTACCTGTTTTTTGGCTTGGAGAACAGTACTCAAATTAAGTTCGACAAGGAAGAGGAGTATCAAAGAGCTTTAGATTGTTTAAATGAGAAGTTCAATGTAATATTATGAGTTGTATCATGAAAACCATGATACTTAGAGGAGTATTGAGATTGATAGTGATCAAGGCAAATGATGTTGTTTAATTTTAAAAAAAATAAATTGTTATGAAAATAAAAGAGCATTTATCAGTTTATCTAGAGAGTGGATATCTTTTTGACGATATGTCAGGAAAATTAAAGTGGTTTGAGATTGATAAGATCTTGATCAGTTTTACATATGGAGTAGTTAGATATGTAGGAACATGGGGAGGATGTAGGACTGAGAAAACATTAGATGGGAAATTATTTTATTCGTCCGAAGAATGTTTTAAAAAGGGTAAGAGATGGATTTGTGGATACCACCGGTATAGTGACATCTATAAAATCTAAGAATGTAGTGGAGTTTTATGTAGAAAACCCATTCGTAAAGATAAAGGATGAGTAATATCTGAAGGAATATGAAAATAAAGGCAACCAAGTACAGAAATGATTACAGGGTATGGTTGGGCTATGCCGGGGATTACAGAAATGAAAATATAGAATAACATGAAATATCAAAATTTTATGTGCCCTTATGAGCTTGCGCTAAAGTTGCATGAGTTGGGCGTAAATTCGGAGTCGGAATTTTATTTTGTGAAAGAGATGAAAGGAGGGGGAACCCAGATAGATTCAGTTACGCAAAATACAATGAGGTATTCATATAGAAAAGAAGGAGACCTCATACCGGCTTATATGAGTCATGAACTTGGAGAGATACTACCAAGTATGATAAATATCAGTAAATCAAAAATATGGGATGACTGGTTGCAGTTGACACAGTATTTCCCGAATAGGGATAGTAGATATTACGAAGCCGCCTATGTTCGTTACAATGCCTACGATTCGCCAACAGAAGTGTATAGCGGATTTGGGGAAACAGAGGCGGAGTCAAGGGCGATGCTTCTCTTTGATTTGTTGGAAAAGAAGATATTGACACCTGATGGTTTGAATTTAAAGGAAGTGGATAGGAGAAAGGAATATGAGAACGAATTTGAATAGTACAAGTATGAGAAACACATGTCCAAAATTCCCGCTTTTCGGTGCGAATTATCCAGACGCGACTTGCATAGATGGCATATTGTATGATCTGGATAATGTAGGTGATGATGGTGTTCTAATCAAGCCATTGGAAGAGATCCCATGCCCATTCTGCCGAACAGAGGAGTTTATCAGATACGATCCATTCAATAAAGAGTATAGCATGGATAGTGAAGAGGATATAAGAGATTGGTATATGAGCTATATTAATGAAATGAGAAATAAGTATGGGGGAAAATAAGAAGAAACAAACACCATGCCGGAACTTGAAAGATTGGCATACGAACAAATGAAGGAGGTAAACGATGGAGACAGTAAGATTATCAGATTACTCTTCTTATGATAAAAACAAGGGAGGAATACAAAAATTGCGTCACAAATTCAGGAATCAAATACTTGAATATTGGGGAGAAGATACCGGAATCCTAATAGGAACAACCATGGTATATGAAAGACATTTGTGGAACGAGGAAGTTAAAGTAATATGATTATGGATGATAATAAGATAATGGAAGCGGCTAAGTTAATAGCCAACTCCTCAGCGGCCTTGATCGAGGCTATGGGGATGATGAGCGAAAATATCGAGAGAGCTAATAGGGGCGAGTCTTTGGCGTATACCGAGGAGGTCTTTAATAAAGTGATTACGGATAATGGAATAGATTATAATAGTGTTATAAGTAGAGGTTGGATATGAGAAATGGAGGAAAAAGATCATGGAGAAAGCAGTTAAAACAGATATGGAATATAGGGAGATATTAGAGAAATCATTATCAGCTATTCAATATCTAAGGATACATGGATTCTCGACATACATGGAATCGGAAGGGATTGTTAATAGAATAATGATGTTTAAGGACAAGAATGAGATGAGAGATCGAAAGATCAGATCAATTTAATAAAACTAAGGTAATCATATTAAATGGAGAATCATATGGGAGCTACAATAACCGTAATTGGATCGGAGTGGATATCATTAGATAATTCTCTACCGGAAGTACAGAAACCATGTTATTTTTTGGATAGAGAGAACATTTTTCGTGGGGTAATGGATGAGTCGGGTGACGTATATGAGATATTGGATAATGGCACCAATGATGTTGTATATCATAGCAATATAGAGGATGGATATATAGCTTTTTGGAAACAAGAATTAAAAATGATTGAGAATATGGAGGATAAGAATATTTCAGATAAGACAAGAATGAAGGGCATGAACCAAGGGATATGGCTGGCGGTTCAGGAGCTAGCCCACGACGGGCGATGGACGCAGGCCGCAGAGGAACTGGTGTCTTCTTGTGGATTGACCGAGGATGAATGTAGGGAGCTGCAAGAAGAAAGCGGATCATTCAATGATGAGATGCTTGATTTTATTAACAGCGTATTCGGACATGAGGATATGATAAATAATAGTATAACTTTGGAGAATATAGGGTATCATAAGATAGGCTCTATATTTAAATATAATATTGGTTCGAAAGAAGTAGAACTGGAGGTGGTTGAATCCAGTGATGCTAGTTGTGAAGGATGCGTATTTAATAATAGTAAGAATTATTACTGTAAGGATACCCATTGTATTGATGTAGATAGGAAAGATGATATAGACGTTATATATAAAGAGGTAAAAAGATCATGAGTTTAATAGATAAATTAGAGGATTTGGTGGTCAAGGTAGACACCGAATACCAAGAGAAGATGGAGGCGGTGATCCGGGAGATAGTTCCGGGGATGCCGGAAGGGAACGTGCGCCATGCCGCCGAGTGTATGTGTACGGACAGGATGGGGAGCATGATGGATATCGATATTTATATATTAAAGGAAGAGGATAGACCTTACGAATGCCATTATCTAAAGGATCTGCTGGAGGATAGGGTAGCTAGAATAGCCAAAATGCATGAGGATGAAAGTTATACATACAATATGGATGATAATTATTGGTGCGCCACATGTGGATCCCATTCTCATAAAAAGGATTCCAAGACAGGGTATTGCTGGCATTGCGATACGGTTAATTGGGTTAAAGAAGATGGAGCAGATGTTAGGGTATAATTACCAAAGAATAAATATGAATGATAGGAGAAAGGATAGTATTAACTATTAATAATGTTTATTTAATTTAATTCAAAAACAAAATGTCTACTTTTGTAGACACATAAAAATTATATATATGGAAAAGAGTGAGTTTGTAAAGAAATTGGAGAAGATCATCGATATGGTTAAGACCGAAGATGATGGTTTCGAGTATGGTGGCAAAGTCATTTTCTATAAAGAAGATGATAGTAACTATGAAGTCTCGGTAATGAACATTGAGATGAATTTGGAAGTAGAAGCCAATGTTATGGCTGGTATGGATGATATGGATTTTACCTGCCTTATGAGTGAGGTTTATAAACAAAAGGCGGCAAAGGCTACAATGATGGAGAAGGATGACGATGAAGACAATTAATGAGATGACCGATCAGGAGATATATGATCTTACTGATGAGCAGGTAGAGAAATTGATCGTAACAAGATGCGCGGAGGAAGGTGTCAGGTTTATAGATGAGCCTCCAGTCATGAAGACGTATGGATATAAATCTATTTCTCCATCTCATTTCTTCTACTATTTGGAGGGCTTGAATATAGCCGTTCTTGATCAGAATGATGCTATTAAGATAGCTAAGTTATTAAGTGAATTTGATCTATACAGTACTAGATATGATTTCACCATATCCAATGAGGAGCTATGCAGTAGATTGGATATAATCAATATCAGGCATGTTCCGATGTTTGACACGAAAGATAAGGAAGCTTATAAGTCTGTCAAGGATAAGAACAACGAGATCGAGGAGGAGTATAAAGATCAGGTAAACGAATACAAAGAGAATGTAAAAAAGATGGGTGAAATCCGTGCCGAGATATGGCCAAAAGTAATTGATGTAAGGCGCAAGATTGATCACATGAATCATCTTAAAGTTCTTTTCGTAAAGGAATATCTTCCGTTGGTGGATCACGACACGGACAAGGCTATGATATTTTTCAAGAAGGCTTATGATGTGGATGATGATACGGAGAGATATATTCGTAAAGGAATAAAAGATTATCCTTTGTTTAATAATAATATAGATTAAAATGCACAATTGGTTTAAATGTACGGTTTCTTACGAGACCGATGCCGAGAACGGCATGAAGAAGAAGGTAAAGGAAGAGTATTTAGTAGATGCCCTTTCTTATACCGAATGTGAGGCTAGAATCATAGAGGAAATGAGACCATTCATCTCCGGTGAGTTTAGCGTTGATATCAAACGATTCAGGATAGCGGAATTGTTTGCCATGGATGGAGACCGGTTCTATAAGGTCACGGCTGATTATATTACGATAGACGAGAAATCGGGCAATGAGAAACGCAAGGCGTTTAACTACATCGTTCGGGCCAATGACCTTGATCATGCCAAGAAGAACTTCGAGGAGGGCATGAAAGGGACTATATCAGACTTCGTGGTAACCTGTATTAAGGAGGAGAAGAAGTTGATGGATTTCTATGAGTTTGACGGTAAGATCAGGAACCCGGAGAAGCATGAGGATAGTAAGCAACAAGGCTAGCTACGAAACCATGTCATCCGTCGCCGAGAAGTTGATGGAGATAAGTAAGATGGAGGGTACGATTTATCGTATCCTCACATTATCTAATAAGACTTATCTGGCTTCTAAGTTAGGATATAGCAGGTCAGGGTTCTATAAAAAAATACAGAACAGGAATTTTAATATCCGGGAGCTGGCTCAGATATTCGATACGATCATCAACTTCAAGGATCAAGATTGGACTGAGGGTAAGATTAATAGGCTTAAGAGGTATAGGGCTATGAGCCTTATGGAGTTCAATAAAAGTTATAAAAAGAAAAGGTGATTATATATAATTTTACACTAAAAATAGCATATAAATAGGAATTTATAAATATTCTATTTATATTTAAGCTATGTATTTGGTGGAGCAACATATAATTACTATTAACGATAAGAGATATAAGGATTTAGATCGAATATGTCTCTTATCCAAGAACCTATACAATGCAGCTTTGTATATAATAAAGCAAGAGTTTCTTAGTACAGGTAAGTGGATAAGAGCTGTAGAGCTTAATAAGAAGATGGTAGCTGAGAGTAACATAGATTATAGGGCAATGAGTGGGTCATCCTCTCAGCAGATTCTTATGACTTTAGATAAGAACCTAAAATCTTACTTCTCTGCTATTAAGGCATGGAAGCGTGATAATAAGAAATTCACTGGATGCCCTAAATTCCCAAAATATAAGCATAAAACAAAAGGCAGGAACATGTTCTCTTATTCTTACGCACAGTTTAGACATAAAGGAGGTTTTATCTATTTCCCTAAAAAGGAAGGATTATCTCCTTTAAGAACTAATTGTAAGGAGGGAACTGTAAAGCAGGTTAGATTCGTCCCTAAATCAGATTGTTATGTTATAGAAGTTATATATGAGTCAGTTATAAAAGATCAACTTGATGATAACAATAGGGTCATGTCTATTGATCTAGGTGTAAATAATCTTGCTTCTATCGTAACTAACGTAAGTAATAAGTCTATTTTGATAGATGGAAGGAGACTTAAATCTATTAATCAGTATTATAATAAAAAAAGGTCAGATATTCAAAAACAATTAAAGAAAGTAAATGGGAAAGAAAATTCGAGACGGTTGATGTCCTTAACAAGAAGGAGAAACAACAAGGTGAAAGATTATCTTCATAAGGCAAGCAAGGAGATAATAAATACTTGCTTGAAGGAAGATATAACAACATTGATAGTAGGTCATAATGATGGATGGAAGCAAAATGTGAACCTTGGTAAAAGGAATAATCAGAATTTTGTTTCAATTCCATTTGAGATGTTTATATCAATGTTAAGGTATAAATCAGAAAGACAAGGGCTAAGATTTGTTGAAGTAAACGAATCTCACACGTCAAAATGCAGTTCTTTCGATTTAGAGCCAGTATGTCATCATGATACTTATGTTGGTAGAAGGGTAAGAAGAGGTCTTTTTAGGACAAGAGAAGGTATTCTTATTAACGCTGATATCAACGGAAGTTATAATATCATGAGAAAAGTAAAGGGGGACGCAGTAATGCCACTCCATACAGGGTTTGGGTATAACCCGGTTAAGAAATTTATTAACTAATTATACAGGTGTAAACTTGTATATAATTACCAAAGAAAAAGGCATGAGAGGTAAGATGTTACCGTGTGAGAGATGCGGGAGGATGGTAGCCATAAGGAGCAAGGGGTTATGTCCAGCATGCAGAGCCAAGGAACTACCGCCAAAGGGGAGGACGGCGATACGGGCGAAGGCCAAGCCCCGGGGTAGGAGCCTAGCCGTGTTCTTTGGCGCCCATGTGACTAGATTGAGTATGACAAGGAGATCTGATACCGGCGCATATATACCATGTCCTGGGGTAAGTAACATCTGTCACTTATACCCTAAACGGAAATATAAATCGGTCGCCGAGGATAATGATAACATTATCTACTTGACGGCTGATGAGCATACAAGATTCGATTATCTATTAGATACGATGGATTTTAGCCGGCTCTTGGATGAGTTTGGTAACGTATGGCTGTTGGCGGCCAGAAGGATGAGGGATCTCGCACCTAGAGTCGAGGAGGATGGTAAATTAAAAACCAGATTATTATCATGGATAGAAGAAAACAAAGATTACTTCTAGCTCTCGGATACGAGGCTATAAGTGACACGATATATAATAACGGAACGATTATGGAAGTCATAAGCGATCAGGAATCGTTTGATGACATGAGAATCCGTTTATCTAAAAGGCATCATATGGTCATCACGGATGATGGAGTGGTAATAAAGGCGAGTTTTGATAAAGAAATGAATGAGCATGCGCCATCATATTATTGGCGATCATCATTACCAATATTAAGATCATATCATACAGATCCTAAATTTACCGCTTTCTTTGGCATATTAGATGTTTTGTCAACGATCCCAAAGAAAGGTATGGATGAGGAGGAAAAGTCTGTTGAAGGGCCTAAAAAAGAGCCTAAAGAGGAAATGGAAGTTGAGTATGATCTGGAGACCGAACAGCAGTATTATGCCGCTGAATGGATCAAGGATATCCCGACACCAGTCTTATACAGAATGACCGTGGCTGGCAAGCGTGTTTATTATGAAATGGGAGCTGATGGATACCCTATCATATATGATGGGGCTACCAATAATATTGCGAATGGGTATTGTGATACTTCCGGGGCATTAGAAAAATGGAAAAATGAGATGAGACTCAAGGGTAAGGATCCAGACGAGTACGCCAACTACCGGGCTGACTTGGGTACGATCATGCATTACTTATTTGGATTGTATCTGACGGGAGTTAAGATAAAACTGATTCCAACATGGATAAGAAAAGCTGTCAAGGAAGCTAAGTTGAGAATAGACAAGTATAGGATGGAGCGGATATTAGTGGATAATATGGATGAGTTGATAGAAGACCTAATATCATTCGCTATATTCTGTAAAGAAAGACATGTAAAACCTGTGCTGATTGAGAAGATGTTGAGGTCAAGGAGATTGAAAGTAGCTTCCTCTGTGGATGCCGTGGTGGAAATGGATAGCGAGCCGGAGATGGTGGAGATAGAGGTCGAGACAGGAGAGTTCTATAAGACTGGAGCCAAGAAAGGTCAACCTAAGACAGAGAAAAAGAAGATAAAGAGATGCAGGAGGATATTCGCTATATTGGACTTCAAATCAAACAGGAAAGGCAATTTCTATGATGAGTATGCTTTTCAACTTGAGTTATATAGAAGAATGATAATGGAGAACTACGGAAAGATATTGGAGATAGAGGAGATATATAACTTCGCTCCGGGTGATCCTACCGCCAAGACAAGCCAATATAAACTGAAGAGACAAACTGATAATCCTATACTTAACATGGCTACAGTCGTATATCTCCAAGGTAAGTATAAGTTCGAGAAAATCAATTATACGGTTACATCAAGAATAGGATCTTTGGATATAGAAAGTGATTTTGAATTGAATAACTTGATAAGAAAAGAATCACTGAGAGATTATATTTATCGAATCATGAGTGAGAGGATAGGATAATGGAATTCAGGGAGTTTGACAAGAGCGTACATCGGTATGAGTTGGATCATAGCAAGCCAAGGAGGAAGATGACGTGCCCGCAATGCGGCAAGGATAAGTGTTTTACGCCGTACGTGGACGTAACCACCGGACAGATAGTAGGGGAGCAGTTTGGAGTATGTGATCACAAAAATAAATGTGGTTATTTTAAATATCCAACAGGCAATGAGCTTGGGAGCAATGATCTTTTTACCGATTCAAACAAAGTATTAAGGAGGTATAGGCCTCCCGTGAATCCAGATATAGCCAACTGTATCCCAGTAAACAAGATGTTTGAGACCCTTAATCCTTTCGAGACATCCGATCTTCAGGATTATCTATCCAATATCTTCGGATCGTATCATACCAATAGGGCATTTAGCTTGTATAAGGTGGGGATGATGAGATTCGGGGACTGGGGTAAGTGCTGTGTGTTCTGGCAACTGGATAAGAATTGGGTGGTGCGGACCGGGAAGATAATGGACTACGGGCCTGACGGGAAGAGGGTAAAAGTTCCCATGGATCACGTATGTTGGGTGCATATACTGGACGGTCAGGATTACCTGCTTAGGCAATGCCTGTTCGGGGAGTTCCTTATAAACTTCTATCCCAATGACGCTCCGGTGTATATAGTAGAGTCAGAGAAGACGGCTGTTATCTGCAATATTGTGTACCCTAGTAGGTTGTTTATGGCCTGTGGCGGTATCCATATGTTGAAGAGGGAGATGATAGAGACATTGGGTAGGAGGCGGATAGTCCTGTACCCTGATAAAGGCGACGCTTTCAACGAATGGAGAAAGAAGGTAGACAAGGATATGAGGGGGATGAATATAGAGATAAGTAATTTTCTAGAATCAAAACCCAATATAAATGAGGGAATGGATATAGCGGATTATTTTATTATTAAACAAATTTACAATGGCAAAGGTAGTTAACAATTACAAGAAATTCAAGGTGCTTGAAATAACAAGACAGGAGATGATGGATAAGCTCACCAGATATGGGTGCTTAGGTATTTGCGATATGTGTAACAGACCTACGTCCGTGGGCTATTATGTAGCGGTAATCAATCAATGGATGTGCGAGGACTGTTATAATGATTTCATCAAATCGGTTGACAGGTATGAGGAGGATATGAGAATAGAGAACAGAAATTTTGATAGATTCTGCAATCTATTTAATGTTGAGATAGAAGAAAAGGTATGAAAGAACTGTCTTTAGCCCAGAAAGCTATGTTAAACGGATCCGTATGCCCGTATTGCAAGAACCCATCCACTATGATAAATACGGTAGAGGGGAAGCAAGTTGGGTGCGAGAAGTGTGGGGCTTGGATGAGATCCGATCCTTTTGGGAAGCCGATGGGGAGGCTGGCTAAGCCGGATCTTCTTAGGAGTATGGATATGGTAATGACTGAGATTAATATATTTGCGTATAGAACAAAACGGGATGTGCAGGATATTTACAAAAGCCTATCTGGTGAATTGGATATACCAATAGAATATGTATCCCCATATAAGATGTCTTTGCCATCACTACTTAATACCATGAGATATATTGAAAAGTATGGCGATAATCATATACGGATATATGATAGAACCATGGTAAAGAAGGCTTGCCCTAGGCACGGAGCGGTGGCGATCGGGAGCAACGCCTGCCACGGATGTCCGGAGTTCCTGTTCCATGTGGTAAACGACACGACCGATACGGTGGTGTGTGATATGGATATGAGTTATGGAGACTGTATAAAGGAAGATAAATAAATTTGATAGATAATATTAATTGTATAAAAGATGAAAGTAATTTTTATTCATAAGCCTACTGGATATTATGTAGGAGGATCAGTATTTAACAAGACATGTGGTTTTTACAAATGTAGGGATAAGATGATAGAAAAAGGCATAAGCGAGGATAAGGCTAATATGCTGATTGATATAATAGGTCCACACGTATGTGTGTGGGAGATAAAGGATGGAGACGATCCTTATAAGAGCATGAGAGATAGACTCGGGGATAAAGCCTCGTATCTGGATGGAGAGGATATTATCGTAGAGAATTATGATTATGATGAGGAGGACGAAGAGGATGGGGAAATCGACTGAATATTATAGGACACATCCGGAAGCCAGAAAGAAGAAGGCTGAGACGGACAAGAAGATTAATGCTCGTCCTGAGCAGAAAGCCAAGAGACGGGAGTTGGGTCGTAAGAATTACAAGACCGATAAGCTGAAGGGTAAGGCTTATCGGAAGGGGAAGGATCTATGCCATACGGCTAAGGGATTAAGATATAAATCAAGATCAGCTAACAGAGGATCTAAATCCGATACGGCTGGCGATAGAAACGCAAGAGGATGAGTGAGGATAGGATATGGAGGTCATCCAAGGAGATTATCATGGATGCCTATGAGAGGATAAGAAAGTATCAGTCGGGAGAGCTTCTCCCGGCTCGTACTGGATACGCTTATCTTGACAAGGCGTTACTGGGCGGGTTCTACCCACAACATGCGGTGGCTATAGGCGCTAGACCCGGAGTTGGCAAATCTTATCTGGCGCAAAAAATCATGAGCAATGTGATGAATGTCAATATCAATCCACAGGCAGATGATTATGTATGGTTAAGATGTGAGTTTGAGATGAACCCAGAAGATTTGATGTTACGTTCACTATCAAAAAAAATGGGGAAAGACATACAAGATATACTCCTTAACGAGATGTCAGAAGATGAGGTAAAAGAAATGCAGAGATGCCTTAGAGAAGAGAACTCTAGCAGAATAACATACATCCCTAAACCATCAACCGTAGATGAGCTTCAAAATTTTCTATGGAATGAGTATATGCCAATAAACAAAGATAAAAAAATGGTATTCGTGTCTATAGATCATACGGCCCTGATACAAGGCTCAGGAGATGCCAAAAGAAATATCGACTCGTTGATAACCATGTGTAATATAGCTAAAAGGACTTTTCCTAATATTTTCTTTCTTATAATATCCCAACTCAATCGTGATATCGAAGGACGACGGGATCCAAAGGATCATATGCCAAAGCAATCTGATTTTTATCAATCAGATACATTGGGACAGTTATGTACGGCTATGGTAGCGTTGAATATACCAAAAAGATATGGGTATTCCTCATACATGCAATTTCCGCAAGGCTGGTATCCTAATCTGGAACGTTTCAAGAGCGAGTCAAGACGATCCTTCCGTGTGGATGGATTATTATTCCATCATATCGTAAAGGTTCGTCAAAGATCATTGGAGGAGATTGACGCTATACATGTAGATATCATGAAAGGATATGAGCGATATTATCCTGATGGAGGGGTGGTGCGCCAAGAAAGACCGGGAGGCTCGGACGCCCCTGTAGGCAGCGGCAAGCCGGACACGACCGTGGTGACGCTTCCGCCCCCACCTCCCGGTGTTCCATTGGAGCAACAATATATACCGCCCAGTGATGATTTCAATGTAGTACATGACGAAACACCTTATTGACATGAGATTGAGACATAATTACTTGCTTGTAGTGATAAAGGTGCTGGAAATGTTCTTGAAGACCGTATTGTCGGTTGAGGATAAGATGGGGATAAAGGAAATTATATCCTCGTTAAAGGAAATGGCTAAATACAGCATCAGATATATCATAAACCGGGAACGGGAAAAGGAGATCATGAATATCTGTGATGAGGTATCCAATAAAGTACAGGAGTATAAAAGGATAAATGACAACTCAATGATATTGGAATTGGAGAACCTAAAAAGGGAAGTTGTGGCGGTAGAGGATCTTCTTAGCTCATACAAGGGGGTTCTTGACGCCGAACTGGTGATAGCCGAGGATGATATCAGGATCATACGGGACAAGATCGCTATAAGCCTTAGAGAGGACGGGACATGTAAGAGCATGACTGACGCCGATAAAAGGGCTAGGGTGGATGTAAGATATGAGAGAGCGTTAGAGGATTATCGAATCCTTCTAAGATGCGCTAATACGGTTAGGGCTAAGATGTCTGTCATAGGGCATCTTAATCAATCAATAAATCAATCTATATCAGTTGGTAGGGTTAGTATGGCTAACGAGTCTTATACAGTTAAACAATACGAAAAAGGGAAAGAGATTATCGAAAGCAGACGCCCTTAGGGTGTTGACAAGGGCTTACAATCTAATAAAGAATGATAATTATACGTTTATGTGCGGAGCAATAGAAAGAACAGCGATTGAATTATCACTTGCTGAAAGATCATGTGTGGCGTGTTATCTTATACCAGAACTGAAGATGTTCAAACCTGTAAACAGAAAAAATGGAGATTTTTGGTTTCATTCATCAAAGAAAAACATAAGGTTACATATAATAGAGACGCTAATAGATATATATAACGGAAATGATCATCCCGATATAGTCGAGAGGGTAGCCAGAAAGATCAGGTCAATATTTTAACTCATTAGCTTATGTATAGGTGATTATATACCATTTTACACCAAAAGATGAGAAATGATATACATTTGTACGAAACATCATACTGGGTATCACCAATACCCTCTACCGGTTGCACAAGAGTGAGATCGCCGGATTCTTTTACTGAACTAAACGTTTTTGATTTTACTTACCCAACGAATGTTTTAGGGTAAAACCTTATATCAAAGACCTCTTTTGCTCAATCGTCTTGTCCGAAACAAGGGACTATATGATTCGATTGAGTGAGACAAAATTAGAAAAGAAGAATATGAAATTAAATAACATACGTATGTTTTACAACATATCTGGTGTAAAGTAGTATATAATAACCTATGTATATTAATTTTGAACAGATGATGACATCAGGATTAACGATGTCTGATGTCGGGTATCTCTTGATGATCCGGCAGAAAGAGGAGATGGCTAGCGTCATTCCAAAGGAGAAAATAGATAGTTATAAAGCATCTGGTTATATCGAGCCTCAAAAGAACGGGAAGTGGAAGATAACACCAAGGGGAGGATCGTTGCTGATGTTGATAGAGACGCCCGGTCTGACACCGGAGGTCGAGGGGATCCGGGACCGTATCGTTGGGGTATATAACGATATGGGTAAGGATACAGGAGCTATCAAGGAGGTGGAGAAAAGGCTTATCTGGTTTGTGGCTAACACCAACTTCAAGGAAGAACCTATAGTAAGGGCCGTAATATCCCATATAGACCTTAAACGTGAATATACGATGAGGTTGGATAACTTGATATGGAAACCATCAAATGTATATAGTGTGCATATGAGTTTATCGGAATCAACGTTATTCGATACGATCATAAAAATGTATGGCATGACGTCTGACTTGTATCTTAGGGAGAACAAGAACAAGGAGCTGGCATGGTTGTTCGCCATAAGCCGGCTTCCGGATCCCCCAAAGAGAATGGATAAGGAATACGCTATCACAGGCGATGTTAAGATGGATATCGAAAGGATATCGGATATAAAAAAAGAATTAGGTAGAAGATTGAAAATGTCGATTTAGATTATGGAAAAGGATAAATTATTGAGAATGATAAAAGAGGTGATATTCGAAAAGGTAGGTGAATTTAATGGGCTTAATCATCCTGAATCGATAACCAATAATGATGAGCTGGGCGCGGATATAGCCTTGGATTCCCTTGATTTCGTGGAAGTCGTAATGGAAATGGAGAAGAGAACTGGTAGATGTATACCTGATGAAGTGCTTGATGTCAAGCCTTATTACGAATTGACGGTAGGAGAGCTTACAAATATGTTGTACAATTATTTAAAGGATTATGAAAAGAGATGAGTTATTGGAGATAGTGAGGGAAGAGATATTCGAGAAAATGCATGAGTTCAATTACATTAATAATATAGAGGTAATTGACGATGTAAGAGAAGACAGTAATTTGTCATCCGATCTAGCTATGGATCCATTTGATTTATTAGAGGTATTGATAGGGATTGAAGAAAAGATGGATATAAGGATATCGGATGATGTCTTTGGCGATAAATCTGTCGATGAACTAACTGTAGGGATTTTTGTGGATATGTTGTACGATTGGCTTGAGAGTAAGTAATGGACTTCGGATATGATGATTGGGAAGAGGGGCTAGAGACCCCTCTTGTCGATGATTGCGATGACGATTACAACGAGGAGGACGAGTATGATTTCGGCTAAAGAACTAAGGATAGGGGATCTTGTAAAAGACAAGGCTGGCAATATATGGAGAGTAGGGTGCGTTACTGGTATGCGTAATGAAAGTAAGTCATTGATCCTTGAATGTGAGGTTGATGATGGGATAATGAAATGGTATTCCGGGGAAGATGATGTCATACCTATTGAGATAGATGATAATATACTTGATACTATCTATTTCAAGCGTGATAAGGGGCGGGATGTATATCGAGGCTATGGAATATCTATAGAGATTTTTGATGATGGGTATTATCTTGGGCTTAGGGATCTGGAAGACGATCTAAGCGATCCTATTCAGATTAAGAATCTTCACCATCTACAAAACCTGTTAATGGACTTATACGGACATGACATAAAAATAGATAAGCTTTATGGTAATACCGGAGAATAACTTATTATGTAAGGTTATAAACGGAGAGAAGGTTCTCGCCGCCTCTTACTCGCAGATAGACACGTTTGTCCAATGTCCGTATAAGTGGTATAAGACTTACGTGGAGGGTCATAGGTCCACGGAGAAGCATGAGGCTACGTCATATGGTACGGTTATCCATCAGACAATGGAGTATTTCTTCAAGAACGGATGTAGACCTTCTTATGAGGATATGAGTAAGGCTTTCAATTACTACGCCGATATAGAACAGATTCCTTTTGATAGCGTAAAATCCCAGATCGAGTCTATGCAACATGCGGCTAGGTTAATAAGATGGATTGTGGGGTTGTTTGAGAAGGATGCTGCTGGCAATTATAAGAAGGCATGGTCTGATCTTACGCCAATGGAGAAGGTGGTCCGGGGGTCGAGACCGGCCGGCGTGGAGGAGGACTTCGTCCTGCCCTATAAGCTACCCAAGCCACTTACCTTGGATGGCGTGACGTACGATAAGGTACATATCATAGGATCGGTGGACTGGCGTGGGGAGTATAAGACAAAAGACAGGATAGCTATGTATACGATAGACTGGAAGTCCGGGAGAAAGTTATTCGATGAGGATAAGCTGCTTCACAATCTCCAGCATCCGATATACGCCTTCTACATACTGAGAAAGTACAAGGTATTGCCGGATATGTGCAGCTATTTCTTTACCCGCATGCTGGACAATCAGAACGTGAAGGTAGATAAGGAGAAAGTAGAGAGATCTGTCAAGGAACTTAACGATATTCTCCTTGACATGTATGATTTCGAGACAAATAAAATAGATAGCTATCAAGCTCACGTTTGGGACGATGCCAAACAAGGGTATAAGTACGAGAAGCGCTACCTCATGGGACGCCAGCCGGCCTGCCTTGAACCCCGCCCCAAGCCCTTGTGTTTTTGGTGCGATTTCTCAATCCACAAACAAAACACATGTAGGTATTCATCGGATTGGGATGAGTCAAAAAGAAAGAATAAAAAAGATTAACTTTATTAAAAAGCCTCGGTAAATATCTAGGCTTTAATTATATTTGTGTCAATAAATAACTGGTTATGATAGAATAAATTATTTGTATCATAAACTATGTTTATATTTATGGCATAAGATATTAAAAATGAGATTAGTTGAGAGACATATCGTAAAAGACAACCGATTTGAGGATATATGCCTCAAATCCGGGTTGTTGTATAATTATGTTCTTTTCAATGTCAGACAAGGTATATTTTCCGGAGATTACATAAATGAATATGAGTTTTCTACTAAATTATGTAAGGAGAATCAGGTTGATTTTAGGAATCTACCATCAGTAGTATCCCAACAAGTCGTAGCTCAAGTATTTTCGGTAACAAAATCTTGGATCAGATCAAAGAAGGAATATAAAAAGAATCCTTCTAAGTTCAACTCAGAACCTAAATTGCCGAAGTACAAGCGAGGTAAGAAGCAGAATATGGTAGTCTTTACGACTTCTGCTTGCAGGCTTAAGAGTGATGGTTGCATCCATTTTATCAAAAACATAATTCAACCAATCAAAACAAACATAGGAGATAACAAATTATGTCAGGTTAGGATAATTCCACAAGCCACTTGTTATGTGGTTGAGGTGATTTATGAGAAGAAGGAACAGAATCTAAACCTGAATAAGGATAATGTTCTTTCGATTGATTTGGGATTGAATAATTTATGTACATGTATAAGCAATGTAGGTATCAAGCCTTTCATTGTAAACGGCAAGATTATCAAGTCCTTTAATCAGTGGTATAATAAGAAGAGAGCTAGATTGATGTCTTACATTGGAGATAAGGGAACTTCAAGGAGACTTAGACAGCTAAATAATTATAGGAATTTTTGGATAGATGATCATATCCATAAGATCAGCAGGTTTATTGTCAATTATTGTATTGACAATAATATTGGTAGTCTTGTAGTAGGGTTAAACAGAGGATGGAAGAATGGAGTAAATCTAGGAAAGAGGATAAATCAGAAGTTCGTTGAGATTCCGTTCTCCAAGCTAATTGATAAGATTTCTTACAAATGTAAATTGGTTGGAATAAACTTTCAAACCAATGAGGAATCCTATACCTCCAAAGTAGATCATCTGGCTTTTGAGAAACTGTGCAAGCATGATGTTTATCTCGGCAAAAGAAAGAAACGAGGATTGTTTCAAAGCTCTATTGGGAAGCTGCTAAATGCTGATATCAATGGAGCTATCGGAATTGGTAGGAAAGTATTCGATGATTCTTACGTCAGTGGGATAATCGATAGTGGGTTGGCGTTTAACCCGGTTAGAGTAAACATTTTGTGATATGAATGTGAATTTAATAAATAAAATAAATAATTTTAGTAACGTGGACAAAAGTGAAAAAGAAAAACAGATATTAGATCTTCTGATGTCTAGAAAGGATATTAGGAAATTGGTAGAGAAATCAAATGAATGTTATTCTAAAATGGATTTCGTTGGTGCCATGAAATACCGGAAGGAGATAAAGGATATAGTAGACCGGGAATCGAAGATTATGTTGACAAAAAGTGAGTCTTTGGTAGATTTGATGAATGATGCTGACAACGAATATAAATTCAATATGTTGGTATGGCTACATTCCATGATGTGTATGGCGGATGTATTTAACGGGATATTGGAGGATTTCAAGGATGGAGTAAGAAAAGCCAATGGAAACTCCAAATTTATTAAATTCGATAATCTAGATCGATTGATGATGGAGTGCAAGAAGGAAATTGATTATCTGATGAAAGGCACAAGTAAATCATTTCAAATATCCTTTGCCGTAAGGAGCGATGAGATGAGGGAGATGATAGAGAGTATGGTTGGGAATAATATCCGGGAAGGGTACGACATGTTCAAGGAAGAGGCTGAGATGGTGAATGAGACAGACAGGAGTAAGATAGAGGAATTTAATAAAAAACTTGACCATGATCAAATGTAATATAAAGCTAGGCGATATAGTCCATACCCAGATAGGAACAGGAGAGGTGATAGCCATAAGCAAGACCAAGGAAACTTTAATGGTGAAAATGGACGATGGTCGGGAGTGTGCGATAAGATCAGAGTACGTGAAAGACGTTTTTGATAACTACAGATCCAAATGACATATAAATTAAGACCATATCAAGAGGAGTGTGTCAAAAGCATCTCTGATTACATAAACTCCGACAGGAGCGATCCAGCAATTGTGGTGGGACCCGTTGGATGCCATGCTAAGGATTCTCTTATACCAATGTTTGATGCTACTTTTAAAAAAGTTCAAGATATAAATATAGGAGATATAATTATAGGTGGAGATGGGCATCCAAGAACGGTCGTAAATTTGGTAAATGGAATTGATGAAATGTATAGGATAACACCTATAAAAGGGAAACCATTCGTAGTTAATGGGCATCATATTTTATCATTATACAGAACCCCAGACGGCAAAGGATGGTCTAGATCTTGTGCGGGTATAGATGAAATATCTGTAAATGATTATATATTATCAAGCAAAAATTTTAAAAACAATCACAAGCTAAGAAGATCAGGGGAAATATATTTTAATGGGGAAGACAATCTTCCATTACCTCCATATTTTTTGGGTATATATCTTGGGGACGGATGTTCAACATCAAGTATAGGGATAACTACAAGATGGCAAGAGGTGGTTGATTATCTATATGAATTTGCTAAAAAATATGATCTACATATAAGAGTGGCGACGAAAAATAAAGGCGATAATAAAGCAAAATCATATTTTCTAACCACAGGAAAATGTAAGGGGCAAATTAAATCAAGGAATAAGATCATAAACATCATAAAAGAGATTGGTCTTTTTGGAAAAACAGCGAAGGATAAATTTATCCCAACGGAATACCTAAGGTCATCATTTGAGAATAGACTGGAATTACTAGCCGGATTTGTAGATACTGATACATATTATAATTCAAAAGGAAATATGTATGAATATTCATCTAAGTCATATAGGATGATATCACAAGTCCAATTCCTGTGTAAATCGCTCGGGCTTGGAGCTGAGATAGGAAAACCAAAAATAGTAAATGGTGAGACATATTATAGAATGCAAATAATTGGTAATCTTGATATTGTACCAAATAAAGTGATATGCAGAAAAGGTTTGCCAAGATCAGCAAAAAAAAGGATTAATGTAACAGGATTCAATATAGAGCATATTGGTAAAGGTGAATATTATGGATTTACAGTAAATGGAGATCATCTTTATTGCGACGATCAATTTTTTATTCATCATAATTGCGGTAAATCGATCCTCATAGCAGAAGCGGCTAGATTGATGGGAGATAAGACGCTGGTTCTCCAGCCGTCTCGCGAATTACTAATACAAAACCACGACAAGATCACATCTTACGGGATACCGGCTGCCATCTATTCCGCCTCCTGTGGCAAGAAAGAGCTATCTAACATGATATATGCCACGTTAGGGTCTATCAAGAAGGTTGTTGGTCAGCTTAAGGAGATGGGGATCAGGAACGTGTTGATAGATGAGGCTCATGCCGGATACAGTCCTGAGGATGGCAGTGAGTTCATGACATTCATGAATGAACTGAAACCGAAAAAGGTGATAGGGTTTACCGCTACACCATGCAGGCTTAAAACGATGTCGATAGGGCAGGTGTCATATTCCCAGCTTAATTTCATCACTCGTATGAGACCGGTATATTTCAAGAACCTGATTCACGTGATACAGGTAGAGGAGATGATAAGGCAAGGGTTCTGGACTCCTATTGAGTACGAGACATGGGATTTCAACGGAGATGCCCTTAAACTTAATTCTAACGGCTCCGAATATACGGCCGAGTCTATTAGTGAGGCGGTGAGAAAAAACGGCTTAAACAACCTTATTTTACGTCGGTTGATGGTATTAAAAGACGTATGCAGATCTATACTGGTGTTTATGGATTCTGTTGAGAGCTGCAATACGGCCGCCGAATGGATGAACGCAAAGATATGCGCTGGCATGGCGGAGGTAGTTCACGGAGGCACGCCAAAGAGGCAGCGGGAGGCTATAGTCGAGAGGTTCAAGTCAGGTGGGACGCAGGTGGTGTTCAACTATTCCGCCCTCGGAACCGGATTCGATCATCCCGGACTGGACTGTGTGGTATTCGGCAGACCTACGTTCTCGTTCTCTACATGGTACCAAGCCATTGGTAGAGCCGTGAGAATCAAGGATGGAAAGGATAGTGCGATGGTGGTTGACTGCTGCGATAACTCTTCGAGATTCGGCGATATACGGGGTCTTAGCATAGAGAACTACAAAGGATATGGATGGGGGATGTTTATCGGCGATAAACTAATCACTAATATCCCGATGGGGAATAAGGTAACGAAAACGGATCTGGATATCAAAGCCGCCAAGAAAGACCGAAGGAGGGGGCTGGCGCAGGGCATTACCGCCTCCCCTATACCCGGGAGACCGGATCATCCCCTTGGCTCTACGGTAATGACATTCGGGAAATATTGTGGATGGATGTTGCATTCGATCCCAGTATCGTACTTCAAATTCATAAACGAGACATTTGACTGGGATAATGATAGAAATAAGGATATAAAAGAATACATAGATTTTTTAATTAAAAACAATAGATTATGACAGGATGTATATATCATGAGGCTGATCTTGACGGAGTAATGTCAGCGGCTATAGTAAAAAAGTATTTCAAAGGGGAAGACGTTGATCTTCTTCCTTACAATTACGGCAAGGAAATACCTGACGTGAATAAATATGATAAGGTGTTTGTAGTTGACGTGTCATTTGGAGACAGAACAAGCTTGCTGTTTGATGAATGGAAAGACAAAGGGATAGATGTCACATGGATAGACCATCATAAGACAGCGATAGATGCTATGAAAGACTATAATATCAAAGGTAAAAGACGTATTGGTACGGCGGCTTGCGAACTTACATGGGAATATCTTTTCGATGATATCGAAACCCCCAATGTGGTAAAATTATTGAGCGCTTATGATGTATGGGATCATGATCGCTTCGAATGGAGTGACGTTCTTTCATTCCAATATGGGATGAGAGGGTATTGCGGGCTTGACGTTGACATGGTCAGGGAGGTGCTAAACAAGGCGAATGGCGAGTTTGTTTCTGATATGATAAGAAATGGCGAGGCCATAATAGAATATATCATCGAGAAAAACAGAGGAGAAATGAAGATGTTCTCATTCGAGGCTGACGTGTTTGGGTATAAGGCCATATGTATGAATACGACGGAGTTCAACAGCGCTACATTCGAGGCTAAATACAATCCAAAGAAACATGATCTGATGATGCCGTTCTGCTGGAATGGGAGATTCTTCAGATGCACGTTCTATACCACCAAAGAGGAGTTGGATGTCTCGGCGCTGGCACGTAAGGCCTATCCCGGGGGAGGAGGTCATAAGGCGGCGGCAGGCTTCCAGCTTAGCGCAGAGGATATGATGGAGTTCTTAAAAAGTAGAAAGATGTTATGATAGGATTGGTATTTACCCTCATAATAATGACCGGTTCTATTTATTTGATAATAGAAGGGAATAAGAAGGATGATTCTGCCGAATTTTATGGAGGACTAATAGCGACAATCCTATCTATCGTTTTGATGTGTTTAGTAATACAAAATATAAATACAAAAGATATGAGAAAGGTGTATAAATTCAAGAGACTTAACGAAATGAAGCTAGACGATTACGGCTTCGGTTTGTTCGAGTACAATGGTGCTATTTATTTCAAGGAGGCAGATGAAGGGAGATGCTTTGATGTGAGAAGCGGAAATGAGGTTATTATCGGGAAAGATAAGATTGTAACGGTCTTGGAGGATTGATCATGAGAAAGCTTAACGACACCAACAGGACAAGAAAGAGAAACGTGCGGCACTCGTGGATGAAAGCAGATCCGGGGATTCAACGCTGCGCTATTTGCGGGATTACAAAGCAAAGCGAGTGGAGAGACGGGAAGACCTCGCATTGCGTATATCTATCATCTGGTGAGCTTTATTCTATTACAGGAGAGACACCGGAATGCAGGGATCTTAGTGAATTTTATTAATAAAACAAAAAGGAGTTTGAAATGAAAGAGGGATTTAGCAAATACGACAAGGTTGTTTATGATGGTGAGGTATTTGAGGTACTTGAAACCGCCGACAATACGGGGATAATGAAAATAGAACCGTTATTTGATGAGACATATAAATTTATTTGGGTTAATGAGGAGATGGTTGTCTCGTTAAGCAGGGCTATCAAGTTAAGGCTTATTGATGATGAGACGGCAGATGAGGCGATGAATTTTGGGAAGCCAAAAATAGGAGACGCGGTGGTGGAAAGCGGACCGCTTGTAGGGAAAGACGGCAGCGGCAAGGACGACCGGGCCGACGGCAAGCTTCGGTGGGATCTCCTTCCTTTGGCTGAGATAGAGGATATCGTGAGGGTATATACGGAGGGGGCTAAGAAATACGCCGACAATTCATGGCAGAATATACCTGATGGATTTGAGAGATATAGAGCGGCTTTACTTCGCCATATGACGGCGTACATGAAAGGCGAGAGATATGATAAGGAGACAGGGCTGATGCATTTGGCACAAATTTGCTGGAACGCCATAGCGTTATTATATTACGATAAACATAACAAAGGGTTAATAGAATGGAAGGATCAGGAGAAATAATAGTAGACGAGAAATTAAAAGCTATTGACAAAAGGACTGGTAGATACATTAATGTGATCAAGCGCACTATTGATGATGATACCCCATTCTCGACAGTTAAATACCTCGATAAGAATCATAAAGAGCTGAATTATGATCGTGTAAGGCATCTTAAGTTTGATATAGACATAGATTGGGAGTTGAGAAGATATCAAATCGTGAAGGATTTATTATCTAACAGTTTCGATGGGAGGAAGATGGGTGTAGATGAGATAGATAATGCTATATTTACAGCGGATTTAATTATTAACAAATTAAAAACTATTTAAAGATGGTAAGAATCGATTTTTTCACGAAGAAAGACGCTGAGTACAGCGATTACATGCGATATATTATCGCCAACACGTTACAGGAGTATGAGGGTGAGGCTACGTTGAACCAGATCCCGGAGAACAAGGCCACGGAGGAGGAGATATCCAAGTACGGTATAGAGGTATACCCTACTATCATCATCAGTGGAGATAATATGGATGGCTTTAACAAACTTGAGGGGATGGCCAGAAAAGCTGATCTTATTAACATCATGTCGTTATACGACAAGAAATAGGCTTATGACGATAAGGGATAAATATTTTGGCTGGAAAGATATATTCTTTAACAGGTTCGTGCATTGTTGTAATGAAAAAAGTGACCAACCACAAGGAAGTAATATACCTCTAGCCAAAATAAACTTCGATAACAAGACAGGATATGTGGAGGACGGGACTATTAATATAGCCGAGCTTCTTCAATATCTTTGGATAAATAATAAGGTCTATAGGTGTGAATATGCACCCATAGATATATCTTCTGTCTTACAAACATTGATCAGATTGACCGAGAACGCTAAACATATGTTTGAGGATCAACCGGGTGTATATGACATGATCCCATATAGAGGTTTTTTTCTTAGAGATGATTTTTCATCCGGAAAAGATTATTCACTTGATTTGGATAAAATAGTGAGCGGTATGGGAGGATGGTATGGGGAGGATGAGGATCCATGCTACTCGATGTTCGTCAGTCAAGACCAGATATGGAACTTGAATCCGATATTGAAGGTATTAGCTGATGAAGGATCTATTCTAGCCAAAAAACTTGGGTATGATATGAACTCATATGTCAGCGACAATGGATATACGATATACAACCCCTACCTCTCGTGGATCAATCATTACTATCATTATTGCCCGACATTTAACGAGGATAAATTAAAGCCTTGGGATAGAGTAGAGGATAGGAAAAATAAGTTCAAGATGACGGATAAGGTCAAGAGAGGTGCCAATAACTGGTATTATTCAGGTGGGACTATATCTTGTGTGGATAATTTCTTGGGGAAAGAATATAGGAAAAATCTCCGAACCTTCATATATCGTGGAATAGTGTTCTTTTTAGATCGGATATGGCATACACCATTGTTTGAGAAGATGGGCGTGAAAATGAAGTACAACGCTTATTATTGCTATGCCGCTACCTCCGGGATATGGTATAGCAAGGGATTCAAGGAAAGACTAGCCAAGAGGTTTAACAAGTCGCTGGGCGGCGACGGGGAGCTGTTCGGGGCTAACCTAGCCTGCATGGTATGTGACCGTAAGGATATCGATTGGGAGGCGCTTCGTCTTTGGCTTGACAAATACGATGATCCTACTGATAAGGGCATGGTGAATAGCCCTATTCAATTTATGTATTTATATTTATATTACACTTTTAACAAATAATTTGAGAACACAATTGCAACGATATGATCATAAACAAGACATGGTCAATGCCGAACAGCGAGACATTCAGCATAAAACCGATAAGGGAACTTATAGATAAATATCGAGAAGAGGGGATGGTTATAGTGGATCCATTCGCCAGAAACAGCGATATAGGGACGATAACCAACGATCTTGATCCTGAGACTAAGGCTATGTATCATAAAGACGCCACGGACTTCTTGTGTCATCTTGATGATAATATAGCTGATATGGTACTATATGATCCACCATATTCCGCTAGACAGGTGTCCGAGTCATATAAAAGGCTTGGAGAATCTGTTAATATGCAAACAACACAATCCAGTTATTGGGCTAAACAGAAGAAGGAGATAGCTAGGATCACCAAGAAAGGCGGGGTGGTCATTACCTGCGCGTGGAACTCCGGCGGTATAGGGGCAGGGCTTGGCTTCGAGCAGCAGGAGATTCTTCTCGTGGCTCATGGGGGATGGCATAATGATACGATTGTTACTGTAGAAAAAAAGATCAAAGGTTAGATGAAAGAAAGGATATTCACCACAAAAGAACAGGGGAGGGTGCTGGTTGAGGCCGGCCTCCCTATCTCCACCGCCATCGGTTTCAGAGACAAGTATCTGGATCAATTACATTCTATGGAGGATGACGCTGGTCGTATAGGACTGATCGAGGCCGTTACCCCGGATATATACAACCCTGTTTGGGATGTAGGGACGTTACTGAATTTACTCCCATATGAGATAGAGGGTTGTACATTAGAATGTTATAAGCTAGAACATGCATGGTCTGTAACGTATAGAGATATAGATGAGATCCCTATGTATTGGAGTAGCGAGAAACTTCTTGTAGACACATTGTTTTCGATGATGATGGAATTACTTAAACATAAGATTATATGAGCATAAAGCAAATAACAAAATTAAGGTACAAAACGAAAGATAAGCCTCCTATGGAAGGTGTTCCTCTTTTAGGATACAACAAAAGATATGACTGTCCGTGGACAGTAGTGTACAGAAGCAAAGACAAGTACTACACTTGTATGAAGTACGACACCGAATTTGAAACATATCCACCGGAAGAATACGAATATCTATATCCATGAGAACATGAAACAAGTAACAAGAATAAGATACAAAACGGAGGATAATCCGCCTATGGCTAATGTCCCTCTTATAGGATACAGCAAAAAATACGACTGTTGGGTAGCGTTAGTATACAGAAGAGGAGACAAGTATGATTAAATAATTACAAAATCGATAGTAATCCATTGCAAAATCATAGAATTATTTGTATATTTGATATATTAAAATGAATTGAAAATGAGTCTAATAAAGCGTTCATATAAATATCGTATGTATCCGAATAAAGCACAGGAAGAACTTCTTGCAAAAACATTCGGATGCGTACGTGTTGTATGGAATGCTTGTGTTGACTCATTTAACTCATACGATAAAGAAACAAACCCTAATCCGAAATTCCCGACAAAGTCGGATCTTGTTATTGAAAAACCTTGGTTAAATGAAGTATCGGCAGCCACCTTGCAGCAGAAGCAACGTGATTTTATTGAGTTCTCCAGACAATACTTCAACAAGAACAGGAAAGAAAAAACTCGGTAAACCGAATTACAAAAATAAACACGACAACCAGTCGTTTAGATTGCCGTTCCCGAAGTTTAAAATCACTAACAATAAGATCCGGATCGAAAAGATCGGATGGGTTAAGATTGTTATTGATCGTGAAGTTCCAGACAACGCTCGTTTTATCTCCTGTACCGTTTCAAAGAACCGTGCTGGTCAATATTTCGTATCAGTTCTTGTAGAAACAGAACAGTGTTACAAACAGAAAACTAGCAAAACAGTCGGAGTTGATCTAGGGATTAAGACATTAGCTACATTATCTGATGGGATTGCTGTTGAGAATCCCCATTTTCTTTGTGAGAACCAAGCGAAGTTAAAAAGGATGCAACGGCATTTATCAAGAAAGAAATTAGGAAGTAATCGAAGAAACAAATGCAGGCTAAAAGTATCAAGACTTCATCGTGATATAGCCAACAAGCGTTCATGGTACATGCATAATTTGACCACGATGCTGGTAAATAATTACGATGTTATCTGTATTGAGAATCTAAATGCTTCCGGTATGCTACAGAATCACAAACTTGCCGGTTCTATATATGATGCTTCTTTCTCGATGTTCCGTAACCAACTTGAATACAAGTGTAGGTGGTATGGTAAAGAACTGATTGTTATAGATCGTTTTTACCCATCCTCGAAAACCTGTTCAAGATGTGGTTGGAAGAATAAAGATCTGAAATTATCGGATCGAACATTTGTCTGCAAAGATTGCGGCATGGAGATCGACAGGGATCTCAACGCAGCGATAAACATACAAGCCGTAGGAGTTGATGCGGCTATACGGACGCAGAGCAACCGGGTTGCCAGTTGTGTTGAAGCGTCTAAAATGGAGTAGGATATCTTAGTTATTTCTATGATTTTCTATGAAATTTACAACTACAAGACATCTCCTCCAGATGAGTACGAATACGTATATCCGTGAGAACTAGAAGGGATATATTTATATTTAAACATGATTAATATTATTTTAATATTATTCATGCTTTTATTTTTGTTTAAATTGTATTTTTTGTATCAACATTAAAAACCAGATTGTTATGAACAAATTGATCTTGAACGATATCCAAGACCTGTGGAGGTGGAGGGAGAAGATAAACATTGATGACTTCAAAGAGGATCCTATGGCTGAGGACATGCCGTTATATTTCCCGTGCGCCGTCGTATGGCATGAGAAACATAATGATTGTATATGCTACGGATTTGTTTATGTAGCAGAAATATTAGGGATATAAGCATTAAAAAACGAATAATTTTAACAACGTGAGCAAATTACTATTTTTCGATTTAGAGACAACCGGGGTTAAGTTCTGGAGAAACGGGATACACCAAATAGGAGGGATCGTGGATATCGACGGGCAGGAGGCTGAGAGGTTCGACATCCGCCTCGCCCCGAACCCTGCCGCCACGATAGAGCAAGAGGCGCTGGACGTGGCCGGCGTTACCTTGGATCAGGTGCAGTCGTATCAGCCTATGGAAGATGGATACAGACAGCTCGTTAGTATATTATCCAAATACGTGGATAAGTTCGACAAGAGGGATAAAATGTATTTAGTGGGGTATAACAACGCTGGATTCGATAACAGCTTCCTACGGGCTTTATTCCAGCAATGTGGGGATAAGTATTTCGGATCATGGTTCTATCCTAACTGTATGGATGTATATGTTATGGTGACACCGTTCCTGATGGGTGTAAGAAACGATATGGAGAACTTTAAGTTGATGACCGTGGCTAAGACCATGGGTATTGAGATTGATGAGAATAAACTCCATGACGCTACTTATGATATTGAGCTGACTAGGGATATATTTTATAAGATAATCAACAAAATGGATGTTAAGTTATGAGGGGAATTTTAGAGGCTATGCATGATTACCCGGATGAGGCGCTTGGGTTGTGTTTCTTTCTGATAGTGATTGTCTGGTTATTGTCAGGTGTATTTGAGAAAAAAGATGAATGATAAACTCGATAAGATACTGGATCCTCTAAGATCTCAAAATGAGATGATTAAGGATATTCACGATTATGTGAAAGAAGTTACCAGCGAGAAGTATATAGGAGAATCTAGAATGACAAGCTTTTCTATTAACTTGGCCGCGGATATACTTACCGAAGCCATTAGCCCTAAGATAAAAGGGATGATGGTGGATTTATTAAGGAAACAGGGATGGAAAACCGAATGAGACATGGGGACATATGAGAAGAAGGTAAATCAGTTAAAAGATTTGATGGTAAGGAAATACAAATCGGCTTACAACAAATCCAAGGAAATGGACATAGATCTAAGCTCGATGACATATCTTCCGGAGTTAGTAGTATGCACATGCCTAGAGTACCCAGAGAAGTATAAAATGGAGGTAATTAATATAAAGAACAAATAGATGGTTATAAATGACAAGCAACTTTACAAAATAACCCTAACAAGGGAGCAACTGATGTTGATCTCACAATGCGTGGAAGACATCAGTAGATTTGCGGTGGGTGACATGAATCTACAACATACGACAAGTACGTTGATAAATGATATGGATAGGACGGAATCGCTGGGGATAAGAAGCTTTATAGTCAATAACTCACGAGCGATAAGAAGAAGGTTGTTCCCAGATCTTGCGGATTTTGAGCATATAGGGTACGATGGAGGCAGTAAGGATAAGATAAACAGGAAGAGACTTATCGGCAACACCTACCAAATATATAGGTCGATATTACATCAGTTGGCCATTGACGAGAACTGGAATAACGTGTATAGTGATATCACGTTGCCTTCAGGTGATATGGGAACGATCAAGGTAGAGAGGGTTGACGACGATAAGGATAACGACATTTAACGATACTAAAATATGAGCTTATTTGTATGCGCTAAATGCGGTTGTGTCGATAATACCGCCACGTCTAGTTACTGGATGTTGACAAACGAGTATATGGTGGACAAATTCGAGTATGCCAAGGAACTACAGCCGTACAAGGGTATGGGGCTGTGCAGCGAATGCGGCAGGCTTACTACCTCCCAGGACGGACGTGATGTCGTGGTACCCGGTAAATGGCACGGGAAGTTTCCGAAGGAGAAAGCTACCGAAGAGCAGATGAAGAAAGTAGGATACAAAAATCTGATAAGATGAATAAGATAAGAAGAGGAGAAGTTAAAATATATAAAGGGAAAGAATACATAGCTATCCCTGAGATAGAAGAAGAGAGTTGTACGGGATGTTGTTTTTACGACAAAGGGATTTGTTCAATAGATCATGCTAATGATCCTAATTGCCTTCATAGCGGCATGATCTGGGAGCAAAAAGAAAATGGTATGAGCGATATCAAAGAAAAGGCTATTAAATTGGCTATAGAGGCCATGAAACCTATCCCAGTATATTCATCGCCATGTTATAGTATAAACGACAATAGATCACCTGAGGAAAAGCATGAGGAAGACATGAGGTTTTGCAAGGAGTTTAACGACCTTAAATGCGAAATGCTTATTGACATGGCCAAGAAAATAGAGGAGTATTTATTATAAGGATACTATATTGATGATCGGGGACGCTTCCGGGAAAGAAGGACAGCTCTCCGACTCCGATAAGAAGACGGCGGAGAACTTCGGGTGCGAGTATATGGATGTGGATGATTTTGTGTATAAATATAATAACCGATAACGAAAATAAGAAGGATAGGGTGATGATCTCCTATCCTTCTATTATTATGTAAATCCATTTTTGGATTACATTAAGCATCAATAGTATAACTATTTATTTATACTCATCTTTCTTTCCTTGTTATCAAACATTCCATGCAAAACTCAGTTATCATACATACAATTGTTGATCTTCCCTCAGTAAGGTTTTTACCATTTTGGGTAAAAACTTTATAATAAATATCTTTAGTGAACCTATTATCACCAGTAAGCGCTCTAATAGCCTTGCCTTTATCAGAATGATTGCAGTGAGGGGCATCATATCGTGAACCGACCATATTTCTCAAAAACGCTCCTTTTCTTTCTTGACAATTCTTCCAGTTTAACAAATCCCTTTAATGTTATCATAACAGTCACGGCCTTAGCTTCCCAATATTCATCACCGGGATCAGATCCATATATAACCAATCCGGAATTACGGGCGGATTGATACGCTTCTATCCTACCTCTCTCGTTCCTAAAAACATATTTTAATTCCTGTAATAACGGATACATATTCTTTATCCCGATATAATATCCGAACTGCTCAAAATATTTTGATGATTCACGGATAAGAACACCTTCTCTTGGAATAGACCTTTTAAACATATCAATTACCGGTTCATTCTCCTTTATCGTATCTATAGCCGTATTTAATTCGGCTTGGACAATCTTCTTTTCCTCCTCGACCTTGTTCTTGGCTTCTAGTGCCAACATAGCTTCCTTCTCGGCCTTCACCTTGGCCTCATACTCATCAGCCCATGCTCTTGCGGCTTTAGCCGGATCAGAAAAGTCGGGGATGCGCAAACAATGCTTTCGATTATCCTCTAACTCTTTTAAGGCTCTCAGTTCTTTTTCTTTCTCTATAAAATACCTTCTGGCTATCTTTCCTTTATCATTATTTTCTACCATGCATAGCTCTTTAGCCATATCTATTAATAGCAGATAATCCGTTTTAGCAACTATCTGTGTATCAGACTCCCCCGTTTCGGGGAGTCTGTCATTCAGTAAGTTACCTAAATAATCATATTTTATCAACACAAAGTCTTGATTTTCAATAAAATCATATTTAGATATACGATCTTTTATCCATGACGTAAAATCCCTCCTTACTTGAAGAAACGCATGAAGGAATCTTGCGTCTACAACCTTGTGGTTGTTATTATCTACTACCGGTATTAATATGTTTAAATCCATTTCGTTGGATTCGGACGTCAAAATTCCACTACTATTCTTCGTGGAATCATGAAAAAGATCTACATTTGCATTCATGAATAGAATGTTTATTCCCATCCGTCCGGGATGGATAGTGCGATATTTTATTCATCTTATCAAAAATGATTATATTTATGTCATAAATCATTCAAATGAGATTAGTTGAGAGACATATAGTAAAAGACAACCGGTTTGAGGATATCTGCCTCAAATCCGGTTTGTTGTACAACTATGTTCTTTACAACATTCGTCAAGGGGTCTTTTCGGGTAATTATTTGAAGGAGTTTGAGCTATCGACCAAACTATGTAAAGAGAACCAATTTGATTTCAGGAATTTACCCAACCATGTATCACAGCAAGTGATTAAGCAGGTTTTTAAAAACATAAAATCATGGGTGAGACTAAAGAAGGATTTTGAAAAGAACCCTTCTAAATACGGGAATAATAGACCTAACATTCCTTCGTACAAACGAGGAAATAAACAAAACATGGTTGTTTTCACCAACTGTGATTGCAGGATAAAGGATGATGGTTATATTCATTTTGTTAAGAATGTTATTGAACCGATAAAAACTAATGTAAAGAAGGATGAATTAAAACAAGTAAGGATAGTACCTCAGGCTACATGTTATGTGGTAGAAGTAATTTATGAAAGAAAGGAAACTGATCTGAACCTTAATAAGGATAATTTCCTTTCGATCGATTTAGGATTGAATAATTTATGTTCATGTATCAGTAATGTAGGCGTCAAGCCTTTCATTATAAACGGCAGGGTTATGAAATCATTGAATCGGTGGTATAATAAGAAGAAAGCTAGATTTATGTCATATATTGGCGATAATGGAACTTCAATGAGAATAAGAAAAATTGCTTTATATCGTAATTGTTGGATTGATGATAAGATTCATAAGATCAGTAAGTATATTGTGAACTTCTGTAAATTAAATAATATAGGAACAATCATCATCGGATTGAACAAGAAATGGAAAAATGAAATCAATATTGGTAAACGAAATAACCAACATTTTGTTTCTATTCCTCATTCCAAGTTGATTGACAAGATAATTTACAAGGCAAAACTCTTGGGGATTAATGCCATTGTTCATGAAGAATCCTACACGTCAAAAATAGATCATTTGGCTTTTGAGGCTCTCAAGAAACAGGATTCCTATTTAGGGAAAAGAAAGAAGCGAGGGTTGTTTCAAAGTTCTATTGGTAAGCTGCTTAACGCTGATATCAATGGAGCTATTGGAATAGCAAGAAAAGTAATCGGTGATTCTTTCATAAGAAAGATAATCGATAGTGGATTTGTGTTTAATCCTATTAGATTGAATATTTTATAATATAAGATTGAGTCTGATAAATAAAATAAATAATTTTAATAACATGGGAATGCAAAAATAGCCAATCAAATTGTCTTAAACAATTGACTGGCTATTTTTTTTATTGTCATACTATATCGGCTATCTTCCTCTATCAAAGTACCAATTAGCGTCCTCCCCAGACTCGTCCTTATTCCTACCACCCAGGAAGAATCCCATCGTCATGCCGTTGGTCATCAGCCAGTAGTCGGATGTCTGCTTAATATCCCTAGCCGTCTTGATATTATACCATTGCTTACCGAACGAGAATTTCATGAGCTGTCTCCACAACTTACTCTCGCCCTTGTATACGCCGGTCTGGACGGTAGCGAACGGATCCCAGTTTCGAGGATCGGTGAGATCGCCTAACTTTCGGGCGGTAACCAGCGGGTCTTGTAACATGTCTATAGCGTTAAGCTCCATGAACGGGGATGTCTGGGAAGCGATCTCATTGATCGTCCTAAACCCTATATAGGTAATGAACTGCCCGAACCAGCTATCCTCATTATCCTCCCTATATCCCATCAAAGCCCGTCCTATGGCTATCATGGTAGCGAATACCGCCATATTGATAATCGATCTCTTGATATTGATCTGCTCGTAGGGGGTAAGCTTATCATACTCTTCCTTAAGCACGTCATATGCCTCCCCCATCCTGCCCTCGGACATCGATCCATAGACATTTCCGGCCAATCTCCATAATGTTCTCATATATCCTTCCTCGAACTGGTTGGTCTGGAAATTGAACCCAGCTTTCTTATACGCCCGCTGCACGGCCAATATAAACCATCCACGATGAGGCAGAACCATGTTAAGGATAGCGTTCCGGCTAGCCCCCACCCGGTTCTGCTCGTTCAAGGCGCCGTCGCAGATCTGCACCATGCTCCTGACCCTACTGGACAAGGTAGGTATGTATCTGTCTATAATATCCTTGTTAGCCTCGTTCTTAGCCACGATCTTTCCGTCCTTGACATCTACCATGTTCCACATAGAATAATCCCTTAAACGTTCCCAATCACGTTTAGCCTCGTTGGCGGACATATTTCTGTCTTTCATCATCATCTCCTTGAAATTGGAGTATGACCAGAACTGACCCTCATATAGGCGGGTATCATCCATGACAGAGATAATAACCTGCGGATCCATCGGAGAGTTAAGAACCTCCATCATCTTAAACGGCAGGTCCCGGAATAAAGTTCTCCAGATCTTGTTATACGCCGCCGATCGTACACGGTTGCGGACATTGAACACGCCTAGGGCCTCTCCAACGACATATAGCTTGTTGGTACGGTTTATGTCCCCGATCTCCGACACGTACGTACTTAACTGCTTTTGGGCTTCTCCATAGGCGTATTTCATGGAGTCCTTGCTTATATACTGCCCTACCATGCCTTCCAAAAGGAAGTTGGCCTGCCCGGTAAGGGCGCCGGTAGCCGCTACGAATGGGGAGAAGCCTAGGTTGGATTTGGACACGAACTTGGTAAACATAAGAGCCAGCTTATTAAGATCGACCTTATAATTACCTATATTCCATTCCGCCCGCTTATTGTTTATCCTGACGTCATAGATGCTGGCGTTGACCCAGTCCTGAAACATCCTATAGGCGTGAGTGGCCTCCGGGTTCTTGCCTCCGTCATATTGTGTCTCAAGCATCATGTTCCTGTATCCCATGACATCATCCAAGGCCGCCCTCTTATACTTGTAAGCGGTAGCCTGCAAGGATAACATGGAATAGGAGTAGGCGAAGTCATGGGACACGTCGTTGGCGTTCTCCAACTTACTAAGATAGTATTTGGGGATCATACGATATTTGTTATCGTTCTCATCAATCCCTCCTAGGTCTTGCCCCTGACCATGTATAGGGTCATCCACCCTCTCGCCAACGATATCACGTACGGCGTTGCCGATGGCCGCCTTCGGGTCAACCCCGGCCTGCACCATCCTCTCCACGCCGCCCTTGGATATTTGTGGTATCTGGTAGATATTCCTGAACCGCTCATCATAGTCCTCCATAGCCTTACGGCTTATGTTAAGCAATTCCTTCCTCATCTCCCACTTATCCTTATTGATCGTAGCTTCCTCCCCTTCGTTGGTAATACCGTATTTCTTGAAAAAAGCCTCGTTCTTGTACTTATCGAACCTAGGCGTATGATACCCATAACCCAGATCAGGATTATAATTAGGATTACGGAAAGAACTCTCGGCATCGGCCTCATCAAGCCACTGGTTGTTGATCGTCAGGTCGATCATGTTAATATCGAACCCGAAACGGGATACACTCTCTTCCTTGGATATGCCATTTTCCATGGCGTCAAAGAACTCGGATACCTTATACGTACCGTTATTTATCTTCCTAACGAAATCAGAATACCCTTTGGGAGAGTATTTTCTCATATAAGGATATAGTCGGGTTCTGGCGTACTCGACAAGGATCTCATTGGTCTTACCCATAGCTATATCGTTAGCCAGCTTATTATTGAAATCAGGCCCGTATTTCCTTCTCAAGAATACCACCTCCATGGTCGTCCATGACGGGTTCTTCCGAGACAACTTGGCGGCCATCCTATCCACCTGACTCCGGGAGCGGGCGGACATATGCTCCTTGGCGAACTTAATCTCATCCATACCCTTGTCGTATGTCACGGCATCCCTTAACGCATTACGGTAGGAATCTGTAACGCCACTCTCCACCGTATCGGGCATATTCATCTCAATATCCTCAGCGAAAGCGGCGGCGTTAATAACGCTCTTGGCCTCGGCCAGACGGTCGTATAGCTCGTTTATCTTCCTTAATGACGATGACCCACGAAGACGATCGAAATCATACTCGCCATATCTGGTACTGTCCCGGTACTGAATAAGCAAAGGTCTTAACTGATCGTTGATCTCATTTATTGTTGCCATCGCCTCCTCTACCTTATCTATCCTTGATGATGATACAGATTGCTCCGTGATCTTATCAACCAGATTCTCGTAATAATCACCCTCCTCGGATCCCCACATATCCTTAGAGAAACCAAGATGACCGCCAGCCAGCAGGAACTCGAACGCCGCCTTACCGCCCTCTGACCGCTCTATCCCGCGAAGTATCTCCTTGAATTCCGCGGAAGCCTTACGACCCTCGTTGGTATTCCCGAACTCCTCGGCCCATGCCTCATCCCATGCCTTGATCTCCTCTGACATCATCAACGCCTCGGACCCCGCCTCCTTTGGTGTCCCGTCGGAATACCACTCGCTCTTGGCTATAGCCCTGTCACGAAGGATATCCAGATAAGATCTCCAAGCTATAGGGTCAGATTGGAAAGCGGCCCAATCAACCTTCTTGTTCTTAATGAACTTATCCATAGCAACATACCGGCTTCTACGGATACGGGTCATAAAATCGGACGTGGCTTGTGATACCCTACGCCCTAACCTCTCCTCGACCTTCTTATTGACTTTCTCGATCTTATCGTAATAAGCCTGCACCATAGGCTTCTCACGATTCTCATCCAACCACCTATTTATCGCATCGAGATATCGTTGCTGATCCTCGAATGTCATGGCCGAGATATCAAAATTCTGGATACTTGGCTTGAATATATGATATACTTCCTTTGTAATAGGTTTATCACCATCATACCCTACGATATCATCACGAGTCTTGACCTTAAGCCCCTTATCAGATAAAAGCATGTCGATAAGTTGCTTCTCGGTCTTACCCATAACATTCTTAAGATCATATATATCAATAATAGCTTTCGCCTGCTCTGTTCGATACAGTAAATCGTATTTGGCGAAATCACGGGACGAGTCAAGGTAATCAGAGTTCTTACCGTTTATCTTCTGTATAAGATCCTCATTATCCTTTATCCCCCATCCACGCTCTTTCATCATCTTGGTCATCTTATTGATATTAGCCACGCCCTCAACATGAGCATCGTTATAAGCCTTGGCAAGACGTTGCCCTAACATGCCTAAGATAGCGTTACCACTATGCTCCAGTGTGCCAAAGAACCGGGACATGACATTGATATCCTTATGGATGTTATTCACCAACTTCTTTATCCCATCCCAATACCTTTCCGGGATATTAAACATCCGAAGCTGTCCATCCAGCCAATCCTCGTTACGATCACTACGGAGGGCGTTTATATCAGACATAGATGTCTCAGCCATCCGCAATATATCATCCATATCCTCTACCATGCCAACCTTGTTGTTGCCATAATAATCCGCCGCCTGATTATTGACGAATCCACGAAGATTCCTAATTAACGGTACTATCTCCCCATATACGTTATCGATAACCTGTATCGTCTCATAATCCAATCCCTTGTCGCTCTTACGCAAGCTACTGGCAACCGTAACCAAATACTCCACCTCAGCCTTGGCGGTCGCTATGACACTCTTGGTGGATAACAGGTTGTTGTTTTTATTAAGCTCACCCCCGACTTGTCTCACCTTCTCTCCTATATCACGAAGAAGGGAGATACTCTCACCGATCCTCTGGCTTTGGCTTGATCTCATCCTCTGCAATCTGGTGTATAGCCTTTCCAATGACCTACCGTTCTTGATCAACTTATTAGCCACGTCAACGTCCGATAACGAGTACATGAGATGATCGCTATCCTTTAGCAGAAGCACGTCAAAGGCGCTTGGATCATCAGCTAACGCCGACTCCTTTATCCTGTCAAGTACCTTATTTAAATCCGATCTTTGGCTGGAGAAGAAATTACGTATAGCTCGTACCATCCTGCCAAACAAGGAGAGCTGGGCGTCCTCGGACGAGGTCAGATCCTCCACCGCCTGTTCCATGCCCGGAACGAACCGTTGGGACAACGTTTTGCCTAGGATCTCCCGCTTCACCATCCGATCCAGCTCCTCTCCTTGGTATTCCTTCCCATACACCTCATAGTAACGACCGGCGAATTGATTCCATAATGGCGTTCCGACAACAGAGTCAAAGACCTCATCAATCTCCTGCTGATTACGATAAGTATCGATCAAGAAGTGAGCCACCTCCTCATTAAGATCCTCTACCGTAGCCCCCTCAGCCAAGGCGATAACCCCATTGGCCATGTCAGATAAGGCCCTAGCCGAAGGCTCAATACCATTACGCATCTTATACTTGTCCATATATTCGGACATACCCATCACACGGATACCTAACGTGGATAAGATGTTGGTGATATCAGTCCTATTCTGGAGATCCTCCGCCTTCTCGTTCTCAATAACGCCACGGACATTACTTCCGTACAAGGCGTTATCCTCCATCATCAACGACAAGGCTAGTTCCATGAACCCATCATACTTGTTATTAAGTTCCTCAAACTTACCTTGCCTTAACATGCCTTTAATCTCAGACCTGCTTACCGTGACCTTCTCCCCGGATGTCGTGATAAGATCAAGATCATTACTTACCTCCGTATCAAAATCTATAGAACCCAATACGTTCATCTCAGAGGACTGACTTCCAAATCTATTCCTAAGGCTGGATAAGGCATCCATAGCGTTATAGATCTTAAGACCATCGGAGTTGCCGGCCCCAGTAAGATAATATCTATCCCCTAGCCTTATACGTTCCCCACTCAACATACCTTTCTTGATAAGGTAATTAACAAAGCCCCCACGGGTGCTTATATCAGAATCGGAGCTGATGCTAAGGACAGGGATAAATGACTCCTTATTATTGAGAGTTATGGAAGAAGAGCCAAAGGAGATGTCCGTCGCTCCGGTAGGGATGTCGCTCTCCTCGACACTGCCGGCCAAGAACCCGGCCTCGACCCGCCCACCGGACGATCCTTTTATGGCGTTGGCGTAAGAGTCATGTATCTTGCCATCATCCGATCTAAAGAACAGGCGAGGCTCACCGGAATCATACACCAATCTTGAAGATGGAGGCGTATAATTCTCGATATCATTTAAAGGCAAGACATTACCAGAAAATATGATCTCACCATCTATATTTCCACCCTTCACCCTGATATTAGGCCGTTGCCCGGTAAAAGCGCTTTCCACGACCTTCCATAACATACGGGCTGTCTCCTTAATATCTATATTCTCCCTGATAGCCCTTATATCATCCCATGACGCCTCTTTCAGTATCGTATCGCCAATATTATCCTCGTTTATGGAATCCAGATCCACCTCCTGTACCGTGGACGTATCTACCACAGCCATATCATTGACATCACCTACCTCTCCGGAGGTAAGATAAGCCACGACATTGTCGCTATTCCCAAGGCTTCTGGCCAACGCCGGGGCATCCATATCGCTTATGGCGGACAAGACCTTGGCTGACATAAGTTGCCCCCACTCGCTGGCGCTAAGTCTGGCGCTTATGGATCTGGCGGCCTCCTTATTTCTTGGCACGGATCTCGTCCAGTCTCCGAACTTAGACCTGAACTTATCGTTATAAATAGTCATATAAGCCTCAGCGGCCTTATTAAGGTCACTTACGGCGGCTATACCCGCTATCTTATCGAACAAGGTGGATCCCTCGCCGGAAGGGGTCAAGACACGGGTTATCTTACCTTCCTTATTCCTTTTAATTACGCAACTCGACATAACTTCATGTTTTTGACAAAGATAAACAAAAAGCCCCCACAAATAAGCGGAGGCTGATATTCTTGTGTTCCTTATATAATTTATGGCTTAATCCGTATTCTTACTATTGATGAACTCGCTAACACAATCACCAGCGAAGCCGGCTATATACGCCGCATGTTCATCCTCCCCGACCTTAAATCCAAGCGACATATTACAGAACTGACACACGCTCATGGCTATATGGAACGACTCATGACATATATTTCTCATCATTATATCATCGTCGCTTGAAAAATTCCAAAGTATGGCGAATTTACCATCATCGTCCCTATCCCTTACCAGATTCACGAAAGACGCTTCCTTATCCATATCATCCTTATCACCCCATTCTCCCTTATGATCCGGCTCCATGTTCTCGAAACGGTTACATAACGTCTCGTAATCCAATCCTACCGTGATAATCAACTTCAACGGATATACCACGAAATCAAATTCCTGCTCTCTCATGATTTTTTTTAATTTTTCTATAACCTCAAAACACATCTTGCACTCAATCCTTCGATATAGCTGCCTCACGCCATCTACCGTAACCCAGTAGCGTCCACCCTCACGATGCAGGAACTCGCTCATAACTTTAGTGTCAGCCACATCGTGTAGGTCGTATGAGTCAAAACATAACTTACATATATCGTCAAGATCAAAATAAGTAACCTTATTATACGATATACAACGGATTTGTCTCCCATCAGGAATCTGAACATCGAAAACATCTATCTTCTCCATATTAAAAAACAGAGGGATGCCGATCCCATCACAGACCGGTATCCCTTATAATAAATTAGCGACGAAAAGCATGGTGATGGACATGCGCCACAAATGTAATTACAAAATTCGTAAAAACAAAATATCAAGGGCAATCACCCGTGCATTCGCATGGAGCATCGCTTTTCAAAACCCCATATACCCGATTGTCGCTAGTCAGCCACCGTTTGCCGTCGCTCGTAATATAAGCCTGCCGGCATCCCTCCTGATTCACCGTGAGCGTCTTCTTAACACCTTTTGGAGTTGTTATCTCCAGCTCAAGAGTCCGATCAAGACCGTTGTTCATCACCGAGCCAAAGGAAACAGGGGCGCTTCCGGCCCCGGACCCCGGGCTGACGGTCAGAGGCTGGTCCGTTACCTCGCCTACCCCGTCCTTCCAATTAATATTCAAATCATTAGCCATATATATATCGTTTTTTCGTTCTATTGCAAAGATAGTAAAATAGATAAACCCCAACCGGCTTAAGTCGATCGGGGTCTGAGTAAACGAAAAGAAACTGATTATCGTCCCATCATTCTCAATACGGTTCTGGCGGCTGCTTGCGCCCAAGTCCAGCTGTCGTTAGATGTTACGTTAACCGTCTGTTGAGTACCATTTACATCCAAGTTAATAGTCTCCTTGTCAAGCTCGATAGTAGAGTCTCCAGCGGCTTGCGTTACCGTCACGTTGGCTCTCTGGCCACCAGCGGCAGTTACCTTCAATGTAGCTGTCAGTTCCTCGAGCGCGACGTTGGCCGGTATGTTCGAGATCGTGATGCTCCAACCGAACTCGCCAGCGGCTCCGGGATCGTCGGCGATAACCGCTCCGTTAGCCGTAGTCTTTCCAGCCGCCGTGTAGTTAGCAGGGAGTTGTAACGTAAGCCCGTTCTCCTTAGCCGGCGTGACCGCGAACGTAAGCTTAGTACTGTTAGACTTACCGGTGATGGTAACATTACCACCTGTCTTTTGTACGGAAGCGTTAGGGCTGCCTGATCTTACTACCTCAGCAGCCGCTGCCTGATTAACTACCAACGCCTTCTTAGCCCCGCCGTTCGTGGTGACCGTAAGGTTGATAGTGCGTTGAAGACGACCGGTGTGTTTCTCACCGGAGAAATTAACCGCCTGATCTCCTGATCCTGATACCGGGTCGACGGTTACGAAACCAAATTTTTGTGATGCCATATTCAAATAACTTAAAAAATGTCTTTTTATTATGCCAAAAATAACCTGTATCTAATTACACTCCAAATACGGGGGGGGGTAGATACGACTAGCCCTGTACAACCTCAACATACAACCCGATCAAGTCCTTTAGATTATGACTAAGAGGAGTTCCACTATCCCTTGTGCATTTATACACGTCAGCGTTCTGAATGTAATATTTATCCTTAAATATCTCCATAGGAGGGAAATAAGGGATAGGATCACCTATAGTCCCGGCATGCTCCTTGTCAACAACCTTATATAAGGAGGCCGTACTGAGTCCAGGCTCCCATTCTGACGATAACGTATGAGGCTGGATAACCTCGTAAAGGATATCCGTATCCTCCTTAACTACCCTAAGACAAAATCCGGTATCCACGGATAGCCCGAACTCCGCTCCTTCTTGTCCCCATATAGGAAATAGGACCTTAACATCCAATTTCTCGTTGGATGATAAGGGTAAAGATTTGTCATTAACCAACATCCTAGAAAACTCGACAGCTACTTTTTGAGGATCGAGAGCATCCTTCTCCTTCGCCTGTTGCTGGATGTACGCCGTGGTAACACTTACCTTATCAGGATAGCCGGACTGAACATCGACAGCTCTCACCTGTTCTACGGTAGTGGCTATACTGATCTGCTTTTGCTTGTCCCCTAACGCCGTTGTCAGATCGTTATCGTACTTATCCATCATCCCGATCAAGATCTTGCCTTCCGTCATATCGAACTCCAGACCCATAATCGTTATCTTACCGACTATAGCCCCATCAGCCAAAGCGCTACGTCTGTCATATTCAGGAATATAAATATCTTGATCATCCAAGAAAAACTCATGGAGATTTTCAGTCTCATAAGATCTCAGCTCCTCATATTTAGCCGATTTCTCCTCGTTAAGAACCCTTGACTCATCTAATCTAGCCTCAATGATCTCCTTAACCGTGGCTTTAGGATTAGCTTCCTTGAGCGAAAGTTGTTCTTGTCCCAGCTCTATCCATGGAATCGGATTGCCATTAATATAATCATCATAACTATTACCCTTAGCGTAATTATCATCAAGAGGTTCGTCTAAAACCAACATATTGGGATATATTTCCCTGTTTATATATGTATATGCCATAATCTATTCTTTAATCTTGTTCTTTAACAGCGATGCTATACTTGCCTGAAGCGTAACACCAGATATTTATCTCGAAAGGCTTGTTAGCCGTAGTGGTTATAGAAGTACCACTCATGCTTACATAAGCTCCTGAATTTGGTATGGCTTGAGTAAAGACCGCAGACGGGACACACCTGATCATCAGCTCCTCTCCTATCTGCATACCTGACGCCACGGATAGGGTGGTAGCCGCTGATAGCGTGGCCGTGATGCTTCTTTTAGAGATAGGTAAGCTGGCTAATGTCGTGACCGTATTAACTCCTATAAGCCTGTTCATGGTCTTCTTATCGGCGGCCGCCATCAATCCATTAGTGGATTCGTTGGCCACGACATATGTCGTGTTAGGAGGGGTAGCCCATGTACCATCTCCACGCATAAAATTAGAGGTGCTACCATTAAGCTGTCTCAATAAGCCGTTGGCGGAAGTGGAGGCCAACCCGTACGTGGTATTGGTAGGCACGACCCATGTTCCATCGCCACGAAGAAAAGACGTCTGTTTCCCCGCTGCGGGAGCCGGGACCAATCCCGCAGCACCAGCCGCTGAAGCCGTAGCTGCCTTCATATTGGCGTAAGTGGTATTAGTGTCTTTATAATAAGGGACACCACTGACAATAGGACAGGCGGTATAGCCAGAAGCGCTGGTTACCGTACTCCCGTTCTTTACCAGACCTGTAGACCCGTTAGCTCCTACAACACCATACGTCGTATTAGTGTCTGTCCAAGGCACATTGACATACATCTTTCCGCTACCGTCCAGTTCTACCGGATAATTCTTGCCATTCTCCGCATATCCAATCATTACCAGCCCAAGGGTCGATGTATTGGCCTTGGCGTATGTGGTATTAGTAGGGACAACCCACGTGCCATCACCACGTAAAAAAGAGGCTTGTTTACCTGCGGCTGGGGCGGGAACCAAACCGGCCTTTCCCGCAGTAGAGGAGGTTGCCGCCCCCATATTGGAATATGTGGTGTTGGTATCCGTCCACGGGACGTTCACGTACATCTTGCCACTACCGTCAAGAGCAACGGGATAGTTCTTGCCATTGGCAGAGTATCCAATCTTAACAAGACCTAGATTATCGCTCGTGGCTTGAGCATAAGTCGTGTTATTATCAGTCCAAGGGACATTCACATACATCTTCCCATTAGAGTCCAAGGATACGGCGTAGTTCTTCCCACTAGAGGAATAACCGATCTTAACCAATCCTAAAGTATCAGCCGTGGCCTGATTATAGGTCGTATTATTATCTGTCCATGGGACATTAACAAAAGCGTTACCAGAAGCGTCAACCTGTAACTTATAGTTCTTGCCAGAAGTCGTGTATCCTACCTTTACGCCACCTAAGGTGGAGGCCGCCGCCGTAGGTGGAGCGAAGGTGCTAGGTTTGCCGGTCACTCCAGACCATGGCACAGATGACGCCGAACTTGCCGTATAAGGCTCGTAACCGGCCTCAGTATTCAACTTACTATCATCCTTGACCAGATACATCTTATTCGTGGCCGTCACCTTAACCGTGTCCCCAACCTGAGCCGTGGCTGTAGTAAGCTTAAACCTTGCCGTATCGTCAGCCACCACGACCATTCTCTCTAAGGCCGCCTTAGGCAACCTATCTATATCGATAGTACCGGACGTGATCTTAGAGGCGTCAAAGTTCGCCAATGTCGTGGAGATAGTAATATTACTCCCGAAGTCGGAGGATACGCTACCGGTCACGGCACCGGACAGCGCTATGGTCCTAGCTGCCTGTAATTTTGTGGCGGTAGGGGCGTTATCCGTCTTAAGAGCGTATTTGGAAAGATCAATATCATTAGCCTTATCCAAAAGCTGCTCTATCTGCTTGCCATTATATTTACCTTGAAAATCTTCCATATCATAATTATTTTTGCTCAAATATAGCTATATACATACACACCAAGAAATATAGGGGGGGGGGAGATACGGGTAGTGTTAGAAGCTACCGTCCCCATGCAGGAATCCGCTACGGAATATAATAGTCTTGTCTCTCAGCTTCTGGACAGACCCCCATTCCCATTCACCCTCGCAAGGCTTAATGACATACTTATTCCCCCATGTCTTGAATTTCCTCTCTATAACGAACATCTCCGAGTCTTTCAAGACATGGAAGATACTCCCTACAGGGAAGTACTTATCCATCCTTAATATAACACGATGATGCTTCTCGTCATATTCAGGATCACCCACGATATGTGCTTTATAAAACTGGAAATCGTTTAACGTCCGATCCACAGGCTCTATCCAGTAATACCCCTTACCCATTGCTGTTTGCTATTTAATAATTATATTTGCGAAAGAATAGTAATTCATAAGGTTTTAGGTAATTTTCAACCAAGGGGAAAGGGTGTCCGTGAGGATATCCTTTTTTCATTCCCGCCCGCCCTGCCTATGAACAAAAGATCTACCTCGAACAAATGTAATCATAATAAAGTTACGGGCAAAAAGAAACCCCATCGGTATTCTATCGCCGACAGGGTTCTTCCAACGTTGTATCAAATCATATCATCTCACTCCATTTGATTGTGTCACCGACGAAGCACCGCACCGCCAGATACCTTACAAACGCCGTCCCTTCCGGAGCGTCAGGGTCTTCCAGATAAGCCAAGACAGCCTTGACTATTTTCTGGTCGCAGTCCAATACCTTAGGAAAGTAGTCGCTATAGAACATAGCGAACAGATATTGAACATCTCCCCACGTAGCGTTATCAGGTTTCTTGGCCCCGCATTTATCGAACATCTGCTTAGCGTCCTCCATCGTCCATCTTCTCTTGGATCCGTCAGCGTTAAGCATCTTGTCGGCGGCTTCCCTAGCCAACTCCTTGGAAAAGTGATATCCATGGGTGTCTATGTACCGCTTATAATCAGGGTCATCGGCGTCTGCTCCTCAGTAGTAACGACTCCTGCGTCCCCTGCGCATATACGGTTCGGTACCTTCGTACTCGTCACGGATGCCGCGCTCACCGAACCATCCCCTGCGATACATCTCGTCCTCACGTTCATGGAGTCTCTCACGTTTCTCAAGCTCACGCTCGTCACGTTCCAGCTCCCTCTCACGTCTTTCGAGATCACGCTCACGGCGTTCTAGCTCATCCATTCTGCCGTCATGCTCCTTGCCATAGTGGTCGTATATTCCACCACCATAACCCATGTAAGTCCCATCCGAACGTCTGCTACGTCCACGGCCGCCTCTACGATCGTAGATCTCATCATCGTAGTCCTCATCGTGGCCGCCGCCTAAATCTATAACTCTCATCTTAACCTAATTTTTTAATTAACAACTCTTTTAGCTCATCGAAAGAGGATCCCATCCTATCGACTTTCTCCTCAAGATTCTTGATCTTCCGGTCTTGATCCTTAGTCTGCTTAAAAGCCGGATTGATTTCCTCAAGGATCGAATCACAAGCCTCTAGTGTCCTCCTATGCTTATCGATACTATCGAGAATATCGGAGCTGGTTCTCTTAGCGGCGTTAAGCTGGTTCATGATCGGATCGACCGAGCAGGCCAAAGTTATGTTATTGGACATAGCGACATCCCTGCTCTCCGGTACGACGTAGGTCATGGAAGACCCGTTTATCTCCACGGTAAGGTCTATCACCCTATCCTGTAGTTGCTGATATTGCCCCATCTGACCCATCTGGGGTTGCTGGAACCTAGGCTCGGACACGTTAACCACATTCCCCATCCTGAACACCGGAACATCGGACGTATCCAGCGTATATACTTGAAATCCTTTCTTTAAGTCTCTAAACATATCTCGATTTTTAAGCGGGAGGGAATACCCTCCCATTAGACATCCAATCTAACCTATCCCTCATCAACAGTCGTCTCCGACGCCGAGGCGGAAGTTGTAGGCACACAGCAATCCAGAGCCTCAATACACCCCTTACCTTGTTGAAATAAACAAGGCGTTCGGTGTTGTTAACCATAGCCGCTCCGGTCACAGCCACGTTGATCGGATTCACCACAGCCACGCCGGTTACCGGGCAGCATGTGTCATCACCTACCGTGGATACGGTGCTGTTCGCTGGAATAGCTATCTGCACTGGCAATGTCTCGCCTGTTGTCGGAACCACCTGCCGGATTTTCAGCAGCAGAAGGCCCTCGCATGGCAAGGACAGCCATATCCTTGGGTTGATGCCGAAGATGGTGTTGGTAGTAGTCACTACCACGTTCTTCGTGACCAACTCATAAAGAGACCCTATTTTAGAAACACAAGCCATAATAGCCTCCTTCCTTTATAGAGTTAAATAGCAGCGTTTCCGTTGTTGCAGCATCCATTGTTGCACCCACATCCGTAATTACCTCCATAAAATGCTTGACCCCATCCATAAGTCTGGTAAGGAGAGCATGAAGGATAAGCCGGCACAGGGGTAGGTCTCAACTGGTTGATCAAATTCTGAGTCTGTTGCTGAGTCAACGCGGAGGCTTGGTAAGCCGACCTTTCATCACGCAACTGATTGATCGTATTCTGCATCTCACGCATTTCCAATTGACAGAATTTATCATTAATCAAGGTTGTTTGAGCATCAATCTTAGCGCTCAAGATATTGAACTGCGTAGTAGCCTGCTCGCGATTGTTTGTCAATCCTTGGTTGATGTTACTCTGAAGAACATTGGTTTGCTCTAACGTCCGTAATTGATTGTCAAAGCCTTGCTGCGTTATCATATTTTGAGTAGCGCACGTGCTTTGGTTGATCAAAGAACTCAAATTGCAGCAGCAAGAGCTAATTTGATTACCGATCTCACAACCTTGTTGCTGTACGGCGTTAATAACAGCCTGAGAGGTCATACCTACCTGACCAGCTACCTTATCGATAGCGCCTTGTACGTTACAGATAGCGCTTTGCAATTGAGTGGTAGTACAGTTCAAGGCGTTAGCGATCTGCTCGATAGCGCTTCTGTTACCTTGGATGGCCTGCATCAGCAACTCACGACCATAGTCGTTATTCAATTGAGCGGGAAGACCATTAGCGCAATTCTCACCACCGTTACCAAAACCATTGCCAAAGCCACGGCCGCCCCATAACCAGAACAGGACGATGATCCACAACCACCAACCGTTAGCCCCTCCGAACTGGTCTTGGTTGTTACGACCGTTCATCAACGCAGCGACTAAATTCGGATCCATCTTATTACCACCCAAAAGGCTGGTAAACATACCCGGAATCATAGATAATAAACCATTAGCGGCGCTACCGCTCCCGGAACCCATGCCGTCTAACAAAACGATTTTGTCTCCACTTGTACCCATGTCTATTTATTTTTGAATTAATAATAACCCCACCTGATGGCGGGCGTTACAAAGTTCAAAAATTAATAATCCTAAGATCGTGATATATGTCACCATCAAGGCACGTCATGTCTTGTAAATGGGATTAATAATAACTGATATGAAACAAAAATCCGGAACGCATCACTACGGCCCGGATTCATGCAAATCCATAAATTCAATGTTTCAATGCTCGAAAGAAAACGTCTCACGACGTCAAAGAGAGATTAACTACACGAAAAAACTCGCATCAACTTATTTGTATTAGCAGTGTATTCATTAATTATCTTACTGGATGAGGGATTATCCTCTACCCTTGATAGACGGTTATCGTCACTCCTTACCGTAACGTCACCTATCTTTCGTGCCATACTATCCTGATATGATGATGGGTCCGAATATATAAAATTATCCACGAAGCTATATATCCCGCCATTAACCGTCTCACCCACCTTCTCATATAGACCAGATTGGAAAGACACGAAATCATCATACCTTCCACGAGCCAAGAACAAGCCGTCCGGTCTCGCCTCGACACCGCCGTTGACCTCCCGGAGCAGACTCGGATTCCTTTGGTATAGATATCGATAAAAACCGACATCCATCATCCTATCCTGTCTATCCAGATAGAAAAGATCCCTCATGCTACTGTCACCGGACTCGATAGCCACGTCAAACAGAAGATCCCTTACCTGACCTTCCGGCAACGACATCTCCATGCTTTTTAACGTACCTCTGTCATGGTGGTTCAAAGATACATTATAAAATCCATTAAAATCAAGGAAACGTAAGACATTATTATATAAATCCGATTTTTTTAACCTTTCCTTGATCTGGATCTTCCTCAACGAGGTACAGGATTTGATAAAATCCCGATCCTTTCCCTGCCTAGCCTCGTATCTCCTGAACTCCCGATCGATATCGGCATCATCCATCTCAGGGGTAACTGGATGCTGGTATATCAATCTGGTAAGGATCATGTTCTCGGTATTCGAGGATGAGATGTTGGACATAACTAGCTTCTTTATGTTATCCTTAACCACGCCAATATCGGAACGGGAAGCCCCGGCGGGGACCACGCCAGCCGGCAAGTACGAGGGTCGCTCTATCCCGATATCGGCCAACATCTCATAGGCCTGATCGGTGTCGGTTATCGGAGCCGTGTTATGGTACGTATTCCTACCCATATACAACATGCTCCTATCATACATATCGGAAGGGGATGTATTCCCGGATCTTACATACACCATCCTATCCCCAGTAGAATAAGTATCCTGAACCTCGTATATCGGGTTCCCTTTTCCTGTTATCCTATCAAGATCGGAGATAAAGCTATCGTATACCGAATTGCCGGCCTGTATGGAAGACAACATGACGTCCAGCGACGCCATAAGATCACGGATATCCTCCGGTCTGGATATAATCATCTCATCGCTGATCGCCTCGCTTATATCCACACCCATGTCGGCAAGATCCATGGCTATGTCATGCAGACGTCCGGCAACGTCCTTGATGTCCTTAAAATCATCCATATCGATTATCTCCCCAACCTTATCCCTTAGACCCTTCATATCCTTAGGCATACTGATATACGGTGTGGTACTATTGAAGTACGAGTCGGTAATCGTATTTCCGTCCTGACTCCGAACCTCCATACGGGTCATATTACGATACGTGTCATACATCCGATCTGCGTAATCCTGATCCTCCTGATACCGGAGTGCCAAGGAAGGGTATGGGATGGAGGCGAAAGCCTGATCAAACTCCCGGCGGTCGCTGATACCGCCTACCGCCCTCATGATCGTATCCCTTACTTCTATTGGATTCAAAACCCTTCTCTTTCCTAACGAGTCATATGTATCCTCATATATCATATAATCATCACCAAGGCCTGATTCGGAGGACAAGAAATATGTATCCTTCTCATTGAGATCCCCCTCAGACATAAAATCGACAATCCTCCTCATCATATCCCTTACCCGCTCATACTCCGATCGGTTTGTCATGATATTATCAATCTCATCAGCATCATACATCCCCGATCGCTCAAGATTGTACCTATTGAGGAATATATCACCGCCGGAAAGGAAGTTAGATACGATCATATCATTAAGATCGTTGATATTATCGACTCCCAAGGAAGTAAGGGTGTTATTGATATCCTTAACCTCATCGGCCATGAAATTGCCAGCGAAATAGTTCTTCCGCTTGATAAAGGACATGACATCATCATACCTAGGTTCCCCGTTACTATCTAGGTCATATTCCGATGGCATGGACATCCAATCGCCAAAGAAAGACACGAAGTCGGGGGAGTAGGCCGTACCCCAGACCGATAAGGCCTGCTTCTGGTCGCCCAGCACCTCCATCGCCCTTTGGTATAATCCGGATGGTTGGTCGTTCGGGGCAAGGACATTATCTACCCCACCCTCCTTATTTTTTATAACATAACAAGATCTACCCATAGCTAAATCGTTTTGCCACAAAGATATGAAAATCCCGCCTACTCTCACGAGCGGACGGGAGCCAAATAACAATAATAACAAACCTTATGTTTACTCTGAAAAAGTACAAATCATTTTGCCGATCCTCACGGACAGGCAAAAACTCAATCCTAAATAACAAAAATGAATTTCATTATTCATCAAATATCATATATATTGTCAATATATTTAGCATTTGATTCTATAATTCTAAAATTATATTTGCTTATAATTTCCTTAACCTGCTTTTTATTCAAATGAAACCACTCTCTATCAACATTATATACACTATATTTAATATGCAGCTCACGCTCTATATCCATATCTACATATGCAATCATATAAAAATGGATATTACTCACCCTTAAACAACTCTCCCTAGTGTATAAATCCTTAGACTTACCAATTTTTACAAGACCATTACTAATATCTACTCCTATATAGGTACGCAACAGTCCACTATTTCTTAGTCCATAGTTCTTTTTATTTTTTAGAAAATAAGTATATCCTATTATAGAATCATACAAACCATAAAAATCATATTCTGTCGAATATGGTCTTATCTTGGACATCAACATAGGTATAGCGTTATTTACTTTCAGATCATTAGATATAGTCAAATGAATATCATCAACATCCTTGTTTGTATTTGATATAATGATATTATATACAACACCATTAAAAACATGATCTAAACACATTCTATCAATTATATACTCATCATAACCCGCATCATGTAGTTCATCTTGTCGTTCTATGGCTGCAAGTATAAAATAATTATATAACTTCAAGGCATAATCAAGATCAAAATCACTTCTACCGAATAACGTTATTAGCGCCATATAAAGGAAATTGCTGTAATCGCTATCATTCGAAGTTATTCTGCAATCCTCAACAATAAACACATTGTCATTTTTTGAACGATCACAATCGCTCGAAAATTTTTTAACAATAATCTCTAACTCTCTAGAATAACCTGAATAATCAGCTTGTTTCAATTTCCCTGTTTGGCAAAAATGACTTAAATCATCATACAACCCCAAAATATGATCTTTGTTCATAATATAAAACAACGAGAGCCACCAGCGTCCGTTACCCCACTGATGACCCTCATCTATCGCCTACGCTTAGGCGAGTTAATATCTTCTTATGGTCTAGCAACGGATAGACACCGCAAATATAGAACCTTATTTTGAAACCACAAACAAACAGGAGATATTTTTACAAAAATTGTAATCAACAATCGCATTCCTCTTTCATATATAAAGCGTAATCATACCCATCCTCCATCATCATCACCACCTTCTTGATATCAGATAGGGTTAGTTTCTTTATCTCCATATTCCTACTATCCATCCTGACGAAAGAGTCCTTGAACTCCTGCTCGGTTATGGCATCCAACCTAAATAGATTGTATTTTATAAGTAACTGGGTTACGTCAAATATCAGGATATTAAGATCAATATCATCCTTCAACTCATTAAGAAGATCACGCATCATTTCCTTAATGGCGTCAGTGTCAAGTTCCAGCTTCTCGGCCTCCTTCATCAGCTTCTTGATGATACCATTGTACTCGATTATGATATTAGCGTTATCGTCATCGGTAGGTAGAAGGATATCCATCGTACATTTTACACCCACCTTATCACTAAGCCTTTTGTTGAACTCAGTCATATAATCAAAAGCCTGATCCCTGCTTAATGCGTATGAATGATCAAGCAACTGCTTTTGTCTGACATTGACAAAATAATTACTGGTGTATAACATCATCAAGACCTTCACTCGCTGGATGCGTAGGTCTTGCATAATTTTCCGGTGTAAAAAAGCGTCTAGTTGCATCTACTAAAAAAGTCCCCACCGGGGCCATCACACACCCGACAGGGACCAACTTTTAAATATCTTACTCGTCAGGTGATGGACTGACGCCGCAAAGATAAGTCAAGATATTTTATCTAGCAAGGATTTTCTGCCTCATTTTCTCCGGATACTACGTTACCGTCGGAAACCAAAGACTTGTCCTCGGCCGCCTTCGTAGGCGAGGCGAACTCCGATGGCAGATCCGGCAGGTTAGGGAACGAGACTTCCGTCTCCTCCTTGGATACCTTGTTCTCCTTGATACTCATCCTAAACTTAGGAGCTATGAAAGGATCGTTGTTAAGATCGATGTTGATCGTAACGTCATTCATCAAAATATCCTCCTTAGTTCTGGAATCACCTATCCATCCTCTTACGTCAGCGGTCATAGGCATCCTGCTAACCGCTTCCTTGACAGCTTTAAGCCGGTTCTTGATAACATTCACGTCTCCCGCCAGCGGAATCATATATGTCTTATTATCCAACCCGGATCTGGCTATAGCGTTATTAAGATCCATTATATCATCAATACTTACGCCTCCGCCTAGACCTTCCGTAATCCTATCAGCCATCGATCCGATCATGGATGAAAATGACGATATATCCTGATTTTTCAATCTTACGGGATATAGGTAATTTCTTCCATTTCCTGTCTTTATAGCTACGACCGGGATACGTGAATCTTTATAGTCACCATATTTGTCCCTGACAATAGCCGTACAGAACGGGAATATATTATACTTAATATCATCCCTCATCGTAACCTCCCCATTCTCTATATATCCTACGCTCTCGACTTTACCAACCGTCTCGTTGGTAAAATCATTCTCGGATACCATCAACGTACCATTATCATCACTTACGCTAAAATTAGGTCTTCCCGGCAAAACACTGGTAACTGTACCTACGAACGGTATATCAATCTCGCCAGTAACAGATCCTATATTATCCCTATATAACTCAAAGGCCCTACTCCTTAAATCAGCGTTACTTCCTTTTGAATCCGGGTCATCGGCTTTCAGTACCGAGACGAAATTGCCGTCGCTATCCACGATCTTAATAACCATATTATCAACCAGCTCTCGGTAAGCCGACTTAGTCTCATCAGAATTAGGGTCAACGGCGTTAAGGCTATTGTATTTATCATACAATTCCTTGGTATATGGATCTGACATATCCATCTTAAACCTTACGATATTATCCTTACGGAGATTAGCTACGGCTTCCTGATTCACCGACTCGTTGTTAGATCCAAACGTATCACCCGTATAATAAGGGACAATAGATCCATCCTGCCCCTTGCGATACACCATGAACCAGATGGAGGTCGACAAGGCGGTTTGCCGCCCCAATATGACACCGGTAGCGTTCTCGAAAGCCTGAGCGTCATCCTCGCTAATCATCCATCTTGAGTGGTTATCTGACTCTATAACAGTAAATATGTCGGTTCCGTTGGTGAAATCCATCACCCTTCCATTATCAGTATCAGTGGCATCAGATCTTTTAAGCCCAAGACTGTCCATAAACCTGTCAAGTCTCATTCCGCCAACTTCATAATACATAACCCCACCGATCTCTCTCTTCTGAGCCATCAACACCACCGGATTCTGGGCGGCGTTAACTTCCGTCCTGCCGGTGGATGTCCCGGGTTCGCTCTCTGTGAGGACATCACCCATAGGTATGGATTTATCGTAATCCTTGACAGCTATACTTCCGTTATCATACAACCTCATCCATTCCACGAATTGAAGAAGAGGCCCATCGGAATAATTATTGATAATATCAATAGCCTCATTAAGCTTATCCTGGTCAACCTCATTGCCATTGTCAGCCTCATTCATAAGATCGTTATAGGTCTTTATAGCCTCCTTAACCCGATCCTGATCAAGACCATTAATATTCACATTTATGATATCATCAATATTATCCTTAATATTATCTGATACATTATCATTGATCTTTAATCTATCTATCATTGACTTAGCCCTATTTATCCTAGCTATAGGATTATCGCCAAATCCTTTTACAAGATTATTAATACGATCCTTATTGTTATCATATATCTGCTTTTCCCTAGGAGATAAAATATCCTCATTACCGTTCCAGATCTTTATGGCTATATCATTGGCTCTATCATCTGAAGGATTTATAATATCCTCATCATCAGGAACCCTCTCAACTATATTACTTTCATCAGCCTTAATCTCATTCTCCATAGATCTGGCTATCATATGATTATATGTCTTGAACATAAATGCCTCATCCTCTCCTATAAGACCATCTTGGTAAGCCTTGTCTATGGCTTGATCATTAGCGTAAAGGGCGTTTGCTTCAGGATTATCAGTATTCCTGAAATCATACTTGCTATCATCCTCCTCATAAGTCTTACCCCATGCGTTCGACAATATCTTCATGAACCCGCGCTCCTGCGCCCGGATGAATCTTCTGTCACGCATACGACGAAGAGACTCGTTTATATTCTTATAAGCCACAAGATTATGACGATACTCGCTAAGCAACGCCATGGCCTCTTTATGATTATCGACCCCACGGGTAGACACGGCATTCTCAAAATCAACTATAGTCTCATAAGCCGCCATAAGATCTGAGACGCTAATCTTAGAATCATTATCATTTAAAGATAACTTAGATATATCCACATCTGAATTAATCAACGTGCTTAACTTTCTCTCCAAGGCAATTCTTTCTTCCGTCAATTTAAGAAGCCTATCATTCTCCTCAGCCAACTTAGTCTTATCAGACTCAATTGCTTCCTTCGATGCAACCTTTTGTTGAGTATTTAAGATATTCCTCTCCATCTTCCGTATATCATTCGTCAGCTTCCGGAGTTTTTCGAGAGCCTTGCTTGAATCAGGATTAAGATGAGAGTATATATCAAGGGCATCACCTATACCCGTCTTATATATCCTGTTTAACTGATTGGTGATATCATTCAAATTATCCTTAGCCTCAATACCGTTATATACCATATTGGAGATATAGGCGTTAAAAGACCTGTTCGGGATACCCTCAGTAAGTGAGTCGGCGAATCTGTTGGCCATGGTAAAATTATCCACCTTCTTATTAAACTCGTTGACAAGATCGGCTTTATACTCATTAACCTGCTCATCCGTCATATTCATATCGGACGCTATATCGCTATTAGGTATAGATTCGACTACCGTCCTGAAATTCTCCTTGGTATCATCCAACATCCCCATCTCCGAATCATAACGGAGACGATTGAATACGGCGTCACTAAAATCCTTATTTATGATCCTACCATCACTCTCGTACGATGTGTCTACACCAGATAATTGAGCGTTAAGAGCCATACTGCCACGAATAGCACGGACAGCGGCGGTGGTCAAGGCGCCGGCATTGGCGTTGTAGGCCTCCACCATCCCCTTGTTCCGGGACATGTCTTGGCTCCATTCCTTTATACCCCCAATAGTCTTTCCACCCATAATCGATCCGATAATCATACCGATACCGATCTCCTTCCATCCTTGGCTAGACCCGTACGTCTCCTTGAACCCATTCTTTATAGCCTCCATATAGCCTATATTCTGCCGGATAGCCATAGGATTGTATCTTGATTCTACCCAATCCTTGGCGGACTTACTAGCCACTCCCTGAAGACCTTCCTCATACAGACCCTCTGACACTGGGCGCTTGATGATATTGAACGTATTTCCGGCTACCTTCTGCCATTTCTTTGGTGTTATGGCTCTTAACGTACCGTTATCCATCCTCTCGGCACCTACGCCAAATATATTGCGTTTTATGAACTTATCCACACCAAGATCCATGCCGAACATATCGCCGAACATAGCTATATTGGATAATGACAATATGCCGACGTTGGCGGCGAATACAGCATTAGCGGCATTGGCATTATCAGCCCTGAATTTCATAAGCTCCTCATATGGGACTTCCCTTCCATAAGCGTTACGGTAAGACTGCCTGAAATTCTCCTCAGCCTCCATCAGCATACTTCTGGCTTCCACTGAAGCTTCCCATGAGGTAGATGTGCCAAGGAAAGCGAGGGTGTCCAGTCCCTTGCCTATCCTCCGTCCCGTACGGGCGGCCCTAAGGTAGACGCCGAACGCTTTCTTGGTATCCGAAGCCGCTTTGCCTATCCTAGCCAAAGCCACGCCCGCCCTAGCTCCCGTACGAGCTAAGTTCATCAATCCAGCGCCGGAATATACGGCTGACGATAACATGGCTCCAGCGGTAAAAGCAAGACCGGATAAAAAATCGTTAGACCAGAAATTAGCCGTGGTCATGCTTTGAAGGAAATTCATATCCCGCTCCTCACGATTGTAATAATGAGCAAGACCGTAATCCATCTTCTTGTCCTGATCATCCAACCATCTCGTGAAATCGTTATCAAAAACAGCGTTAAAATTACCTCTGGATACACCGGCGTAAATACCATAAAAAGGCTGGATAACGCCTCCTAATCCGTACAAGGCGGTTTTTCCGGCAAGCTTACCCAATCCTCTCATCCACTTCTCAGTCCTACTCTGGGTTTTTGATAGACGTGTATCATTATCTACACCGGGTATATAAGACTCGTATTTGGGTATCCACGTTCCACTACTTAATCGATACCTTGAATCCTCTAACGATATCTCCGGTCCAGTAAGATTAAACCTACCCTTATAGCTCTGATCAGACGCCATATATCCCAAAAAGGACATATGCTTCATGTTATCATAATAATTAGTCTTTACCGTATTCTTGATTCTCTCTGATAATGACGGTATCTGGGACTTTGATCTCTCGGATGCGGAATACGGGTCCAATACCGGAGGCAAGTCACGATCCAGTATGTTATAGGAATCCGCCCCAACAGCCTTTATATTATCCACGCTCATGGTAGGATATCCGTACTTGTCGGCAAGATTCCTTCCATTAGTAGCATTATTATCGGTTTTAACTGTTTCCATTATTTCCACTATTTCCGTTATTCCTGTTTCTTATCTCCTGATCGATCATACTAGCTATAGGCGAGATGAAGCTTTCAAAATCATCAGTAGTAGATCTACCTTCACTTCTCCAATACACCTCATTCTCCTTGCTAAGTATCTGTTGCCATGCCATGACCAAATAATATTGAGGACTGAAATCAATTTTTCTAGCTACCTCATCAGCATAATTAACGCCATCCAGATCAATTGAGTATAATGGAGTACCTCCATCCCTTGCTCCTCCCTTGCTGTATATATCAACATTTATCCCAGAGGACCCATTATTATACTTATATCCGGAAGCCCTTAACTCATACATAGAAGCGTTATCAAATAACACATCGGTAGCGATCATCATCTGATTCTTCCTGATATTACCGTCATTTATATTCGTGAACATATCTATATAAGGCATTGTCATATCCTTAGCTCCGCTGGCATAAGCCACAGGAGCTACCTGCAATGCCTTGGCCATCTTCCCATAAGCGTTATCGCTTGAATTGGCAAACGATATAGATACAACACCAGAGTCGTAGGTCTCGGATGGGATACTTACATCCTCCTTATAAAAAGTAAGGTCATTGGCGGCTAGATCTGCCTCACTTACCTCAACAACAGATCTTCCATCACCTCCATTATTACCAATGATCTGATAATTGCCATCACCTATAGGAGATATAGTAAACGTTATCTTCTTATTGGCATTATCCTCATCCTTGGGGATAAAACCACCACCACGAGTGAATAGATCACTAATCTTTATATAATCATACTCAGCTTTGCTTTTAGACGGATAATCACCAGAGAAGATATACTCACGCTCAGCGTACTCATGACGATATTGTCTTAGATAATCCTCACCGGCACGTTTAGCGTCGCTAGCAAGTCTTCCTAAATCGCCACGGCTCCATTTATGCCTAAGTACATCCCCATTCTCTTTATTTATCTCATCATATATAGCTGTAGCAACAACGGCATTCCTCTCGTTATAATTACTCAACCCTTCACTTAGATTCTTTTTAAATAAATCAGATGTAGAAAAATGACCAGCCCCCATATTAGCTAATAACTGTATATCATCCAATGTTAAGGAGGTTCCCATAAGATCATTTATTCTTCCTAGGACTACTGACGCTTCTCCAGAATTAACACTTCCAAGACTCACACCTTTATATGATACTGGATGCGTAGGGTCATTACCCATCTTAATAAATTCTACACTATTACTAAGGATAGAGCTATATGCGGATAATTTGGCCCAATCTTTTAACGATATATCTTTTATGGCTTCATGAGAAAAAGCCCAATGCCCTCCTTCTACAATATCTCCAAGATCAAACGTCCCATATCCATAACTAATATCAATTCCAGATCCAGTAATAGATCTAGCTTCTCTCTCGACTATAGCATCAACTCCATCCAAGACAGCGTCCTCAGCCTTATTGAATCCCTCATTGATCCTATTATACTTATTCCTTTGGTTGTTTAACCCAAGAAGCTTTATATAGCTGTCCTTGCCATTGTAATCAAGAAGCGTATTCGTAGACCCGCCATTAGCCTTGAAATAAGTCATGATGACTTGATCATCACTCATATTCTTGACAACATTACTATTCTCAGGATCGGACGCCCATGCGCTAATTTTTCTCTTGGCGTCATCTGATAGTGATTTAACAAAGCTATTCATACCAGCATTAACAGCCTTCTCATTAGCCGTAAATCCGTTCATGAACTCATCACTTATATTCACGTCATCAAGATTATCGCTCTTCGTAACCACCGTAGGCCCAACAGTATTATTACCACCACCATCACCACCGGATTCACCCGATTTACTGGCTTTCATTAAAGCGGCTTTCTCCATAGCCAGATTATGCCTCTTTGTCTCGTTAAACCTAGCTCTTTCCATCATCTGTTGGTTAGCCTTAAAGTAATACTCATCTACGCCCAGCGTCTCATATGAGTTATTATAAGACCATCTCAGCCCGACGCCACGAAGGAACTGCTGTCGTACCATGAACATGCCGGCTCGCTCCGGGCTGTAGTTGCTACCGATAACGCCCTCGGCATCCTCCACGAAATCATTTCTCTGCTTGATAATATCCGCCAGCTCCGACTCCAACTTAGCCCTCTTGGCCTTGTCATTGCCAACGCCCTTTAGCTTGGCTCGTATGGACTCTTCCTTGACACTGAAATCATCAATATACCCTTTAAGGAAATCTGAGGTGCTTTGAACATTAAATAAGTCAGGATTCGTTCTAGCCATATATCTTCCCTCTAACTGCATCTGGGCCTTACCGTTCTCAGATATGGAAGCCATAGCTATATCCCTGGCCTGAGCGTAGCTCATTTCATCTATGTACATCTCACGCATCTCCCCCGTCCTGTTACCATTGGCGTCAACTACCGGCACATTGACTTTCTTCCCCTTGTTAAGGGAGATGAAATTCTTCATCTTCTCATCAATCTCAGCGTGATAATCCGTATAAGGGGTATAATGTATAGGATTAAGACGTGTCCCTACCTGACCGTCATTCATCCAAGCCACGGCATCGGCGAAAGCCTCAGCCTCGTTTATAGGACTATACATCTTAGGATTATTCAATTTCATATCCTCCATCTTCTCACTAAACGACCGGATCTCCCTAGTGCCGGCAATGGCATTCAACACACGGGTATCCAGAGCCTCTCCAAGACGAGCCTGTATACTTCTGGCTATACCATCAGAAGCCAGATTAGATTTACGATACACGTTATTCACGTCCTGTATCAATCCATTTAACCTATTCTGAAGATATTCCCTATCCTGAGGTTTTATAATGTCAGAATTGATAATATAATCAGCATACTCGTTTATAGCCTGCCGATTGGTATCTATCTTCTGCTGCATGTATCCCATACCCTGCATCATGACATCCATGTTGTAGGGTGATACGTACTTGCCGTAATTCCTTAATATACTATATTGTGAAGCCATCCTTTATCCTTTCTTACCTTTAGTTACTTCCTGAGCGGGATATAATCTCCTATAACTCAATATATCCCCTTGAGGATCAGCGATCAGCTGCCCATTAGGACCGATCTTTACATCCCCGAATATAGATCTTAATGTATTCATGGTCGTAGCCGTATTCCACTTCTGCTGAATCTCATCATTGATGCTATCGAAATACCTAGCCCAGTTCTCGTCATTTATAGCCAATCCCTGCAATATCCGTTGTTGATAAGCTTGACGTTGGGCTATGTTCTTGTCGTAAGTATTCGCCCATGATTGAGAATTGACATTATCAGCCCAAGTCCTTTGAGCCACATTTCCTTGTTCTACCTCATTTATATACTTACCTATATTGGAACTCATGATAGCCTGTAAATTGGAAGATAAAGCCCCTCTCTGGGAATCCGGGACATTACCCATCTGATCCAATTGTGATTGGAAAGCACGATTAGCCTCAACCATATACTGATCAGCCGATCTCAACACCGGATCCACGGTAGGAGCGTAATGCCTTTCCAGACCTTCCGTTGTCACGGCTCCCGGGGTCATCCTAAATACCTCGGGGAAGTCAAGACCGCCACCCACTATATTCCTGCCTCCATTGCCGCTGTTCGACTTACCGGCATTTGTATTGGTTTTAGGAAGTGTATTAGAATCAATCAGCTCAGGCATATCCAGCTTAACATCAGGATTCTCCACATCACCTATATCCATAGGACCGGGAGCCACCTTATGAGGGTCAAGTATAAAATCAAGACCTTCCATTCCTTTCATGGATCTCAATGCCTGCATCTTAAGCATATCCTCCCCAAGTATCTTATTAACGACATCCTTGTTCTTATCAGAGAACAGTTGGCTAAAATGGGTGATACCGGCATCGTTAAGAGCCTTATGCTGTTCCTCTGTAACAACGTCCAGACCGATCATAGGACGAGATGACGAATATTGACCAAACTTATTGTCTCTCATTCTATCATGATATGTGGCTTTTTTATCTTCCGGATAATTACCTTGACTATCCTCACCACCAAAAGAAACGAGCGTCGTGTAATCCCGAAGCGCCTCTGCGTTGGCGATGATCGGGTTCTCCGCCGTAGCCAAGCCCATCCACCCACCAGTGGTGCTATATATAGCATCCTGAAGAGCTTTGGCGGCAGTAGCCTTAGGCGCACTCATATAAGCATCATAAGCCAAAGGCATGAATGTCTTATAATACTCCAGTCTCTCATCAGCGTTAATGCCGCCATAAGAACCGTCCTGACCCTGACGCTGATACCCAAACGTATTATCCTTATTATTATACTTGTTCTCAACAGGACGGAAAGTAAGGAGATAATCGAATAAAGAGCTACCACCTTTCTCCATCTTCTGACGAATACCAGCCACTTTCTTAAGCAGCTCTTTCTTAGCCTCAGCTATATCCTCCTCCGTAAGACCGTATTCTTTCATGGATCTGGATATGATGTTATCTATCTCACCTCCCTTGGCGAAATACGTATCCTCATCCTTCTTCATCTTCCGGTCTTCCTGCTCCTTGTATATGACATTAGCGAAGTCCGTAAACCTTCCCTCTAAGCCATTAACGGTATCGTTACTATCATTTATAGCCTTAGATAATACGGAGGCGTTTAAACGCCTTGTATTCTCGTCATCTATCTTATCGTTTTTCTTCAGCTTCTCCAGCGCCTTTTTCTGATCATCGTAAGCCGATTTAAGACCGATCTTAGCCTTATACCTGTCCATTAACGTAGCATACGTATCCTTAGGCGTGGCTTTGATCCCATACGTATCTCTGATGTATTTAGCGAAATCCGGCTCTATGGTTGTGTCGTCGGTAATAACCTTCGTTCCCTGCTCCAAGGAAACGGGGGTTCCACCATCGGCGTGCTTCTGCCCCATAGCCTCCATCGGCGCCTCTCCGGGCTGCGTCACGTACTCACCCTTCTCGACCTCTACGTTGGCTTGATCTTCCATCGACTTAGGTAACGGATACAGGTACTCACCGGTAAGGCTTCCGCTATCGAACCTATTATTAGGCCCTAGATAAACACCCCCACCATCCTTATACTGCATCTGGGATTGTCTTCTTTGCCTAGCCTCACGTTCCTGAGCCAACCTTATATTGGTACGAGTACCTTTCTCAGACGCTATCCCAGAAACCACGTTACGAGCCAATCCCATGATACCACTAATTCCTGAGGCTATGGTGGTTATCGTATTAGCTGTTTTAGCCCCGGTGGATAAATCTCCATATCCCTCGCTTCTCATACGTCCTATACCACGACCCATCTGAGTGAACCTAGACCCTATATCATCAGCGCCATAGTAAGGGATGGTAGTAAAATCAAAAACATCCGTCTCGCCTGAACCAGTCTTAGATTTATCAACATCGTTAACAGTTATGTTATTAAGCGTAATACCATTGTCCTGATAATTCTCAGCTATACGTTGCAAACTACCCTTGAAGCTAGACGGAAATATATCCTTCTGATCGAAAGCGGTATCATATTTATTCCTTAACCGATCCGGGGTATCCATAGAATATATCCCTAGCGGATTGACCGACGCAGGTAATCCTTGGTTGGTATTTACCAAAGGTTCTATACCTAACCCCTGTATACCATCCATATTGCCAAGCATATATGAACCGACTTTCCCGGCCTCTTGATATTTAGGTATCTTCCTCTTGATTACATACTTGCTCATATCAAATTAATTTCGTTCTGATACAAAGATAGTTTAAAAAAAATAGAGACTCATCTTTTAGCAACGATGAGTCTTTGTTTTAAATAAATCTTTTAAAGATGCATAAAAACACCTATAAATATTGTTGTAATGCATACTATTTTATATATTCGCGTAAAAACAAACATTACAAAACAATGAATAGAGAAATATCAGAAAATAGTATTGAGTTCAACAAAGAAGACAATTTTATTTGTATAACAGACTTTGTATATATAATAAACTCGTATAGAGAATCAAGGAATAATCCAAAAATTAGAACTGATCATTACATAACATCAAGTATAACACAAAACGTAATCAATAATATATTAAGACAAATAGATATGCCAGAAAAAAGCATAAAGACAATATCTGATTTAAAAAATGTTGGATTAGCATACCGAAAAGGTAAAGGGTCTGGACAAAAATGGTTTGTCGATTACAGAGTATTTATATCAATCGTAATGAATATAGATGATAAAATAAAGGCACATCTAATATCTTATGCAATAAACTCAATATCCTCGACAAAGATTATATATGAAATACTAAACAGTATATCAAAAAATTATAGAAGCATTTCAAATAATAGATATAAAACGTATATAGCAATAGATAGAATATCAGGTCTTTGTAAAATAGGTAGAGCTATTAATATAAAAAAAAGACTATCAGCTCTTAGAGTATCAAATATAAATATAGAAATGATATACATAATAGATGACGACATCGAGTCGTATATGCATAAACTTTTATTAGGATTTAAAGAAGATAGAGAATGGTTTAATATAGATGAAAGTATAATAAATAGTATAGCTAAAAAATACGGATTTAAAAAATACAAACAATAAAAAATAAAATGCGATAGCTGATTATATTACCTACAATAAACCATATAGCTATCGCATTATATCAACCTATTTCTTTTAAATCCTTTTCACAAATAGCGAACCTATCGCTTTCACCAGATCGTAGAAGCCGGCACTACTGAACCCAACAGCTATCCCATACAGCAATGCCTCCCACCATTCACTCCCTATAAGCAATGGAGACACATTTAGAAACCACGCTAATATACAAACCAGCATACCTATGACTACGGCGGATAGGACTTTAGCCCACTTATGGGTGTCAATATACGGCACAACCTTGGCTAACTGCGTAGCTGACATCGTGACGAAAGCCATGATGCCTGTGAAGGTAGTTAAATCAATAGTGATAGCCCCTTCTGATGGGATTACCTCTTGCGCCATCAAAGCGAATGGCGTCAATAACATAGCAAATAAAAACAACAATCTTTTCATATCTAAAAACGTTTAATTACTTCACAAATATAGTATTAATTCTGTGTTCTGCTCATACCCTTTATATTAAGACTTAATCCCGGTATCATATTAAGCACCAACTGCCTTTTCGCCTGTTCCTTACGCATACGCTCAGCCTCCGCTATCTGCGCCTCTGATTGAGGATCATTCTTAATATTATTAGCGATGTCCTCTATAGCTTTCTTATTGGCTCCGGATTGAGCTAGCATCTTATATAACAGGTCTTGACCCTCCTTTTCCCACCAGCTGTCCATGGTAGGGCGGGAAGCCAAAGAAGGATCGGCAGGGGCTACCGTCTCAGGCACGGGCTGCTGACCTCCGTCCCCCGTGCCCGAATCCCGCTGCCCGAACTCGTATCTCATTGGCTCGTTCTCCGGGACACCGTATCTATTGGAGAACATATCGGCGAACTCAAGCCGCTTCTCATTTCTTAATGTCGATCCAAGGGGTCTTCCGTATCCTTGATTCCATGCCACGGTAGCGTCCTTATAATTCGTGGCGTTATCAAAATCAGCCTTCGAATACATATAGTAATTATATATATTGCCTTGAGCGTCCTTATCAAAGAACTTGCCTTGATTGATGTAATTCCAACCTAACCCCGGAACCTTTCCTTGATACTCATCCACGAGATAATCCAACTGCTGTGTCAATGTCGGTTTCTTTCCATACCTGCGCTGTAGCTCTTTCTTCCTCGGCCCAAGCCATTGCTGGATACCAAAGTCACCGGCGGTTCCTAGGGCTTCGGTGTCCCCTCCGGACTCGGCGGCGATGTTCGACAGGATGCCGATAGCTTGCGTTTGTGGTATCCCCTTCTTTTCTGTCAGATAGTCCCATATCTCATCATACACAGCCATCTTACTATCCTCTGATCTACTAGGATCAATAACGTATTTGCCAGCCCCATAATCTCGTTCTATATTTACCGGACCTCCATCTTTCTTGTCCTCCAACTTATTCTTGGACGTAATGGCATTACGGATAAGAGCATCCCTTCCACTTTCCGGAAGAGGATTTCGATCCTCAAACGACCCTCTCTCCTCAAACTTATCACCTATAGCGTCTAATGTCTTAGTGACTATATTGACTGGGAACTCTTGATCATTACTATAAAAATCATATACATCGTAAACACCTAACCTTCCATCCGGACGTCTATAAATAGTAAAATTACCAAACCCTGATAACGGGGTAAGATCACCAGCAGCTTCGGGGTAAAAATCATACTCAGAAAAAACCGTAGGCTTTCCGGATCTTACCGAATTACGATTCTTCTCAAAGATATCTACCCATTCTCTAGACTTTTTCAAAAGCTTCAGCCTACCATAAGCATCATCTGTAGCCGGCTTATCAGAGCCATATATTTCTTGCTCCGTATCACGAATCTTTTTATCTAGCCTCTTTATCTCATCCTTAGTGTCACGATTGAACATCTTCTCAATATCAGTAATGACATTATCAGGAATCCTTATCTCCTTGCTATTTCCGTCAAGACTATTAGGTTGGGATAAGAATCTACCCCATAGCTGTTCACTATATTCATCAACATTAGCTTTGCCATTTCTTCCGTATATAAATTCCTTAACCTTATCAGGAAGACTAGCATTTGAGGCTACCACATCAGGTGTTACATTCTCATACAACCTCCTTCTTATGGCGTTACCTATGATGTCTTTTAAATACGAAGCTCTATCAGATACATCTTGTCTTACATACATAGGATCATTACCAGTAGGACCTCCTTCTGCTTTCCGCTCAATTTTCTCTCCCCATAGCCCATATTTATCCCTAGGCCATATGCCGTCTATGGCATCCACATAACCAACAGGATACTCCCCGTCCAGACGCCGGTTTCGCCGCTCGTCCGCCGGGTACAGGGCGTTGGCCAACGGCTGCGTGATATGACCCAACCCCTTATCCTTGGAACTCGACATAGCATCCACCACAGTCCGATATACAGGTCTTAATTTCTCAGGTAGATATAATCCCGCCTCATCAACCAACTCACCGATCTTCTTATTTATACCCCTGAGGCTGAAATTATAATTACCCATACCGTTATTCAACGGGGACAATGTACCTCTTATCCCATTCATGCCTTTAACTGCGGCTCCTCCGCTAAGGATATCAAACTCCGGGGACACGTTTCTCAAAGGACTATCATCCATACCTCTGAAATACATAGGACGCTCGCCATTGACAACCCGGTTAAGATCCTCCTTATATAAATCCTTTATCCACGATGGGATTTCCTCCGGTTTATTCTTCTTAGACATATATTACGTTTTTCACAAAGATAACCATAATATCATAAGCCTAAAAACACGAAACGGGTACATAATAAATCATGTACCCGTTTATACGCTAATGCATGTGATAAGCAGCCAAGGCTCCTTTAGCTTTCTCCTTAGACTTGTACTTAGCCGGCCATAATTTACCGGTCTTGTTACTGACCACTCGCCAATCACTCCCTACTTTCTTGATACATCCTGATTTCGGGCATTTGCCCTTCTTTTTACTGCTAGTTTTCCCTGCTGCCATAACATCAAATATTTAAAGGTATATAATCACCTCAATAAACTTTCTCATCGCTGCTAAACCAACGTACTATCATCTTGAACCGGCTCTCAATGTCATTCACGAACCTAGCCAAGAACCAATCGCCACGAAGACGATCACGCCACCTCCGATGATAATCGACAGCCCTAGGATCGATCTTCCGGTCAATGTCATTCACATCCTTGATCCATACCGGGAGGTTATTAGTATCGTCTTTGACCTCGTTAAAATAGTCATTTATATTTATCTTCTGATCAACCTCCGTCACCAGTATCTCACGGCTATCGTCATTGGTTACAGGATACCTTAACCGCTGGCTCATATCGTTCTTGTCAGCGATAACCATCCGAAGCTCACCACTGTTGTTGGTATCGTTATAAAACCATGCTTTATTGAATCCGGTAGTCCTAAGAATTTGGTAATTAACCTCATCCTGATACCTTCTGGCATCCATCCTATATTGGTAGTTCGTGAGGATCTTATTCACATACTGCTCACGTACTGGTACCTCTATAACGAACGGATATAGTTTACCGTAAAATACTTGATACGATTGGTTGGTCAATCCATGAGACCATAACCCTATCTCCTGACTTTCACTTGAGTAGTTCTTTCCAGACTGGAAATAATGCTGGTGCTCGATATAATAATCAGGGGTGTAGGATAAATATGATTTCCACTCACCCTTCAGGCAGTTATATCCAACGGTGAACGAGACGTCCGTGAAATGGCTGGCGTCCTGTAGCTCCACCGCCTGCCCGTTCCTGTAGAACCGACCGCCACGGAATTGGTACTCGCTCGGATTCCCTACCGGTATATAATCTTTCTTGGTTATCAGAACTCTCTTGAACCGATTGTCCCAGCCCATGGATAGCCCTATACCAAAGAACTTGTTATCGATATCGTAATAAGACAACTCAGCGTCCGTATCAGCGTTATATATCCGGCTACGGATGATCTTCATCTGAAGATGCTCCTTAAACCAGTTCCTAAGCCCCGGTGTGACCTCCGTAAGATTCCTACCATTAGAATCTACCTTAAACACCTGACCACGCCTTAAATCGACCCAAAAATGCCCAAACTCGCAACTGATCATATCCCGGCTCTGGGCCCCGGAATATCCTAACGTCGTATTATTATACTCGATACCACGAGAGGCGAAAAGACCACCTGTCCCTAGCTCGCTATTCTCCGGGGATATTCTCTCCGCCAACACGTCTATGGCATTGTACAACCCTACCTGATTCTCAAAACGAGCCAGTATCTGATCCGACTCTATCCCTTTCATGCTTATAAGTTTCCCGAAAGATGTCTTGAACTCATGGTAATCCATAGGCTTGTACGACAGCCAAGGATCGGTCATGCCGTTCTCCGACACGTCGGCGGTGCTCCATATGACGCCGTTGGGTCTTTGGTAAGCGCAGTCCCAAAAATTGCTATCATACGTCTCTGGTAATGACCTGCCACCTAACGTAAATCGATTCTTATACACAGGACTTATCTTAAACACATTATCCCTTGATATAGGGACATTACGCTCCTGGGTCCATGATATATAATCCCCCACCTCCGGATAGAACCCCTCGTAAGGCTCAGGTCCGGCTATACGGAAATTGCAATTGATCTCAGACTCCACAAGAAACTGAGGTATGCCATAGAAGTATAGGAAGAAACGACCGCTAAGATACATATCTCCGGTCTTGCAAACCATCTCATAAGCGCTCTTCCGGCTAGGGAAAGAGTATAGCGATCCGGTATCCGTATCGGTCTTATTAAGATAATCCTCCCCGGTGTCGTAATTAACAAAATAACGGGGATACCCGATGTTCCGATAATCATAATAAGGGAATGGTATCATGTCCCCCTGACCAAACTGAGTCAAGTAAAACATAGGCATCTTCCTCTTAAGTGAGAATCTTGATATAAATACATCACCTCCAAAAACAGGTTTACGCTTATCCTTATCCATCAACCCGCAACCACCTAACGATACCCACCTGATATCCTCTATCTGTCCGTATTGAGCCGGAGAATATTTCTTTATCCTCATATAGGGGCAGGATACGAAAGATTCACGTGTCATAAAATGAGGCGTCATACCAGCCACCTCATCGTTACGAATATTACACTCATTCTGAATACGGCTGGTATCGTAACTTGAAACCAACTCCGGATATTCAAGCATATATTTATCCATACCAAATGACATGAACAATGAATGCTCACGATCGAGGTTGTTTATGATAATAGGCTTACCGCCTACGGTCTCCCCTTGCGAAGAGATATCTGTTACCGGATATAACCCGCTCTTGATATATTTAGCCGTTGACAATCCACGTAGCTCCGACGCCCCTATTTTTTGGTAAAATAAATTATAATGAGCGACAGAAGTATAATAATAAGCATAGTTCCGTCTAGGTCCCCTATCTATCAATGCCGTTAACCACTGATACCTGTACTTGCCTATATCCACCACGGACTGGGCTGTGGCCTTGGCGATACCCGTAGCCAGACGGATAGCCGTCAGCGCTATGCCGACAGGGTTGGCTAAAAAGAACACGCCTCCACCGACATATTGCTGTGAAGCCGACTGATATGTATACTCAGCTATAGCGGATATTAAATTAGCCATAGCCTCCACCGCAGCCAATGACGTTGCCATACTATAAGCCTTACTTCCTAATATCGTCCATTTAGGGTGATCCTCCACCTCCCTGAATATACCAGAGGATTTACCTAATTGATAACCATCAACAAGGCACTCAGTGGGAGCGTCAGGCTTGTTGAAGGCAATATCAGGGCTTAAGAATGAATACCAGATATTACCCTTCCTATTAAACGGATGCGTTATAAAATTCTCACGATTAATATCCTTATAGATATACATATCATCAGACAAATCGTTGTAAGGATAATTAGGATAAAGGTTAGCCGATCCGTCGGGATCATCGTACTTAAACATATCATAAGCCAGACCTGTACCAATAACACTCTTATCCAAGGCCCTATCTCCACGATATAGCTCGTATCCGATTATAGAGTCACGTCTAGCCTTATCTATAAGACCATTCTCTACCGCTATATCCAGAAACTCATTAACGATATCGTCATCAAGCATCACCCCCATAGGATAAATATAGGAGTCAACTCCATATTGACCGGTCAGTTGAGACGGATTACCCATAAAAGGAGCGACAGAGTTATCAGGGAACTTGTAATGACGTATAGGTTTCTGACAAAATGTGGTTGACGTATTGGGGTACTCAGCGTTATCCCCATTACCGGTGAAATAAGACTTACCCTCAACGGATTTAGGAGACCCATAGTATTTCGTCAAAGAATCTATTATATCCTTCCTCTTTGATCCTCCCGATGATATCCCGATCTTACTTGAATCATACAACTCAAAATTAGCCGGATACTTATTGGTAGACTCCCAATATCCAAAATCACCATACTGATATGGTCTGGGAGCGCAATCAGCGGGTTTATCTCCACATGAGATACATTTCGCCTCATAGGTAACAAATCTTCTTAATTTCAATTCTTTCGTGAAGAAGAATACGTATTTCACCTCCAGTGGCCGAATGCCAAAACAGAACGGGGCGGGGAAGATGGCGGTGCCGGCCGTATAGAATCCGGCAAGCTCCTTCATGTCCTGCCTCATGGCGAAACCGGTGAAGAACACGCATACCGCAGGCTCGATGCAAACATATATCTTATGGAAAGTAGTCTTGTCATCATTCCAGAACAAGTACTTTGGCATCATAAATATCTTATGATCCACGTAATTCACTATAACACCTTTCTTGGCATCATTAGCCAAAGGATTAGGAGCCACGGTACCTTCCTTGTCCGAGAAAAACGTTATACGAACCTTATTGTATGATGATGAGTCGCCGATCGGATAATTATAGTTACCCATCATCTCTATGTACATAATACCGTTATCAGGATCGGATAAACCACTTATGTATTTCTCGTAATCCAACTCCACCCATCTGGCGTATGAGGATACATGTGGATAGAACTTGAAATAAGTCAAGTTGCTTCTACCGAACCAATTGGTCTTGGCGTCAATATCATTCTGCATAGACACACGACCTTCCCAGTCAGTAGTTATACCGGTATTAAACTTAGAATTATCACCATCGCCAAAAAGACACATGGCGTTCTCGATACCAAACTGACTCTCATATTGGGGGAAATAAGCCTCCATCGTATCCATTAACTGATCAAGCATCGTCTCCGTATGCTTCTTTCCTTCCCATCCGGGATATTGATACAAATATGTGCACTTACCCAATGACCTACCCCCTTGGAATGTAGGAAGTTGAACATCGTTAATAGTGGGATTCACGTGAGGATCACCTACCGAACACCCATTAGTACATATACCCTCATCATATAACTGCCGGACATTAGACATATCCTGACACAAGACCAAGGCGGAGGAGTCTATATCAGACGGGAATTTATCCTCATCCTGACCATCCAGCCATTCCTGAACCAGATCTATGATATTCTTACCTCCACTGGAATAATTATCGAAATCACACAATACAGAGAACTTCCTTTGTGACTCGGCATTACTTTGTATTAAGGTGGTAGGCTCGGTCTCCGTATAATCACTAGCCAGCTTATACGTAAAATCAATCCTAGAATCCACCAAAGAGTTTTTATCCAATATAGTCCTGGTCTCTATCCTCTCGATATCATCACATCCACTAGGGAAATCGGGAGCCTTTATACCGTCTTGATCCTCTGGCAATGATATAGCAGCGCATAACTCGTCAGTAATACCTACATTAGATTCTATGATATCACACAAGTTCTCTATATTATCAGCGATATAATCAATAGCATCATCTACCGTAACATCTTTCCCCATCGTGTTGATAACGAATTGGGTCTCTCCTACCGTGGCATATTCCTGCTCTACATATCTGAGTTGCTTAACATCTAGCTGATTCTTGCATTCTCCCCCAAAATCATCAAATCCCCAAGACGGGTCGTTTATGATCTTTGCCGTATTCTTAAACTGCCAAAGATAACGGCGGCTGTTCCCGGCGCACTGCGGGTTGTTCTCCAATACCGAAGCCGCTGATAGGTCTTCAGAGTTGCCGTCCTCATCAACGATAACCTCCATCTCCTCCCTTGTGGCCGGACGAGGGATAAGCGGGAATCTAGCTGTCCTATATCCCGTATTGGTAAAGAATCTTATACCCAACGGATATACCTCGTCACGCATGAAAGAGGCGTATTTAGAGCAAGCCACACCGTCTTTATATAGATTCTCCGTGGCTATCGATGTCTGCCATTTAACGAAATGACCCAAGAAGTTAACGACCGGTTGAAGATTCCATTCGTTCTCCACGGTCAAGCCGTATTGAAGAAGACGATTCCCGACAGACGTCATGCCTCTGGCTGTCTTATATACCGGTATTTCCTTGGATAACTTCTCCATGGTCGTACGCTCGCTATACTGATCCGTAAGGTAATAGATGGTCCTTTCCGTTATCGGATGTATACCTTCTATGAAATACTCAAGAACCGGGCTTTGCTCACCATTAAACCCAACCGTGTTCTGTATAACACCTATCTTATAATGAGATACCTGCTTATCTATATTGGATACAGTAAGGCGGATACCCATATTGGTTGACCTACCCCATAAACCATCGCGGATAACCATATCTTGACGATCGAATAACATGATTGGGTTGGTCAATGAGCAATATCCGGTCTTCTCAATCCCGAACTCATCGCACAACGCCACGCAGAACTGGTAGGTCCCGGCACGCAGGCTCCCCCCGAACTCCACGACCTCAGGCTCCACGCACGGGGCCGTCAGCAACGGGAACACCAGCAGCTTCTCGCAGGCCAGCCTACACCTCTCTATAGGCTTGTCATCCCCACATGTCTTATACCCATGGTAATGATACCAAAAGTCACCATCATCATCCGGGTTAAGGGCCTTATCGACCATAACATATCGCTGGGGATTATATCCATCGGTCCAGTATATCACCTTCCCGCATTTCTCGTCCTTGATCTCTATATCGAAGATCGGATGATGAATGGAGAAATTAAGACAAGGGTCATCAACCCAGTCCTCTATCAGGACCTCCATCAAATCACATATCTCATCAAAACGACCATCCGACTCCTCAAGCCTCTCGCCAAGGATACGATGGATGTCCTTTCCCGATCCAGCCAATTGATCCTCAACGGTCTTGATATAATCCAATGACCGCATGAACGTGATCTTAGACGTATTATCATCCGGATTGGATAGAAAGAAATAAGTGTTATCACCAGCTATGTCATTCTTATACCCAATAACCTTATAGCCATCAAATCGCTTACATAAAAGGGTACTAGGCTCGTTCTGGATCTTAAGCTGGCTTCCATCGTCACCCTCTATGGTAGCGTTCAAGGCGAAACTATATTCAGACGGGGATAGATCCTGTGGATGCTTATCCCTGTTCATCCCGGAGTCGGGAACCGCTATGTTAGAGTTATTTTGCACGATCTTATCTTTTTCGCAAATATAACAAATCCTGCGGATAATCACTTATGTGGCGGATTCTATTGACATACTCCCATCACTAAAGCAAATGGGATTCTTGGATACAGACGCAAGAAACCCCGATATTACTATCGCTGGAATTACTCTTGCTCTCCAATTCGGAAATGCCCTTCCGAAGTATATTACGGGCCGCAAGAACATCACGGTCGTTGATAGACTCGCATTTTGGACAACACCATGTGCGATCTCTCAACGACAAGTTTTTATTAACAAACCCGCATTCACAAGTCTTTGAGGAAGGATACCATTTGTCAATCTTATGTACTATCACTCCATACTTTGAAGCGATATACGTAAGTTTGTTAATAAAAGAAGAATGACTGAGATCAGAAACTTTCTTTCCCCACAAACGTTTCATTCCTTCAATGTTTAGATCTTCAATGAAAATATAATCATATCGCTTGCACAATTCATGAGCTAATTTCCATTGAAAATCAGATCGAAAATCGTTTATTTTACGATACGCTTGTTGAAGTTCAAACAGTCTTCTTTTTCTATTATTGGATCCTTTCTTCGCATTAGAAAACTTTCTATTTAGTTTTCTAATCTTGTTTTGATATTGCTTGAAGAATAATGGAGACCCAATTTTGTTACCATCACTTTTAGTTAGGTAAGTTTTCAGACCAAAATCCAATCCTACAGATGCACCATCATATGTCTTTCTGTAAGAGTTTGCAGGATTGTAATCTGTAACTATAATCAAACTAAAACGATAGCAGGTTTCTCTGACTATTCTTATTTGTTTAACATTACCTTCATATGCTCTACTGTATGAAAACTTAAAACGTTTCTTTCCTTTGTTGATTGTGAGAATATTACCATTTAGAGTAAACCCTCCTTGTTTAAAAACAAAAGAGTTGAAACAATCTGATCTTTTAAACTTAGGTGGTCTCTTTGATTTTCTTTTAAAGAAACGATTATAAGATTCATCAAGACGTTCAAGTATTTCTTGTGTTGTTTGAGAATGAAGAAGATTTCTTTTAATTCTTTTAGCAAAATGCTTCTTCATTTTACCAATTGAGATATATTTCCCAAACAGTTTATAGTATCTACGTTGTAGAGCTAAAGCATGATTCCATACAAAACAACATTCACGAAGCATTTTATCAAGATACTTCGTTTTCTTGGATCTGTATATATTATATTTGTAGGAAATCATTTTTTTATTTGTAATTTTGATTCAAAATTAATCAAACCAATTCATCCACCTTCTAAAGTATGGTGGTTTTGTTGGTTAAATAATCATAAAAAATCCTCCAGACTTTCACAAGTCAGGAGGAGAACTAAATACTTTTAAACGCTCGTGTAAAGTACAAAAACACAACAATTACAAATTTTTACCCATGTAGTTCGATTGCTTATCGGCATCCTCTACAGATATGTAAAAGAAACCGTTAGTCACGTATCTCTCATTGACATCCACAAAATCAGTAGATCCTTTATCCACTCCTTTCTTCGATCCCTCATCACACACAGCTACCAGACTATTGAAGTCATTGGAATAACCTACGACTACACCGTGTATATCCCGATTTCGAGGATCGAATACGTACCTCATCTTACATCTGTCATAAGCTAACTCTAAAGAGCTTTTGCTTAACCTCTCATCTAATCCAGCACCCGCTACCAAGGCTAAAACGCTCTTTGATATGTCACTCATGGTGGTATCCTTGGCCGGAGCCTTAGGCATAGAAACGCCTTCCATGACAAAATCCAACGCCTTATCTAAAAGCTCGTCGAAATCATCATCTCTTATATAATCCTTAAGCACCTCCAGTATATATAACCGGACATGGAGTTCGTTATTTACATCATTCAATGTGACCATAATACTAGTTTTCGGCAAAGCTAGATTATTCCTATACAATAGAAGATCAAATATGTCATAAGTAAAGGACTAAAAAATAAAAAAAAACTCTCCTATCCTCACGGACAAGAGAGCCGATGTGTTTATATTATGAAGAAAAATCTACTCGCCAATCCTTACAATGCAGTCACGAGATTCCTTGTTATAGATCATCGTGCCTACCTTAGAATACAAGGTCTTTATATTTTGCCAATTATCCTCACCATGGGCGGATACGTTGGTAGGGGCATCACCGGTATAAACCTCCTCGCCTCCGATATTGACAAAATCATATCCACGTTTCTCCATAGAACCGCCCTTATATGCCGTGAATTTGATAGTGATATTACCTTTCTCACGACCACCATACCAGTTACCGTATATACTGCATCTGATCTCAAGAGGTAATTTATCATAATTATCGCCATCCAACAACGGTCCCATCTGGATCAAAGCTGCCTCATTACCAGATTCCATGTTATCACCACCATGGATGAGATAATCACCTACCCGTTCCTGCGTGGTCTGGTACTGTTTACTCCAACCAACCAGCTTGCCGTCAACATCCGGGAGGCCGGTGTTATCGAAACCGGTAGCCGTGTCAAAGTCAATGCCGTCCTCGTCAGCCCAGATATACCTAAGAACAAGGTAATCGAACTCCGGGATGATCACCACCGGGACGGACTCCTGCCTGCACACGAACGTCTTCTCCTCCTTGGTCCCCTCTTTTATAACCTTGTATGTTACCTGACGTATCTCGCCAGTCTCATTAATATCAGCGGTAACCCTAACCTCAGCAGAACCGGTACCACTTGTCTTATCTAAATGTATCCAATCAGCCATATCATCGTATTTTGTTAAATAAGTTTAATATACTTATCAAAAGCGTTGGGCCACATACGCTCATGAGACAGCATCCTCCTCCTATTATCCTCAGCCAGCTCCCGATAATCATTCAAGGTAATCATCGACATCTTAAGCTCTTTCATAGCCCTAGCGAACTTACCAGGCTCCTGCTGAGCATATAATTTATAAGCATCACCAGCGCCTTGTATCAAGCCATTCACAGCGGCATTCTCAAAGATCTTCATCTTGATATACGTCTCGACATAATCCTCAAGGTATCCTAACGCCGTTTCAGGTATATATGGAAGACCGTCATCATCCTTAGGCGTAGCACGATATATGATATAAATAAACCCGTCAAACCCGGTATACATAATATTGCCGGATATAGTTATATCATAATTATCCCAATCGTACTTATCCCGATACTTGTCAGCGGCGCAATCACGCCTCAACCCACGACCTATCGATAATCTTACAGGATGATGGTAATGGAAGCGAACCTCATGAGACCCGATATATATCTTCTCCGTGATCGTCTTCTCAAACTCCTCCTTACAGCACTCGGTGCAGGAGTTCCAACGGAAACCGCGCTCGGTGCGCTCGACCCAGCCGATCTCGTGTTGGAGGTCAGCCTTAGCCTTGTCGCCGCCCGGTATCTCGCAAACCAGAGGCTCACATCTATAAGCGTCAAGCATGTCGAAAAAATCGGAAGGCAATACCGCCTGTTTGTTGCTGGTCTTGACAACCGCCTCGGACATGACCGCTATAACACCCCCGAACCTTTTCAAGGCGATCTCAGCCCACCTATAAACAGACGAGGTATCTATAGCCCCGCTATCATCGTATTTATGTAAATCGGCCTTGATCTCGGCCAACAACCCTTTTATAGTCATATTCAAGTCTTTTGCACAAAGATATGTATTTGAATCCGTGATACAAAAAAAATCCTGTCTACCCTCACGGGCTAACTGGATCACAAAAACTTCTACAGCTTGTAAACCCATTTAACTCCAAATACCTTACTCTCCGACTCAACCTCCCGATACAAGAACTTATATCTCCTACCTGATTCCATAGCCAACCTACACCCCCTGTTCAACGCCGGAGAAATATAGAGATGGAAATACTTGTTCCGAGGCATAAAATCAATACACGTATGGACGTAAGAATATCCACCCGTCCCACGCCTATTAATAGTACCGGTAAGTTTATTCAGATATATCTTGCGGTTAGGATTAATCTTATGACATAGATAACCGATGTTGTTTATATAAACCCCTCCCTCATCCTCCAGATACCTATCACGTATGACTTTCCAGATCAACGACTGGCACTCAAGGATATCATTCTTGTCCACGATCGTATGTTTCCTTCTCTTGCCGTTCTTAGACATAATAGATCTATAAAACCGAAGAAAGTACTGATCAAGTATTTTAAATGACTTTGTTTTCATATCACAAATATAACGATTTCATCCTAATACAAGAAATTTATACACAAAAATACACCGCCTATACCAAGGATGAGGCAAACAGGATAGCCGACAGCAACCTACAGTCAGACGGTATCTCTTACGCCAATGGATTAGCTCAGGCCGATAGATGCGATTGCGTGGAGCCAACAAAGACGTGGAGCGCCAACGCTATGCTGAGCGGTGATCCTTGTAATGGCCTGTCTGGTTCTACATCCGCATTAAGGTGCTCCTATGAAGTGTCTTACAATAATCAATGTGGATCATCTAAATCAATAACTGTAACTGTTACTGGTAGGAATGATCTTGGACAAACCGTTACGGCTGGAAGTACTACCGTAAGCATACCTACTGGGTCTGGTAAAAAAACCGGTGTCATAGGTTTTGATTCAGGAGTACGATGTGGATCCATAAGTGTTTCTGGGGGAGGATCTGGAAACTGTTAAGATTCTGATGTATAACAAAAAAGGAGAGGCTAATAAGTCTCTCCTTTTTATTAAAAACCATAACATCAGTGATTGTCAACAATTACCTGAATCATGACCAGAGATTGTTACATTCCCACATACCACTTCTCGGCTGAAATATACACCTCCACTCTTGGTTCCGGATCCTGCGGGAATTGTAAAGCTAGCGCTATTGACCTGCTCTTCTCCGTTTTGTGTATACCCTATACCACTCACGGAACCAGATATAGATCTACCACATTGATTATTATAGTTGCAGATTTCATAGTAAAATATAGAAATTCCACTATGTCGTCCTAAACGCTTCACCGCAGCTCGTAACCTCGCTGCTCTGCGTCCGATTAGAGAGGATGTCAACTCCCACCCTCTGTATGTTTATTGCGGCATTCAAATCCCTATCGAGCTCAATCCCGCAATTCTCACATTTAAAAACTCTATCAGATAATTTCAAATCATCGTTTTTCCAACCACAGTAAGAACATGTCTTTGATGATGGATAAAATCTGTCTATGACAACAAGTTTCTTTCCATACCAATCACATTTATACTCAAGCTGAGATCTGAACATTGAAAAGGAAGCATCAGAAATAGAACTTGCAAGATTATGATTCTTTAGCATACCAGATGTATTCAAGTCTTCAATACATATTATATCGTAGTTGCTGACCAACATAGTTGTCAAATTATGCATATAGAAAGATCTTTTATCAGATATTTTTCTGTGCAATTCGGCAATCTTCAACTTGCACTTACGTCTTCTATTGCTTCCTTTCTGTTTTCTGGACATGTGTTGCTGCATCCTCACCAGCTTCACTTGGTTCTTGTGAAGAAAATGAGGATTACTGATAGTAGCTCCATCTGATAGGGCAACCAAAGTCTTAATACCGAGATCTACTCCAACAGATTTCCCAGTCTTCTGTTTATATACCTGTTCTGTTTCAACAACTATCGAAGCAAAATATCTTCCAGATTTGTCTTTTGAAACTGTACAAGATATAATCCTTGAATTTTTTGGAATTGTTCTGTCTGTGACAATTTTGATGTAGCCAATCTTTTCAAGTCTAATTTTGTCATCTTTTAACTTAAACTTTTGTGCCGGAAGCCTAAAAGACTGGTGATCATCCTTACTTTTAAATCTTGGTCTGTTGATTTTCTTTTTTCGGCTTTTGTTAAAGTATTGCTTTGAAAACTCGATAAAATCCCGCTGTTTCTGTTGTAGTGTGGCAGCAGAAACTTCATTGAGCCAAGGTTTGTTGGAAATAAGATCTGACTTGCATGGTATTTTGGGACTTGGATTTAATCCCTTGTCGTAGGAATTAAATGACTCAACACAAGCATTCCAAATAACACGCACGCAACCGAAGGTCTTGGAAAGTAGTACTTCCTGAGACGATGTTGGATACATACGGTATTTGAATGACTTGTTAATCATTATTCAATTCTCTTATTAATTTTTCCGTGTTTCTTTTACTCCTTCTTTGACCGTAAAGTCTTGCTGTGAACGATGTTATTATTGAAACAAAATCCTGCATAAGATCATCCCTGTCATTACTACATGTGTTTATAACCTCTATCTCTCTATTGTCAATCTCCAGCAGCTTTTGTATATAATTCATACCAAATCTGCTGAATCTATCCGAATGCTCTACGATTATCTTGGTTATCGTTTTGTCAACCAATAAAGATTCGAGTTTTTTCCTGTTGTCATTCAACCCGCTACCTACCTCACATACGATTTTATCCACGATATACCCCTTAGCGGCGCAATAGGATAAAAGTCTCTCTTTCTGTCTTTCGAGATTGGATTTGTTTTCGGATGAAGAAACCCTGCAATACACGGCGACTCTTTGCTCTTTATTTTCATCAACAACCACAAATATGTGCCCATTAGGGGTTGTTTCGGTTTCCAACAACCCCTTCTTGATCCGATTCCATATAGTCCTATATGTGACCTTCTCCAGTTTCGCGTATTGACTTATCTTGTATTTCATGACGCAAATATAGTAAAATTTCTATATTATACAATATTTTACTATTAAATTTAATTATTTATATCATACGTAATCGTAAATCCTCTTGATGTGACAAGTTGCTCATGACTCATGCAATCATTATTCATAGATACCGACCATGACCACGTCTTCTGCTCCGGGCAATCGCATTCCATAGCGTTGGCTTTTTCCTGCGCTAGTCTCTGTGCGTCAGCCTGTGCCGCGGCGGTAAGTTGGTAGTTTCATCAACCTCGTTTATTCTATTTTCGATAGAAATGACTAATATTGTATCACTAACATTAAAAAGTAAGACTATGGCATGTGCTAAGAAAAAGAAGATGGCAGAAGGAGGCAAAGTCTCCGAGAAAAAGAAACCTCAAATGAAATGTGGGGGCAAGGTTAAGAAGAAAAAGTAATAACCGGAGGGGTATATCCCCTCCTCAGTATTTAGCATGTAAACTACCCATAGGCTAAAGACCTATGAGCTTTAAACCTAAGCAGAAGTATGCAGAGCGCAAGACAACATACCCGATTTTTCAGGCTGGTTTACTACAGCCCCAAGCATAGCGATATTCTTTGCGGCATTGATGTCCGCATCCATATCGCAACCGCAATGATTGCACTTGAAAGACTTGTTGCTTCTTATACCGATATGGTTGCATTTGTGACAAGTCTGAGAAGTATATTCCGGTTGAACTACAATCAACTTCACACCGGAAAGTCTGCACTTGTAAGCAAGGAATTCCCTAAGCTGGCTGAAATTCCAAGAGTTGAGTTTTGTCCTGAAGGTCTTGTTTCTCCGTTTGGATGTCCGGCGGATATGCTTCAAGTCCTCAATGGCTATGCCAACGCCTCTTTGCTTGGCTTCGGCAACAATACGCTTGGAAATAGTGTGGTTGATTATCGTTGCGGTAGTTCTTTCTCTCCCTTTAAGCCGTTTCAAGAGTCTGGCACATCCACGCTTGCACTGCCTTGTTCTGCCTCTTGTGCCTTTGGATTGAATGGAACCACGTATCATTCTTTGTCTTTCCCTGTATCTGTTGAGTGTGTCAGAAGAATAGGTCTTACCTTCGGACGTGCTTACAATATCGGTTATTCCGAAATCAAGTCCGATGAACTCCTCAATGTCTTCCACATCTTCTTCCGGAACTTCAACCGTTTGGAAAAGGAAGAATTTGCCTTTTTTGGAAACAAGGTCAGCTTCCCCCTTGATGTATGGAAGATAGTTTGTGTTGTGGCATACAAACGGAATACGTTGTCTTTTCCCTATGGTCCAGATAGAAACCGCATTTTCGGAATAAGACAATATCCGGCTGTCGTAACTGATGCAGCCAAGTTCCCTGAAGTTCCGTTTGGATTTCTTGTCAAGCTTGTAAGCATCTGCCACCTTGCTGATACAGCGGACCACCATCTGTGCAGACAGATTAAAATCCTTTCTGATTTCATTGTAGCAATGATGATGTATATTGAATTGAGTAAAAACCTTATCCTTCCACACCATATCGGATATACGGTTACACGCAGCATTCGCCTCCTTGATGGTATCAAGAAGCAGCCTGCTTTGAGTTTCGCTTGGAAGGAGTTTTATTTTCAATGTCAATTTCATGCCTCAAATGTAAATCATTTATTTGAAAAAGACAACAGTATTTTAGTATTAATTTTAAAGCGAGCAGGGCGCAATTCCTCCCACAAACTAAAGATTTGTGGGTTTCCTTGCACCATAAATATGAAAAATTCAGAATTTGTATCTAGAATCATAAATGATATGAACTCCATCAATAAGGACGCTCATGTCAGTAGAAGATGGATATTGTCCATAGGTAGGCAGAAGGCTCGATCATATATAGCCCAGAAGTACGCTGACGGTACTTTGTTCGGCGAGGAATCGTTATACACCCATATCAACTGCCTGGAGATGGAGAGAGTTCGGAAGGTTGATTGTTGCTTTGATGAGTTTAAATTATGCCGGGTGCTTATGAGATCCAAGAAAAGGCTTCCCGATATGATATATACCCGTATAGGACCGGCTATTATAAAGGTATCGAACATCATGGATGATATCATATTCACTCCTATATCGTTAAGAAAATACGCTAATAATAAGGAACGTAAATATGGTAATATAGATCAATACTATTATTACGTCAATGATGGATATATCTATATACCTGATATAAATATAGAGGCTATAAACGTGGATCTTATAACCCTTGACAGGAAAGCAGCGTTAGAGCTAGGGGGATGTGGAACGAAAAAAGATGATCCATGTATATCTCAATGGGATTATGATTTCATATGCCCTGATAAGTTACTGGAATATGTGGTATCTGAGACGTTAAGGGAGACGATAACCAAATTGCAGATCCCTACGGACGAGAATCCGGATATGGATATTAACAAGAAAACTCAAAAGATTCAGTGATGATAAATATAATAAGATCAATAATTAGTTTCTTCGGTTTCAATGATGCCATAGTTGATGGTATGGGCGAAAGAGGAATGAGGGATAGCTCAATCATAAGATATAACGAGATACATGATATGTATGATAAAATTATAAAGGATTTAGGAGATGTATCAGCATACGTATCCAATGGTTATATCTATGATAAGATAAAGGAAAGAACAGGATTAAGCACCAGACATATTAGTAGGATATTGAATCATACTAGGAGGAGAGATCTTAGATTCATCTAATTGTAACAAAAAAAGGAGAGACTATATAAGCCTCTCCTTTTTTTATTGTCAACAAGATCCACTTCCTTGACCATCCTCATAATAAGCATAAGCTCCAGATGATATCCCGTAGTTGGTTGTTGTAGATTCAGAGAAAGTTCCTGATCCGGAAGGGATAGGGACTATTCTTGTCTCGTATTCCCATTGACCATTCGTCTTCTTGTATCCTATAGTCATCCTAGACGTCTTTTCCGATCCACATGGATTATTATACTGTATGGTGTAATTTATCGTCTTCCCGCTTCCGCTAGACGTCGTTACACTAGCGTTCCATGTTTTGGGGCAATCGCATCTATCGGCCTGAGCTAATCCATTGGCGTAAGAGATAC
>ENA-OPMS01000080-OPMS01000080.1-human-gut-metagenome-genome-assembly--contig:-NODE-80-length-26234-cov-1.452997_pt1 | contig 26234 bp, 17 predicted proteins | sample MGYA00241530_ERZ501758 | MGnify/ENA primary metagenome ERZ501758 (study PRJEB25962, sample SAMEA2042563) | human gut metagenome | biome: human gut; feature: human-associated habitat; material: faeces...
TTGAGAACATTTTCTCCTCTGGGCGGTGGACTATCCAGCGCCAGCCGTAATGGTCGAGCCATGCTTTCATCGAGCCTGTGCAGTGGTAGACATACACAGGGGAAGTAAGTATCAGCACGTCTGCTTCGTCCACCGCTTTTGTGATAGGTTCGAGCTTCTCATAGTGAGGACACTTTTCTTCGCCTTTCATAAAGCAATTGGTACAGCCACAGCAGAACTCGCCGAAATCTCTCGGCAGGAAGAACTCTGTCACCTCGCCGCCAAGTTTATCGGCTAACATTTTGCCTATATGATATGTAGAGCCTTTATGGTTTTGACCGTTTATCAAAGCTATTTTCAAAATATCACCTTACATTTTTTCGATAAGCTCCGCTATCTTGTGTGCATATTCTGTGATTATGCCTGTTCTCTTGCCCTCTATCATAACACGAACGAGAGGCTCTGTGCCTGACTCACGAACAAGTATCCTGCCCTCGTCACCAAGCTTTTCGGAATACATCTTTATAGCGTCTGTTATCTCAGTGACTTTATCCCACATACCCTTTTTGTCTGCTGTTATCTTAACGTTCACAAGCACCTGCGGATAGCACTCCATGCAGGAAGCAAGCTCGCTTGCCTTTTCGCCTGTACATTTGAGGACTGTCAGAAGCTTTGTACCTGTCAGCTCACCGTCGCCTGTGTTTGCATAGTCAAGAAGAATAATATGACCTGACTGCTCACCGCCTATATTATAACCGCCCTTGAGCATTTCTTCAAGAACGTATCTGTCGCCAACCTTTGTGGTAGCGGCAACGATGCCGTTTGCCTTTGCATACTTGAAGAAACCGAGGTTTGTCATAACTGTAACAACGCAGGTATTATTTTTGAGGATACCCATGTTCTTCATATATTTTGAGAAGATAGCAAGTATCTTGTCACCGTCGATAAGCTCGCCCTTTTCGTCAACTGCAAGGCATCTGTCAGCGTCGCCGTCAAAGGCAAGACCGATATCGCAATGATTATCAACAACTGCCTTTTGCAGACCCTCGATATGTGTTGAGCCGCAATCCTTATTTATATTCGTTCCGTCCGGCTTATCGTTGAGCATTATGCACTTTGCCCCAAGTCCCTCGAAAATTCTCTGTGCGCACACGGAAGCTGAGCCGTTTGCACAATCAAGAGCCACACGGATACCGTTGAAATCTGTCTGAACTGTTTTCATAACGTAGCGGATATAATCCCAAGCTGCGTCCTTTTCGTAATAAACGTGACCTATATCACATCCGTCCTTAAGCTCTATCTTTTCAGGTGTGTCAAGGATAAGAGCCTCTATCTCGTTTTCTATCTCGTCAGAAAGCTTGAAGCCTGTGCCAGAGAAAAGCTTTATGCCGTTAAACTCAACAGAATTGTGTGAAGCGGATATCATAACGCCTGCGTCTGCGTTGTATTTCTTTACAAGCATTGCAACGGCAGGGGTAGGAACAACACCGAGTATATGAGCGTCTGCACCAACTGAGCAGATACCAGCCACCAGTGCGGACTCCAGAATGTCGCCTGAGATACGGGTATCCTTGCCTATGATTATCTTAGCCTTGTGGTTTGTTTCCTTCGTGAGTACCATTGCGGCAGCTCTGCCTATCTGCATAGCAAGCTCACAGGTAAGCTCTGTGATAGCTACTCCTCTTGCGCCGTCAGTTCCAAATAATCTTCCCATAATAATTAGCTCCTTTTCGAGGTCATACCTCTATATTATTTTTTATTTATGTAAACTCTATATTAACACACATATTAAATTGATCCGATAATAAAATTTTTCCAAAGACAGAAAAGTGCGGTAAAGGCGACCAAAAATCGCCAATACAGAACAAGACAGAAAGTGCGGGTCCTATTCGGGCGAACACTGTTCGCCCCTACAGAACAAGAAATTCATCGCCGCAGGCGATACCTTAATTCCTCACTCCTAACTCCTCACTAATCAAAGAGTGTGGTAGAACAGAATGATATCCTCAAAGACGCCCTCTTTGTTTTCAAAGCCCTTCGGTACAGTGCCGAGCTTAACAAAGCCGAGGTTTTCGTAAAGCTTTACCGCCTTGACGTTTGATGCAACAACGGCATTGAACTGGAGCACCTTAAAGCCTTTCTGCTTTGCTATGAAAAGACAATGTTCGACTATGACCTTGCCTGCTCCTTTTCCACGGCAGGTGCTTTTTACGGCATAGCTTGCGTTTGCGATATGTCCGCATCTGCCAACGTTATTAGGGTGGAGGATATACATTCCTACAGTTTCGCCCTCATACTCTGCAACACCGCAGAATGTTTGTGATGCAAAAAAATTTTTCGCACCCTCATAGTCGAGAGTTTCTTTCTGTGGGAAGGCATTGCCCTCTTTTACAACTTCGTTCCATATCTCTGCCATTGCAGGAACGTCATCAATATTGTAACCTCTTACGGTCACGTTTTTCATTTTTGCCATTTTGGATACTTCTCCATAATAAAATTACTCTATAAATGACTTCATGCCACGCTCACGTCGCCAATCAAGGAACTCCTCATATGTTCCCTGTCTGTCGATACAGCCGTCGGGGGTTATCTCGATTATTCTGTTTGCAACTGTCTGAACTATTTCGTGGTCATGAGATGCGAAAATCACAACGCCTTTGAAATCTCTAAGTCCGTTATTTACGGCTGTGATAGACTCAAGGTCGAGGTGGTTGGTAGGTCTGTCAAGCATGATAACGTTTGAGCCGAAGAGCATCATACGGCTGAACATACATCTTACCTTTTCACCGCCTGAGAGAACTTTTACAGGCTTATATATCTCGTCCCCTGAGAAGAGCATTTTGCCAAGGAAACCTCTGAGGTAGGTGTCTGTTACCTCGGAAGTGGAATATTTTCTTATCCAATCGACGATGCTTTCGTCATTATCGTTGAAGTAGGCTGAGTTATCTATTGGGAAATATGAACGTGATGTGGAAACGCCCCACTTAATGCTGCCCTCGTCCGGCTCTTCTTCCTCTGCAAGTATCTTGAAAAGCATTGTGATAGCCTGCTCAGACTCGCCGATGAAAGCGACCTTATCGGTACGGCTGAGGGTAAAGGAAACATTATTGAGGAGCTTTACGCCGTCAACTGTTTTGGATATGCCGTTGACTTTGAGTACGTCTTTGCCAAGCTCTCTATCCATATTAAAGCCTATGAAAGGATATTTTCTTGATGAGGCAGGCATTTCCTCGACTGTGAGCTTATCAAGGAGCTTTCTTCTTGCTGTTGCCTGCTTGGACTTTGATTTGTTTGCTGAGAAGCGGTTAATGAATTCCTGAAGTTCCTTGATCTTCTCCTCGGCTTTCTTGTTCTGGTTCTTTATCATTCTCTGCATGAGCTGTGAGGACTCATACCAGAACTCGTAGTTACCAACATACATTTTTATCTTTGTATAGTCGATATCCACGATATGGGTACAAACATTATTAAGGAAGTGTCTGTCATGAGATACAACGAGGACAGTTCCGAAATAGTCGGCAAGGAAGTCCTCAAGCCAGCTTATAGCGTCGATATCAAGGTGGTTTGTAGGCTCGTCCAGCATGATGATATCAGGATTGCCGAAAAGTGCCTGTGCAAGAAGCACCTTGACTTTTTCGTTACCTGAGAGGGTGGACATCTGTGAATAGAGGATATCCTCGGAAAGACCAAGACCCTGAATGAGCTTTGAAGCGTCAGACTCAGCTTCCCAGCCGTTTAATTCTGCGAACTCGCTTTCAAGCTGACCTGCTCTGTCGCCGTCCTCCTCGGTGAAGTCCTCCTTGGCGTAAAGCTCGTCCTTTTCTTTCATTATCTCATAAAGTCGCTTATTGCCCATTATTACAGTTTCGAGAACTGTATACTCGTCGAATGCAAAGTGATCCTGACGAAGCACTGAAAGTCTGTCCTCTTTTGAGATAACTACCTCGCCTGTGGTAGGCTCTATCTCACCGCAGAGGATCTTCAGAAATGTTGACTTTCCTGCACCGTTTGCACCGATTATGCCATAGCAGTTGCCGTTTGTAAATTTAAGGTCAACGTCCTTGAAAAGAAGCTGACCACCGAATGAAAGGCTTACGTTTGATACTGTTATCATTTTAACTCTCCTATATCTGATAATTATACTTTGACACTTTATTATACCACACAAACACACTTATGTCTACTTTTAATTATTAATTTTTCATCACTGCGCTTTTATGGTGCAAACGATGTTTTGCTCTTGACGTTTTCAACAAAAAGTGTTATAATTGTTACGTACACATTGGCAATAGCGATAATTATTGCCCTGAAAATTCAAGAAATTAAGTTGGAAAGGATAACTTGAATATGAAAAAAGTTTTGTTCGCTTCTTCGGAGTGTGTTCCGTTTATCAAGACAGGCGGTCTTGCTGACGTTGTTGGCTCTCTGCCTAAGTGCTTTGACAAGAGGTATTATGATGTCAGAGTAATTCTTCCTAAATATTCCTGCATGAAACAGCAGTGGAAAGACATGATGCAGTACAAAACGCATTTCTACATGGACTTTGCAGGTCAGAGCCAATATGTGGGCGTGCTTGAATGCGTTTATGATGGCGTTACGTTCTATTTTATCGACAACGAACATTATTTCACCGGTGACAAGCCTTACACTGAGCATCACTGGGATATAGAAAAGTTCATGTACTTTGACAGGGCTGTGCTTTCTGCTCTGCCTCTTCTTGATTTCCGTCCTGACGTTATACACTGTCACGACTGGCAGACGGGTCTTATACCTGTATATCTTCATGACAGCTTTGCAGGGGGAGATTTCTTCCGCGGCATAAAGACCGTTATGACTATACACAATCTGAAATTTCAGGGAAATGACGGAGTTGAGCAGTTCAAGAGGATATCCGGTCTGTCTGACTACTACTTCACTATCGACAAGCTGAGAACGGGCGTTGACGGCAATATGCTCAAGGGCGGTCTTGTTTATGCTGACGCTATCACAACTGTCAGCAACACATACGCAGAGGAGATAAAGACGCAGTTCTACGGCGAGGGTCTTGACGGACTTATGAGGGCAAGGGCTAACGATCTCCGTGGTATCGTAAATGGTATCGACTACGTTGATTACAACCCTGACACGGACAAGAACATTGTTGTAAGATACAATTATGACAACGTGCTTGAGAAGAAGATACACAACAAGAGGGCAATTCAGGCTGAGCTTGGTCTTGCGCAGGACGACAATCGCTTTATGATAGGCATTGTTAGCCGTTTGACAGATCAGAAGGGCTTTGACCTTATTGCATACATGATGGAAAGAATGTGCGAACAGGGCATACAGTTCGTTGTGCTTGGCACGGGCGAGCAGAAATATGAGGATATGTTCCGCTGGTTTGCAGGCAAGTATCCTGACAGGGTTTCCGCTAACATTTACTACAGTGAGGAAATGAGCCACCGCATTTACGCATCTGCTGACGCATTCCTTATGCCGTCACTTTTCGAGCCATGCGGACTTTCACAGCTTATGTCACTGCGTTACGGCACGCTGCCTATCGTTCGTGAAACTGGCGGTTTGAGAGATACTGTTCAGCCGTTCAATCAGTTTGATAGGACCGGCACTGGTTTCAGCTTTGCAAACTACAATGCACACGAGATGTACAACACTGTGATGTTCGCAAAGTACATATTTGATGACAGACGTGACGAATGGAACGGACTTATCAAATCTGCAATGGCACAGGATTTCTCATGGCAGGCTTCTGCTAACAAATATCAGGAAATGTATGACTGGCTTATCGGCTAAGATAGATACAAGAAAAGCTCCGCAGGAAAGGCGGAGCTTTTTTTATGTTATAGGTTTTGTGGCAAGCATATGATTTGTCGGAGATCAGGTGGACGACCTCAGGTCGCCGCTACGGAAACAAACATAAAAAGCGGCACAGTTTAGGCTGCACCGCTTTTGTTTTGCATTTATCAGTCACCGAAAGCAACGCCCAGAGCCTTTGCGGTCTTGACGAGCTGGTGGTCTGCAGGGACGAATTTTGTTTTGCCTGCGACTTCTGAAAGTGGGTTTTCTGACACAACTTCATTTATCATTGCCACTGCATAGCCGTATTTATCAGCTGCGATAAGCTCTGCGGCATGGACGCCGAACTTTGTGGCAAGCACTCTGTCATAGGCTGACGGACTGCCGCCTCTGAGCATATGACCAGGAACGCAAACTCTTGTTTCTCTGCCTGTAAGCTCTTCTATCTGCTTTGCAATTCTAGGGGTAGCAGTTGTAAGACCCTGCTCTGCACGGAGTCTTGCTCTTTCCTTCTTTTTAAGCTTTGCCTCTTCTTTATCAAAAGCACCCTCAGCTACGGCGAGGATAGAAAATCCCTTTGATTCTCTCTTTTCGCAGGCAACGGCAAGCTTTTCGATATCATATGGTATTTCAGGAATGACTATCATATCTGCACCGCCTGCGATACCTGAATAGAGGGTGAGCCAGCCGGCTTTATTGCCCATTATTTCTGCAACAAGTATTCTTCCGTGGGAATTGGCTGTGGAATGAAGTCTGTCGATAACGTCTGTGGCTGTGTCAACAGCGGTATGGAAGCCGAATGTTACGCTTGTGCCCCAGATATCGTTGTCGATAGTTTTTGGCAGGCCGATAACGTTAAGTCCCTCGGTTGAAAGGCGGTCTTATGAGTGCCGTTTCCGCCCAAGGTGAGCAGGCAATCGAGCTTCTGCTTTTTATAGGTTTCTTTCATAGCCTTTACTTTATCCACGTTATCTTCTTCGATGACCTGCATTTTCTTGAAAGGCGTTCTCTTTGTGCCGAAAATAGTTCCGCCTGTGGTAAGGATACCAGAAAAGTCAGACTGTTTCATTTCTTTGCACATATTATTGATAAGTCCGTAATAGCCGTCCTCGATACCTACTATCTGAACGTCCTCGCCGAACTTTTCATAGCAAGCCTTTGCAACGCCTCTGATAGTTGCGTTAAGTCCCGGACAATCTCCTCCGCTTGTGAGTATGCCTATTCTTTTCTTCATTTTACCAAGTCCTTTCAATGAAATTCTATCATTATCAACGATATCAATACTTATCGCTTGTGCTGAAATCTTCTATATCGGCTTCGTCGGAAGGAGTGATATCCTGCTGAGTTTCCTCAGGGGTGGCCTCGCTTTCCGGCTCATCGTCAATATATGTGAACCTTGAAGTCTGATGCTCTTTCTTATCCTTTTCACTGTTCTCGCTAAGTTTGAAACGTGCTATCATATTCTTTAGTATGAGCGACTGGCTTGAAAGCTCTTCACTTGCGGAAGCTGAACCGACTGCAGTCGAGGTATTGGCTGATACAACGGCTGATATCTGGTCTACTCCCGTATTTACCTGAACGATAGCTTCTGCCTGCGCCTCAGAAGCGTCTGAGATATTCTTTACGAGATCCTTTATAGTATTTGAATTGCTTACGATATTGTTCAGTGAATCAGCAGTTTCTTCGGCTATCTTAGAGCCCTTTGAAACAGCGGCAGACTGGTTTTCGATAAGTGAAGCGGTCTGCTTTGCGGCTTCGGCTGATCTTGATGCCAGACGTCTTACCTCGTCTGCTACCACGCCAAAGCCCTTTGAACCCTCTCTTGCGGCCTCTACGGCGTTAAGGGCAAGGATATTTGTTTGGAATGCGATCTCGTCAATGACCTTGATTATCTTTGAGATCTCATCAGAAGCAGTATGGATAGCATTCATGGCATTTACCATGTTGCCCATATCGCTGTTGCAGTTGTCAACGGCTTCAGTATTCTTAAGTACGATATTATAAGCGTTCTTAGAGTCCTCAGAGTTCTGAGTTATCTGCTTTGAAACATCGCTGAGGGTAGCGGAAAGCTCCTCGATCGCGGAAGCCTGCTGTGTAGAACCCTGTGATACAGACTGTGCGATATTTGACACCTGAACCGCTCCTGAGTTCACCTGCTCGGCTGACATATTGATAGAAGCAAAGGTATCAGACAGTGAGTCGAGTATCTCGTTAAACGTACTCTTTATCTTATAGAAGTCGCCCTTGAAAGTGCCTTCCATTCTGTGGCAAAGGTTACCCTCGGATATCTGGGTAAGAGCCACTGTGATAAGGTTGATATACTGTCTGAGGCAGACGATAGTTTCTTCCAGAGAGTTTGAAAGGACGCCAAGCTCGTCCTTTGAATACCACACGTCAACAGGATCGGTAAGGTTGCCCTGTGCAAGAGAACGAAGTCTGTTTGTGGTAGAAATGATAGGCTTTGTTATCCTCTTTGCAAAAAGCAGAGAGAACAGCACCGTCAGGCACATAAGCACAACGCCCATTACAATGATATTAGTAAGTGCGCTGGAGCTTGCAGTGGTGAAGTCAGCAACATTTGTAACCATGACGACAGTACCGTCAAAATATGACGAACCATAATAGCCCACGATATAATTGTTATCCTTAAATTTATACTCTGTTGTACCGCTATTATTTGCAAGTATTTTCTCAACGGCATTTGTCACTTCCGTATATTCTTCATCTTTCTTACCGATCTCAAGGGCATTTTTACCTATCTGATCGGTATCCTTATGAAGAAGGATCTCTCCGTCTTTACCAACAAGATAAACATAGCCGGATTTTCCGAAGGTATATTCATTAAGAGCATTGACAAGCATATCGCTCTGAATGGTAATACAAGCGACTTTTTGTTCTGAGTTGCCAGACTTTGTTGAAGCAAGTATAGAAAAATAATTCTTACCGCCAAAGGTATATATATCGGTTATGTAGGCCGAGCTTCTTTCGCAAGCGCTTATGATGTGCTCCTTTTCAACTGATGACGATACCATTTCATTATCTGTTGCAAGCACAATGCCATTGCCGTCATAAACTGTAAAATTCAGATAGAAGCCTGTGTTGTCTGCAAAGCCACTTTTTACCGCCTTTAGTCTGTCAGCGTCAGTTTTTGCCCCTAAAAAAGAATCAGACTTTACGGTCGAAACTATATTATTCGTATAAGAGCTGATCGTCGAGTCAAAATTCTTAGCCGCCTGAACAGCCAGTGGTTCAGCGGTGCTTTTGAGCGTATCCTTTGCAGAAACGTTTATAAAATACACGGAAACCAAGCTGAGCAGCACCGTGATGATAAGTGCGATTGAAAGCATTGCCAAAAGCAGCTTTGAACGCAACGTTTTCATATACAGTTCCCCCTTATGAACTTGTTTTAAACGCAGCACACAACACTGCGATATTACGTGTTTATTATATCATAATTGCACAATTATTTCAAGTACCACAAGCATATTTTTTGTGAACTTATGATGCAATTAATGATATGGAGGTGAATAAAAATAGGTAAAAAGGGGGTAAAAAAATATGTACATAAGTCTAAGGATAAGAAAAAGAGTGATGCTTTGTGTTATAGCTGTGCTTTCTATGCTGGCGGCGGTGGCTGTTATGCCGACCTTTGCAAAAGAAGAAAAAACAGATGGGATAAAGCTTCCGATCATAATGTATCACAGCATCGTAAAAAACGAAGATCGCAGCGGTGAGTATGTCATAACGCCTATCGAGCTTGAAAAGGATCTGCTTTATCTGAAGCAGAACGGCTACACTACTGTTTTTGTAAATGACGTTATAAGATATGTGAAGCGTGGGGGCGAGCTGCCTGAGAAGCCTATCATACTGTCCTTTGATGACGGCACTTACAACTACAGAGAATATCTTCTGCCGCTTCTTGAAAAATACGATATGAAAGCCACTGTATCTATTGTGGGAGCTTACACTGACGCTGCCTGCGAGGAGGCTGAGCCTGATCCTGCTTACTCTTATCTTGACTGGCAGGACGTTTCGGTGCTTCGTGACAGCGGTCATGTGGAGATATGCAATCACTCTTACGATATGCACAATCTTGATGGCAGGCGTGGAGTCGGTCAGCTGGAGGGGGAAAGCTACGAGGATTACCGAAAGATATTTCTTAACGACACCACGAAGCTTCAAACGCTTTGCGATGAACACTGTGGTTTTCAGCCAAACGTTTACACCTATCCTTTCGGCATAACCTGCGAAAGTGCAAGTCGGCTCGTAAAGAACATGGGTTTTGAGGCTAGTCTTGGAGTAGAGGAAAAAATCAATATAATAAAAAAAGAAGATGAACGCTGCCTTTTTGGTCTTTACAGATACAATCGCAGCGGGATCATCTCCACAGAAGAATTCATGAAAAAAGTTTTTGGAGCATAAAAAAAGCAGCCCCTATTGGAGCCACTCTCTAAACTGAATCACCATCAGCATATTCACATTATACTCTGGCAGGTGTCGAAATTATACTTGTTTTTGTGTGATTTTTGTAAAAAAAATGTGTATTCGTGTAAGCAGAGTGACAAATGCTGTCACAAACAGCCAAAAGCACGTTGATACGCCACTTTTGGCTGCTTATCATCTCTTTACACAGAACTTATTTATCCTTTTTGCCACCTTTGATCTTTCCTCTTATCCAGATAATTATTACGACAAGTGCGATAACAAGGACAATAAGGACGATAGCAAGGGCGGTATTGAGCATCTTTTTATACTGGTCCATAACATTTGCGTTTTTGGACACGGCAGATGAAGTATCGGAGCCGTCTTTCTTTTGGGAGGTCTGGGTCTGCTGTTCATCTCCGCCTGCGGCTCTTATTATGGTGACAGTATAGGTGGCGGCATTGCCGTCAACGTCTGTGACGGTTATGGTTCGTACATTTTCGCCCACCTGACACTCGCTTGTGCCTGTATACCATATATAATCAGAGGGGCTTGCTGTTGTTCCCTCTATCTCAACATTGGTAACGGAATTGTCAACGTTCACTGTATAGTTATAGACATTATAGGCAAAGGCAGGAGAAAGCTCGCCGTTATCCACTGTCAGGGCTGTAAGAACGCCTTTATCGGGTATGCCGTTTGAATGTGCGGTCTTAGTGGTAGTGGTAGTGGTCTTTTCGGTGGTGGTCGTGGTTTCTGTTTCGGTCTTGGTTTCCACCTTATCGCTTCCAACTGTTATGACACAATAGGCGGTAGGCGAGCCGATAAGCTCTGAATCAGGGGAATATATCTGACAGCTTTGCAGGCTTATATTTGCATTTCCTGCCGACAGACCTTTGAACGTAAAGCTGAAATCCACTTCTGAAGAGGGGGTATCAGGAAATCCGTTTACTGTAAGAACTCCTCCGCCGCCTGAGGCATTGTCGCTTGACACAAATTCTATAACGGAATCGTCATAGGCGATATTTGCCTGAACGCTTCCTATCTCTGAATCTGCAGAAAATGTCACGGACACTTCAAACTGCTGATCGGTCATGACGGGGTTTTTAGGCGGATAGAAGAAAGCCTCCCCTGTTGCATGGGCAGTGAGAGCCGTCATTGGAACTGCAAGTGCGGCTGTCAAGAGCGATGAGAATATTCTTTTTACAAGCTTTGTTTTTGTGATCATTGCTATCCCTCCCGATAACATGGATAATTATTTGGGTATAAACTTTGGCTATATCAGACCACTGTCCGAAATAGGTCTTGGCCCCTGTGGCTGTATAGCTTCTCACACGGACAAAATATGTCTTTTGGCTTTTAAGATTTGTTACGGTCTTTTTGTCGGTCTTATTTGAGGTCACCTTAACTGTCTTTGCACCGCTGAAAGATATATTTTCAGCATAGGATATCTCATAGCCTGTAGCAGAGCCTTTCTGTGCATAGTCTATATAAAAGCCTTTTTTCACTGGCATGAGCTTTTGTATGGTCTGCCTTGCAGGGGTGATGACAAAAGACTTCGTTATCACTCCGCCATACGAGCCTTTTCCTGTTACTGTTACCTTAGCTGTGCCTATATTCTTATTGCAGGAATATTTCACTATATAGTCTGTGCCGTTTTTAAGGGTCTTGCCCGAATATGTGACTGTTATGCTTTGGGTAATGTTCTTGCCTGTGAAAGACTTGTTTTTTATGCCTGCGACCTTAGCTTTGGCAATATCATATTTTGCGGCGGTCACGCTCTTTGTATCAGACCATGCGCCGTTATAACGCTTGCCGCCGACTATTGTATACGAACGCACTCTTACATAATATTTCTTCCCTGCTGTCAGGTTTGAAACGGTCTTTTTATCCGTTTTGTTTGAGGATATGATCAAAGTTTTTGCACCTGCGAAGTCAGAGCGTGTACTGTATTGCAATTCATATCCTGTGGCTGAGCCTTTCTGAGCAAAGTCGATAAAAAAGCCGTTATATCTTGTTTGCAGAGACTGTATCTCCTGTTTTGCAGGATAAATGGTAAAAGTTTTTGTTATCGTACCCTGATAGTTGCCCATGAAGCTTATGGTTATTTTTCCAACGCCTATTTTTGTATTTGAGCTATAGGAAACAGTATAATCATGTTCAGGAAGAAGAAATTTTCCTCCGTCCGTTACCATAACGTCAGGTCTTATAGGCTTGCCTGTGTAGGAGAGCGTATCAACATAATAGACGCTTGTCAATTGGGCGGACTTTGGAAGAATGTCGAATGCTTTGGCTATAGTGCCGCTGTATCCGCCAATGCCTGTTATTATCATTTTGCCCTTGCCTGCGGCTATATTATCGGCATAGTCAATGGTATAGTCTTTATTATTTGTCAAAGTGGTATCGCCATAGGAAAGCGTTATACTGCTTTGAGCAAGCTCATAGCCTGTGAATGTCATATGTGTTTTAAAGCCTGATATCTCGCAGTCTTTTATAAGCTTTCTGTCGGTATAGACAGCCTGCACTGTCATATGGGCTGTGACTTTTGAAAAGTCTTTATCCCAACCTGTAAAGCGTTTGCCTTTTATGGTCGGTGCTTTTGGCGGATCGGCACTTTTGCCGTATTCTACGGTCTGAGATGACAAAACTGTGCCGTTTATATCGGTGAAATCAACCTTACAGGTATTGGCTTTCCAGCCTGCATAAAGCGTCTTTGAGCCGTCTGAAAAGCTCACGGACGTTATAGGCTCGCTCTCAAGCTGTGAGTCGGCATACCAGCCTGTGAACTGTGCGCCCTCTTTTGTGGGGGCGGAAAGCTGTGCGGTTTCGCCCTCACCAAGCTCATAAGTGTTGAGGGGGCTGTTTTCGCCACCGTTAAGGATATAATCTATCTTCGCTTTGTCACTTGGGGTGACTTTTGCGGAAACTGTGGTGTTTTCTGTGAAAACTGTGTCGCTGTTCACAGGTTCGCCTTTATGATACCAGCCGAGGGTGAAGCCCTGCTGAACGTTCACATTCGGGAACACGGCTTTGCCTGCATAGTCGGTGCAGACTTCTATGGTCTGTGCCACAGCGGAGAATGTTATCTTATGGGAAGCCTGCTCGCTATATGAGGTCTGGCGCACAAGAGTGCCGTCCATTGTCCACTTTGCGCTGTCTTTGAACTTTTCACCGTAGGTGTTCATTGCATATGCACCTTGAGAAAGTGCATTTTTTGCAGAAAGGCTTGAAACCAGGCTGTCGCTGTCATTGCTGTAACAGCCGTATGCGTTCACAACGGAAACGGCAATATCCCTGCCTCCTATAAAGGCATTTGTAATGGCGGAGCTGTTTTCCCTTAGGTTTGAAGAACACTCTGTTATGATACCGCAGGATTGTCTTCCTATGACGCCACCTGAATAGACTTCTCCTGACACTGTGCCGTCAAAGGTGCAGGCTTTTATAGCTGTTCCTTGATAAAAACCCACTATTCCACCTGCGTAATCGCCTTTCACTATACAGTTTTTCAGGGAAATGTTATTTATCTCTGCACCATTTTTTATGTATGCGAAAAGCCCTGAATACTCCCCTGAGGAGATAACTGCGTTTTTTATAAGATGTCCGTTGCCGTCAAAATAGCCCATGAATGGGTTTTCAGAATCGCCTACGGGTGAGATAGTTTTTCCGTCAAAGTCAAGGTCAGCTTCAAGGGTGACTAGCTTGCCCTCGAAGCTTTCACCACTGCTGACACGCTTTGCAAAGCTTTCCCACTGGGCTTCTGTGGTTATAACAAGGGCTTCGTCCTGTTCTTCTGCGGCGGAGATAAGGAGCTTTTGTGCGTTTGAGATATCGTTCTTGGAAGCAGTTTCATCTGCAAGCACCGTTCGGGCGTTGTTTGCTTCCCTTTCACAGCCTGCAAGGGTGCCGTACTTCGCAAGGGCGCTTTCAAGTGAACTTTTATCGGGCTTTGCAGTATCGTCAGTATAAGCATAGATAAAAAGACTTCCTATGGAGTCGGTCTTATCTGCTCCAACATCAGACCAATATTTGCCGTTAAGGGAAACATAGCTTTGCCCTGACTGTGCCTTTGATGTTCGGTCGCTTTCTGCAAGGAGATATCCCCTGCCGCTGTCGCCGCTGAATTTTACTGAAATGGAATATTTCTCGCCCTCTTCAAGAAGGATATCCTCGGGAAAGTCAACTGTATAAAAGCCGTTTGCGGACACTGAGCCGCTTATCTGCGTTTCAAGGACGCCTATAGGGTCGCTGTCGGAAACGTTGGTATAGACGCTTAGGGTGTAATCCGCACTGCCCGTTTTGCCCACATACATAAAGCCTGCTTTATCAAGCTTTTCATCGGCTTTAGCTGTGAAAACATTTGCACCGTAAACAGAGCCGTCGTTGCTGGCGTTCACAACATAGCCTGTCATTTTGCTGTAGTGATATGTATTATCACAGCTTTCTTCAAAGTCATAGCAGCAAAACTGTCCGAACTCGGCTTCGTCATAGGACACCCAATAGAAGCCGTCATTGTCCTGATCTGCACCCCACGAGCCTTTCACAAGCCATGCGCCGTTATTGGCAGGCTTATATCTGAAATTATCTTTACTGTAGTTATCGTCCCAGCCCACCACTGTGACGGAATGATTTATGATAGTGTTTTTTGAGGCGTCGGGATCATAGTAGGCAGTATTGTTATGATTCATATAGCCATTTCCTGCAAAATAGCTTGCGGAAACTGCTCCAAGCTCCATTATTTTACGCTTCACCTGCGTGGTGCTTGAAAGCTCCATGACATAATTCAGCCTGTATTCGCTGACGCTTTTCTTATTTTCGGAAACTATCATATTCCCTGTGCCGGATTCTAAAAACGGCTCGTAATCCTCATAGCATAGTCCCTGACCATTTGCAAGGGCAGAGGCCGCAAAGAGCCAGTTTCCCCCTGATGAAAAATCGTCTTTACCTGTGGCTGTGCCTGAATTTGAGGACAGCACCAAGGCAGGCACTGAAAATTCTGTGGAGGGGTTTTCAAGCCCCTTTTTGATAAGATCCTGTTCTGCGCAGGCAAGGGCTGAGAATGCCCAGCAAGCACCTGTTGAAGCCTGATCTTTTACTGTTGTGATCTCTCCTGAGCTTCTTGGGTCATAGGTGGATGGGAGCTTTCGGGCGGCTAGTCTTGCAGGGGACTTTATCTGATAGTCACCGTCTGTGCTTTTGGCCACGCCCTCTATCTCATAGCTATAGCCGTTATGGGTAAAGTTTACGGGAACGACTTTTATGCCGTTATCCTCGTTGGCAAGTGCAAAAGTCTGCGCCGAAAGCTGAAAAGCCAAGAGCAAAGCTGTCAAAAGCCCTGCCGCACCTTTCATTCTTCTCATGTTCCGCCCTCCTGTTTATCTCAGGTTATGGTTATCTTTCTTGTATACTCGTTTGAAATACATCTTCCGTATGCCGCTGTTTCTCTAAGTCTTACTGCGTTCTTTTCAAGGAAAGCAACACGCTTTGCATAGTCGGAGATATCCTCAAGCTTTTTCAGCGAGGTATCATACTCAAGAGTTCTGTTCTCAGCCTGCGCAAGTATGCGTGTGCCTGTGCGGTTAAAGGCAAGTATCCTGCCGTATGGCACTTGTCTGATATCGTCCTTTCTGATGCCGAGAACAAGGTGCAGGACCATTCTTCTTACTCTTGCCATGGTGATATTCTTTGACTTTATACGCTGTTCAAAGATATCCATAGTTTCAGGGCAGGAGCTTACGACAGACATAAATCTGTTGGCAAGGTGTTCGTCGCAGTCAGGTAGGGCTAGAAAATCTTCTCTTGAAGCTGTGCAGAGCTTGAAAAGCATTTCTCTGCCTGCCTGCCGGGTAAAGGACGGTTTACAGCCCTCAAAATCATACGGAACAAATTTCTGCCACTCACCGCCCTCTTTTATAAGCTCTCTTATATGAGAAGCCGAAGCAAAATCACCAGACTCAGCCTGAGAATCATGTGCAACAGCTTCACGCTTTACTGCATAAGGCACTAGCCATGGTGCTATACGCTTTGCCGCCTTTATATACTCCACTGCAAGAACGTTATTTGGTGTGGAGAATATCTCTTCGGCGGTTCTGCCATAAAGACCTATGGAGGCTTCATACATAGCCTGCGGGTAGGACTTTCCCTGAGATAAAAGTTCTCTTACCTGCTGTGAATTTTCAAGCATTGCGGATATTTCAGCTGCCTGTTCAAGGGCGTTCCTATCACCGCTTTCACAGCCGAAAGACAAGGTCGTTACCACGTCCTCCCCAAGACCTGCAAGAAGCCTTACTGCACTTCTTGCAAAGACCTCACTGTTTGAACATGAGAACGGGCATGGCAGTTCTATAACAAGGTCTGCACCGTTTCTTATAGCAGCCTGCGCTCTGTCATATTTTGAGAAAACAGCCGCTGAGCCACGCTGCACACAATCGCCGCTCATTACTGCGACGATACCCTCTGCGCCAGCCTGTCTTGTGGCTTGTATCTGATATTTGTGTCCGTTATGGAACGGATTATATTCCGCAACTATTCCCGCAATTTTCATTTTTTACTCCTCTTTCTACCCTATGCATATTTTATTCAGTCTTTCAAAAGCTTACTGCGAATTATGATACTAATATGTTAAGCCCTAGTAAAAAAATTGTGCAATATGTATATTTATGAAAAAAGCTCTTGAAATTTATCATTAATATTGATATACTATAAGTATATGATATTATGGGCTTAAAGTCAAGCCCGTTATCTGACATATTATAATCGGGAGGAGATTTTTTCCAATGAAAATCTTAGTTGTAAACGCAGGTTCATCATCACTTAAATATCAGCTTCTGGATATGAAGGACGAGTCTGTTATCGCAAAGGGCAACTGCGACCGTATCGGTATCGACGGCCATGTGAGCGCAAAGACAGGCGACGGCAGACACATCGAGGAGGATTGCAATTTCCCTACTCACACTGAGGCTTTTGAAAAGCTCGTTGAGGTACTCACATCAGGCGAAACAAAGGTCATCGACTCTATGTCTGAGATATCAGCCGTTGGTCACAGAATAGTTCAGGGTGCTGAGGTATTCAAGGAGACCTGCCTTGTAACAGACGAAGTTATCGACCAGATCGACGCACTGGCTGAGCTTGCACCTGTACATAACCACCCACACGCTCTTGCACTGAGAGCCTGCAAGGCAGTTATCCCAGCAGGCACACCACAGGTAGTTGTATTCGACACTGCTTTCCACTCAACAATGCCAAGAAAGGCTTATCTCTACGGTCTGCCATACGAGTGCTACACTGATCTTCATGTAAGAAAATACGGCTTCCACGGAACATCACACAGATTTGTTTCAGGCGAGCTTGCAAGAGTAATGGGCAAGCCTATCGAGGAGCTTAAGATAGTTTCATGCCACCTTGGCAACGGCTCATCTATCACAGCTATCAACGGCGGCAAGTCTGTTGACACATCAATGGGCTTCACTCCTCTTGACGGTCTTGTAATGGGCACACGCTGCGGTTCTGTTGACCCTTCTGCTGTTGACTATGTTGAGAAGAAAATGGGCTTTACACCTGACCAGATGACAGAATACATGAACAAGAAGTCAGGCTTCCTTGGTCTTTCTGGTATCGGCTCTGACAACAGAGATATTCAGGCTGCTGCAAGCGAGGGCAACGAGAGAGCGCTTATCGTAAGCGAGATATTTGCTTATCAGATCAAGAAGTTCATAGGTTCATACGCTGCTGCAATGAACGGTCTTGACGCTGTTATCTTCACAGGCGGTATCGGTGAGAACGCACCTGAGGTAAGAGCGGCTGCTTGCTCAAATCTCGATATCCTCGGTATCCACATTGACGCTGAGAAAAATCTCTGCCGTGGAATACTCAAGGAGATCTCCACAGACGATTCTAAGACAAAGGTTTACGTTATCCCTACAAATGAGGAGCTTCTCATTGCAAGAGATACTCTGGCACTTGTTACAAAGTAATATTTCAGATAACATTAAGGACGGCTTTCTTATGAGAGCCGTCTTTTTTTGCACATAAAAAAGGCACAGGAGAGGTCTTCCTGTGCCTTGATTTGTTTGAATGTACGATATCGGCTATATACGTTTTCCAAACACATTGTATCAGGTCTTAACGCCTGAGAACTGCGTCTGATAAAGTCTGTAGTAACAGCCCTTGGCGGCGATAAGCTCCTCATGGCTGCCCTGCTCTGCAACACGTCCACCGTCGATAACGACTATCTTATCGGCGTCACGGATAGTGGAAAGTCGGTGAGCGATGATAAGGGACGTTCTGTTTTTCATAAGAGCCACCATTGCGGACTGAATGTGCATCTCAGTTCTGGTATCAACTGAGGAAGTGGCTTCGTCAAGAATAAGTATCTTCGGGTCGGCAAGCACTGCTCTTGCTATGGAGAGAAGCTGACGCTGACCTTGTGAAAGGTTTGAGCCGCCCTCGGCAAGCACTGTGTCGTAACCCTCGGAAAGTCTTTCTATGAACTCGTCTGCGTTCGCAAACTTTGCCGCCGCCTTTATTTCATCAAGGGTGGCGTTTTCTCTGCCGTAGCGGATATTCTCCTCTATGGTGTCCTTAAAAAGCACTGTATCCTGCAAAACTATGGCTATGGAACGTCTGAGCTTGTCTTTCGGGATATCGTAAATGCTCTGACCGTCTATAGTTATCTCACCGCTGTCAACGGGATAAAATCTTGTGAGGAGGTTCACTATGGTGGTCTTGCCTGAGCCTGTTGCACCGACTATGGCTATTTTCTGACCTGCTTTTACTTCAAGATCGAGGTCTTTTAGCACCTGCTTTTCAGGAACATACGAGAAATCTATATGCTTGAAACTGATATCGCCTTTGACGTTTTCCACCTCAAAGTCAGCCTTGCCCTCGTCAGTTTCCTTATCGGCGTCCATGACTTCAAAGATACGCTCTGCGCCTGCTATTGCGGTCTGGATATTCGCAAACTGATTTGCAATCTCATTGATAGGACGTGAGAACTGTTTTGAATAGAGTATGAAAGCCTGAATAGTTCCCACTGTTATAAAGCCTTTTATTGCGAACCAGCCGCCAAATGCAGCGATAAGGATAAAGCCGAAATTGGATATTAAGTTCATGCAAGGACCCATTACACCACCGAATATCTGAGCTTTTATGCCGCATTTTTTCAGATTGTTGCTCATTTTCTCGAACTTGTCAACAGCGTCCTGCTCTTTGCCGTAGGAAACGACCGTTCTATAGCCAACGACCATTTCTTCCACTTCACCGTTTATCTCGCCAAGAAGCACCTGCTGTTTGATGAAGTATTTCTTCATATACTTTGTGAGAACGCCTGAAACGAATATGGTAAGGAACACTGTAGACAGTGAGATAAGGGTAAGAAGCGGTGAATACAGAAGCATTATTACAACTGTTCCCACTATGGTCAGCACGCCTGAGATGAGCGAGCCTATAGACTGAGAGATAGTTGTGGAAATGTTCTCGACGTCGTTTGTCATACGGCTCATTATATCACCATGACTATGGGTATCGAGATATTTTATAGGAAGTCTTACAAGGCTTGAGAACAAGTCTTTACGCATGGTCTTTACTGTGTACTGTGAAAGCTTTGCAGAGAAGATGCCCTGCATATAGGTGAAAACAGAGGACAGGAGATAAACTGCCCCAAGACCTATGAGCGTTTTGCCCAATGCGCTAAAGTCAACGCTTGTTTTCTTTTTGGTGAGAGTAATGCAGTCTATGGCTATCTGCTGTATTGACGGTGCGGCAAGGTTGAGCAGAGTTATGATGAGCATTACTCCGATAAGAGCGAAAAACAGATATCTGTTTCTGCCTATATAGCCGATAAGCTTTTTAAGGGTGTTCTTTGCGTCCTTAGGCTTTTCCATTGTGAGCCTTGCACCGTGAGGTCCGCCCGGTTTTCTTCCGCCGGGTCCCATTGGAGGCATTGGAGGCATTACACTTCACCTCCTGACGTTTTTACCTGTGAAGCGTAGATATCCTGATATACCTCGCAGGTCTTTAGCAGATTTTCATGAGTATCGCAGGCACAAAGCTTGCCGTGGTCAAGGACGGCTATCCTATCGCATGATTTTACGCTCTGGATACGCTGTGCGATTATGATAAGGGTAGTGCCGTTCATTTTGCGGTCTATCTCCGCACGGAGCTTAGCTTCTGTGCCAAGGTCGAGGGCGGAGGTGGAATCATCAAGAATGAGGATCTCAGGGTTTTTAAGTACCGCTCTTGAGATAGAAAGCCTTTGCTTCTGACCGCCTGACAGTGAAGCACCCTTTTCGGCTATAATACCCTCATAGCCTGCAGGTATCTTCTGAATGAACTCGTCAGCCTGAGCTGCCTGTGCGGCGGAGATGACCTCCTCATGGGTAGCGTTTTTGTCGCCCCACTTTATGTTGTCCTCAACTGTGCCTGAGAAAAGCTCGCTCTTTTGCAGGACTATGCCAACTTTCTTTCTAAGCTCGTCAAGCTTGCAGTCCTTGACGTTTACGCCGTCAACGAGGACTTCTCCTGCTGTACAATCGTAAAATCTTGGAATAAGGTTCACAAGGGAGGATTTTCCCGAACCAGTTGCACCTAGTATGGCGACGCTCTCGCCTGACTTTATATCAAGGGTAAGGTCTGAGATAACAGGTCTGCCCTTGGTTTCAGGATAGGAGAATGAAACGTTTTTAAAGCTCACTGTGCCGCCTGTTTTATCTGAAAGGGAAACGCTGCCGCTTTTTATAACAGGGTCAGTTTCGAGGACTTCTCTCAATCTGTTTGCAGATGCGGAAGCCTTTGCAAGGGTCTGGAACATCATTGACATCATCATTACGCCATGCAAGACCTGAGTAAGATATGTGATAGCCGCCATGACCTCGCCGACCTTCATAGCTTGCGCCTGCACCTGCCAGCCGCCTATAACTATAACGGCAATAACAGACAGATTGAGTATTATCATAAGAAGCGGCTGAAGGATAGCCATAAGGGTCTGGACACGGAGGTTTGATTCCATAAGGCTTATATTTGCATCGTCAAAACGCTTTTCTTCTGTATCTTCTCTGACATAGGCTTTTACTACTCTTGCGCCTGTGACGTTCTCCTGAACCACAGAGTTTACGCTGTCAAGACGTTTTGCAACGATAGAATAGTATGGGTTTGCCTTTTTGAGAATTATTATCATCATGATTATCTCGATAGGCAAGGCACATAGGATTATTATTCCAAAGCGAACGTTTAGAGTAAGCATCATGATTATTCCGCCAAAGAACAGCAGGCTGTCACGCACCAACATTCTCAACATGAAGTCCACCATTTGCTGAATGGCGGTTATATCCGCTGTAAGACGTGTTACCAATGAGCCTGTGGTGAACTTGTCGGTCTGTTCAAATGAAAGACCCATGACACGCTTAAAAACGTCCACACGCAGATCTCTTGAAAAGCTTTGGGAAGCTATCCCACCGAATGCAGAAGCCGCAATTCCGCAAGCTCCGCCGCCTATAAGAACAAGGAGCATGAGAAGTCCCGTTCTTATGATAAGATCCATATCCTGACCCAGCACGCCATCGTCAACTATTTTTGACATAAGCTTTGGCTGAAGCAGGTCGCCCAGCACTTCTCCTACCATGGATAGAGGTGTCAGCACCGCAAACAGTGCATAGGGCTTCAAGTATTTGCTTAGTTTTACTTTCAAAGCAGTTCCTCCTAAAATTTTATTTCAGGCTACTTATACGCAGGGGAACATTGACGGAAGATAGCAAATGCAGAGCAGTGGGCTGTCAAGGACGCCAGCCCCTACAAAATGCGTGATATAACTTTTTTATGTAGTGGCGAACAGCGTTCGCCCGCATTGCTTTTGTTTTGCTAATGATCGCATCGACTTTTCACTGCTGGTGACAAGGCAGAGCCTTTGAAATCACAGCCCTAATTGTGCATTATCTCAAGTTCCTCAGAAAGTTCCTGAGCGGTCATTTTTCTGCTGAGGGAGGCTTTATCTATCATTATGGTAACAGGCTCTTTTCCGTGGATATCGAACCAGTTGTCAGAGAAAACGCAATCTGCGGTCTTCAGGCTGAGGCAAACGCTTTTGGCGTAATTCTCGGCACAGAATGTCAGGGCGAATTTATCCTCGCTTTCGGAAATGCCATAGGTTATGGCAGGCTCTAAGAATGTAAATTCTTTTGGGCGCACAAAGAGAGTTGTGCCAAAGCTCAACACCTTGCCGTTTTCCATAATGGAATATTCGAGATATTTTTCACGAGGGTCGGTACGGTTTTTAAGCTCGTCTGAAAGGTCGATAGTAAGGACGTTCTGTGCTGTGAGAGCCGGAACGTTCACGGATTTTTCTCCGCTTTGCAGAATTTCAGCTTTATTGTTTCTAAGCTTCCATCTTACTATGCCCTCAAAGGCTGTCATTCGCTCGTTGGATATGTTAAGGACGGGCTTTTTTCTATGGGTATCATCGCAGGAGATAAGGCATGGTGCGTAAAAACGCTTTGCATAATAATGAAGACCTTTCCACCTTCCGAAATAGTCGATACTTGACCATGAGATAACAGGGTTTGAATCGTTCACCTGCCAATAGGCAGAACCCATACATCTGCCTCTTGCTCTTCTCATATGCTCAACATTCGAGCGTATGCAATCCGCCTGAACGAGCTGTGAGGAATAGATGAGCTGTTTGAAATCATATGGATATCTCACCATTTGAGCGAGATAGTACATTATCTTCTCGTTGCCCTGAACGCACTTCTGATGTGCCGCCATAACCGGTGAGCAAAGGTCAAAGTCGCCCTTTGTTTCATCAGCAAAGGCACGGCAGGTCTTTATATCAGGCAGGCTTTCAAAGCCGTATTCTGAGCAGAAGCGGTAATAAAATTCTCTGAACGCTTCGATAGGCTTGAAGTTGTGCCAAACGTCCCAATAGTGCATATCCCCTGCATGGTTTGAGGAAGCGTCCTTGAAGCCTCCCCCTGATGAAGGTGATGACGGCCAATAGAAGGTGTTTTCGCAGGGGTCATAGGCTTTAAGCACCTGTGGGATAATATCCTCAAAAATGATAAGATAGTCACGCTTTGCTTCCTCGTCCTCGGGGAGACCCCAATATTCCCATGCGGATTCTATCTCGTTGTTGCCGCACCACAGACCAAGGGACGGGTGGTTTCTCAGGCGGATAACGTTGTCACGAACTTCCCCTCGGACAGTTTCTTCAAACTCCTCTGTGAGCAGATATGCAGAGCAGGCGAACATAAAGTCCTGCCATACTATGATACCATTCTCGTCGCAGTAGTCATAGAAATACTCGTCAGGATAATAACCGCCTCCCCACACTCTTATAAAGTTATAGTTTGCGGCCTTGCAATCTGCAAGGAGCTTTCTTGTTTTCACTTCGTTACAGCGTGTGACTATCTGGTCTTCGGGGATATAGTTTGCGCCCATGGCAAATATCTTCACGCCATTGTTTATAAAGCAGAACTCCTCGCCCCACTGATCTTTTTCACGGCTGACAGTTAAAGTTCTAAGACCTATGCGCTGTGTATTTTTATCTGTGCAAGCGTCATTTTCATCATACAAAGTCACTGCACAGCTATAAAGTGGCTGTTCGCCATAGCCGTTCACCCACCAAAGCTGAGGGTCGTTTATCACAAGCTCTGTTTCATAATATTCTGCACTTTCCTCCAGGCTTATGTCGGCTTTTGCGGCGATATTGCCCTGCGGGTCGGATATTTCCACCATAGCTTTTTTACAGCCGTGGTTTTCTATATGCAAAAGGGCTTTCAAAGTCACTTTGTTATCGGTGTGCTTTTGGCTGTAGTAAACGTCAAGTATACGTCCTGCAACTGGAACGATAAGGGATACACTGCGCCATATTCCCATGTCAGGGAGCATTGGACCCCAATCCCAGCCGAACATACAATGGGCTTTTCTTATATGTGTATAGCCTGTCATGGTGGAGTCAACGCCCCAAAGGTGACGTTTTTCGTCCATTTCTTTTATGTATCTGTTTGGCGAGGTTATTTTCACTGTGAGAGTGTTGTCCCCCTCTTTGATAATACCATGGACAGGAAACTCCCACACTCTGTGCATATTATTCACTCTGCCGAGGTGAATGCCGTTGAGACAGACATTTGCTATGGTATCAATGCCGTCAAAGTGCAGGACAGTATGCTCGCACTCCACTGCGGTCTTGTCTGCGGTGAATGTAGTTTCAAAATCGTAATCATCATCACATATCTGTGTTGAGATATACTCGTTCTCACGATAATATGGGTCTGGTATCTTTTTATAGTCAAGCAGGGTCTTATATACAGAGCATGGAACTTTGCAATCAAAGCTCTCCTGCGAGCCTGCTTTTTTCATTTTCCAGTTATCGTTAAGGCTTACTGTTGTACTCATTATTTTTCTCCTTATTTATCATGAACGCAGAAAAGGTTTGTTTCCCATGCGGGGTAATATCTTTCCTGACGGATATAGAATTTGTATCCCTTGCAAAGACTGTTTATATACAGAGGCAGGGTGATGTAATCATATGGTCTGTGATACAATGCACTGCATATTTTGGGGGCATAGCGTGAAATGGTATATTCACTGCCTTTGATAGCTTCTAGGTCTGCTCCCTCAACGTCATATTTTATATAGGTGCATTTTTTGCCTGCAAGAACGCTGTCCAGACTTCTTGCACGAACTTTTTTTCCTGCGGCATCTACTCTGCCCTGTCTGCCTGCGCCACCAGCGAAATAAAGCTCGGTATCAATGCTCCATGCGGCGGCATTGTAAAGACTTATATTGTCATTGGCTTTTAGATTTTTCAGGCATTTCTGAAAGTTTTTTCTCTCAGGTTCGAGGGCATATATTCTCTCATACTTTCCCCCTGTGCGTGAGATAAGCTCTTCGGCAGTGTCGCCTGTGTATGCTCCCAAGTCGCAGTATATCTCGTTTTCTCCAAGGGGAAGTATCTCGGTTATCTTGTCCTTATCCGTAAATATCTCACGGAGATAAGAAAGCTTGCCTGTTATCTTGAACGCTGTCAGCTTTTCAAAGGTAAGCTTTGAAATATCGTCATCAAAAAGGCGGTAAGCTTTTTCAGCCTGAGAATACATTGAGAGAAGCTTTTCCTTGCTGAAATTTTCATCGCCTGCAACGCACATTTCCGGCACTATGACCTCGCAGCTTTTTTCAATATTGTCGATACGCTCCATTATCTCAGGCAGGCTCGTGCCAAAGCCAAGCACAACTGTGATATTCCCAAACTGCGCTTGCACCTGAGAGAAAGTCTGCACCTTAAACCCTCTGAAGCTTTGTCCACGGACAAAATCGTCGCTTGCAAAAACACCTGTGCATTTTATGCCAAGTCTATCAAATTCATCAAGAAGCTTTTCCGCTCCATCGCCCATGCCATATATGAATATAGGCTTTTCGCAGGTCTTGAGCCTGTCCCACGAGCTTTCAAAGGACTGAAAATATTCTTTTGAAAACATTCACACTTTCCTTTCCAAAAAAGGCTCTCACAGAAAAATCTGCGAAAGCCCCTTATTCTTATAGAACTTTATATGATATCGTCATTGATATCAAAATCATCATGATCATGGCAATGACCGCCGTCACCACCGACCATATCTCTGCCCCTTACACGGTATCTATCACGATTTATATTGATATACTTATCAAGCTGTGCAAGCACATCTCTTGGTGCTTTTATGGACTTGACTTCCTTAACATCAACGTCTTTGACATTCATTACTATTGTGCCACAGCCGAACATTCTTTGTCCGAACGGCAGGACAAGCTTTTTGTCGATGACCCTATAAAGGTCAAGCTCGTCTTCCTCTATGCTGAGAAAACCCTTGCGTGTTATAAACTTATCTTCTGTGAGAAAATATCTTGTAAATGATATAGGCAGACCAAAAATCGTTCTTTTCTTATCTGTCCAAATGTAATTGATAACGTCTTTTTTCATAAAACGACGTCGCCTCCCTCAACATGATCTATAATTTTTTACAAAGGCATCATTGCAAACTGGTGGCACAAAAAAGCTGCTGACCATGTTTTTGCAACGA
>ENA-OPMS01000107-OPMS01000107.1-human-gut-metagenome-genome-assembly--contig:-NODE-107-length-21612-cov-1.728673_pt1 | contig 21612 bp, 20 predicted proteins | sample MGYA00241530_ERZ501758 | MGnify/ENA primary metagenome ERZ501758 (study PRJEB25962, sample SAMEA2042563) | human gut metagenome | biome: human gut; feature: human-associated habitat; material: faeces...
TCGTATCCTTTCAGCATCTCCTTGCTTACGATCTTTGAATTCGGGCAGCGGTTTGCCATTTGTTCAAGATTGATGTTGCTGCCATAAGCGATATATAATCTTCTGTATTCCATAAAAATCTCCTTTTCAAAGTTACATAGTCATTTCAAGTTCTTCTTCAATGCCGTCACATTCGCTTTCTGATGGCTCGTTGTTTTCATCGGGTATACACTCGATTTCATCATTGGAATTGCACACAGGCTCGTTACGCTGCTCACGAGCCGCTTGTTTTTCGAGCTCTCGTTTTTCTTTTAGCTTTGCCCTTGCAGCAATCCCGTCCTCCGGATGTCGCCAGGCTATGTCACCCTCAAGATGTTTCAGCAGATGTGTTCTGCAATTTTTAAACTCATCTCCTATCAGCCCAAGATTTAAAAGCCACACTCTGAAACTGTACCGCATATTATCACTTTGAGAAACGTGCGGAGAACAATATTTCTTGGTCATAGCCGCATTACTTATGGCTAATGCAAGCACTATCTGACTTCTTACCTCTCCTGCGTGAAGAGAACCGTTGTAAGCCCTTATCTCATAATGCCCATGCTGAAAAAAGCTGTGCAGATTGCAGATCACATATCGGCTGTTTGAATAATGCTGAAACTGCTCGCTCATTCTTCCACGATACCAAAGCTTTTTTATCTCCTCCATATCTTTGGGTTTCTTGCGGTTTATGTCCGCTATGAACTGCTTGTCCATCTTGTGACAGTAGCTTTCACGGGCAGATGATACCTGCAAAGCGTCCCACAGAAAATTCTCTTTGCTTGCAAAAATGTTTACAAGATTTCGTATCTGCTGCGATGTATAATCGTCCGCCGAAATATGGATATGCGTTCCAGCACAGTACCGAGGGCCTGTTACCCCACCTGCACGGCGTAACGCTCTGACAACTTCCTGCAAAAGCGGTATGTCTTCATATTCCAGCACAGGAGAATTCATTTCCACGCTGTAAGACTTGGAAGCTCTGTCGCCATTTGCGTTATAGCAGTTGATACTGCCGTCATAAACTACCGCCCACTTTCTGTTTTTTGAGTCTGTCACAACGTATTTATCATAGCTTCCACCCTCGTGTTCAACACGCCCGTCAAGGACATTTGCCATAGCCTTTGCCGCCTGACTTCGTGTAAGTCCAGTCATTTCGATCTCAATGCCGTATTTTCTCGTTTTTATGCCTTCAAAGTTTTTGGACAATTATTTATCACCCTCATTCTAAATTTGCTGTTGATTTTTTCGATAAATTATGATACAATAATTACAGCAGATGCATATGTACAATTCAAAGGAGGTCTTGTATATGCCGAACATCAAACCTGTATCCGACTTAAGAAACTATACTGAGGTTCTTCGTGGCATTTCTGTCGGCGAACCTGTTTTTCTGACCAAGAACGGAAGAGGTAAGTATGTAATTCTTGATATGGAAGAATATGAAAAACAGCGTGCAACTTTAAAATTGCTGTCTGAACTCTCAAAAGCTGAAAAAACTGCTGAGGAGAAAGGCTGGCTTTCCGAAGAGGAAGCAGATGCCGCAATTAATAGCTTATGATGAAACTGCAAATCAACCCTGAAGTCATTAAAGACATTGCGGAGATCAAGAGGTACATTTGTGAAGATCTTGATAGTCCTATTGCTGCTGACCGCATTGCAAAGAAAATCGTTTCTTCCTATAAAAAGCTCAAAAATGCCCCATTTATTGGTGCACCACTTGATTCAATAATCGATGTGAAAACCGATTATCGTTTTCTTGTCTGCGGAAACTATCTCATTTTTTACAAGGTAAAACACGATATTATTTCTATATATCGTGTTATGAACGGACGTCGTGATTACTGCCGTCAGCTATTTGGTACTAGCTTCGCACAGATTGATGACAACGAAGAAACATCTGAGATTTCACAAAATTAATTAAACAAAATTGTGATGTTTATGAAAAGCTGAAATAACTCAAAAAGCGGAAACCATATCGGTTCCCGCTTTTTTCATATTATTCGATCTCAGACCTGACCTCATACCCACCTTTGAAGATAACCAATATCTCGTTCTTGCTCAGAATTTTTATACATTCAATAAGCTTTCGTACAAGTACGTTATCAAATGTTTCTAGCTCAAATTTTTCGTGTTCTATCATTTTCGTGACCTTATCAAGCTTTTGCTGAGTTTCGTCAGAGGTTTGATTCTGCAATTTGAGCATTTTCAAACGTTCATTTAAATCTTGTTCCTCGGCATATAACTTTGCAAAGTCACCGTCTAGCGTGTCCTCATCACATCCGCCGGAAGCTATCAGCCCTACAAGGTCCGTCCTTGCTTGGTCGATCTCTTTCAGTCGCTTTTCTGTGGCTAAGATTTCTTTCTGACCTTGACATTCCAGAACAGAGCTGATATTTGCTTTTAAAATTCTCTTAATATCATCACGGCAAGAGTAATAGTTATTTATCGCCCGAATAATTCCACGATGCAGGTTTTCTTCCTTGATCGTAGGCGAATCGGGACAGTATCTTCTGCCGTGCTCTAATCTGCTTATACATCGCCAAACTATTAACTTTTTCCCTCTTGAAACCCACGTTGTACGGCGGTAAGGCGTGCCGCATTTTCCGCAGATAAGCAGTTCCGTAAGTGCATATTTACTGCTGTATTTTCCTTGTTCGGTGATAGTTTTATCAGATACCTTTCTTTTTGAACTTCTCCTTGCAAGCTCCTGCTGAACTCTATTGTATGTGTCACGGTCGATTATGGGTTCATGATGATCTGTCACAAGATACATCGGGCGTTCGCCGTGATTTTTAACTATCTTGTGAGTGATACAATCTGAGGTAAAAGTCTTTTGCAGAAGTGCGTCGCCTGCATACTTTTCGTTTTTCAAAATGCTGCGGATAAGTGATTCGTTCCATACTTTATTTCCCTGTGAAGTCAAAATGCCTTTGTTCTCGAGGAGCTTTTTTATCCTGCTCATGCTGTATCCGTCGAGAAACAGCGTATATATCAGCCTTACTGTTTCAGCCTCTTCGGGTACTATCTCCGGTTTTCCGTCTTCACCTTTTTTATACCCAAGCAGATATTTATACTGAAACTGCACCTTTCCCTCACGATAAGCTTTTTCTTTTCCCCATGAAACATTTTTACTTATGGATTCGGATTCCGCCTGAGCAAAACTTCCATACAGAGCTACCATAAATTCCGATGTCATGGTTAAGGTGTTTATGTTCTCTTTTTCAAAAATAACTCCGATACCCAAGTCTTTAAGTTGTCTGACATATTCAAGGCAATCGACGGTATTTCGGGCAAATCTTGATATTGATTTGGTGATCACAAGATCTATCTTTTTGTTCCTGCACATTCTTATCATGCGGTTAAACTCGGTTCTTTTCTTTGTCTGAGTTCCGCTTATACCCTCGTCTGCAAATACCCCCGCAAGCGTCCATTCCTTTTTTCTGTTGATAAGATCGGTGTAATATGCGATCTGGACCTGATAGCTGTTCTGCTGTTCTTCCTGAGCCGTAGATACTCGGCAGTATGCGGCAACTCTTAACTGGTGGTATTTACTGCGACTTTCAGCTGTCTGCACTTTCGCAGGTATCACCGTTACATTCGGCGCTGTGGACATTGTTTTCACTCCTTGACGTTTTGACTTTTTCAGTAATATTCTTGATCCTTACTCCGTTGATAAGCTCTACCTCTATGGTACAAAAATGGCTTATCCAGATTCGTGAAACACACGCTTTGAATAAGCCGATATCGAGTATATTTAATTGTTTGTTATTCTCAAGTAAATTACGTAGTTCTTCTGTTTTCTGCGGACTTTCATTGTAAGTGCAGCAGTCGTATTTCATTTCGGCAAGCCTGAAAATTTCAGCTTTAACTCTGTCAAAATCCACTTGCGGAGAATCTGTCATCTGATTGATCTCATTTTGCTTACGGACTATATCCGCAGTAGGTGAATATGTGCTTATCTCGCCGCCCGATTCCAACAGACTCGGATTCACAATAGCCGAATTTAGAACATTAAGAACTGCTCCTATTATCATTTGATCTGTCAATCTATATTCAAACTTATAGCAATCGGGATTTCTGCAATCCCACTTTTCATATTTTGAATTGCCTCCGATTCTTGAAAGCTTGTGACCGCATTCAGTGCAGTATGTACATTTTCTGATTTCCTGTAAATCATCGGGTATCAGATCAAGTGTTGTTGCTTTCTTTACTCGCTTTTCGTTTGCTCTCTTGAAAATATCATCGGTGATCAACTGCGGGTATGTATCATTGCCTAAATACTTATCATTTTCAATGATCCGCTTGACCATATTTTTGTTCCACTTATCCGAAACAGCATTGTAGCGAATTTTCTCTGACTGCATAAGCTTTGCAATCTCAGACAAACTTCTGCCTTTCAGATACTCGTCAAATATTGCAACAACGGCGTATACTTCTTTGGGCTCGGTTGTTATCTCACCGTTTTTCATGCAGTATCCGAACGGTATCGTTCTGTTTTTAGCCATGATCTCGCCTCCTTTCGACCTACAACAATACCACATTTTCTTCCCAAAAGCTATTACCAACAGCAACAAAAAAATGCCTTGCAATTTGACTTGCAAGGCAGTTTGGCTATTTGTTTTCTAATTTTTTAACTGTTTTATTATCAACTAGCGACATCATTTGTGATATTGCAGTATGGTTTAGTTTTTCAAGGCGTTCTTTTTGTGGAAGCCCTTGTTTTATATATTCAGCATTTAAACTCTCAAGGTTAGTAAGAACTACAAGCTGATGAATTGTTGCATGATCTCGTATATTTCCCTTTAAAGTGGGGTTTTGCTTTTTCCATTCAGATGCAGTCATACCGAACAATGCGACATTTAAAACGTCAGCTTCAGATGCGTAAGTAAAACGTTGCTGATGCTCTGTTATGCACTTTGGAATTATATTTTCTTTGATCGCATCCGTATGGATCTTATAGTTGATTTTGGTTAAGGTCCTTTTAAGATTCCAATCAAGTGAAAGTCTGTTATTTTCATCTGCTTTCAATCTCTGATAGTCTTTGATTATATACAATTTGAATTCGGCAGAAACCCATGAAGCAAATTCAAAAGCTATATCCTTATATGCAAAAGTACCTCCATAACGTCCGGGTTTAGAAATTATTCCGATCGCTCCGGTGGATTCTATCCACTTTTTAGGCGACATTGTAAACGCATTTGCACCTGCTTGATTTTTAAACCCCTCGAATTCGATGGGTTTAAAAGCGGGATTGTATAATGTTTCCCACAATCCAAGAAACTCTATGGTGTCTTTATTCCTCATCCAGTTGGCTATGACAGCTGTTGGCTCATCACTTTTATATCGTGCAATATCAGTGAGCGAGATATAATCGTTATCCGTTCCATCAGAAATAACAGATATTTCGTTTCCGTTTGCAATTATTTTTTCTTTGAACTGCGGCATATTTTTCGCCCTCCCTCTTTGTGTTTTTATTATATCACTTTTTCAGAGAAACTTCAACAATATTCTCCCAATTGCAATCCGCCTATCAAATGAAATTCCAGCTCATTCTGACTTTTAACCACGATCTTCTCAACCATACTCTCAAACGCCGTTTCTTCAAACTCTGTCATAGGACTATATCTTTTTTCAAAGAAGTCGATAAGTATTTCGATCTGATCAAGTGTTTCGTCTTCATCGTCTGAGCGTGTAAGCTTTTTCAGTTCTGCTTGCAGCTTATTGATCTTTGCCGTAAGCTCAGTAGTCTGCTCAATGTATTTAGCCTCATCAAGAAATCCCTTTGTTTTCAATCTTGCAAGTACATGAGTCTGTTCACGAAGCTTAGCGATTTCTTTGCTAATGTCCATTACCTGAGTTTTACCGGTGAACTCTTTCAGTTTCAAATCCTGCAATGATGTTTGAAGCGGTTTAAGGATAGTTTTGTAATTGCAGAAAAGCTTGTTGCATAGTCCTATAAATATACTATAGATCAAGTCCTGTGGAATTGCCTTTAATTCGCAATCTGCTGCATTTATATTATGTTTAGAGCAAGTCCAGCATACCGTGTTATTTATTTTCTTTCGTCTAAAGGAACTACCGCAATTTCCACACTTGATTTTCCCACTCAATGGGTATTTAGCTGTTTCGCGGCAGCCCATCGATTTGCGAATTGATATAAGGTGCTGAGCTTTTTCAAATATATCCTCGGATATTATTACCGGCATCGTTTCCTGTACAAGATACTGATCAAACTCACCCTTGTTTTCCTTTTGCTTAAACGGGAAGTTGTCAGTGGTGTAAAACTTCCGAAATACAGACCTGCCGGTATACTTTTCATTCATAAGAATATATCTTATGGTATTTTTACACCATATAAAGCCCTTGCTGCCTTTATCAATGTGTTTTTTGTTAAGTTCCTTCGCAATAGTTTCCATACCTATACCATTTATATACTGCGTGAAAATATCTCGTACAATTTTCGCTTCATTTTCAATAGTGACTATATCTTGCTTCCTTCTCATATACCCATACGGCAAAGAGGGCGGATTAAAAGTACCGTTCTCCATTCGCTTTTGAACAGACCACCGCATATTCTGTGAAATCGAAGTGGACTCCTCCTGAGCCAGACCGCCCATAATGGTTATCATCATTTCATCAGTCAGCTTTGCGGTATCAATGTTTTCTTTCTCAAAGAATACTGTTATTCCAAGGCTTTTAAGCTCCCTTATATTTTTCAGGCAGTCCTTTGTGTTTCTTGCGAAACGGCTGATAGATTTGGTATATATCTTATCTATCTTACCTCTGCGGCAATCCTTTATCATTCGCTGAAACCCATCACGCTTGTCCTCACGGGTGCCGGTTATTCCCTCGTCTGCATATACGTCAACAAGCTGTTCTCTGTCAGACTTTTCAAAAGCTTTCTCGTAGTATCTTGTCTGAGCCATAAAGGAATTTATCTGATCTTCGCTGTTTGACGATACACGACAGTATGCCGCACAACGAATCTTTTGGTTTTGTTCTTCCGATATTGTCGGCTGTATTATCGTTACTGTTGGCATTTCCTCACCTCCGTTTTACCAACAATGATACCACAAGTTTTTCTGAAATGGTATCATCAAACCTAACGAAATTACTTATCCTTTCCTGTGCGGTTTTCATACTTATCTGCCTGTCCTGCCGCTGTACAAAGGCACATTACAGTTATGCCGATAAAAGCTCCGACAAACAAGCCAATAAAAAATCCTACAATTTTACCCCTCCTATGCTGCGTCCTTTGACGATTGAAATTCTTTAAAAATATCTTCTGTATTTCTATTGTTAAAGTCCTGCTTTTCGCTTTCTTCAAGAATTTTGTCAAGTTTATCTGCGAATATCCTTGCCATAAAGTCGTTATACTCTGCCTGTCCGAACTTAGTCATTAAAATCCACTCCTATGCTTATTTTCATCGCTCTGTTTATCTCGTCCATGATTTCTTTGTCAATCGACCCAACATACTCTCGCAATCTGTATCTGTCTATGGTTCGTATCTGCTCTGCAAGAACGATCGAATCTTTGGGCAATGCTTTTGAACCTCGGATATGAATATGAGTGGGCAGATAGTGCTTTTTAGCCGTTGAAATAGGCAGAACTACCAGGGTAGGACTATACTTATTTCCCACATTGTTCTGTACGATCAGCACAGGCCGTATACCTCCTTGTTCCGAACCGACAACGGGATCAAGGTCTGCATAAAAGATATCACCTCGTTTGATCAGCATTTTCCTTCACCTTTTTCTTTAGAGTTTCAAAAACTTTCTTATTCCTTATACAGCTATGAAACGGACAGAACAGCACATTTGTATCTCTGACATACCACACGCAGCCGCAGCATGGATGCTTGTCCGATAATCTGATCGTCGGAACAGGAATATATACTCCAAATTTATTATATTCGTACCGAAAATCTGATTTTTCAGGCTTAACTTTTTCGCTCATATATCAGCCTCCTGACCTTTAAATTTTATATGTAACAGGCGGTCTGCAAAACACGCAAACCGCCTTTAATTCGTTTTGCCTTCGTCCGACTCATTTTGTTTCGGACGTTTTCCGCAATATTTATCCCCGATACCCGTTGCTGCGGAACATCGGGAACGATGAACAGCTTATTCATCTCATGAGCCTCTCACTCCACTATGGTTCTCATAGAGCCGCCCCCATTGCTTGAGTCTGTGGCTGGGCGGAAGTATCATTATCCTCCTGCGTTTCGTTGCCGTTCCGGAAAGCTGTTCCGGATTTTGAAGCTTCATATTTGTCGCTCTCTCTTTCAAGGTCTTGGCGTATGGCTTCTCTGGCTGCCGAGATTTTATACCGGCCGCAGGATTGATGTATTCCCGATGCTGATATTCAATTTTCAAGATGCTTAAGGAGCTTTTATTCTCCTTACACTTGTATAGGGGTAGAAGTCGGACGTTTAACAACTGTTTTTTATTGCGATTTCAAAAGTTTGTTAAGCTTGCACAAAATCCTACGTTTCTTTTTGTTAATGTTTTGCTGAGTGGTATGTAGAAAACAAGCGACCTCGTTTTCCGTCTTATTTTCAAAATATATTGCAAAGATCAACCTTCGTTCATCATCAGAAAGTTCATTCAGACAACTATACAGCTTTTCAAATTTAATATTCTGTATCACTCTTCTTTCGACGTCGTCATTTTCTGTTCGGAACTCCTGAAAGTTTTCAAGTTCTCCGTTAATGTTTCCTTTCAACGCAGAGAACTGGATCTCGTGCTTATAGAACGATTTATTGTTGTCATCAATATTCCATTGGGTTCTATTGTAATATGTGCGGATCTTTTCGCTTACTTCAATTTCAACGTATCTTTTGGTTATAGTGTCATAAACACTCACTATGTTTTTGCTCATTTTTTATTCCTCCGTTTTGATTTTCTTGTTCTGAATCAAAACGAAGGCTATGGATATTTGGCTATGTATTGCTGCCAGTATTTAAAAATGGGCATAAAAATAGACCTTTCTGCTTTTAAAACAAAAAGGTCTATAAAGAAAAAGGAGTATAACTTTCGGCTTTAAAAGCTTTTGTTATACTCCATATCAAGTTTATATCTATGTATTTAACTATATCGCTTTTTTCTAACAAAATAAACTATCGTAATAGTTATTCCAATGAATATGACAGAGGCTATTATAATGATCCACAGCCAAAAATACCCGATATGAATATTATCGACCTCCTGAACACTGTATGTGTTGCCAGCAACATCTTCAAGTGTAATTCCTACATTATGCCAACCTCCGTTAAGCGTAAACGACAGGCTACCTTCAGCTGCCGAGTAAGTAAAATCAATCGCTTTACCGTTATCATATACTTTACACATTGTTTCATCAAGTAACTCGCTTATATTTGTAACAGTAATTGTGCGAGATTCGTTTCCATAATACCAATGCCATGATTTCAAATCATTAGGAATATTACACGAAGGCGGAATATTATCAATATGCATTTTGCCCAAATCAATCCTTCCGTTTTCATTTTTTACAGACAAATATAGTTCTGTATCTGTATCTTCTTGAAAGTTTTCCTTAAAATAATCTGACTTCAAAGTATATCTGTAAACACTTACACCATACATACTATTATCAGTTTGAGCCTGCAGATCGGTATTCTTTTCTTCACCATTGTAATCTCTAAGAACTATATCGGTTTGAGAATTTGTTTTAGCAAGAACAACAATATCTATGTCGCTAAAATTATCTGGACGCTTGCTTATAGGTTCTCCGTTTTCATATTGAAATGAGTACCAGCCTGTTTTTTCCGCTGCATTGCTGTTTGAAATATACGCAAGAACATCGCTGTCCACGATTCTCATGTATGTGTTTGAATTAAGAACACTTTCGTTACCAGCTTTATCTACCGCTATTAGTTCCAATGCGTAAACACCGTCTTTTGAAAAATCAGGTAGAGTGAATAAATTCCCCTTAAATATGCCCGCTTTATCTTTGTCAGAGTCAAGATATACACTAACAGGCTTTACTTCCGAAAGTTCTCTGCCATTTGTATACTCAGGCGTATAAACAGTAAGGACATACTTTATATGATCAAAATTTACGTCTGTAAATTCGACCGTCGGGGCTGCCTCGTCCTTTCTCTCATACGGATATATATCCAGAAAATTCAGAGCATTCTTTTCATCGACAAGAATACCATTTTTTGATGATACAACAGGAAGTGTCGTATCTATCTCGAAGATTTCTGAGCTTTTATAGCCGGAAGTATTTCCGGAGGAATCTGACGGAGATATTTCAACACGGTATACAGCATCATCATCAAATATAATTGAGAGCGTATGTGTATCAATATCATCAGACCAATCTGCCATACTTACCATAGAGTATGTGACATCAGTAAAATCATTCTCGTTATGCTTTGCTCCCGCATCCTTTTTCAGTATTTTCAAACCGACAAGGCTAGGATCAAAGTTGTGCTCGGTGATTTTAATAACAGCGGTTTTCTTAGTATTTAAATAATTGTCATTATCACTGTTTATAAAGTCGCTGAAATTTTCTTCAACTACAGGAGAAGTTTCATCAACATAAAATCTTTGTACTTTTTCATAATCAAGATTTACTTCGGCTGAATGGCCTCCAAGATCTGTGCCTCTGATATCAAAAGTATAATCTCCCTCGCTGAAAGTAACAACTGCTCTGTGTTCTGTTGAAGAAATATTCTGAAAGCTGATATTCGGAATATTTCCGTTGTAAGCATTTTCAATTTCAGCTTGAATCAATCTTGCGTCAAAGTTTCTTTCAATTACATCGATCGTCATTACCGCTCTGTTTTCGGCATTGTAATAAATCGTATTATTGATTCCATTGTTAATATCCACATTTATAATCGGAGCAGTTTTGTCGATAGTGAATGTCTCACTTTGAACACTTTCATTTACATTACCTGAATTATCCATCGCATCAAATGCTAATGTGATATCGTTATTATCTTTATCGAAAATAAATGTTTTTGTGATCTCAGTTACAAGATTTACGTCTTTTTTTACTATGACCCAGCCGTCGCCTATCTCGGAATCTACCTCAACGCCTGTCCCATCGATTTCAAGAACTCTTCTCTCAAATCCGTCGTTTTCGGACGTCTGATAATAACCGATTTCTCTGATGCCTGATTTAGTATCTGTTATAGTTACTGTTACGGCAATATCATCAGTAAATAGCTTGTTTCCGTTTGCGTCGCTGTATCTGCTGCCGCCGATTTCGGAAATATTTATTTCAGGAGGAATATCATCCGCAACCAATGCTTTTGGAGTTTGTTCATCGGAATAATTTCCAACATTATCAAAAGCCTTAACAAAAATCTGTCCCTTGAATCCCGCAGGAATATCTATATGAGCTATACCGTCGGAAATAATTACTTCTCCTGTTTTTTCTCCTTTCCGCTCTCCGTCATCATAAGAAACAAGGCGGTATTCTGCTTTGTTAAGACCGGATGAAGGCGCACTATCGGAAATATGGATATTCGCAATGAAGTCTTTTTTGAAATAGTATCCGTACTCAATATATTCGATATATTCAGATGTTTCACTAATATTATCGGAGGTTTTAGGAAGAAATTCAAAGCGATCTACGTTCGGAGATTTATTATCTATATGGTAAGTAAAGCTTTCTTTTGAATTGACATTTCCCGCATTATCCACAACACTGACTTTAACTTCATATTCTCCATTCAACGATTCGCCTGCGATTTTGGTAAAATAATCGGTATCAAAAGTATAGATATGTTTTTCGTTGTCTCTTTTCTTAGCTGCTTCCGTTGCGGATATTTTAGGAATGATCGTGCCGTTTTTATCGGCTGTCACATCGATCCCGTTTACCTCTATATCTGCATTGCTAATACCCGAATCTTTATCGTAAATAGTTATGCTTATGTTTTTATTGGAATTAAACCAGATCTGCTTATCATATCGCACTATCCCGTCGCCCTTAGGTTTACTGATAGTGACTTTCGGCTTTTCAGTTTCGATCATAGCGAATATATTATCGGATACTCCTTTACCTTGATCTGCATTTTCTATATTGGGGCAACTTAGACTTTTTTTACCATATTTATCATATGCAGTAACTATAATATTGCTCTGAAAGACCTTGGTGTTTTTGGGTATTATGTAAGAGTAGGTCTTATCACTTTCCCTTGTCATCAACGCCTGCTCATCTATACCATTGTACTTAATTTTTACATTATCAATACCACTGTCATGAATATCATCACTAACTGATACCTTAAAAATCAAATCGTCATTTGAATATACTCCAAATGAAAGCACGTTCAGAATTTTATCTAAAGCAGAGCTCTTTTTCTCTACTGTAAACTTTTCTATAACAGGATTTTTACAATCTACATATGCAGTACACACTGCTAACTCACTGCAAGACCCAGCAACATTTGTAATTGTTCCTGATACAACATATCTATGTTTATCATCAATTTCTATGCCTGTTGTATCAGCAGTGACACAATATCCATGTTCATTACTTTTTATTTCATTCTCCGTAAACGTCTTTTTTATTCCGTTTATGTCCAACGTGATATCTTTAATACCCGAAACATCTGGTTCAGCGTCAACACGAAATTCTATGATTTGATCTTTGTCAAACCATTTATCACCATTAATATCAACTGGTTCAGGCCCTTCAATAGATGTTTTTCCTACAGGTTTCTTTGTATCAACTCCTATCACCATTACGGCAGGATAATTACCACAATTATTCCCTGCGTTATCAGTTGTTTCTACCTTAATATAATGTATACCCTCAGAAAGTTTTGATATTTCTGTTGAAAAGCTGTAATCATTCTCCTGATTTTCAGAAAAACTTTTATCATCCAAGACATTAATTATTCCATTATGCTCATCAATAATTTTTACACTTGCAAGGCCACTGCAAACCTTATCGTTCTCATTAACGTCTGTCACTTTCACAGAAAATATGCTATCGCCTGTGTTGTACCAATATATCTTTTCTCCATTATCTTCGATTGTCGATGATTTAGAAGTATCAAAGGAGACTTCAGGCGGATCATTTTCAACTACGAGTGTATTCTCTTTCATTTCAGTTATTTGGTCTATTACATTGGCCGTATTAGAGAAACCATTTTTATCTGCGGCCCTTATGACCATATTATCGATCCTTGTGTTTTTTGAAATTACAAACACATACTCGTTCGCTGCATTGGAACTGTTAAGTTCTTCAATTACGCTGTCACCATTACATAAAGATACACTTCCAACGCCTGTAACATAATCCGTTTCAGATATATCTTTAGCTTCGACCACAAGTTCAATATCATCTCTAGCATAATTACCGAATTTCAGAAAATTAACGCAATCCATATATTCTGCACTACCCTTTGTACGAAAACCCTTGATTTCTATATTCGGAGGCTGGGTATCTCGTCCGTTTTCGGCATTGCTGTATTTATATAGATCCTCATTGAAATTTCCGGCATTATCCGTAATTTTTAATTTTAATTCATAGGGATATTTTTCAATCGGTGCATCATCGTATTTTAATTTTACTGAAAAATTAACGTCTCCATTTGGCACTTTGGTATATTCACATTCTCCATTGTCATTTATACCGTATTTTACAAGTTTATTATCTTCTTTAAGATTCCAAAAATATTCTATTGTATCAATACCAGATTCACTATCTTTTAAAGTCCCTGTTGCTTCGACGTAACCTTCATTATTGTGATAAACGATCTGCATAGACTCAACTTTTGGAGAAATCTTATCCAGAATTAAAACATTGCTGCTTTCATTATCAAATTCGATATTAAGCTCTTCTTCGTTGCCTCTTCCTGCTTTATTTTTTGCATATGTTTCAAAACTACTTCTAAAAAACTTGCTGTCGGGCATTTTGATATTAAACTCTGCAGTGTAGTAATATACACCATTACTTTCTGTGCATAATTTTGCTGAACAATATTGACTATATCCATTTTCACCGTTTAAATATATTAATGTTTCTTGATCTACACCTGTCCCCTTGGCAGTAATTGTTAGCATCACATTATCATTACTTACAATTCCAAATGGAAAAGATCCCAAGAAACTATCAGATTTGACCTTTGATATTTTAGCACCTACAATTTCAGGACTACTGGTGCTGCAGCAATAACTATGTTTAAGCTCCCTGCTTATAGCCCCATCATTAACATTTCGTAAATAATACGAAACCTGTTTTTTATGATTAACTGTAGTTTCCTCTAAATCAACTATAATATAATTGCTAAAATTATTTCCGTCTGAACTTATTTCAAAACCGTCAGGAGCAGTTAGTTTTGCATGATTTGAATAATATGTTTCATCATTAAGTAAATATTTTTCTTCTGGAGAATATTCTTTGATCCTAAATTTGGAGCTTTCAGATATCTTTCCTATATAATTAGGATTATCAGACGTCTGTTCAAGGATAACATAATCATATTCGCCTATATTTTTCGGTTCACCCTGCACTGCGATTTTAACATTTAAATCCACATTATATTCTTCGGGCTGCTCAACGGTATATTCAAAATTCTCAGGGATTGCCTGACCATAATAAATCCATGTTTCTTTGGGAATAACTTTTAATTCTTTTGGGGTAATGTATGCGTATTTTTCTACGACATCATAGTTTCCTGAAAGTTTAAATTTATTCCTATCATTACCTTCAAGACAGAATTTTGATACGGTCACTTTATTCTGTTCATCAGAAGCATCTTTTCTCTCAAACTCCCCATTGCACGCAAGATAAACATCATATCCTGCAACTGGTTCCATTGTATTCGCATTTATTAGGGTCACATCTTCACAATGAACAATCGCCGTAAGTTTTCCATCATACTCCTTATCTTCAACGGTTATTTTATCGGCAAACCCCTCCTCCAAGAAAACCTCGATCGGTTCGGTACTGCCTTCAAATTCGGCTATTACAGACAAAGGGAAGCAATTCATAATTAAAAGCATTGCAATAAAAACAGACAGAAATTTTTTTCTCATTTTAAACACTCCATTCTTTTTATTACAAAATATATTTCTATGGAAAACAGTAATAAAAATAAATTTATGGAAAGAGCAAATTCATTATCTCTCCAGAAAGCCATAATAGGAATCAGTACAAAAACCGATATTAGAAATATAACTCCGACTATTTGTCTTGTTTTCGACTCCTTGACTTTAGTATACTTTTTACAGGTCACAAAGAGTATTATTTGAATAATTATTCCCGATATTGATCCGCCCCAGAACAACAAAGCGACAGCATATGCCGAAACAGATAGGTTATCATCAAAAGCAAGAAATGGGATAATAAGCAAACTTGACGAAGAAATAAAAAACAAGACTCCAGATATAATATTCAATACCCTTAACTTCATAATTATCGACCCTGTTTTATATTTTCATTCAACGCACCAGCCAATGCTTTGTAAAACTCGCCTTTATAACTGTTTCTTTTGTATTTATACAAATACAATATCATACCTACAATAAACGAAAGAACGGCTAGTGTTGCGGCAATCAGAAGAGGTCCTATTATCCACGGTGAATCATACTTCAAATCAAGCATATTTTCAACAGCAGTGTATTTCCCTGTTATTTGTAAAGATGCAAATAGCACAGCAAAAAACAGTACAGAAACTAATAATGCTTTAAAAAACGCACTTAGGACATAATGAATCAGCATATGCTTTTCAAAAAACTTTTTTGAAATACTCATAATATATTTCACCCAATTTCCTTAAAATAATTTTTTATTTCTACTCTGGTAGTATTTTCATGTTCTGAGATCATTCTAATGCTTTCGTCATTATCCAACACATTTTTCAGCTTTATAACAGCATTTTTAAACGCATGATCGTCCTTGTATTTTTTCAAAGTTTCATAAGAACCAATAATCTCAGTCTTTCCAACTTCTGTGTTATAAATTGCTTTTGCCAACTCATATCCTGCACAGTTATACTCTGTATTGAGTTTCACAATGTCTGTTGAAATCTCCTTAAAATTCTTTGTATTGGCATTCTGCATCAATTCGTCGATATATCTACACATGTACTCACTATTTGACATCTTTCCAAGCAAATCCACAAGCATTGCCGCTTCCTGTTCGTCAATATCTCCGTCGGAATATGTAAACGCAGCTATCTTGGAATATGTATCATCCGTTTTGCCATTAGGGGCGGTTTTGATCAGGTCATTTGCTATAGTTTCAAGCTTATAAAATTGTGTAACGTTATAATCTGCTGTAAGGCTGTCCCATTTATCCTCGGCAATACCGAAACCTACCGCTCTGTAAATAATGGAGATCATCAAAAATGTAACGCATACGGCAAGCATAACACCAAACATAGTGAAAGCGTTTCTTACCTTGATATTTTCGGCTCTAACAATCGTAGGAGCAGAATTTTTAGCTTCTTCAATATCCTTTTTCAGCGTTCTGTATGAGTGATAAAAATCATCGTTATTTAGATTTAGATAGTTCTTGTTGCGTTCTTTAGTACACTTTTTTATGATATTCTCAAGCTTTTTATGATAATGCAGAGAAGTAATCGTCAGATCTCGGCTACAATATGCTGCATCATTAAGAAAATGATTCTTGTAAAAATCATGACTTTCTTTAGAAAATTCTTCGCTCTTAGTAACTAACTCAAATATATTCAGGCACTCCCAGAAAGTTGCTCCGAATGAGAATATATCGCTTTCAATAGACATTTTCCCCGGCTCAAAATGCTGCTTGAACGGAAACTGCGAATCGTCCGCCGCTTCAGCATAGCATTCAGGAGCGGCATATCCCAGCGTTCCGTACTGATACATTTTTTCTATGGATTCGTTGTCATTATAGTTTACTTTTGCAAGATCGCTGACTGCAAATCTGTCGGCTTTGGTAATTCTTTTTGATCTTCCGAAATCTATTAAAACAAGCTCCTTACCGTACTTGGTCACCATTATATTTTCCGGCTTAATATCAAGATGCAGAATATTTTTCTTTTCCGTTACAAATTCAAGTATCTCGCAAAGGTTTATCATAAACTGAAATATCTCGCTCTGATATTTCAGAACATTGTCGTAATTCTTGTAATAGCTTAGATTAACAAAGCTCTTTTCATCTTCCGTGTATTCATGGTAATCTACGACTTTGCTGAGATTGTTTTCAAGCTGTTCGATCTTTCTGAGTTTCCACCGTTCCTGCCGGCAGTACTCTTCAAGCGACCAGCCGTCGATATATTCTTCAACAACGCAGAAATATCCCGAGGCGTTTATCACCCCGCTTTTTATTTTATCGCATGGCAGGCTGAAATCGCCAAGGCTTTCGATAACGTCATAGATACGGACTATTGATCTGCATTCCTGAAGATTCTCGAAAATTTTCAGTTCCTCGTCCTTGAAAACCTTGACTCTGTCAATTTTCGTTCCGTTTACATAAACATATTTGGGCTTGAATTTCAAAACACAGGAAAACTGAAGACCGCCTTTATCAGCAGTTTTCAGTCCCCTGTATACTATGCTTTCCGTACCTATTGCAATAAATCCGTCTTGATTTATGCCATACGATGTATCTACCGTGTACTTGAATTTTGTTCCGATTATTTCATTACTCATTTACTTTCTCAATCCCTTGATTTTTAGATACCTTTCTATCACAAAAAAACATATACCATTTCCAGTTAAAAGCACTCTTGATATTTATAATATATTTTATTGCTTTTTCAATCTAATCAGTGATTTCGCCGTCAATACGCACAACATATTCCGATTATTTTATTGCCAAATGTTCTATTTTTTATTAATATAAATTATTTTATCAGGATCAACATTTTTCAAAAGATATTCTGACATTATTTCAAATCCGTCCATAAGAGTTTCAACAGCAAAATGCTCAGAGTTCACATAAATTAAAATTTTTTCATTAACCCCTAATCTAGTATCATTAATTATCCATTTTATCTTTGTTATTTCTGAAACATCAACACTATATTTGAATCCCAAAATCTTCCTAACGGTTATTTTGCTGCCACTTACTACAATTTTTAATTTTCTTATCCACAATAATGAAATAGCTATTGGAATAAAAATGAATAATATTGTTGAAATATACATAGGGAAATGCGGAGGATTACCAAAAATCGTATACATTACGTTTAAAACAATGAAAAAAGCAGCTATAAAAACTTCACCTTTATAAATCTCTGACGGTATCTTCACAGTAAATTTCGATTTTGATTTCATTGATCAGACCTCCTTCATTTCTTATTAATTTTGTAACAACTCTCTCCATTCGTCATACCATTCCTTAATCCCATCAAAAAAACCACTTGCTATATTTTCCAATGCACCTCCAGAAAGTCCTGAAATTACACCATTTCTAATTGTTTTATAATGAAATTTTTTAATACTTCCCTGTTTTAATTTTGTTATTACCATTTTAAATGAAGCATCATAGCTATTTATGCCTGAAAGTCTTTTGAACACCGGAATTTTTTTCGAAAGAGTTTTTGAAAGCTTTCCAGTAATTTTACTTAAAGCAACACTAAAAAAAGCCGCTGTTCCTGTGCTTAAACCAGTATCAAATAATATTTCAAAAGTCGATCGTTTTTGTCCCCCAGTGATATTTTCAAGATTTTCGCCAAAAAACGTTGATATTGCCGCCTCTGCTGAACAAGCAGCAATTGGATTAGTAAGCAATAATAAAACACCGCCAGCAAAACCGCCTATCGCTGATCCAATATATGATTGCCAGTTACCATCCCAATCGCCTGTTATCGCACATGAAATAATATCACTAATTAATTGACCTGAAATGCCTACGATTGCTCCAACTACACCAACAGCAATTACTGGAATTGCCGTTCCAAATGTTGAAATACTCAATATAACAATACCGACAACAATGACAATAGTCACAAACACACTAACTATTGACTGCCAATTTTCCTTGCACCACTCACAAGCACTATCCCATTTCTCTTCCAACCAGCTTTTTTCAATATCCGGTTTCAGGTATTCATATTTATCATAAAAATCATTCTTGCTTTTATTGATAGCATCAGCCGCATTTTGGTCAATAATCATAACATCAGAAATGTATTCATTAATATTTTCTTTCAATGACTCAAGTGATTCAATTTTGTCCTCTTGGGTCTGCGTTGATGATTTTATCGAGCTGATAACATCATCAACATTGCATATGCCGCTGTCAATTTTAAGAACTTTTGATTTAAGCGACCTCAAATCAGACTTATATTCTTTTACTGCTTTTTTTGCGTGGTTTATCAGGCTTGACATCTGATTTACTTTGCCTGCGTATAAAGTAATAGTTGCCATATATTCACTTTTAAACCTCCTGTATTTTATCTTTCAAATGATCATATAAAACCTAGAACTTCATTTCTTAGTTTCACATCCATATTGGATAATGAATAATCTACACATTCTGCCTCAGATATGTTGTGAACATACGATTTGTCCAGGTAACCCTTTTTCAGCATACATATCGGCAAATTATGAGCTGCTCTAAACAGAATATTCAAATGAGGTATATCAAACTTTTCTTCTGACAAATCCAGATCAATCACAGCAAATATATAATTCAATAGTTTGAGAACTCTTTCGTAACATGAATTTGACTCAAAATTATCCTCAGCAAGTAATGAATTGTAATATTTTACGGCATATTCAGGATCATTTTTTATTATTGATGTAATGTTATTTTTTATTGCTTTGCAATAATCATTTCCTAATTTATAGTATATAGCATTGACAAGGTGCAAAACCATTTTCAATAGTGCCATATGTTTTCTAAGTTCAATTATCTGTTTGTTTCTTATGTGTTTAGTGGTTCGCATCTTCTCATAGTTTAAACCTCAATACAATATTTCAAATAATAAATATTCCATCTCATCTAAACTTAATTGTTTTTCAAAAACGCATACCATTCTGCTCACCAATATACAGCCGTTGTTGCCGTTGGATCATTTGTTACCACTTTATGCTCTTATTTAAAATCAAGTGTAACACAAAATCTTTGTGCGATGTCGCCTTAATTAATAGGGTAAAGCCTATAATAATAGCCATTATCAGAATGTTTCTTTATACATTTAAATTCCGCTTCATTCTTTTCAAAACTTGCATATTTTACTTGCGTACTTTCGTTTTGTCTATATGGATAAATAATAAATTCTGGAATTTTATTTGTAAAATCATAATCTGAGACTTTGAAAAATTCTTCATAAGTAACATTGTTATTATCAATGAAAATAATCCCATAATTTAAATCGAGATATGTATTATAATTTATATCAAATGCATCACATATATCTTTCGTTTGCGTTGACGGTCCATATACAATACACTTATCCCATTCAAAGCCAGTAAAATCAGACATATGTATAATAATCTCGGTATCATCATTACATTTTTTTATAATTTTATCCTTTAACGATTTTGAATGACGATAATTTATTATTGAAAAAATGCTCAGTATAACTCCCATACACAATACTCCAATCAAAATTACTCTAATATATTTCTTGACCAATTCAATCACCTTTTTTATTATAGTATTTATTATCTGGTGGAAATCCGTTTTCATCAAGTGTTTCCAATATAATTAAATCATCTTTGTATCGTTCGTATGAAAGTCGTTCTTTTACAATCACATAATGTCCATCATCAGTTTCCTTCACAATATTTAATCCATTTGTATAATAGTAATCTAATACTTTTTTTGCTATATCTTTGGATGTACTATCAATTGATGTTGTTTTTCCAATCTCCCGTCCAATAACATTATTTAACAAATCAACTGCTTGATCAGCATCACCTAAAGTTTTAAACCTATGCGAGTATATATCTTTGATTTCATGAATAACGTTTTGATTTTTTTCATGAGCATTACCAACTTGTAAGCCTATATTCTCTCCCCACTTACTTGTTATAATTGAAATCCAAAAAGTGTGTCGAAAAGCATTTACTTCTGATCCTTCTTGAGCATCATTATCTTCAAAATCAAATGCATTTGCAAAACGAGAGGCATTTGTACTAATATTAGTATTTCCCACTCCAGGCTTAACTTTTCCAATTTGAAGAGATATTATCGGATGCCTTAAACCAAATGATATAGTTTTTAAAGTGTCACTTTTGAATATCTTACCAAGAATATTAAGTGGATATCCAAGTAAGTAAATACTTGAAGCAAGAAAAGCGATACCACAAACGGTCACACTTACCACTGTAGCTAATTTTACAGACAATCCCAAAAAAGTCAATAGCGGAACTAACGATGTAAATCCCGTGATTACAATTGCTGTAATTATCAACACAGCGCCAATTACTATAACAATTTCTTTCCAATGCTCCTTGCACCATTCGCCGACTTTTTTGCAGCCGTCTTTGAATTTCTCCCAACGGCTTTTTTCACATTCTGGTGTCAGGTATTCGTATTTATTATAAAAATCGTCTTTACTTTTATTTATCGCTTCTGCGGCGTCTCCGTCAATTCGTACAACGTCAGATATAAAATCATTTATGTCCTGTTTTAGATTTTCCAGAGTTTCTATCTTATCTTCCTGCGTT
>ENA-OPMS01000116-OPMS01000116.1-human-gut-metagenome-genome-assembly--contig:-NODE-116-length-20420-cov-1.598822_pt1 | contig 20420 bp, 16 predicted proteins | sample MGYA00241530_ERZ501758 | MGnify/ENA primary metagenome ERZ501758 (study PRJEB25962, sample SAMEA2042563) | human gut metagenome | biome: human gut; feature: human-associated habitat; material: faeces...
TTTATATAAAATTATATATTATTTATAACAACTTTAAGCCTCCTATAAAAATCTCACTTCTTGTATTATAATTTATTCATACTAATAATAAGCTTATCAAATATAGCTGTCAAACCTAAAATCAAAAAACTTAATAATTAAGGAAGTGCTTTTATGTTTACTACAAAAGTCCAAGTCGCTCATCATGATATGCAGGATTTTATTTCTAATTATCAAGACATAGACAAATTTTTGACTTATTGCCAACAATGTAATAATTATAATCATAAATGGTCTTGTCCACCACTTAGCTTTAATCCTAAAACTTATTTGAGCCAATATAAATCTATTTATTTAGTGGCTGTACAAATAAATTACAGTGAAAATACTATAAATAGCTTAACTACTAAAGAAGAAATTAGTACATTTACTCGCAAAACTTTGCGCAAACTAAAAAATGAAATAGCTACTGCTCTACTAAATTTAGAAAATGATAATACAATCTCTCTATCTTCTGGTGGCTGTAGTTACTGTTGCAAACGTAGTAGAACTGTTAATCAACCTTGTAAAAAACCAGATAAAATGCGTCATTCTCTTGATTCTTTTGGTGTAGATTTAGGAAAAGTAATGGAAGATATATTTAATATAAAATTACTTTGGGGCTTAGATAAATTACCAAAATATCACGTATTAATTCATGCTTTAATCTCTAACGAAACTATTTCTGCTACAACTATATCTGACATAATAAGCAAAAACAGCGTATAACTATAATAGTTATACGCTGTTGTTTTAAAAAATATTCTTTCCCCCTCAGTTAAGGGAAAATATATAAAGTTATGGGGGAAAGAGAGAGAGTTAACAAATTATTTTAATTTCCACATAATGTCGGAAAGCATGAGCTGATCTTTAAATTTATCCATATCTAAATCTTTAGTAATATGAACGAATTCAATACCCATCATATTAGCCCAATCGCGAAGTTGTTCAGCAGTTACAGTGTAGCTGATAACACTATGATGTGCACCACCTGCTAAAATCCAAGCTTCACCAGCTTCTTCAAGGCTTGGCATTGGTTTCCACATTACACGAGCTACAGGAAGATTTGGCATTGGCATAATAGGTTTTACGCATTCTACATCGTTAACGATAAGACGCATTCTACCACCCATATCTACAAGAGTAGCTACAATAGCACTGCCTGCTTTACCTTCAAATACAAGACGAGCTGGAGCATCTTTGCCACCAATTCCAAGTTCATGAACTTCAATTTTTGGAGTTCCTTCTGCAACGCTAGGGCAAACTTCGAGCATATGTGCACCAAGGTTATAGCTATCTTCGCCATCTTTACCGAAATGATAAGTGTAGTCTTCCATTAGAGCAGTACCTTTATCAACGCCCTGTGCCATAGTTTTCATAACTGCAGTGAGGCAAGCAATTTTCCAATCACCTTCTGGACCGAAACCATATCCTTGACCTGTTAAATCTTGAGTTGCAAGACCTGGAAGTTGATCCATACCATAAAGGTCTTCAAATGTATTTACAAAACCATCTGCTTTGTTATCTTCTAAGAATTTTTTGATAGCAACTTCAACTTTTGCTTGATAACGTACAGATGCAATGTTATCTGTATTCATTTCATATTTAGTTTGATATTCAGCAACTTGAGCATCAATTTGTTCTTCAGTTACTGCGTTGATGTACTGTACTAAATCTCCTACTGCATGAGTATTTACAGACCAACCAAATTTGATTTCTGCTTCTACTTTATCGCCTTCAGTAACAGCAACATTTCTCATGTTATCGCCAAAGCGAATAACTTTTAAATCAGCACTAGCGATTACGCCAATTGCAGTACGCATCCAAGTTGCGATTTTGTTTTGAACAGCTTCTGTTTCCCAATAACCAACAACAATTTTACGAGCAAGACGCATACGAGTACCAATGAAACCATGTTCACGGTCACCATGTGCAGACTGATTTAAGTTCATGAAATCCATATCGATTTCTTCATTTGGAATTTCTCTATTATATTGTGTATGAAGGTGAAGATATGGTTTTTGTAATTTTTTAAGACCTCTAATCCACATTTTGGATGGGGAGAAAGTATGCATCCATGTGATAATACCAGCACAAGTATCATCATAGTTTGCATCCATTACAAATCTATCGATTACTTCAGCAGTAGTACCTACAGCTTTAAATTCAATTTTTGCAGGAAGTTTGCCAGAAGCATTTAAGCCTTCTACCATTTTTTTAGCGTCTTCTTCAACAGCTTTTAAAGCTTCTGGACCATATAAGAACTGGCTACCTACGATAAACCAAAATTTGTAGTCTTGTAATTTTTTCATAAAAAAACAACTTCTTTCCTTAAAAATATAACTTATATTATTACTTGCAAATAATTCTATTATAATCTGTTGTATATTTAATATTACCATTTGTTTGAAAATTGTAATATATAATTGTCATACAACATGGTTTTATTATAGCATGTATGTTATACAAATTTCAATAGGTAAAAACATAAAATTTATAAAAATTTTTTCAATCTTTCCAACAATTCCACTATATAAATAATTTTTATAGTCATCTTTATCTATATAAAGGAAATTATTTTATCTCAACCTTTCTCCTTAATAAAAAAATTCAAAAAAATTTAAAATTAATTTACAATAAGTACTTGTCAAATAAAAAAAACTATAGTACAATCTTTTTCGTCAACATATCATACAACTTGATTAAATTATTCAAATTAGTATGATATTTATAATTGTCTGTTAATTCTATAATAAAGAAAAGGTAGGTTTTATCTCATGTCCACAACTATTGACACTGAAGCGCTTCAACAAAGTAAACATATGCGCAAATTAGTATCTGTTGCAGCCGGTATGGCTGGTTTGTTGTTTGGTCTTGATATTGGGGTAATCGCTGGTGCATTGCCATTCATTACAGACCAATTATCACTCACAAGCCAAATGCAAGAATGGATCGTAAGTTCTATGATGTTTGGTGCAGCTATTGGTTCTATTATTACTTTATGGATTTCATCTAAATTAGGTCGTAAAAAATCTATTTTAACAGCAGGTCTCTTATTTATTATTGGTTGTTTTGGTTCTTCATTCGCTCCTAATTATGAAATTTTATTAATCTCTCGTATAATCTTAGGTTTCTCCATTGGGGTTGCTTCTTATGTAGCACCACTTTATCTTTCTGAAATGAGTGAAAAAGAACATCGTGGTCGTTTGATTTCCATGTATCAGCTCATGATTAACTTCGGTATCGTTATCGCATTCATCTCTGATACACTTCTTGCTCCAACAGAAAGCTGGAGACTTATGCTTGGTATCATCAGTATCCCTGCATTCTTATTAATAATCGCTGTTGCTAAGTTACCAGATAGCCCACGTTGGCTCGCTTCTAAAGGTTTTACAACTGAAGCTCAAAAAGTACTTAACGTTCTTCGTGGTAACAAAGAAAAAGCTCATGAAGAACTCCAAGATATCACAGATAGCTTAAAAGTTAAACAAGCTGGTTTCTCTTTATTCAGAGCAAATAAAAATGTTCGTCGTGTTGTTTTCCTTGGTATGTTCTTACAGTTCATGCAACAATTCACTGGTCAGAACATCATCATGTATTATGCTCCAAAAATCTTCAGTCTTGCTGGTTTTGAAAGCCACACAGACCAAATGTTCGCTACTATCTTAGATGGTATGACATTCGTTATCTTCACTTGGATTTCCATGCAGTTCATCGATAAAACTGGTCGTAAAATCGCACTTAAAATTGGTTTCGGTATCATGGCTTTAGCTCTTATCGTTCTTGGCTGGTGCCTCATGCAGTTTGAAGGCGGAAATACAGCTCAATGGATTTCTTACACTGCTGTTGGTATGACAATTCTTTCCATCGCTGGTTATGCTATGAGTGCTGCACCTGTTATCTGGATTTTATGCTCTGAAATTCAACCTCTTAAGAGCCGTGACTTCGGTATAGCTTGCTCTACTACTACAAACTGGGTATCCAATATGATTATCGGTGCTACATTCCTTTCCCTTCTCGAAGGTATTGGTTCTGCTCAAACATTCTGGTTATATGGTATTTTGAACGTAATCTTCATTTTCTGCACAATCTACATTGTTCCAGAAACAAAAGGTGTTTCTCTTGAAAAAATTGAAAGCAATCTTATGGAAGGTAAAAAACTTCGCGATATTGGTTGCTAATGTTGCTAATAATGAGATAAGTTCAAGGAGGAAAATATTATGTTAATTACAATAGGTCGTCAATATGGTGCTGGCGGACGCGAAGTAGCAGAAATTCTAGCTAAAGAACTTCAAATCCCTCTTTATGATAGAAAATTAGTTGCTTTGATTGCTGAACATCTTGAAAAAGGTTGTAAATTAGAAGAATTAAATCTCACTTATACTAATCTTTATGGTGATGAATCTCCATATGAACATATCTTTGATAATGTTGTTCAAAATGATGATATGTTTATGTTTAAACCTCAATCTAACGCTATAAAACAATTAGCTGATTACTATAAATCTGGTATTTTTGTAGGTCGTTGTGCTAATTATATCTTAAATGACTATAATGCTTATTCTTTATCGTTGCTGACGATGATTTCAGAACTACTAGAGGTCAACTTGTTTATCATAAATCTTTATCTGAATTAAAAAAAGAAGACCAAAAACGTGCTTCTTACTATAATTACTATACAGGACTTAACTGGGGCGAACCTAAAGATTATGATTTAATAATCAATGTAGCTCGTACAGGCATTGAAGGTGCTGTAAAAGTTATTAAAGAATACGTTGCTAATAATCCTAAATAATCTTGCTTGACATCAACACTCCTTTTATGTTAAAGTATCACATCTTTTTCATAAAAGGAGTGTTTTTTTATGCCTTATGGTGTCCTAGCTGATATTTTTTGCATTATTCTTGGAGGTATTATCGGTCCTAATTTGAATATTAAAATTACATATAAGTATAGAGAACCTCTAATTAAAATTTTCGGCATAAGTGCTTTAGCTATCGGTATTATATCTTTTATTAAGGTATTGTTTGCCTTGTGTTATTTTAGCTTTAATTTTAGGATTTATATTAGGAGAATTTTTCGATTTAGATACTAAATTAAAAAATTTACTAGCTAAAATAATCTATAAATTAAATTTTAAGCATAAATTTAAAAATGAAGAAGAAAAAAATCTATATATGGATTTTTACTTATTAGTCGCTGCTACTTTTTGCGCTAGTGGCACTAATATCTTTGGTGCATTTAATGAAGGTTTATCTGGTGATACTACAATTTTATTTTCTAAAGCTGTAATTGATATTTTCGCCTCTATCATATTTGCCACTAGATTGGGCTATCCTATGCTTTTGATTACTATACCTCAATTTATCATCATGGGCGGTCTTTTCTTTTGTTCGCAATTTTTAATGGTATTTATCTCTAATACTATGATTTTAGATTTTATCTCTATCGGTGGATTATTAACTATTATTTTAAGCTTGAATATGATTGGCATTTCTATTGTCAGCATTGTTAATATCTTGCCTGCTCTTGTCATTATTTTCCCTATATCTTATTTATTTTCTTTTATTTTTCTATAAAAAAAGCGAGTCATATGACTCGCTTAAAATGTTTTTACAGATTCTCTTTCTACTAGATTTGGTGGGAATTTCACACTGACATTCAAACTTGGATTTTCCATCAATTTCAAAAGTTGTATAGCTACTGTTTTTCCCATTTCTTTCTTAGGATGAGCAAAAGTTGTTAACCCAATAGCTGACTCTAATTCCAAATCATCAAAACTTATGATCGAAATATCATCTGGTATTTTTTTTTCAATTTTAGTAAATAAATCGACTAAATATCTTGCTATCTGGTCATTATAACAAATAATGGCTGTAGCATCATTTAGACGTCTTAAGATTTCACGGTCTAATTCACCATTCATAATAAGTTTGATATCCTCTGTTGTATACCAAAACATATTTTTTTCTGATTGCAATAAATTATGTTTTTTCAAAGCATTAATCGCACCTGAATAACGTAACTGACCTTGCATATCATCAGATTTAAAAATACCAGCAATCTTTTCATGACCATGTTTTATGAGATATTCACCAGCAGATTGCCCTGCTAGATAATCGTCCATACGCACACTTGCTATATTCATTGGCGGATTAGTATCAGCATGGATAAACACACATGGTATTCCTGCTGATTTTATTTTTTGATAAAAATCTGTATTGATATATGGTATACCACTTTTTGATGGCTCAATAATTAAGCCATCAATATTGTTTTTCAACATAGTATCTAAAATATATGCTTCTTTTTCCACTCTATTATAGGTAAAAGCTAACTGCATGAAATAGCCATTTTTAGTCAATACTTTCTCTATTCCTTGTACAATACTTGGAAAAATATAATCATCTAAATAAGTTAGAACAACACCTATATTTCTTGTTTTTTTCTTTATTGCTGATTTTGAAGCACATACATATGTTCCGCTACCACGTCTTCTCTCTAGCAATCCTTCGTTTTCTAGTACACTAGTTGCCTGTCTTACTGTTTGACGACTAATTGAGAATTTTTTTCCCAACTCATTTTCAGAAGGCAATCTCATGCCTACACTAAATTCTCCGCTTAAAATTTGCTCTCTTATCCAATTCATTAAATCTATATATTTCGGAGCATCTGCCGTTGCCATTTCCACACCGTCCTTCCTTTTATAAATATAACAACTTCTTTTTTTATATTTATATGTGTGTCTATATAGTTTACCAAATAACTACTAAATAATACAACTAATTATTAAAAATATTAAGATGGGGAAATATTGTAATATACAACATTCCCCCATTTTTTTACTATATGTGTTTATCCTCTTTTTGATACACTCTTTGCAGTTTCTGTCACATTTAATACAGTCATTAAATCGCTACCTTTTGCTGCTTCACTAGCTGCTGCAATAGCGCCTTCTACAATTGGAGCATCAGCTATTTTTACACGTTGATGCAACTGCATAGATAATCCTTCAATCGCTAATCCTGCTGATATGATAGAACTACCTACATCTGTAATGATAATTACACCATTTTGTCCATCATCTGCCTCTTCAATGGCTCGACAAATTTTTGCACTATCTGTGCCAAAACTACCATCAGCAGTACCTCCAGCAGCAATAATTTTCAATTCATTTGGGACTACTTTTTTTGCCATATCTCTAACACCTTCAGCAATGCTTACCATGTGTGAGACTATTACTATACCTACCATTATCTTCACCTCTATTTTTTATTTATTACTTTCCATTGAACTCTTAGATGTTAATTTATTTTTATGTTCAGTAATTAATGCTTGCATAATGATAAAAATACATAACAATGCACCAACTACGATTTTAGTCCACCAAGCAGACAATGTTCCCTGAAAAGTTATAAAGGTGAGAATTATACCTTGAATTAATACACCAAATATAGTACCTGGCATAAAAGCTACCCCACCAGTTAATAATGTTCCACCAATGACAGAAGAAGCAATAGCATCCATTTCCATGCCCATTGCATGTAATGTATATCCAGATAACATAGTCCAAGAATATACTACACCACCTAAAGCTGCACAAAAACCACTTATTACATATGCTAAAATTTTAGTTTTTGTTACAGGTAAACCCATTAAGGATGCAGAATTTTCATTACCACCAATTGCAAATATAGTTCTACCAAATTTTGTATATTTTAATACTATAATCGCAATAATCAATATAATTAATGCTACCAAAGCACCAACAGAAATAAATCCTGTTCCAAACATATTTATACGTTCTGAAGCAATAGCTACATAACTTGGATTATCAATATTAATAGTATCTCTAGAAATAACAGCTGTCATACCACGACAAAAAAACATACCTGCCAATGTTACAATAAAAGGCTGCATTTTAAACACTGAAATTAAATATCCTTGGACAAATCCTATAACAATACCAATCAATAAAACTAAACATATAACTACAGGTATTGCAAGTTCTGTATTTTGTAGTAAATATGCTAAACACATACATACAAGTGCAACAACTGCACCTACAGAGATATCAATACCACCACCGCCAGTGATAATTGTAAAAGTTACACCAACAGTAACAATAATTAGAGATGCATTATCAATAAGCAAGTTCCAAAAAACTTGAGGTCTCGAAAAACCATTATACATCGCTACACCAATACCATATAGTACTATGAATAATATTATAGTTACAAAAAATTGAAAATATCTTGAGGCTATTGCGGAATTTATATATTGTTTCATATTCATGCTTTATCCACCGCCTTTACTGTATTTTTTTTGCTCTTATTAAAAATTTCACGGAAATGTTTAGATTGAATTAAACATAAAATAATTACAACAATAGCTTTTACTACTGGTAATTGGTCAGAAGCTACCCCCATTGCGTACATAGTAGTAGTTAATGTTTGAATAGTAATAGCACCAATTATACTGCCGCCAATATAAAATTTACCACCACTCAATAATGTACCACCTAAAGCTACTGCTAAAATAGCATCCATTTCCATATTTAATCCAGCATTATTCGCATCTGCTGCACGAATTAATGAACTTTCAATTAATCCTGAAACACCTGCACAAAAACCAGAAAAAGCATATACTAAAAAGATAATTAAAGCAACATTTATACCTGCATATCTACTTGCTGTAGGATTAATACCTACCGATTGAATAAACAGCCCAAGAGATGTTTTTTTCAAGATAAATACCACTAATGCTATCATTAAAATTGCAATAATAATCGGGCTTGGAATAATATTGCCTGGAATATTTCCACCAATATAACTAAATGGAGCATAATAAACTGTTATAATTTGTCCTTCAGTAAGTAATTGAGCAATACCTCTACCAGCAACCATTAAGATAAGTGTTACAACCATCGGTTGTATCTTTATCTTTGCTACTAAGAACCCATTCCACATACCGCAAACAACACCAGTAGCTATAGCTGCAATCATAGCTACAACCATTGGATATTCAGCTACACCATCGCCTCTACCACCAATAAGACTACAACAAACAGCACCTGATATAGCAACTACAGCACCAACAGAAATATCAATTCCTGCTGTAGCAATAACAAAAGTCATACCTAATGAAAGAATAATCAAAGATGAAGAACGATTTAAGATATCAAATACACGGCCATATAATCTACCATCCTGTGTTATTTCCACATCTAAAAATCCTGGGACAAAAATAATATTAAATATAACCAAAATTGCTAAAGCAACTAAAGGTAAAAAAATTGAACTAGATTTAAAACTTTTTAATTTATCCATTAAACTTCACCTCCAGCAATAGCTTTCATAATGTTTTCTGAAGTAACTTTGTCGCCTTCTATTTCTGCGACTTTTTTACGGTCACGAATAACTGTTATCTTTGTACAAGTTCTAATCATTTCATCCATTTCACTGGAAATAAATATAACCGACATACCTTTAGATTTTGCCAAAGCTACAGCCATTTTTTGAATTTCACTCTTTGTACCAACATCAATACCACGTGTTGGTTCATCTAATATTAATAAATTAGGTTCCGTTATGAGCCAACGAGCAATAATAACTTTTTGCTGATTACCACCACTTAAATTGCTTACCAATTGTTCCCTGTCTGAAACTTTTATTTTTAATAATTGAATACAATCATCTGCAAATACAACCTGTTCTTTATATGGTATATATTTAAACATTCCTTTTTTAGCCTGTAATGCTAAAATAATATTTTCACGAACACTTAAAGAGCCTATTATACCTTGTACCTTTCTATCTTCTGGGCAAAATGCTATTTTTTCATTCATCGCTTCAATTGGATTTTTCAAGTTAACTTTTTTGCCATTAATTACAATTTCACCCTTAGTAATTGGATTTACCCCAAAAAGCAATTCAGCTGTTTCTGTACGACCAGAACCTAGTAAACCACCAAGGCCAATTACTTCACCTTTATGTATAGTTAAATCTACACTATTTAATTTACCAGTACAGCCAATATTTTTTGCTTCAAGAAATACTTCATCTGAAGGTACACTTTTAGCTCCCATTTTATCAAATTCTTTTACAGAATCTAAATCTTTACCAACCATTTTAGCAATTAATTCTACCTGTGGTAATTTATCAATATCATATGCTCCAACTAATTCGCCATTGCGTAAAATTGTAATTCTACTACACAATTCATAAATTTGTTCTAAGAAATGTGAAATAAAAATTATTCCCATTCCCTTTTTTTGTAATTGACGAATAATGCTAAACAAACGTTTTGTTTCTTCTTCATCTAAACTAGATGTTGGTTCATCAAGAATTAAAATTTTAGCATCAACATCAACAGCACGTGCTATAGCTATCATTTGCTGTATAGCTACAGAGTAATGATCCAATGTTTTTGTCACATCAATGTGAATATTTAAACTATTTAATAAGTCAGCAGAACGTTTATTTATTTGTTTCCAATCAATAAAACCAAATTTTTTAGGTTCACGTCCAATAAAAATATTTTCTGCAACAGTTAAATTAGGGCATAAATTTACTTCTTGATATACAGTAGAAATACCACATTCTTGTGCTTCTTTTGGATTATTTGGTGAAATTTCTTTACCATTTAAAGTAATCGTGCCACCATCACGATGATAAACACCTGTAAGAACTTTAATTAATGTAGATTTTCCTGCTCCATTTTCTCCCATTAATGAGTGAATTTCACCAGCTCGTAAAGTAAAATCTACATTAGATAAAGCTTTAACTCCTGGAAATATTTTATCTATATTTCGCATTTTTAAGAGAACATCACCCATATTCTCACCTCATTCAAGTAAAATTTTATACAAAATAAGCCGTACTTGCCGTTCAAGCCAAGTACGGCTTTTTACTATTTCTAGTAATTATTACACAATGAAATTAATATTTTCTTTCTGGTAATGTTTTTTCAGCAACATCTGCTGGGAAGACTCCTTCTTCCATATATACCATTTTATCTACTTGTTCACCATTTAAAATCTTCTTAGCTGTTTCCATGAGCAATGGTCCTTGTAATGGGTTGCATTCAACAGTACAATTTGATTTACCTTCAATCATAGCCTGGAAAGCACCTTTTACACCATCAACAGAAACAATTACAATATCTTTACCTGGCTGTAATCCAGCTGCTTCAATAGCTTGAATAGCACCTAAAGCCATATCATCATTTTGAGAGAATAAAATATCGATTTTATCACGACCACCAGATTTTAAGAAAGATTCCATAACTTCCTGGCCTTTTTGACGTGTAAATTCACCAGTTTGAGACATTAAAATTTGATATTTGCTTGCATCTGGAGAAGCTTTCATTGCTTCTTCAAAACCTTCAGAACGTCCAATTGCTACAGAAGAACCTACAGTACCTTCAAGCACTGCTATATTATATACACTACCTCCATCACGAGGTGTTTTATTTTGTGCTTTCATATATTGGTCAATCCATTCAAAAGCTTTTTTACCTTCAGCTTTTGAATCTGTACCGATTTTAGCTACATATAAATCCTCACTTACTTTTGCATCACGGTCAACAATAACTACTGGAATACCTGCATCTTTTGCTTCTTGTAAAACAGTATCCCAACCAGTTTCTACAATTGGTGTAAATGCAATTAAGTCTACTCCTTGTGCAATGAAAGAGCGAATTGCTTTTATCTGATTTTCTTGTTTTTGCTGTGCATCTGAGAATTGGAGATTTATTCCTGCATCTTTTGCTGCTTGTTTAATAGATTCTGTTTGTGCTGTTCTCCATTCAGATTCAGCACCTAATTGAGAATAACCTATTGTAATTTCTTTACCATCTTTTGCGGCTCCACTTTCAGTTCCACTACTAGAACTGTTATCACTTCCACATCCTACACAAAAAGCCAACATGGTAAGACCGGTTAACGCTGCTACTAATCTTTTCATAATTTCACTCCTTAATAATGTTTTATAAAAATTTTATGCTTGTAAATCCACCGGTTTATTTAACTTGTTATTATCATACAACTTTTTGATTAATTTCGCAATAGGTAATATATATTTATTTTAAAATTTTAAAAATATTTCAAAATAAACTACAACTTAAATTATATTTATACTAAAAAATCATAAATTCAGTTTATAAACATAACAAAAAAACCTAAAAGTGCATACATTTTATAGTATACATTTTTAGGTTTTTTTACATTTTATAAATTATCTAATAACATTTCGCCTACGCTATCATACAACTTTGTTGCAACATTTTTAGCATGCATAGTTGCTGAATTTAAACTATACCCTTCAAATTCTTTTATCATAGGCACATCATTTTGAGCATCGCCTATTGTTAAAACCTGTTCAAAGTATTTATCTTTTTGCAAATTCAATAATTCTTTGACTCCTTGAGCTTTATTTATTCCCTTAGCACATATATCTATACAATTTAAATTCATATTAGCTAAGAAAGCTCCTTCAAATTCATTATTTATACGTTTAGCATAATTGTTAGCAATTTCTTCTGTTTCATAGGCTAAACTAATTTGTATTACATTCATTTCAGATAAAGCTTGTTCTACAGTTATTCTTTGAATGATGTCTTGATTTTTATATTTTTCAGACTCAAAATACTTTAACAACTGCGATTTAGGGCTATTTATCGTAGTTCTCATTTTTTCTGCTGAAGAAAATAAAATATGCCAACTTTCTTTGGCAATATCGCTATAAACAAGTTTTTCTAATTGAATTTTATCCATAGGAAAGGATTTTATTAATTTTAAATTTTTATCAAAAATTGTTCCACCATTATTGCAAATTACAAAATCATAAGTAAGCTCTTGATTATTTACTTCATGCATTAAAGAATGAACATCTCTACCACTACATAAAACAAAGATATTGCCTTTGCTTCTCCATTCATTTACAGCTTCTATATTTATTTGCGGTATGATATCTTCATGGTGAAAATATAATGTCCCATCAAAATCACTAAATGCAATTTTCCTGAACCTCCCACGACTAAAGTCGCAGGGTTCTCGGTCAAGTATTCTAACGAATACAGTATCTCCGAGCTATCCCCATAGTTCCTACGGTTCTTGTATATATTATTTAAGATTTATGCTATGTTTAATATTCTTAATCCTTCATTTCTAATATTTATAGCTGCATTTACATCTCTATCATGATGTGTTTTACATTCAGGACAGTTCCACTCTCTAACATTTAAGTTTTTTACTTCAGTATTTTTATATCCACAAACATGACATAATTGACTTGAAGGATAAAATTTATCTATTTTGACAATAACCCTGCCAAACCATTTGGCTTTATATGTTAGCTGTCTCATAAACTCTGACCAGCTGACATCAGCTATATTTCTTGCTAATTTATGATTTTTCATCATGTTTTCAACCTGCAAATCTTCAAGACAGATTACATCGTAGTTTCTGATAAGTTGACATGTCACTTGATGAAGTAAATTATGTCTTTGATTAGCAATTCTATCATGCAATTTAGCCACTTTTACTCTAGCCTTTTCCCAATTTGAACTTCCTTTTGTTTTTCGAGAAAGCTCTCTTTGAAGCTTAGCTAATCTAGTCAGTGATTTTTGCAAGTATTTAGGATTGCTATATTTTACTGCATCTGAGGTTATGACAAAATCCTTTATCCCTAAATCTAAGCCAACATATTTATTCGTTTTGATGAATTCAGGTTGAGGCAGGTCTGTACAACATAGTGCAACGTAATATTTTCCACTAGGAGTCTGTGATACTGTCGCACTTAAAATCCTACCTTCTATTTGGCGATATTTATCTCTTGTTTTAATCTTGCCTATTTTAGGTAGTTTTATTTTATTTCCTAAAAATACAATGTTGTTATTTGTCATATTTGTTTTGTACGATTTATACCGATTCTTTTTAGATTTGAATTTAGGAAAGCCTGCTTTTTGTCTATTAAAAAAGTTTTTATAAGCTGTATCTAAATTTTTTAAAGCATTTTGTAAAGAGGATTTATCTGGTTCTTTGAGCCACTTTTTTTCTTTTTTTAATTGAGTAAGCTCTTTTGAACATTCGTTATAACCTATAGTCTTCTTATTTTGTTCATATGCTTTAATTCTTCTATCTAAAAAGTAATTATATATAAAACGTACACAGCCAAAAGTTTTTTGAAGTAAACACTCTTGTGTTTTGTTAGGGTATATCCTAAATTTATAAGCTTTTTCCATAATAAACACTTACTCTTTCTAATGAATAAACATATCTTCTGCCATATATTACTCACTCAATATAATTATGACATATCTATAATAATGTAACAAGTGTTTATATATTAACTGCTTATTTTAAATAACATATACAAGAACTCTAGGTTCTACTTTAGTCGTATTATGAGGTCTCGTTCATATAGAAACGCTACTTTCTATACAGTTCTCTTATGAACTTCCGTTACTTTCATAACGGCACAGACTATATCTTATCCCTCAGCTTTACCTGTTAGAGTCTGTCCACTTCCTCAGTCAATCGCTTACTGAGTACTTCCCTCAAGAGGAATAGTCGTTGAACGTTCTCCTTTTCGGAGCTTCGCTGCTGATTATCCATTTTTCAGCACTTAGGATTTAACCTTATGCTATATATCTGATTTTTTCTGCTTTCGCCACATTCACGCTTAACTTTATTTCATGTTTACGTTGTAGTTCAGATATCTTTAGGGTTTTCCAGCAATTCAAACAGTATTGGATAGCTCTTTGTCTATCTCTACGTACATATTTCTATATACGCTGACTATTTTGTTTGCCTAACTCATGATTTAAATCACAAGTGTGTGGCTCACAATAATCAATACGCACTACCTGTTGACTTACTGTAGCTCTACCACCTGCAATAACACGTGTCTTAGTAATAGTTTTGCGATTTTGATCACAAAACATACCTTCCGTATTTACATTATTTTCTTCTAATATTTGCTTTAAATTTAAAGCACCTTTATCTTCGCCTAAAATACCTACAGCAAAAGCCTTTCCGCCTAATGTAGCTACATTATTAACTACATTAGCAGCACCGCCAGCCACTGTTTTTTCTTCTGACTCTATCAATACTAAAACTGGCGCTTCACGAGAAATACGAGAAATATCACCTTTTAAATATATATCAGCAATCATATCACCAATAATTAAAATGCGTTTTCCCTTAAATTTTTCTACAAAATCAATCAATTCCGGCTTCATAAATTCACCTTTTTTCTCTATATATTAGAAATTCAAGAAATTAAAATGTAAACTCCATTTATCTTTTTTCTGTTCATATTTTAATTCAGTTTCTACACAATGCCAATCATGATACCAATAATAATCTAAATCTCTTAAACGAAGCTGATCTGAAGCATCATATCCTGTTGCTACAACAAAGCGATTTTTATCATCGATAGTATAACTTAGACCTGCGGATACTTTTTTGGAATAATCTTCCAATCCATACTGGAATAAAGTATTTTCTGCACTAACTCTTGAATAATGATATCCTGTATAAGCTACTAATCTATCAGTTAATTCACCAAGTAAAGTCACATCATAATACAAACTATTATAATTGCTATCATCATAATCTTCATAAACTAAGCGATAACCTATGCTTGGAAATAATCTAAATTTACCTTCTGTATCTAAATTTATAGGATCATGATGGAGAGATAAATTATGTTCACGATGCCAACTTTTAATATTATTTTCTTCCCATAAACCATATTCATTATACAAATTAAAACTAAGTGGTGTATCACCTATTCTACTGCCATAATTATATACATATGCTATATTTTTTTCTAACCAACGATCATCATCATCTTCATATTTACCATTTTCTATTTTAAAAGTACTACCCGCATTATTCCAAGCTACACCATAAATATTTCTCATATCATGCTTAGTAGTATATTTTAAATCAGCATAAGCTTTTACATTATCCATCAATGGTGCATCTAATTTATAACCGATAGATAAACCATCATCATCATTTATACGAATACGTAATGGTATCCATTGATTTTTTCCATCGCTATTAGTACCTATTTTAGTACTATATTCATCTGTTTGATAAATAACTTGACCTTTGATCAAAAATTTCGCATTATATGCTACCATATGGTCATCAGGATAAATTTCAATTTTTTCAGCAGTCAAACAGTAATCTGGTTTTTTCGCAGGACAACGTGTCATCGTGCCATTGTAAATTATATAGTAATCAGGATAAAATTCTACTTGTTCCCCTGAAACATATCTATTATCTACACGACCTTTTACATTATTCATTACACCAGTTTTTTCATTATAATTATATTTTGTTTTCTCACTGTTGATATCAAGTGTTGGATTAGCTACCTGCATAACATGAGCATGAACCGGTATATCCACATCACCTGTATTTAAATTACCATTTGCATCTTCAGTAGTCATACGTGAATAATTCTGAGTGATTTTTACATTACCCTTACCATATACTTCACCTGTTACTGAGTCATACATAATATCATTACCCTCAAAAATAATTGGTGCTTCTTGAGGATTTTGTATAACAATGCCTTCTTTTTCATATTGAGCATCTAATTCTGCTTTAAATTCATTAATAGCTCTATTTTTTTCTTTATCTCTAGCTTCATGACGTTGGTCTTCAACATAATTTAAGATTTCAACATCAGTATCTGAAGCTAATACTGGCTGATTATATGTACATAAAGATAATGCACTTAATGATATCGCCCACAATATTTTTTTCTCTATTTTCATTAAAATATTCACCTATCTTAAAATAAATTTAACTAAATACACTTAAATTATTATACCATGATAATATCTTCTTTGCCGAATTACTTTTCGCTAAAATCTAAAAGGACTCTACATTTATTGCAGAGTCCTTTTCATTTATCTATTATATTTTTCTACTAAGGAACACAAATACATTGCTTTTTCGTCTGTCAATGTATCTTTTTGCATGCGCCAGCCCCAGTTAGTGCCTACTGTACCAGGTAAATTCATTCTAGCATTACTATCCAACTTCAAAACATCTTGCATTGGCAATATCGCCATCTTAGAGGCACTAGCATATGCTAATTTTACCAATTCATCTAATAAAGCCTCATTATCATCAACTTTAACTTCTAATAAATCTGCTAAAACTGCTTTATCCTGCGGAGATATATCCTCTTTAAGCCAGCCTAAAGTTGTATTATTGTCATGAGTGCCTGTATAGACAATGCTATTTTTCGGACTGATAAAATTTAATTTATGATATTTATTTGCATATAATTCAAATTGCAAAACTTTCATGCCTGGGAAATTACAACTATTTTTCAAAGCTTCGACTTCTGGAGTGATTACACCTAAGTCTTCAGCAATGATTGGCACATCACCTAAATATTCTTTGATTTTATCAAATAAATCTTTGCCTGGACCTTTAACCCATTTACCAACACGAGCATTTGTAGCCATGCCAGATACTTCCCAATAAGCTTCAAAACCACGGAAATGGTCAATGCGAATTATATCTACTAAATTCAACAATGTAGCTATGCGTTTACGCCACCAACTATAGTCATCTCTTTGCATTACCTTCCAGAGATAATGTGGATTGCCCCAAAGTTGACCATCTTCACTGAAATAATCTGGTGGCACTCCTGCTGCTGTCTTTAAGGTGCCATCAGCATTCAAATTAAATAAATCTTGATGTACCCATACATCAGCACTATCATGCGATGGGAAGATAGGAACATCACCTACTATTTGTATGCCTTTTTCGTTTGCATAAGCATGTAAATCCTGCCACTGTTTAAAGAAAATATATTGTTTAAACTTAGCATAAGCAATATCTTGTGCCAAAGAAATTCTACAAGACTCTAAAGCTTGAGGTTTACGCAATTTTATGTCTAAATTCCATTCATACCATGGTAAGTTTTTATAATATTTCTTTAATGCCATGAATAGTGCATAATCTTCAAGCCAATAACTTTGCTGTTGACAAAAAGCAGTATAATCTGCATCTGCTACAAAATTAACAAAAGCTTTCGTTAAGATTTTCTCTTTATAAGCTTCTACTTTTACAAAATCTACTTTATCAGCATCAGCTTTATAATCTAAAACAATATCTTTAGCTTCCAATAAATTGATTTCCACTAATTTTTCAGGTGAAATAAGCATAGTATTGCCAGCAAAAGCAGATGGAGATTGATATGGAGATGCTCCATATCCCACTGGATTTAATGGCAGAACTTGCCAAATCTTTTGTTTAGCTTTTACTAACCAATCCACAAAACTATAAGCTTCTTTTCCTAAATCACCAATACCATAATCAGATGGAAGTGATGTTGGATGCATGATAATACCAGCTTTTCTAGCATATTCTATATTTTCTTTTTCTTGTTCAAATACTAGCGCTGTGAGCGGTTCAATTTCTATCTTAGCCTTATTATCTATGATTTCCATATCAGGATACATATTAGTTATTTCATGTAATTTATGCTGACAAAAACCATGAACATCAATTTCTATCGTCATAGTCTTTTCTTGATGACGATTTAACACCACTAAGATGCAATCATCATCTATTTTTTGTCCAAATCTATCTTTTCCTAATTTTGTAGTTCTCATATAAGCTAAGACATCATCTTGAGCATATACTGGTATATACCAACCAGTTTGCAATACTTGTCGATGATTGCGCAGTGCTATCATACGCGTAAAGAAATGACGTAAATTATTATCAGCTTCATCCCATTTATAGCTTGCTCTATTATGTGGATCGCGATATCCCTGCATACCGATTTCATCGCCATAATAAATTGATGGCACTCCCGGCAATGTCATCTGCCAAACAACGGCTAATTTCAAACGAGCAATAGCTAAACGCAAATGAGCATCATCTAATTTGAATTTTGCCTGTACACTAGCTGGTACATTTTCTACACTTGGAGCTTCGCCTAATAAAGTCAAAATACGTTCTACATCATGACTACCCAATAAATTCATCATGGCATAGAGATTTTCTTCGGGATAATTTTCATGCTGATTTAAAATACTTACTTCTGTTTCTTGAGCTGATTTATTTTTCAAAATGAAATCTAAAATAATTCTGCGCAATGGATAATTCATCGCACTATCTATTTCATAGCCACAAAGATATTCACGATGAACATTATATGCTATTTTATTTGAAGCATCTTCCCATACTTCACCGATAATAACTGCATCTTTATCTAATTTCTTCAATTTTTGATAAAAACAACGTGTAAATTTCTGTGGCAATTCATCAATTACATCTAAACGCCAACCACTTATGCCTTTATCCATCCAAAAATTCATTACACTATCTTCACTACGAATGATGAAATCCATATATGATGGTGTTGTTTCCTTTGTGTTTGGCATACTTGTAAAGCCCCACCAACAATCATATTTACAAGGATATTCCTTGAAATCATACCATTCATAATATGGAGATTCTTTGGATTGATATGCACCTACACTGTCAAAATTGCCAAAGCGATTGAAGTATATACTATCACTGCCAGTATGACTAAATACACCATCTAAGATGATGCGAATTCCCATCTCTTTAGCTTGACTACAAAGCTGTGCAAATTCTTCATTAGTGCCAAACATTGGATCTACTTGATGATAATCTGCTGTATCATAATGATGATTAGCACGTGATTTAAAAATAGGATTAAAATAAATCACAGATATTCCCAAATCTTTTAAATAAGATAATTTCTCTTTTATACCTTGGATATTTCCGCCAAAATAATCATAAGTGATTACATTTTTAGTATCTGGGTCTAAATAATACATTGGTGGCTCATTCCAATCACAATGAAGCACCGCATGTTTTTTCTGTGGAATATTATTGCCACTACGATAAAATCTATCAGGAAAAATCTGATACATAACGGCTTTTTTAAACCAATCTGGCGTTTTTACATCTTTTTTAAATACTGTAATCTGATAAGACGGTGGCACCTCTAGTGCTTCTTGACCAATACCACCCATTTGCGCCTTATTATTGCCATAATATAATAATTTGCCATCAGCTAATTCAATTATAAAATAATACCAAACAAGACAACCATCTTCAGGCATATCTAAATCAATAAAATAATGTTTTTCATCCCATGAAGATTTTTTTAAATTATAATATATTGAACCACAAGTTTCTTGCCATGTATGTAAACGCACCAAAGAAACTTTATCTTTTAAATCAACATCAATTGCCAATCTCACAAAATATTGTGTCGGCACTGCCCCTATAGGACTGCGATAATATAGATTTCGCGAATCATGAAAAATCATTTATATTATCCCGTTGCCAAAAATCTATAAAAATATAAAAATTTGTTTAT
>ENA-OPMS01000123-OPMS01000123.1-human-gut-metagenome-genome-assembly--contig:-NODE-123-length-19352-cov-1.465876_pt1 | contig 19352 bp, 14 predicted proteins | sample MGYA00241530_ERZ501758 | MGnify/ENA primary metagenome ERZ501758 (study PRJEB25962, sample SAMEA2042563) | human gut metagenome | biome: human gut; feature: human-associated habitat; material: faeces...
ACATTCCTGCCGCAAGCTTTAGCCTGCAGCCACAGTTTGATATAGTCACATCTGCGTCGCCGTCGATGCTTCCAATACCAACGCACCTATCGCCACTGCAATTTACAGCTATATCACCGCCTGCAATGACAATACCATCTTTGCAGCCTCCTCCGCCTATTCCGACGCACTTGTCGCCATTTGCAGTTATATCAAGAATACCTGTCATTGCGACAGTTATCCTTCCGCAAGGCTGCTTGCTGTCAGTGCCTATTGCATAGCAATCCTTCGACTCTGATCTGACATAAAGCTCACCTGAGCCTACAAGCTCTAACGACGATCCCTCAGGGACATAAATGCCTCTGCCGTCTATATGATCTTCACCGCTGCACACTATCCTTACTCTAGAGCCAGTACCAAGCTTTATGTTCGGTAGTTCCCCATATGTAGTGAGCCATGCGTTTTTCAAGTGAATGACGCAATCAACGCCACTACCAACTGTCACAGACAGAGGCACTGCACGATCGTCCTCAGCCTTTCCTGAAAGAGTAAATGTACCTGTGCCGAGAAAAATGTCAGAATATCTTTTTTTATACATCTCAGCAAGGTCGATAACGTCATTATCCTCAGCGTGGAAGACCTTTTATCTTTATCTCCAGCCTCGATACTGTAAGCCACTATCTCCTCACGGATATTTTCCGAGATATCGTGGATAAGCACAGGCTTCGGCTTAGAAACATAATAACCCTGAATAAGATCAACGCCGAAATATATCATGGTTTTAAGTTCTTCGCTTGTTTCAACACCCTCTGCAAGTGCGGTATATCCGCTTGAATGGAAATATTCCACCATTTTTGAAACTATCTTCTGAGCCTTAGGGTTCTGGTCAATGCCAGAAATGAGAGAACGGTCTATCTTTACCACCTCAGGATCATATCGCAGAAGATTCGATGTATTTGAGTAGCCTGTGCCGTAATCGTCAATAGCAAGGCTCATATTGTTCTTTTCAAGGCGCACCCTTATTCTATCGAGGTCGTCTTCGCTGATCTCTGTCTGCTCTGTCATTTCGATAACGACCTTTTCAAGAAGTTCGCCATAGTCATTGACGATCGCATAAAAATCCTTATCGTCAAGAGCATGAGATGATATTGAATTTATATACAGCCTGCGGTTTTCAAAATCGAGCTGATGCTTGCTGAGATATTTAAGAGTATTTTTCAGTGTAGCTTTCTCTATATCGTAAAGTCTGCCGAAATTTTTAGCACAGTTGAGTATCTGAAGCGGATTGAGTGCTATATTTCCCTTTGTTCTCATAAGTGCTTCATAAGCGACTATCTCGCCTGTTGAAGAACTAACGATAGGCTGAAAATGATATGTAAACAGATTTTTATCAAGAAGTTCTGAAAAAGCCCGGATACTCTCGATATCACTCTTCTGCTTTGCATATTTTTCAGGATCAAAGCAACAAATACTGCCTGCACCCTTTGCCTTAGCTTCATAGAGTGCAAAGCCTGCTGCGTGCATGAGTCTTGCTGGCACTTCAAAGCCGCTGCTTATACCTGCCGTCACAGACAGCGAATGATTTGAAGACGATCTCACTCCAAATTCATCTGGCAGGCAACACTCCTTCACCGCTTTACGGATATTGTCAGCAAATTCCTCAGGCTTACCTCCAAAGCGTGGAACATATATCCAAAACTGACCGTCTGAATTGAATGCCGTCACAGTATTTTCAGGCAAAACTGCAACAGCCGCCTTAAGTGCCTCCCCTATGCAGTAGTCTGAATCCAAAAGCTTCCCTGCTCCATCAAATCTTACAAGAGCAAGCAATGATGAGCGTGTCATTCCATCAAGAAGTCTTACAAGCTCTGATTGTGGTATAATGTCGAGCCCTTCAAAAACACTTTTTGACATATATTCTTTCGACAGATACACTATTCCGGCGGCAATGCCACTTGGAGTGTCAAGAAGTTCTATACACAACGGCAGACCAAGATCTCGTCCTCCGCCGTTCAATGCAACTATATCTCTGAACTTGTCATAATCTGTGTTCTCTCTAAGTCCCATAAGAGCACGACAGTTTTCATCGGCATAAAACTCTCCGCTTTTCTCGTCCATAACAAACCCGCCGATATTGTGCCATATTGAACAAACCTTTCCCCAGACAGCACCAAAATAGCTTTGCCACAATTTATTTTCCATATCCATGATCTTCACCATGCCTGAATATACGACAGTGTTCAGACAACCCTTCCTTTGGAGATTTGTTAATTTTTTATATTTTTATAACTAATTATTTATCAAGCCTATTATAACATAATCCCGATAAAATTACAATAGCGACTAAGGAAAAGATGTTACAAAATCGTGCATGGAATTTTGTATATCTGTTTGACTTAGCTGATTTTTGGTAGTATAATATAAGCATACACACAATGGAAAGTTAGGATAAAATGACAGATTTTCGCAATAAGTATTCAGTGCTTCAGGACTTTTTCGGACACTCTCAGTTCAGAAACGGTCAGGAGCAGATAATAGACAGCATACTTGCAGGGCGTGACTGCCTTGGAGTTATGCCAACAGGCGCAGGCAAATCTATGTGCTATCAAATACCTGCTCTTATGTTTGACGGGATAACTATAGTTGTTTCGCCACTCATATCCCTAATGAAAGATCAGGTGAACTCGCTGATACAATCGGGAGTGAGGGCAGCGTATCTGAACTCGTCACTGACGGCGGCACAGTATGAAATGGCTATATCAAACGCCGCCCGTGGTATGTACAAGATAATATATGTTGCACCTGAAAGGCTGATGACAGGATCGTTTCTGTCACTGGCTTTGTCGGTGAAGATATCCATGCTTGCGGTGGACGAAGCCCACTGCGTTTCTCAGTGGGGACAGGATTTCAGACCTTCCTATATGAAGATACCCGAGTTTCTTAGCAAACTTCCCTACCGTCCCATAGTCAGTGCATTCACCGCCACTGCCACCGCAGAAGTAAAAGCGGACATTATCAAAATGCTTGAACTCCGTGACCCTTTCACCATAACCACAGGCTTTGACAGAAAAAATCTCTACTTTGGCGTTTCTCACCCTCATGACAAATACAGTGAAGCAGTGAGGATAGTTGAGAAATACAAGGACAACTGCGGAATAATCTACTGCTCCACAAGAAAAAATGTTGAGAGCGTGTGTGAAAAGCTCTGTGCCGACGGCTACAACGCTTCACGCTATCATGCAGGACTTTCTGATGAGGAAAGGCGTAAAAATCAAGATGATTTTATTTTTGACCGTGTCCAGGTCATGGTGGCGACCAATGCTTTCGGCATGGGAATAGACAAATCAAACGTGAGCTATGTCATACATTACAATATGCCTAAGAATATTGAAAGCTATTATCAGGAGGCAGGCAGAGCGGGACGTGACGGAAACGAAGCAAAGTGCATTTTGCTCTACAGCGGTCAGGACGTTGCGACCAACAAGTTTCTTATAAACAATTCACATGACAATCCCGACCTTGACGATGACACTCTTGAAATGATACGCAAACGTGATCTTATGCGTCTGAAAAAGATGACCGATTACTGCAACACAAACGGCTGTCTGAGAGAGTTTATCCTTGGATATTTCGGTGAGAAGCAGGACAAGCCTTGTCAGAACTGCTCAGGCTGTTTGGGTGATTTCGGAGAAACAGAAGAAGTTGACGTGTCTGTAGATTGCCAAAAAGTGCTTTCCTGCATTTATAGACTTCACCAGCGAAACCTTTCTTTTGGAGCAGGTGTCATAGCACAGATACTTAAAGGCTCAGACTCCGAAAAGGTAAAGCGTTTTGACCTTTCCACTCTTTCAACCTACGGCATAATGAAAGACTCCACGCAGGTATATATCCGCAGGCTCATAGCTTTTCTTGAAGCTGATGATTACATCACACAGACTTCACACGGGGATTTTTCTGTGCTTACACTTACCAGAAGGTCTGCAGAGATATTAATGGACAAAAAGACTATTACAATACGCCTTCCAAAGAAAAAGCCAAAGAGCGAAACGGTCACAAAGATCGGCAGGGACGAAGTTACGACATTTGACAAGGAGCTTTTCGGACGGCTCAGAGCTGTGCGGAGCAAGCTTGCGACACAGGCGAGTCTGCCTGCATATATCATTCTTACAGACGCTTCACTGCGTGATATGTGTATAAAGCTGCCTAAGACGCAGACGGAGCTTTTGAATATCTCAGGGGTGGGAAAGTCAAAGCAGGAACGTTATGGAAGATACTTTGTAGCTGAGATACAGAAATATCTCAAGGAAAATCCTGACGCTGCTTCGGGTTATAAATATATCCCAGAGGGCTATCTGCAAAAGCAAAATGCGGTTGGCGGTCAAAGCACAAAGGAATATATAATCGCCCACGCAGGTGAGCTTTCAGGCAAAGAACAGGATATGACCCTTTCAGAAGTATGCGACAGCATTTTCTATCAGCTCGGCACAGACGGCGATATAAGAAGCATAAAACTTGCCATAAAAGAATGGCTCATAGGTGAAAATTATCTTGCAAAAGACGGTGCAAACGGCAGGGGCTTTCTTGAAACTACAATACTTTCCCCTGAAGCAGGAATAATAGAGCGTGAAAAAATATCACAGCTTGGAAACAGCTACAAAACGATACTTTTTCCAAAGCAGGCGCAGGAATTTATTTTTGAGAACATAGAGGAGATACTCAGCAAAGATGTACAAAACTCATAATAAAATGCGGTTTTGCGGCTGTTTTCATTCATGCAAAAAAAAGGACGAACACAAAATGTTCGTCCTTTTATTTATCAGTTATAACCGCAGGCAAGCCGTTTCTCAAACTCAGCCGCAGGCAGAGGCTTGTCAAACACAAAGCCCCGAACGGCATCACAGCCAACTTCTCTGAGATAGTCAAGCTGCTGCTCAGTTTCAACTCCCTCGGCGATAGTTTCCTTGCCAAGCTTTTTAACCATTTTTATAATGTAATAGAACATTATAAGATCTTTATCCTTGCCCTCATAATCCTTTTCAAGAGGAATAAAGGACTTGTCTATCTTTATTACCTGCAGATCAACGTTCTTTATCATATTGAGCGATGAAAAGCCAGTACCAAAATCGTCCATAGATGTGACGATACCATTAGCTCTCAGACCATTCACGATCTCTGTGATAAGCTCAAAATTCTGATAATCCTCGCTTTCAGTAAGCTCTATTTCTATAAGCTGGTGATCAAGCTCGTATTTGTCGATCAAGGCAACTATATTGCCTATCATATCTTTTTCTTCCAGGTGCTTCCTCGAAAAATTCACTGATATCCTCAAGGGTTCAAAACCCATATCTATGCGTTTTCTCAGCCATTTGCAAACTTCTTCAAGCACATAGTAGTCAAGCTTTATTATGCTTCCGTCATTCGTAAGAAGCGGAACAAACTCCACCGGTGCTGATAACCTTCCCTTTCTATGCCAACGTACAAGGGCTTCTGCACCAAATATCTCCTTGGTTTCGATGCGTACCTTTGGCTGATAATACACCTCAAACTCCCCCCTGCCATAAGCCCAGCCATGAAGTTTGACAGCACTCCCTGAATTTTCATCAGTTCTTGTTTTATATTTTCGGAATACTCCATTACATGGCCTGCACCAACTCGTCTTGCAGCAGAATATGCAATGCTAGCACGAGCCATTACTTCTCTTGGATATCTTATACCCACAGTTGACGAATATCCGATGGTTGCACTAAAAATAAAATCCTTTGATACTTTGCCATCGTCATACCTTATGTTCATAAAGCTGAGCATATCAATATATTCTCTGAGCGATTCTTTCTTTACAAGCATAACGAAATTATCGCCGCCAAGTCTTGTGATCATCTCACCATCTGAAAGATTTCGGTATATGGTCTTTGTATAATTACGCAAAACAACGTCGCCCTGTTCGTAATTTAATACCTTATTTACATATTTGAAGTTATGTATATTGAAAAAGATTATACTGAAATCCTCTATCCTGTTTTGCGCTATAAGCATACCGGCGTAATTTATCAAAGCGTCTAAAGTTGCTGCACCCGTTTCGATATCCGTTTTTATAACATGAGTAACAAGCTCCTGCATAACTACCCTGTTAAATTGGATAAAAACAGTGTTTGCGATTATCTCTACGATATTCCTTTGCTCGTTATCAAAGCCATTGGAATTACCAGAATAAAAGGTCACTGTTATAAAGCCGCCTTCAAACAAAGGAAAACTTGCCTCAAAAGGCTCGTTTTCCACGTCCTTCTCTCCGTCATAAAGCACCATGAGCATATCTGCACCATCCTCACAAAGCTTTGTTGCAGGCATTTTCACTGCAAGCTCCGCTCTGACGATGTCAAGCTTGTCTGCCACAGCAGCCACAGCACTTTTCACCTTGGCACTGCATTCGTCCATATCCGCCGAATCTTCATATATCGTTCGGAAGAAAAGCATCAAATCATTATCAAAATTCATTTTTATCCCCACTAATTTTTTATTCAATGATCACGTTCAGGAAAACGTTTTCAAAAATACCTGTACTTACCTTATTTCATTTTACTACTTTTTATAAAAAAAGTCAAGCAAGCATAGCAAAACGCCGTCCTTTTCCGACGGCGTTTTATCGTCTTAGTATCTATAGCTGCTCTCACCTACAAACTCCCTTGCAAGGGAATTTACAGGCACACTTTCGAGCATCACCGGCTCTATCTCCTCAAGGGCTTTTAGCATAGGCAAAAAGCGTTCAAAATCCTTATAGCTCCTGCTCTCACGTCGCAGTGTATCCAAAAGATAGTTCTTATACAAGGCAGGCTCATAAGCGTGAAAAGTATCCACTGAAAACTCAGCCCTGTGCTTATATGGCATTATATACTTGTTCTCGCCAGCCTCAACGCTGTCGAACATATCTAGTGTTTCCGCTGCACTTCTGCCACGGAAAAATCCGTCCCTTATAAGTCTGCGCATAAGCCTGATATAGCAAGGATGCAGAAGCTCACCGTCTTTCAATTCAAGTCTGCTTCTTACACTGACGTACACACATCTTGCATAATCCCCAGCCGCACCTGTGACCTCTGGATTAAGCGCATGGATACCCTCAAAAACAACTATGTCGTTTTTGTTTCGTCTGAGTCTTTCTCCATCACGCCTGCATTGTTCTGAAAACTCAAACTTCGGCAGAACGACTTCCTCACCGCCGTTTATCTTTTCCATATGTTCATAAAGAAGCTTTCTGTCTATTCTGTCAGGAGATTCATAGTCAGGCTTTCCGTCCTCTCCTATAACAGCGGTGAAGCTGTCCGCTGGAAGAAAATAATCGTCCATAGAGATAGTGTGGGTGTGTATACCCCTGCTGTCAAGTATTTCCTCTATTTTCAACGCTGTTGTGGTCTTGCCCGCCCCTGACGGACCTGCCAAAAGCAATATAGGCTTCTCCTTTTGATGCTCCTCGATGCTGTCTGCAATGGCAACGAGCTTTTCATTATATTTTCTGTCGCACTCTTCAACAAAAAGCTTTTCGTCATCTCTGACCTTTCTGTTTATAGCACTGACGTGTATCTTCTTCATTGTGTGGTTTGTTCCTTTCGTATGCGTCAGGCAACACCACACATAAAGCGTGCAGTGTTGCCCTGTATCTCACATTATATGTGCAGCAAAAGCTAATCGTTCCATTTTGCACAGATATTATTTATGGTATCAGTGAGCTTTGCAAGGTCTTTATTCGTAAGACCTGAGCTTTTGTTTACCAAAGCCGTCAGCCTGTCAAGAGCGCTGAGCAGACGCTGATAGTTAGGCGACGCACCTGTCTTCTTGACTATCTTTATAGGGGTCGTGTTTTTGAACTCGCCACTTATAAGGTCAAGCTCCGCACCGCTGTATGGTGCAAAGGCGTTAAGTCCGAAATCGTTACGCAAATGCTCCTTATACGCCTCGGCAACTGAATCCTCGCCGTGATTGACAAAGACTTTCTTAGGCGGCTTTTCATAGCTTTTTATCCACCTGTCCAGACCGTCAACGTCAGCATGACCGCTCACGCCTGGCAGCACCAGTATCTCAGCCCTGACAACGATTTCCTCGCCGAAAAGCTTTGCAGTTTTTGCACCCTCCACAAGACTTCTTCCAAGGGTATTCATAGCCTGATAGCCCACAAAAAGTATGGTGTTTTCAGGTTTCCACAAATTGTGCTTGAGGTGGTGTTTTATTCTGCCCGCCTCGCACATACCGCTTGCGGAAATTATTATCTTCGGTGTGTCGATAAAGTTTATGGCTCTTGACTCGTCACTTGTGACAGCGATATTAAGTCCGCTGAAAGTGATAGGATTTATGCCCTTGTTCACATAGGACATTGCCTCTTCATCAAAACAGGAATTTTTGTTTTTATTGAATATCTGCGTTGCCTCGATAGCAAGTGGAGAATCCACATACACAGGAAAATCCCCATGACCCTTCACCATATTCTCCGCCTTGATATGCCTTATAAAATACAGCAGTTCCTGTGTTCTACCCACTGCGAATGACGGTATAACAAGATTTCCTCCCCTATCAAAGGTCTTTTGAATGACCTCTGCAAGACTCTTTGCATAGTCCTTCGGCTTATCATGGCGACGGTTACCATATGTGGACTCCATTACAACATAATCTGCCTCCGTTATATACTGCGGATCTCTGATAAGAGGCTGGTCAAGGTTTCCTATATCTCCAGAAAATACGATCTTACGTTCTTCGCCGTTCTCTGTGAGCCATATCTCGATACTTGACGAGCCAAGCAGGTGACCTGCGTCGATAAAGCGTACCTTTATTCCCTCGGATATCTCCGTCACCTCACTGTATGGGTGTGGGCAAAGGCAGGCAATAGCCGCCTCTGCGTCTGCCATAGTATAGAGTGGCGACACTTCGCCAGTGCCCTTACGTTTGCCCTTTCTGCTTCTCCACTCTGCTTCAAACTCCTGAATATGCGCTGAATCTCTCAGCATTATCTCACATAAATTACAAGTGGCCTCCGTTGCGTGTATCTGTCCAGCAAAGCCGCCTGCCGCCAACAGTGGAAGCAGACCTGAATGATCTATATGAGCATGAGTCAGCAATACAAAATCTATATTTCCAGGAGGACAAGGTATCTTCGCATTTTCAAAATAGTCAACGCCCTGCTCCATTCCGAAATCCACCAGAAATCTCTTTCCGCAGGCTTCTATATATGTACAGCTTCCCGTTACCTCATGTGTTGCACCGATAAAATTAAGTTTCATTGCCCTTATCCCCTCGTTTCATTCATATTCTGTGACAGTATCTCTATCACACTTACATTATAGCACATTCCAAGTCTGATTTCAAGCATTTTGCATAAAGATATTTGATTATCAGCAATTATTTTGTGAAGTCTGAAAGAACATCAAGTAATAATGAGGTAAGGAACAGCATATAGATTACTACAGAAAAATTTAATGGGGTGTGAACAATGAATGGATCCGAAAAGGAACGATGTGTGCTGCTTGGAGAATATGTTGCGGCACACAGAGCCACGGTACGCTGTGCGGCAAAGGAATTTGGCATAAGCAAATCCACAGTACATAAGGATCTGACAGAACGTCTGCCGAAAATCTCTCCTCAGCTTTTCAAAAGCGTAAAAGAGGTCCTTGAGGAAAACAAACGTGAAAGACATATAAGAGGCGGAATAGCGACCAAGCATAAATATGAACAGCAGTTCAAAAAGGCTGTAAAATGAAAAAAGGACGGTTTGAGCCGTCCTTTTTATGTTATCAGAATTTTCTTGCTTCCGCCCTTTTAGAGATAAGATCTTTCCATGCAGAGGGGTGGAAAAGTATCAGCAGAGGGAAAAGCTCCAATCTGCCTGCAAGCATATCGAACATGAAAACGAACTTTGAAAAAACAGAGAAGCTTGAAAAGTTGCCGGCTGGACCTACCTCCGCAAGACCAGGTCCCATGTTATTGATGGTTGTCAGCACAGCAGTAAAGTTTGTTACAAGATCTTTACCATCAAATGCCACCATAAAAACTGATGAAGCAAAAATTATCACGAATGTTACGATATAAACATTTATAGAACGCACTATCTCATGCTCAACAGGTTTGCCGTCAAGGTTTACCTTGCGTATGCTCTTTGGGTGTATATAGGAGTGAAGCTCCTTTATCATTGTCTTGAAAAGCACGATCACTCTTGATACCTTTATACCTCCGCCCGTACTGCCTGCGCAAGCTCCTATGAACATTATAAGTACAAGCACCGTCCGGCATATCTGAGGCCACAGATTAAAGTCAGTGCTTGAAAAGCCCGTACTTGTAATGAGCGACGCCACCTGAAATACTGATTTTGTAAGTGCGTCAAAAATGCTAACACAGCGGTCGAGGATATTTGCGAATATTATAGCTGTGGCAATGAGGATTATAGCAAAATAGCACCGTACTTCCTCCATTTTGAATGCCTTTTTAAAGTGCCTGTATATAATATAATAGTATGCGTTAAAATTCACGCCAAACAGTATCATGAAAATGGCAACCACCCACTGCAAATATGGCGAATAGCTCCCTAAGCTGTCGTTCTTGACTCCGAAACCACCCGTGCCTGCCGTTCCAACGGCTGTACAAATGCTGTCAAACACAGGCATTTTGCCGATAATAAGGAAAATAAATTCCAATATGGTCATGCCAAAATAGATTATATAAAGTATCCTTGCGGTATATTTCATCTTTGGAACAAGCTTGCCCACTGATGGTCCAGGGCTTTCCGCCCTCATAAGATTTATATTTGAGCCACCGCTCAGCGGTATGATAGCAAGCAGGAAAACCAAAACTCCCATACCGCCTATCCAGTGCGTGAAGCTTCGCCAAAAAAGTGCAGTATGAGAAAGCGCCTCAACATTGGTAAGGATCGAAGCACCAGTTGTTGTAAAGCCGGAAACTGTTTCAAACATAGCATCCGTGAAGCTTGGTATCTCTCCGCTTATCCAAAAAGGCATACACCCAACAAGGCTCATAACTATCCAGCTCAAAGATGTTGCTATACAACCCTCTTTGAGATAAAACACATAGTTTTTAGGCTTTTTCCAAGCCATTACCATGCCAAAAGCAAGGCACACAATGGCTGTTCCAAGATAATAAAGTCCCACGCCTTCTCCGTAAACCAGCGACACTATGCAAGGCAGCAGCAAAAAGCAGGCTTCCATTCGCATAACGTTTCCTAAAATATATCGAATGATCGAGCTGTTCATATTTCCTCCGCTATTTCAGAATATCAGTGATATCGTTAAATCCCGTATGAGTAGTGACGACCATTACAGTGTCGCCCCTCTCTATAGTATCCTGACCGCTCGGGATAATGATCTTGCCGTTTCGGTTTATGAACGCCACAAGCAAATGTCTTTTTAAATCAAGAGCCTGAAGTGGTGTACCTGTGACCTCTGACTCCTGATCCACCTTGAACTCGATAGCTTCTACTCTATGATCGAACAAATGATACAGCGTTTCGATATTGCTATCTCCCGATTCGTTCTTCGCACGGACGTAGGCTATTATCGCCTCAGAGGTGATATATCTTGGATATACTACGCTTCCAAGGTCCAGTCTGCTTATAACGTCCTTGAAGTTTATCCTGTTTATCTTTGTGATAGTCTTAGCATTTGACACCTGTCTTGCATGAAGAGTGAGCAAGATATTTTCTTCGTCTATTCCCGTGAGAGCCACAAATGACTCTGCATACTCTATGCCCTCTTCCTTCAGAAGTTCCTCGTCAGTGCCATCACCGTTTATTATTATCGCCTTTGGCAAAAGCACGCTGAGATCCTCACAGCGCTGTCTGTCATTCTCGATTATCTTGACGTTGATCCCCATGCCAATAAGACGTTTTGCAAGATAATAAGCAGCCTTGCCACCGCCTATTATCATTGTGTTCTTCACCTGATTTGTCTTCACACTGAGATCCTCAAAGAACGTTCTTGAAAAATTTCTTTGGGTGCAAAATGAGATAACATCATTCTTTTTCATTGTGAAATCGCCAGATGGAATATATATTTCCCCTTCTCTCTCAACAGCGCATATAAGCAGGCTTGTTGCCGTTTTACGGCTAAGCTCAGCGATCGTAGTGCCGACAAGAGGATTGCCCTCAGGTATCTTATACTTTATAAGCTCCGCCTGACCATTCGCAAAGGTGTTTACCTCAAGAGCTGTTGGCAAACAAAGTATTCTTGACGCTTCTCTTGAAGCCTCAAGCTCAGGATTTATGACCATTGCAAGACCAAGCTTCTCTCTTAGGTAGACTATCTCCTTGCTGTAATCAGGTGTTCTTACTCTTGCGATAGTGTCACACCGGCTGACATGTTTTGCAACAGTACAACATAAAAGGTTTAATTCATCTGAACAAAGCAGGCTAAGCTCATCAGCCTCTGTGACAGCAATTATAAGGTCGGCGTTCTCTATGCCGGCATCCTGCTGAATGCTAAAGCTTGCGCCGTTTCCTACGATGCCCTTAATGTCATAAAGACTACTGAGTTCCTGTATCTTCTTTGCATTCTTGTCAACTATCGTGATATCGTGACCCTCTTTCACAAGCTGTTCAACAAGGGTCGTACCTACTTTTCCGCAGCCCACAATGATAATTTTCAAACCGCCTGCAGGCTTCTTTTGTTTACTCATATTTTTCCTCCCACCGAATGACATACTGCCATTCACAGCAGTTCTCTGCACTTCTTCTCTTCATTAAGCAGAGCCTGATCATCAAAAGCGTATAATTCCATATCATATAATGTATCACTATGCTGTTAATAATATGTTAAAGTATAGTAAAGATATTAATAAAATTTACGACGATTGCCTTACTCATTTTTCCAAATTAGCGATTCTCAAAAAAGTTATAAAAAAAACACAAAAAAACTGTGCCGCCGATACATACCGACAGCACAGCTCAATTAAGAAAGAATGATTTGGAAGAATTACTCTACATTTTTGAGTGCCTCATCAAGAGGTACTTTCTTTACACGTCTTGTAAGGATAAATGCTATCACCGCATATGAAACGATACCGAGCAACGGCACTTCAACAAATATTTTTGCTGGCACATAATATGGCATCCAGCCTGAATACTGAGCGAAAGCAACTTTGAATATATACTTCAAAGTGACATTTACTATAGGAACAGTCAGCAGCATTGAGGCTATAACAACTATGGTCGTAGTCGTTATATAAAGGCTGTTTATTTCCCTGTTGTTGTAACCCAGTATCTTTGTCATAGAAATAGACTGGCTGTTCTTTTCTATTATGACCTTTGAAAGAAGATAAACAATTAGCATGAACATTATAACACCCGCTGTCGCAAACATACTTATCATAGAACCCATAGACAGTATGAGCTGTCGTGATGTTTTTGTCAGGTCGTCTTTCGTTATAGTTGTCGCAATATACAGATCGTCTATATCCTTTATCTTTGTATTGGAGAAATAACCATTGAAATACCCGTCCTCAAGTTCAAAGGTCTTTATGAAGTCGCTGTCTGTCAGATAAACCGCTATAGTTGCAGGATCGTCATATATACCCTCTACCTTAAAATTGTATTTTTTATCTCCGTAAGACTCTTTCAGCGTCACTTCATCGCCAACCTCTATGTTATACTTCTGAGAATAACCATCAGAGATAAACGCTCCACCGTCTTTTATATCTGCATGAACGAACTTGCTGTTTTCTTTAACTCCGTAAATTGTTGCCGTTTCCTCTTTTAGCTTGTCATCGACAGTTTTAAGAGAGCCTGAACAGTATTTCTCTACACCCTCTGTTTTAGTTTCAGCAGGCATTTTCAGCACATACTGATATTTGCTTATCATATTATCTTCTATTATATCCTGATAATGAAGAAGCATAGGCTTCATGCCAAGGCCAAAGAAGATGATAACATTGGCAAAAAGAATGCCAACAAACACTGTAATATAGTTAGGAATGTTCTGGAAGATGACTCTAAGTCTGAAACGCTTTAATATGCCTATCCTTGTGTTGAGCTTAAAAGCCTTTTTCTTCTGACGCTTTTTAAGATCACGCCTTAAGAATTTAAGCGGTGAAAGACTTAGTTTATTTACAAGCATTACAAGGTTTATTACGAAAAGTATTATAAGAGGAACTACTGTCGTCTTTATAAACGCATCTGCGTTCCAGATCGTTTTGTATGTTGGCAGACTGTAGCTTCCATAGTACGCTTTGACCGCAAATTCCTTAAAGCAGGTGTAACCCAGTATGTTGCCTACAATGGCAGATACAAGCACGACTATCATAGGCGTTGCAAGATAATGTCTAACAAGCTCGCCCTTTGTGTAGCCTGAGGCTCTGAGCGTACCTATAACGTTTGCTTCTTTTGCAATGGTGTTTCCCGTTGTTATAGCAAAAACAAATGCGATTATGACCATAACAAGATAAAGAAAAACTGTTATCATTGTGTTATCGCCCTTAATATCGTCGCCTGTAAAATGTATCGCCTGATTTGAGTATTCCGGAATAAACTGAGTGAGCATTGAGATTCCATTTATATGCTTCATGACCTTCTCAGCCATATCCTGAGCTTCCTCGTCGTCTGCCGGGGTTTTATCATATTTCCATGAGTAGCTGTAATGAAGATCAGCCTCACCATAATCGTCAAAAAGCGTATCGGTAACGATAGCTACACCGAACTTCAAAGCGTCAAACATCATATCAGACGGATTAGAATACAGTGCGCTGTAATCTGAAAGTGCAACAAGACCTGTTATCTTAAGCTTCTTGTCGCCAACCGTCAGGCTGTCGCCGACTTTAAGTTTATTATTGTCAGCATACATTCTGTCAATAGCGATCTCGTCATCAGCAGAAGGAAGCTCACCGTCCATTATACATATCTTGTCGATATCCTTACGATTTTTGAAAAGCCTGATAGTGCTGTCAACTTCTTTTGTTTCTTTGTCAAGATAAAAATTTTCGTATACCTTTATCTTCTCCTCACCGTCCTCTATCTTCTTGATAGCGTCATCATCGGCTTTTTGAAGAAGTTCAAAATTTCCGCTTTCGATATTGTATTTCTCAAAGCTTTCGTCATAAGCAACAGACATACTGCCTGCCGCAACAAGAAAGCCTGATACTATGCCTATCATCATTGTGATGAACAAAAATAGAACGATGTATTTTCCTATTTCGCCCTTTAACTCTCTGGGCAAACGCTTGATAAGAGGGTTTTTCATGCTGCCCCTCCTTACCAATCAAGCTCTGCGGCTGTGAGCTTAGTTTCATTAAGATAATTCTTTCTTATCATACCATCTCTAAGCTTTACAACTCTGTCAGCCATTTGCTTGATAGCATCATTATGTGTTACCATTATGATAGTGTTGCCATACTTCTTGTTTACGTCCTCTATAAGCTGCAATATCTCCTTGGAGGTATTGTAGTCAAGCGCACCTGTAGGTTCGTCGCAGAGCAGGATATCAGGATTCTTGACGATGGCTCTGCCAATAGCAGTTCTCTGCTGCTGACCTCCCGAAAGCTGATTAGGAAGCTTGTGACGATGCTCGTAAAGCCCAAGGGTTTTAAGCAGGTCGTCAACGTCAAGAGGATTGTCGCTAAGATATGCGCCTACCTCGATATTCTCCTTGATATTCAGGTTAGGTATAAGGTTGTACATCTGGAAGATATAACCCAAGTGCTTTCTTCTGTAAAGGGTCAATGCCTTTTCGTTCATGTCGGCTGTTTTTTCGCCGTTTATTGAGATATACCCCTCGTCTGCGGCGTCAATTCCTCCTATAATGTTCAGAAGTGTTGATTTACCTGAGCCTGACGGTCCGAGAAGCACGCAGAACTCTCCTTTTTCTATTTCGATATCAATGCCCTTAAGCACTTCGACTCTGCTCTCGCCCTCGCCAAAATGCTTTTTTATGTTCTTTATTTCAAGAAACACATTCATTCCCCTTTCTAACTATTTATTTTAATAATGTATCTTTGCCGTTTTTAAACGTCATATTATACATATTTGTATGTCATAACTTACTTCGCATTGTGGTTAATTATAACTAACTGATATATCTGATAAATCCCGCCGAAAAAGGCGGGATCTAACGATATAAATATTACTAATTTAGCCGTTTGTCGTGCTTTGCAAAGCAAAGCTTACAAGCTTGTCGAGAGCGTCATCAGATATCTGAGAAACAATAGCCACCGAGTCATTCTCGGCATTTTTTCTCTCAACGCCCACACGGTTTTCAAGAAAATCCTGAAGTATCACACTTGGAGTATAAAGCTCATTGGCTGCCTTTATGCCCTCAGATGTCAGTGTGATCTCACGGTAAGGCTCTTTGATTATATAGCCCTCGTCTATAAGCTTCTGAGTCATCTTGACGGTGCTTGCCTTTGTCACGCCCAGAACAGAAGCTACCTCTGTGGACTTGACAGGTCTGCCGTTCTGACCCAGTCTGTATATGGCAAATAAATACCTTTTCTGTGATTTAGTCAGCATTCAGATGACCTCCCCGAAGTTTATTACTGTTTTATCATGATCTGTGACAGCGAGAAGAATTTGGACAACAGCCGCAGCTGCCACCGCAAGAGCTTTTGCCCTGCTTCTTATCCTTTACGAGCTTGTAAATTATAGCTGCCACGATAGCAGCAAGAATCACTGCAACCAGAATCGTACCGCCTACTGTGTCCATAATTATCCTCCCAACTGTTTATGCAAGATCAGTGATGATATTTGCTTTTTATTATGCGTTTGCGCCTACCTTAACGTCCTTTTCAAGCTTTGTGCTTTCCTTATAAGGTCTAACGAGCATATAGATGATAAGAGCGATAAGAGCTATTGCAAAGATAAGACCGATAACATTCACCTTACCAGTGAAGAGGTTGCCAAGCTGATTTACGATAAGTGCGATAACATAAGCGAAACCACACTCGTAGCCAATAGCGAACCAGAACCACTTTCTGCTGTTCATCTCACGCTTGATAGCTCCCATTGCTGCGAAACAAGGTGCGCAGAGGAGGTTGAAGATAAGGAATGACATACCTGTGATGCCAGTGAATGCAGCACCGATCGCAGAGTAAACTGAACCATCTCCGCCGCCGTAAAGGATACCCATTGTACCAACGATGTTCTCCTTAGCAACAAGACCTGTAACAGCTGCAACAGTTGCCTGCCAGTTGCCCCAGCCAAGAGGTGCGAAGATCCAGCAGATAGCCTTACCAATGTGAGCCAGAATACTGTATTCCATCTGGTCTTCTGTGAGCATACCGAATGAACCGTCTACCCAACCGAAGTATGAAGTGAACCATACGAAGATAGTTGACAGTGTAATGATCGTACCAGCCTTCTTGATGAATGACCAGCCACGCTCCCACATTGATCTGAGTACGTTGCCTACTGTAGGGATATGGTAAGCAGGAAGCTCCATAACGAATGGTGCAGGATCTCCTGCGAACATCTTTGTCTTTTTCAGCATGATACCTGAAATAATGATAGCTGCGATACCGATGAAGTATGCTCCTGTTGCTACCCAAGCAGAGCCACCGAAGATAGCGCCTGCGATCATTGCAATAAATGGTGTCTTAGCACCGCAAGGAATAAATGTTGTTGTCATGACAGTCATACGTCTGTCACGCTCGTTCTCGATAGTTCTTGAAGCCATGATACCAGGTATACCGCAACCTGTACCGATAAGAATAGGAATAAATGACTTTCCTGAAAGACCGAACTTTCTGAAGATCCTGTCCATTACGAATGCGATACGAGCCATGTAACCGCAAGCCTCAAGGATAGCAAGGAGAATGAAGAGTACAAGCATCTGTGGAACGAATCCGAGCACCGCACCAACACCGGCAACGATACCGTCAAGGATAAGACCCTTGAGCCAATCTGCGCAGTTTACTGCGTCAAGACCTCTTTCGATAAGTACAGGGATACCAGGTACCCATACGCCGTAATCAGCAGGATCTGGATCAGCAAAGTTATACTTCTCAGCGGCTGCAACTGCAGCTTTCAGATCAGCATACTTAGCTGTTTCTGTTGTTTCTTCAAGTGTTTCCTCGTCCTCTACTGTATAATCAGCAGTTGCGGACTTATCTACTGTAGCAAGCAGGTTGTCTGCTATTGCCTTTGCGGCGGCAACATCAAAGTCATCAGCTTCGTTGTCGATAGCCTCGCCGCCCTGCTGCTCGATAAATGCGTTGATTATGTCAAGCGAGCTGCCATATTCGTCAGCAGCGTCCTCAGCGTCAGATGAACCGATACCGAACAGATGCCAACCTTCACCAAAGAGTCCGTCGTTTGCCCAGTCAGTTGCGGCTGAACCTACTGTTACCATTGAGATATAATACACCAGGAACATGACCACTGCAAAGATAGGAAGACCGAGCCAACGGTTCGTTACGATCTTATCGATCTTATCTGATGTTGTAAGACCACCCTGATTTTTCTTTTTATAGCAATCCTTGATTATTGAAGCTATGTAAATGTATCTCTCGTTTGTGATGATACTCTCTGAGTCGTCGTCCATTTCTTTTTCAGCAGCGCAGATATCCTTTTCGATATGGGTCTTTACCTGCTCAGACATACCGAGCTGTTCGATGACCTTCTCATCTCTCTCGAATATCTTTATAGCGTACCATCTCTGCTGTTCTTCAGCAACATCATTGAGGAATGCTTCCTCAATATGAGCGATAGCGTGTTCAACAACACCGTTGAATGAATGCTGAGGTACCATTGGAACTTTTGACTCAGCAGCCTTTACTGCAAGCTCAGCAGCCTCCTTGATACCGGTGCCTTTAAGTGCGGATATCTCGCAGACCTGACAGCCAAGCTCCTTAGCAAGCTGATCTGTATTTATCTTATCGCCATTCTTTTTAACAACGTCCATCATGTTGATAGCAACAACAACAGGGATACCAAGCTCAACAAGCTGTGTTGTAAGATAAAGGTTTCTTTCGAGGTTTGTACCGTCGATGATATTGAGGATAGCGTCCGGACGCTCGCTTATAAGATAGTTTCTTGCAACTACTTCCTCAAGTGTATAAGGTGAAAGAGAATAGATACCAGGAAGGTCCATGATAACTACGTCCTTATGACCCTTGAGCTTACCCTCTTTCTTTTCAACTGTCACGCCCGGCCAGTTACCTACGAACTGGTTTGAACCTGTAAGAGCGTTGAAAAGAGTTGTTTTACCGCAGTTAGGGTTACCTGCAAGAGCAATTTTAATTTCCATATATCAGTTATCCTCTCTTAGATTAGCAAAAGCTAACCGTAATGTTATAAAAATACGGGATTTCTCCCGTAGGATTTATAAGTATAAATTACTCAACTTCAATCATTTCAGCATCGGCTTTTCTGAGTGAAAGTTCATAATTTCTTACAGTAATTTCAA
>ENA-OPMS01000150-OPMS01000150.1-human-gut-metagenome-genome-assembly--contig:-NODE-150-length-15853-cov-1.970629_pt1 | contig 15853 bp, 17 predicted proteins | sample MGYA00241530_ERZ501758 | MGnify/ENA primary metagenome ERZ501758 (study PRJEB25962, sample SAMEA2042563) | human gut metagenome | biome: human gut; feature: human-associated habitat; material: faeces...
TATCTCATAAGGGCAAAAATAAGGGAAAATACATATCATTTCACTAATGAATGGACTGGAAAGCCTGTAAAATAGGGAAAGTTAGAAAGACATTTCGGCAAACTTGAATTTGACTAATTATTGTGTTTTAATGATTCTATAAACTACCCCCAATTGAGCAGGGTATGTTTCTTGAATCATTCCATTAAACCATATTGTAACGATATCTCCCACCTGAACATTTTCCGCTAAATTTTCTGCCGATACATAATACTCTCCATCATTCATCTGACAAAAGCCTTCAGCTGTACTCACATGCGTTACAAGAAGTTCTCCATCATCGGTAATTTCTTTTACTTTTGCATTAAAATTGATAACCTCTATTGGAATAGACGTATCATCTTTTTCAATATCTCTAAATATGATTCGTTCGTCATCAATGACTACTATGAGCTGACCTTCAGAACTCCTTTGATAATGATATCCGCTTCCGAAATTTGATTGATTATTTTCAGATGGTAACTCTGTCCCTGCCACTGTTGACACAATTTCTCCATCCATTGTTCCACAACCAGGCATTGACGCTACATATCCTGTGTCTTTATATATAACACCATCAACCATAACACATGGAGGATATGAGCCAGTATCTGCTATTTGCTCATTTTGTACTACATCATCATTTTCTTTATTCTCTGTTTCTACGGACACATTTCCAGACACAGGTTCTTTATTTTCTTGATTCGTTCCACATCCAGCCATTCCCAGCACCATACATAATACAAGCAGATAGATTACTTTTTTCATAATACATGCCTCCTTAACTTATATTTTTTAACTCTATAAACTGGAAGTTGTCAATAGCGTTTAACAGAATTAAGATTCTTTTTATTCCTTTATTCTGCCTTATTAAGATGCCACAAATCAAGAATACTTCTCAATTTGTGGCACTAATTCATTAAACAAAATGTGCTATAATCGAATGTCTTTCTTCAACTATATTAAACCTAAATGTTTTTCGACACAAGTTAATGTACTCTCAACTGTACTATCCACAGTTCTCTCTATCCAAAAGAAAGAACTGCTTTTAATCTCCTCTATGCGATTTACATTGAGTTCATATAAGGTAATATTCACAGTTTGTTTGGCTTTTTCTATATCAGTCGCTGAATTTAAGTACTGAAAAAATCCCTGATGATCTGGTCGATTACCATATTCATCAACAAGATTAGATGGGTCTTTTATGAGAAAAACAACTCTCGCTGGTTCAGAAAAAGCGAGTGCCTGAGCAACTGTAAGATGACAATCGCACAAAACTTTCTTATTTTCTGATAAACGAATCAAATCAAGAAGAACAAACTCTAACTGTTCACGAGTATTATTCAACAGCCAATTCTTATATTCTTCAACTGTTCTTCCAAAAAATTCATCTGCACTGTTAAAATACGTATTCATCGCAGGCTGAAATAATGGGTTCGACATTTTTTTGTGCTCGTCGAATCTCTCATCAACATCAAATAGTTCAAATCCATACTTTTCCGCCAACGCACGTGAAACGGTTGTCTTTCCTCCACAAGGTGTTCCCGTTATAAAATAAACATTTTTTAAGTACTCTTTGATTACATTATCTTGAAATATCATTGCACAATCTCCTTTATTAAATAGTTTTTCGGGTTCTGCCTATACATAAAACTATTTAACATAGTTCTATGAACTCAGATATTTCTTAATTTTAAGAACATCATCATATTCATTTCACCTCCACAACTTTCGATTGAACAAAATCGCTGCGCGATGGCCTGCCAAGGCTGTGGCGCAGTTTTATTCTTATTAAAAAGCAGTGGAATTACTTTTCATAATCCGTTATTGTTAAGTTACCACACGAAACAACTGAACTAAGAAAGCTCCACTGCCTATGATAAGAATAACATTTTCCAGTCTCTTCCGCAATCGGAATTATGACGCTAATGCACCTCCGAATAGGTAGATGTAATTATTAACACTACTTATTCTGGAGGTTTTATTATGTATAAAGATATTTTTGAATCCATCCGCAATGAAGCGGAAAAACGTAACCTGCGTGAAAGAACTATTCAATTGTATTGCTCTGATGTCAGTTACTTCCTTCGTTGGATTGGAAAAAATGTTTCTGATCTTACACTTGAAGATGCGGAAAGTTTTCTTACAGCCAAACGTCTGGAAGGAAGGTCTCCTGAAACTCACAATCACTATCGGTCTGCAATAAAGTTCTTATATAAAAAGGTGCTGAAGACTGTCTGGGATGATGACACTGTTCCGGCTATGAAAAGAGAGCGAAATCTTCCTGCTGTTCTATCCCGCGATGAAATAAATGCAATCATTGACGCCACTCCGAATCTGAAGCATAAAGCGATTATTGCAACTATGTATTCTTCCGGATTACGTGTATCGGAGGTCGTTCATCTCCATTATGATGACATTTCCCGTACCAACATGACAATTCATGTTCGTGAAACCAAAGGCAGAATTGACAGGTATACGATTCTGTCTCAAAAAAATTTAGACCTTCTCACAGAGTATTGGTACAAATGTGGTCGCCCTAAAGATATCCTTTTCCCAAGTTCCTGGTCCGGTGGATATCTTGATATAGCCAGTGTTAACCAGTTCTTTAAGAAAAGTGCTAAACTCGCCGGCATTAACCGTCATGTTTCCTCTCATGCGTGCCGTCATAGTTTTGCCAGCCACCTATTCGAAAGTGGCACAGATATAAAATATATCCAGTCACTTCTGGGACATGTTGATCCCCGCTCTACAGATGTTTACCTTCATGTGAGCAACAAGACACTTCTTGGAATCCGCAGCCCGTTCGACAACCCGGAAGGTGGTGAATCATGAGTAAGGATTGTACGATTCAGGATGTTTTTCATCGTTTTTATTCATCTTTTGAATCCACACATAGTATTTCTCCCGCTCAGCGAAAGGCCGCTTATCACATCATGAATTGCAAAACCGGCGCCTTTGGTGTGAATGTAAGCGTATGCGAGGACTGCGGCTGCATATCAGTCCACTATAACTCCTGCCGTGACAGATGCTGTCCTATGTGTCAGGAGTTTCCAAAAGAAAAATGGGTAGATGCACGGCGGGAGGATATCTTAGATGCTCCTTATTTCCATGTGGTTTTTACAGTTCCGGAAGAACTTAATCCCATTATCTACAGCAACCAGAAATTCTTATACACTGCTCTTTATCATGCGGCTTCAGATACTCTCAGTGAACTTGCTGCTGACAGTAAATATCTTGGGACTGATATCGGCTATATTTGTATCCTCCATACATGGGGAAGCACCATGAATTTTCATCCTCATATCCATGCGATTGTTCTTGGTGGAGGGCTGGATGTGAAAAATCATTGGAAAGACAACGGGAAAGAGTTTTTTCTTCCAATTAAGGTGATCTCCAAAATATTTCGTGGAAAATACATGGCTGAACTTAAGCAACTCTGGGAAAATGACAGGCTTGAATTTCATGGATCGGCTGCACCTTACAAAAACTACTATACTTTCAAGGAATTGTTAAATACCTGCTATGCAAAGGAATGGATTCCTTATTGCAAGAAACCATTTGACGGTGCCGAATCTGTCATCAGATACCTTGGAAAATACACCCACCGGATTGCTATCAGCAACTACCGTATCAAAGACATGACAGAATCTACAGTTACATTTTCTGCTAAAGATTACAAAAACCAAGGGCTTTGGAAAGAGATCACCATATCCGGCGAGGAATTTATCCGTCGATTTTTAATGCATGTTCCTCCAAAACGTTTTGTACGTATCAGGCACTATGGTCTTCTTTCATCCAGAAATAAGAAGAAAAAGATTACCCTATGCAGAAACATCCTTTGTTGCAAAAAATATATTTCCAAGCTGAAAGATATGGATGCACCTGCCATTATCCGTCTTCTTTATAATAAAGATATATGCAAGTGCTCTTCCTGTGGTGGTAAGATTATTCCTCTGCCTACAGAACAACATTTTATAAAACCAAAACCACATATGCTCTGTTAACGTATCATAACTGTATATTTTTTTAGCTTCCTTAGGGAGGCTTATTTCTGGTGTCATAATACAGGACTGAATTATAAATTCTATGTGTTTCTATGTGTACACGCTATCCTATTATAAATAGAGTGTCAAAATTAAAAGTCCATATAGAGTTGACGCGCTTTGTTCAACCAGAAAAAATCGAAATTGATGCAAACGAAAGGGCAGTTAATGAAAAGTCTCAATACTGCTTTTTCGTTTGCACCACCTTCGATTCTTTCCTTAACGATTTGTCAGATTCTAAAAAAACTGTTTTCCGTAATTGTATCATAATCCTGAAAAGAAATTAAATTTTCTTTTCCAATCCTTTTACTATCTTATCAAAATCAGATTCTATCGGCTGTGTCTTGTTAAAAATATCATATTCCTGATATGCTTTCTCCACTGCCTGCTTATGGGAAATACGCCCATTACTGACATAAAGCACTCTCCCCTTGGCTTATCTATTCTGCCCATCCCTTATAAATGGTTTCTTGATTTCTTTACTTAACAACTGACTGTATGCTTCTACCTTACGAAATGTATTTCCTAACATTTCCCGATTCCTGTATTCTCTAATAGCTTCCATATCAAACTCCGCATAAAAAATTCCCTCAGTTTTATCATCAGCCAGCAAAACTGTGTTATCAACACATTTTCCATTTCTATCCCAGCAAATTGGACTATATGCGCAGGAACATCCAGCATTATCTCCATTCGGATTTGCCATAGCAACTGCAACCATATTTTCATAAGCTCTTGTAGAAAGTGCCATGATTCTTGGTTGCATAGAACCGCAATCATTTGGGACAAGAATAACCTCAGCTCCTTTTAACATCAGTATTCTTGCACTTTCTGGGAACTCTCTGTCATAACAAATCATAATACCTAATTGTATTCCTTCAAAATCACACACCTTAAATTCTTTCCCTGATTCAACATCTCTTTCATCTGCGAAATCACAGGTATGCACCTTAGAGTATTTCATCAATATATTGCCCGATTTATTGATAACAAAGGCTGAGTTCTGTGGCTGCTTACTACCTTTTGTAAACGCAGTAAGTACTACGCCTATTTTATATTTTTTAGCATTCTCACATATTTTGGCAATTCTTATATCATTATCTGCAATGCTTTTTTCATATGACATAGGCAAATCATATCCTGTAATAAAACATTCTGGCAACAATAGAATATCTGCATGGTTTTCCGAAGCCTCTTCCATTGCCATAATGATAGTTTCAATATTCTTATCTATTTGTTCATTAATAGAACGTTTTTGTAGTATAGCAACCTTGAACATTCACTTTCCCTCCTATAGATAATTCAAAATGTCAGATAAGCTATTAACTTCAATATCGGCTTTTTCACTCTCGTCCATTACAGTCCACAAACTTCCAAATCCCTGTTTTATCCATATCGTTTTCATTCCTAACTGTTTTGCTGGTACAATATCATTATCAATGCGGTCACCAATCATTACAGCATTTTCCGGCTTACAGCCACTTCTTTCCAAAGCAATTTCAAATATACGTCTGTCCGGTTTTGAAACACCTTCTTCTGCTGATGCAATGACTAAATCAATATATTTTCGCACTCCGAGATTTTCTAATCTTTCAGAAGTTCCTAATGGTTGGTTTGCAATTATACCAATTTCATAATTTCTGCTTAACCTTTTCAGGCAATTTTCAGAATCTGTATACAGCTTTTCATATTGTGATTCCCATTTAGGTAGTTCTATCCTCAATTGTTTTGCTATCTCTAAATCACCTTTTTTATTTCTCCTGTACAATGATATCGCATGTTCATAAATTTGTTGCGGAGTTATACCAGATAATTCAGCTATTTTTTTCATCCTATCTTCATAAACGCTACTTTCATCAACCAGCGTCGAACCAACATCAAAAAATAACCATTTTATTTCATCCTTCTTAGGCAAAAATCCTCTTTGTCTCGCTTCTTCTAGCAGTCTTGGTTGAATTTCCGGATATGTCCAATTAAGCGGTAGTTCATTCATAATTGCTATTTTCTCTATCTCACTATGTAAATCTTTTTCAAACGTATGTATCTCCGCGAAAAATAACTTTCCAAAGGTTTCTTTCCCCTTAAAGTTGTCTGGCACCGTCACAGAATAAATACATATCGGATTTATCTCAAAATTAATGGCTCCTGTTTCCTCATACAATTCTCTCTTTGCTGTTTCAAGAATATCCTCACCTTGTTCTCTATGTCCTCCCGGCACTTCCCATGTACTTCTTTCTCTATGCTTGCAGAATACCCATTTTCCATTATGTTTTGCAATAATAACTGCAAACTTTAGCATTGAATCATCAATGCTATCATAAAAATTCACTTTGGTCATATAATGCTCCTTATTAAATTTCTTCTATTTATCATTTATTGTTCCCACAAATAGAGCCAAACTAGAGCCTTTTGATAAAACAAATGCCGGAAACCCGCATAAATACAGGCTTTCGGCATTTTTCTCAAATGTTACCGAGCAAATTAGATACTCATAATCAACATAGATGTCCTTATACTGTTTTGCAGCTTTTATCATTTCCTGTCGGGCACGTTCCTTAAAACTTTCCTCTGCCATTTTATCTCCTTGGTTAAAGAAAGACGGATGACCGAAGCCATCCACCTTTGATTTTTAGCAGTTTACTCTGTAATGGGAATGAGTTTTAGGTCTTCATCCCGACCACTGGAAACGGGTTTTAAGTCTCCGTTCCGACTGTAGTATCTTCTCTTTGTAATTTAAATATACACTATCATATGCTAAAAGTCAATCTACTGTGAATGTTGTTTTATATCACTGCTTTAATTATACATCTTTCTAGCATCTTCTAATGCAATTTCTTCAAACAACAATTTTCTTAATTTACTTTGAATACTCTCCAAATACTCCTCTTTTTCTTTCATAAATGTATCTCGCTCTGCCGACAATTTCCCTACCATTTTTCCAACCGCATGTATGTCACACATATCTATTTTCTCCTGACGTATATCACCAATGTCTTTTTTGACAGTTTGATACAACTTAGCAAAAGCTACTTTTAAGGCATTATCAGGATCCAACTTTAGCACTTTATCTTCAGCCAACAATCTACTTATAGCAAAAAAATCTTTATCTATTGTTCTTTCCAACTCAGTCACTTGTGTCATACACACTATTTTATCAGCAGAACTATACGCTATCGCTACTGCCTGCGGATCGCAATTTTGCATAAATCTATTCAACAGCTTATCAAGTTCATTAACGCGCCGCTCTTCATGTTCTATCATTTTAGATATTATACTCAACTCGTTTGCATGAATTATAATTCGTTCCATTCGCTCTTGCGTTATATCATTTTCCTCTTGCTGCTTTTTATTTTGCCACATTGCAAGCAAACCAAGGGAAATAGTTGATGCATATGTCAATATATCTCCTGCTCCCCAATGTGCCACAAAAAATTGATTTGATGTTTTTAATGAAAACAATAATTGAACTATAGCCGCATAAACAACACTTAGCAAAGCCCATATAAAAATCCAATGTTGTCTTACAAATTTTTTGAATTTATCTTTCATTCTCCATCTCTATACTTTCTGTTTATTTTATAATAATCTTATTCTATTAACCCTAACTGATTAATTTATTTTTCATATTTGTCTCTCCCAATCCATCAATCACTCCCCTTTACCACACCAAACTCTGTCATATCATATTTCCATTTATATCCACCTGCTTGCTTCTGTTTTCCGTTCGCCGCATCTCTAATACTTTTAGAATTTATACCAGTCTGCCTTACAGCATCCGCTATGGAATCATACATTCTTATATAATTTCCATCTAAACTAAACTGCTTTATTTTTCTCGCCTCGCCACTTACTTTTTTCTCAACAATCGGTGCAATGCTGTTCTGTTCACAAGGCAATTCCACCTTTTTCCATTGATAACCACCTGCTGTACTTCTAAAGCCCCTACAAGCACGTTGAATATTAAACTCCTTAATTCCACTCTTTTCTGCTGCTTCTGAAATATCAGAAAATTCAGCAATAAATTTACCATTCAGAGCATACTGATAAATAGCCCATTTTTTAACTTCTATTTTGGGGGATTCTTTTTCAAATACAAATTCTACTTGTTTTTTCTGCGGTACTTCTATATGCAAATCATTTAAAATTTTGATAAAATTAACATCTATAATATCGGTATTATGATGCCACTCTATAAGTCTTACTCCTTTTTCTTTGCATTTTTTACGTTTTATTTCATCTCGCCGTCTTGTATTTTGCAAGCCTTCTACTCCACCAAAAACATCAACTGCTTCATAATGTTGCAAACCTTGATATTCGATTCCCATTGACAATTCTGGTATAAACATGTCAAGAGATTGCCCTTCCAACCATACTGAACGATATTGATAAATAGTATTTGGAAAATATGATTTAACCAACATAAACAAAGAAAATTCACTTTTCCATCTTGCGTTTATTTTCCCCTCTTCAGTTAAATTTTGCACAACTTTTGAATACTCTCGTCGAATAGCTTCTAGATTATTACACAAATGATAATACTCTGTCTTATCAGTCATATAACAGTCATCCAACAGTGTATTATAAGGATATACTGTCATCCAATACTTTATTAATTCATGCGAATTTTTAGATGTTTTTTTTAGAATAGTCTTTACTGCTTCGTCAATCTCCTTTTTATCTATGATCCGCAAATTATTTTTCAAGTAACTTATTATATGCCTAATTTCAATACCACAAACAGAAGGATATGTAATCATTCTCTCTTTCAAAAGAAATAACCATAGATAAATAAACTCCATTTTATCATTTGCAATCCTAATCCTATAATTATGCGAAAAATCCTCCGAAAACATTGGTTCTAGCAATTTTACTTCTGCATCTTGGGCAAAATAATCTTTTATAACAATTTCAGCAATAGGATTTTTTATTGTAAAATAATATTCATGATATCCAAAAGTTTGTCGAGGTATTCTTTTTTGAAACAACTCCAATTCTTCTGCTTTCATTTTTCTAGCAGGTAAATATTTCCCATCATTTCGGAAATAAAGCAACTTCCAAAAATCATCCTCTTCTCGCCGGTAAATGCGTGATTCTGAATCATTAATACTGCTTTCGCATTCCTTTTCAGAAGAAAAATCATATTCTTTATACCCCCCAATATCACTTGCTTTATAATAAAAAATACCTTGTCTTAATAGCGAAGGTTCAAATTTACATATACCTTCCAGTCTTTTTATTTCATAGCTATTCTTATAAAAAGTCAATGTATATGTTCTGTCTATATCATCACTGTTTGGGTTCATATCTACAACAATCAAATCTTTAATCTGTTCGGCATCGTAAACCGCCTTTGCTTTAAGCATTTTCCATACACCATCAAAATTTCCGACCACACATGGATTAAATATCATATTTTCAGGTATTTTGTTTAGAAACAGCGTATCCCACATATATGAAAGATTTTTAATTTTGCACATTCGATTATTTAAATAAAATAAATAATCAAATATCCAAAGTCTGTAAGTTTTCATTTTTTTCTGCCGTACATTAATCGGTCCACAATAGTACAAATAATTCTCTTTTTTTACAAAATAGCAAATATTTTCGCCTTCTTCAAATTTGTCTTCGTAAAATACAGAAAACCCAGGACTGCTTTTAACAACTTCCTTTACAAACCACTCTTTTTTCACTTGCTTTATTAACTTACTAATTATCCTTTTTTCTGATCCTTCCACAGGTATTTCACATTTGTATTCCATTTGCTTTACCTATCTCTTTATATATTATTTCACCGTAACAACGTACTTACTGCTATGAACTGCTATAAAACTATGCTATGCTTTGCTTATCCCTATCAACTTACATGGTGCTAGCGCTATGTCCAACCCATGACTAATGAAAATCTTATTCTGGCTTTTACACGAATTTAAATTTCCTTGTCCAATTATATCACTTTCACTCTCTACTTACCACAAAATATAGAGCAAGATACTCCCATGAAAATCTCGCACCATAGGCACGATATTTACTCATAGCTAAGTAAATAGCATATAACTGCCTGCTGTACTTCTATCAAAGATTTCTTAAACTCATACCCCACAAAATATTTACTATCAATAGCATCTGCTGACACTTCCTCGCTCCTAAAGAATGGTGGGCACGGATTTAAGCAAGCATCCGCATTCGCATATCTAAGACGATCTAATGTGATTTGATAACCTTCAAAGTCGTCCTTTGCCGCTGATGGGATTGAATCTGTGCAAATAATATCTTTGCCAACAACAGCTTTGTCAATTTCATAGCAGACACTAGCTCCATCAATTTCATATCCTCTAGGACAACACTGTGTAAAATTGAATCCCACTAATTCCGATGCCTCTTTCCATGTATTTCCAATATTCCCCTTTGAACCCATAAAAAGACATTCCTTTTCCGAGTAATCCACATATTTCTTTGAAAGAGAATACAAATCTGTTAATATCTCGCATGGATGATTTACAGCTGTCATAGCATTTATAATTGGAATATGCGAATGCTCCGCCATATACTCTATCAACGACAAATCCTTGTGACGGACAATAACCATATCCGCCCAGTTTTCCAGATATCCTATCACATCCTTAATATCTTCTTTTTTGTCAAGTGCTTCCGGCGGAAACAAAATTGTATCTCCACCCAACATTTTTATTCCATTTTCAAAAGAAACCCTTGTTCTAATGCTGCTTTCCGGAAAAAATAATACAATCGCTTTCCCATTCAGCCAATCACATTCTCCGTTATCTGCTTTTAACTTATCCGCCAATTCAAAGATTTGAAAAATTTCCTGCTTTGAAAAATCGTTCAAATGTATAAAATGTTTCATTGTCCTGCCTCCTTAAATTTCTCCAATCTATAATGATGTTCTTCATCCAACTCCTTAACACCATTCTTATAATCATATCCAAATTTTCTGTAAAATTCTGTTGCTGTAATAGAAGCAGGTATCTCAATACGAGTTGCTCTTACATAAAACTCATCCTGTTCCAATGTATTTATGATTTTTCTTCCGATACCATTCCCATGCAATTCCGGCAAAACAAAAATAGTCAGCAAAATGCTTTCTGTCTTACTTCCCCAAAAACTGGAAATCGATCCCGTGCCAACTATTTTACCATTCCATTTAAATACATACATATGTGCATAGTTGGCAATATTTAGAACTTTCCCTGAATCATAAACTTTTGCAAGTTTCTCCATAGCTGCAATTCCATAATCCTTGCTATTAACTTCTAAGAAATTCCTTACAACTAACTTGCTAACCTCTTCTGCATCCTCTTCTGTAAATCTTCGTACACTAATACAATTTTTTACATACTTAACCAATGTCATCTTTTTATTTACAACTATTTCCTCTCCAGTCCTGACAAAGTCGCATTTCTCGTATAAATGGCAATTGCCTTTTTCCTGCTTAATCGTATCTAAACGCCATTCTATTGTATCTGGATAAGTATCAAATAATTGTTCTATCACCGTGCTCGCAATCCCTTTATTTTGAAATTCGGGAATTATAAAAATAGGAGATATCCAATTAACGTCTTTATACACCTTTTCACCTTTATGCCTGCTGACTCTCACACCTCCAACTTTTTCTCCATGAAATACAACGAAGTAGTAATCTGAATTTGTATCAATAATCTTTTCTGTTACTCTCTTCAGGCTTTCTTTTGCCGGACTTGTATCATCATCTTGATATTTTTCATATAATGGCATAAACGCTTCTACCTGTAGTCTGTGCAGACACTCTGCTTCATCTTCTGTTACCAATTTCAATTTAATTAAATCATTCATTCCATGAACCTCTTTCACGCAAAAAAATCGCACCAAACATTCATTGTCCAGTGCGATAATTTCAATTTACGATGTAATATATACTAACATATCACTTACATTCTGGTTTTATGCACTAGACTAATAGACCTACCGGCTATAAGTCAATGCATTAACCTTGCAAAGCTTATAACACAGTATGTCTATAATACATGTACATATAACGTCTTGAATGTAAGTTCTGATTCATTTGTATGCTCTCCTTGTAATTTTGGTGATAAGTATACTATCCATATTCTCTTGTGTCAATAAAATTTTTATTTCAAGCCATAAAAAACTTTCCATTACTCAATTCACAAATAGAGCCAAAGTAGAGCCATTTTATAAAACAAATGCCGGAAACCCGCATAAATACAGGCTTTCGGCATTTCTGCCCGTTATTCAAACTCGCAAAGTTTGATTTAATTCTGGTTGTTTTAATACAGTTATCTATACCGTATCGTATTGATAATATACATCTTTTCCACTCATTATTTTTCGTTTCACATATTTTTAGTACCAATCCAGTACCATTGCTATATTGTCATTATTGTGTGTAGTTCTGGTGGCTTGCAGGTTTGTTTACTATTCAGAAGATAATAATCTGATGGTTTACAAGTCCACCTAAGGAGATTATAATATCCAACCACTACTTCTGCAAGAAAAAGTTTTGTGGTACTAATCGTTAGTACCATCCTTCTCCATATCATTCATCAATTTATCAAAGTCACTTTCATACAGTGAATCCTGTATAACTCTGTACTTCTCAAATTCACTTTCCGCAAATTCTTTCGCAATAGCTGCAGTAACTTTCCCTTTATCCTGAAGTACTTCTGCATCATTAAATCTAAGAAATGCGTCAAGCTTTGTTTTCCAATCTTCCATAGTCATAGGAATATGTCTTCGTGCCTGTCTTGTTGCATAATCAAGATACATTGTCACAATCTCATTTAATTCTGCAAGTTCTTCTTTTTCTAAGTAGTTTTTTGCAATTGACACATCTGTTTTTACTATTTTACCATCCGGCGCATTTTTCCATGATTTAAGTCCCATATGTTCCTTATTATGATCAGCTCTTGCCACTATCACTTCTGCCGCTGTACTACCATGAACTGCATAATGCATCTTATTCTGTACTGTTGCATAAAACTCTCTTGTCACCTGTGAATTCTTATCATAATCAACTGCTGTTGCATATATATCTGTAATTTTCTGGTAAAATCTTCTCTCACTTGCTCTGATTTCCTGAATCTCAGCAATAAGATGCTCAAAATAATCTTCGTCGAAAATCTGTCCATTAATCAATCTACTTTTATCAAGAACATAACCCTGCTTTGTAAATGTATCTAATACCTTTGTTGCCCATGTTCTGAACTGCATTGCCCGTTCTGAATTAATGCGATACCCCACAGCAATAATAGCTGCTAACGAATAGAACTTATAATTGTATGTTTTTCCATCATCCGCAGTTTGTGCAAATTTTGCACAAACTGAATTTTCATCTAATTCGCCCTCTTTAAAAATGTTACTCAGATGTTTTGTAACCACACTTCTATCTACATCAAAAAGCTGTGAAATTGCCTTCTGCGTAAGCCATACATCGCCATTCTGAACCCTGACCTCTATTCCGTCTTCTCCTGCATCTCGTGTGAAAACTAAAAAATCCACAGTGCTATTTCTTATCTGTAATTCTTTGCTCATAAAAGCATTCCTTTCTCTAGATTCTATCAATACATCTCTATAAAACATTTTCCCCGGTTTCTTTCAAATATCAAGAAGGGAATTTCTGCTTTTGCCAGCATACTATTATTAACTGGAACATATTCATAATTTTCAATATCTGGTATACACTTTATAGCTTTCTTTTTATCTATACCATATAGATTATTTTCACTGCTGTTCCATAAAGCCTTAATCTTCAAAACAACACATTTTGTTTGAACCATCACCTTATATTTTTCAAGCCTGCTTTTTTCTATCTCCTTTGATTTATCACCATAAGAAATAGTAATATATCTGGAATTGGATTTTATAATGCGAACATCTCCATTCCTTACTGCCTCTTTAGGGAATCCCAAATCTTCAAAAAAACTATCATAATCTGTAATGCATTCTGGGAGTTCCATTTTGACTGCATAACTGCTATTTATAATATTCTGTATATCCTTATCATCGACCCTGAACATATAAATATTCCATCCCGTGCTATCGCCATCATCATCTAATATTGGAATAGAACCATAAGGATTAAACATATGTAAATTAGACAAATCATCTTTTGTTGGCTTTTTAAATTTGACTATTTCAAATGTTATGCTCATAAATGTTCTCCTTTTCCGTCGCTTTTTTCGTCACTTTTTTAGCGATGAATTATTTTATACATCTTGCTTTTCGTCATTGCAAACTAACTTCTTATGCCCAAACAATTGTTTTAACAATTCTTTTGCGCTAATGGTTAGAACTGCGATTAGTATCTATGTACCTGGTAAAATCAATTACCTTTGCAGGCTTTCTCTTAGGAATAATTCCTAATCGTTCCATGTCTAATTTAAAGAGTTCACTTGGATATCCATATGCATCGAATCCCTCTGGCTGACAAATATCTCTGTTAAGATACTCACTCAGTTCCCACTGATATTTTGTATCTTTCTCCAGTTTCTTATCAAAATACTGCGCATCCGTTACCATTCTATTAATGCCGCCAACCGATTTCTTCCCATGTGTCTTTGTCACAATCATATCGCCTGACATTTTAAAATATTGTGCTATCTGTTCTTCAGAATATCCCATTTCCTGCATCACGCCATGGATCACGCGGCTGATATACATTGCATAGTAATTCCAGTTTCTTGGTTCAATATCTGTCATTGCTATTGTATAACAATTACTGGCATTTACAATAAACAAGACATTTCTTCCTTTTATTTTCGTCAAATGTGTGTCCCAGCAGAACACAAGTGAAACACCTTTGCTTTCTGCAATCTTTGTGGTTTTTAGTCGATCTTGAACTGCTTTTGTTGCACCAATCTCCATATGTATCACCTGCTCATTTCAAGTATTCTCTTCACTTCCAGCTGTAATTCATCACTAAAGTCTGATAAATCATCATATGTAATTACTTTCAATCTAATAAGACGAACGATATCCCATATCACCTCTGACTTACTCATCTCCATGATAACTCCCGGATGACGCTTATCTTCTTTTATCCGTTTTTCAAGTTCCCAGAATTTCTCTGATGCAGGCTTTTTATCATCATTCAGAAAATTTGCATACTCTTTAACAAGACCTTCCATATAATTTTCCTGCCAGCCTGATAATCTTTCTCGAAATAATTTCCAATCCTTTTTGCTTATGTCCATGATTTTGAACCTCCTCAGTCTCATGTTAGTCTCAACAAACAATTTCAGAAATGAAACTGACTTGAGACTACAACTTTATAATTCACCTGCGAATCCCGGTTTTATCACATTTTGCTATATCATAGAGTCTCACTCAGTCCCAAATCTCGTGAGACTTCGTTGAGACAAACTTTGAAATATTCGTTTTTCAGAAAACCCTTTAAGCGTCTCTCACGCTTTAGAAAGCTTCTTCTTAGAATATTCTGATTTTAGTCACTTGATTTTTCTCAAAATTTCTATGACATTTCTACGACATTTTCTGTGACATTTCTCATCTTCATTATAAGAGTTACTTAAACCAAATTAGTGCCTTTAACCAATTCAGTTTTTATCTTCTCCTGACTTCCACACATAGAGCTTTTACATTCAGGAATACTCTATATCTCATTTTTATTCTATGAATACATACTTTCCCTTTCCTTTACCATTCACCGCTTTAACAACTTTCATGTCTCTAAGTTTTGTCATAACTACTCTTGCTGTGGATGGTGAGCAATCAAGAATTTCTTTTATTTCTTTTGGACTTGGAATCTCATCTAATTC
>ENA-OPMS01000173-OPMS01000173.1-human-gut-metagenome-genome-assembly--contig:-NODE-173-length-14138-cov-1.423560_pt1 | contig 14138 bp, 7 predicted proteins | sample MGYA00241530_ERZ501758 | MGnify/ENA primary metagenome ERZ501758 (study PRJEB25962, sample SAMEA2042563) | human gut metagenome | biome: human gut; feature: human-associated habitat; material: faeces...
AGAAAACATTTGAAGCTATCGACGGCGCCAAGAACGCTGTAGTACACCTTTACAACTCAACATCTGTTGCACAGAGAGAGCAGGTTTTCCGAAAGTCTAAGGAAGAGATAATCAAGATAGCTACAGACGGTGCAAAGCTCTGTAACGAGTATAAGAAGCACGCAAAGGGCAATATCGTATTCGAGTATTCTCCTGAGAGCTTCACAGGCACAGAGCCTGAGTTTGCAAGAGATATCTGCAACGCTGTTATCGACATCTGGCAGCCTGCACCTGATAACAAGGTCATCATCAACCTGCCTGTAACAGTTGAAATGTCAATGCCTCATGTTTATGCTCAGCAGGTAGAGTATATGTGCGACACTCTTCACAACAGAGAGAACGTTATAGTTTCACTTCACCCACATAATGACAGAGGCTGTGCAGTGGCAGACTGCGAAATGGGTCTGCTTGCAGGTGCTGACAGAATAGAGGGTACTTGTTTCGGCAATGGTGAGAGAACAGGCAATGCCGATATCGTTACTATCGCACTTAATATGTACACTCACGGAGTTGACCCTAAGCTGGACTTCTCAGATATGCCTGCACTGGTAGAGCTTTATGAGAGAGTTACAAGAATGAAGGTTTATGACAGAAGCCCATATTCAGGCGCACTTGTATTCGCTGCATTCTCAGGCTCGCATCAGGACGCTATCGCAAAGGGCATGAACTGGAGAAAAGAAAAGAGCTGTGACAAGTGGACAGTTCCTTATCTTCCTATCGATCCGCATGACGTTGGCAGAGAGTATGACGGTGACGTTATCAGAATAAACTCGCAATCAGGCAAGGGAGGAATAGGCTTTATCCTCCAAAATCAGTTCGGCTACGATCTTCCAAAGAAGATGAGAGAGGACTTTGGCTACAAGGTAAAGGCTGTTTCAGACCACAAGCACAAGGAGCTTATGCCTGATGAGGTCTACAAGATATTCAAGGACGAGTACCTCAACAAGTGCGCACCTGTTGACATTCCTGAAGCACACTATGTTCAGAAGCAGAACGGCACTATCTGCGCCGCTATCACAGCTTCAGTAAACGGTGTAACAGACGATCATACAGCAGAGGGCAACGGACGTCTTGACGCTGTGGCAAATGCTATCAAGCAGGCTTTGAACTTTGATTTTACCGTGGAAACATACACAGAACACGCTCTTGAAAGAAAGTCAACATCTGAGGCTGTTTCGTATGTTGGAATTTCCTGCGGTGATAAGATGTATTGGGGCGTCGGCAGACACTCAGATATCATCGTATCTTCTATCAAGGGTCTTGTTTCAGCTATCAACAACGCTTTTGCAGATAAGAAGTAATGAATAAAAATTTAAGGGACAGGCGAAAGTCTGTCCCTTTTTTTGTACAAAAAAATGCAGCCATATAGAATATGACCGCATTGTATATCATTTCTTTTTTCTTCTGAAAAGCCTTTTGAGCCAGCCTAAAAAGCCCTTTTTCTCCTTTTCAGGCTCGACAGCCTTTGAATCATTTACAGGAGCAGGCTTTGGTGCATTGGCGTATGCTTCAGCGTAAAATCTGCTTTGTGCGTCAATGGCGATATCTCCACGCTCTGCACGGACATATTTTCCGTCAGGCTGCATTATCCTTGCTTTTACGTTGTCCTGCATCTGGGTGTCGAAAATATCGAGGACACGTTTTTTTACTTCTTCACTGAGGATAGGTGCGGCGACCTCAACTCGCCTTGTGGTGTTTCTTGTCATATAGTCTGCGCTGGATATGTATACCTTTTTGCGAACACCTGTGCCGAAAATATATATCCTTGCGTGTTCAAGATATCTGCCAACTATTGAGCGTATCTGAACATTGTCAGTAACGCCCTCCACGCCTGCCACAAGGCAGGATATACCTCTTATAACAAGCTCTACCTTCACGCCTGCCTGAGAACATTCTATTATCTTGTCCATAAGCACCTTATCAGTAAGAGAATTGAGCTTTGCGGCAACATATCCCTCACCGCCTGCTCTTGCAATGCTTATCTCATTATCCATAAGCTCCACTACCTTATTTTGCAGACAGTGGGGAGCGACCATAAGTGCCTTTGAGCTTTCCACAAGCTCGCCCATTGACAGCGTTCTGAACACCTCGCAAGCGTCCTGAGCAATGTCATTGTTTGATGTCATAAGGCAAAGGTCTGTGTAAAGCCCTGCGGTCTTTTCGTTGTAGTTTCCTGTACCCACCTGAACAGTGTACTTTACGCTGTCGCCAACTTTTCTTGTAATAAGACAAAGCTTTGAATGGACTTTAAGTCCCTGCGGACCATACATTACATGACAGCCTGACTCCTCGAGAAGCTTTGACCAGCCTATATTGTTTTCCTCATCAAAACGTGCCCTCAGCTCCACAAGCACAAGCACGTCCTTGCCATTTTCTGCGGCGTTGCACAACGCCTTTATGACCTTGGAGTTCTTCGCCACACGATACAAAGTCATTTTGACAGACGTAACGCTATCATCCTTTGCCGCCTCGTCAAGCAGCCTGATAAAAGGCTTTATGGACTCATAAGGATAGTGCAGAAAAAGATCCTTTTCGTCTATCTGCTCTATCATTGACCTTGACGGGTCTATCATCGCAGAGGGCTGAGGCTCCTGCTTCGGGAAGAAAAGCTCTTTTCTGTCTGCCGCCTTGTCAAACACAGCGAACACATAGGACATATCAAGGGGAGTTTTCTCCACAAAGACTTGCTTTTCGGAAAGCTCCAACCTTGAAAGCAGTTCGTTCAGCACAGTGTCGGATATTTGCTTTGAAAGCTGCAATCTCACAGGACAAAGGCGTTTACGCTTGTTGATAAGCTCAGACATATTTTGTCTGAAATCAAGTTCCGAGTCAAAGCCCTCGTCAACGTCGATATCGGCGTTTCGTGTCACTCTCATAAGAGCCTTTTCTTCTATTTTATAGCCCTCAAATGCCTTGTCAGCATAATGGAGAATAAGCTCCTCTACAAGGATATAGCTTATGCACCCCTCGTCATCAGGAAGAAAGATCACACGCTGGAATTTCTCGTTACAGCTAACTATACCCACTGTGACGGCAGATTTTGAAGCGAGTTTTGCGACCGCATAAATACTTTGATTTGCAAGAAACGGGAAAGGGTGTCTTTTATCGATAATAAAGGCGTTAAGAAACGGCTTGACCTCATAGGCATAATAAGCTTCAAGAAATTTCTTATCCTGTTCAGTGAGAGCCTTTATGTTTTTATGTACTATATTTTTAAGCTCCAGTTCCTCGCAGATAGCTTTGTATGTCTTATCTTTTATTGGTATAAGCTCATGAACACGCTCAAATATTGCTGAAAGCTGTTCAGATGGACGCATTTTAGACTTGTTGTCTTTATGATCGTCGTCCACAAGCGAGGAATCATAAAGCGAGCCCACACGCACCCTAAAAAACTCGTCAAGATTGCTTGCAAATATAGACTGAAAAAGCAATCTTTCAAGAAGCGGTGTAGCGCTGTCCTGAGCTTCTTCAAGAACTCTCTCGTTAAATTTAAGCCATGATAACTCTCTGTTATCGTAGACCTTGTTATTCATATTCTTATTTCTCCTAACTCCTATCGTAAGAAAGGCATCTTATATCATACTGTATTATTATACCGCCAAACGAATATGATGTCAATGCAGGTGCCGTAAAAAGCTTGTAAAATCGCCATAAAACAAAAAAACTCCCGCCCGAAGGCAGGAGCAGGTCATCTTGAAGATCAGATCCCGATATATTCCTTAGCGGTCTGGCATATATTTGCACAGTTATTCGCAAGGACGCTGTTGTCTTGTGGCAGATTCGGCAACATGATAAGCCAAAAAAGAATGAACACCATTATAAGCATAAGCGTAGCACCAGTCAAAAGTATCAAAGCGGCTGAACGCTTTGATTTCAATGTTGTATGTACGTCGCTGCACACTTTTTCGGCGGGCTGTGCATTTTCTTTTTCCTCGTTAGGAATACGTTTTTCTTGCTCTTTTTTACACTCAGTACACAACATATACTTTAAACCTCCATAATCTATTTTTACTTCATTAATTATTATACCACATTCTTACCGTCTTGTGTTAAGCTGGCAGCTATAATTTACAGAAATTTCGACTAAACTTTTTGTAAATTGGTAAAACTTTAAAACTTGTCATGCGCATATAATCTATCTTCATCAACAAAACCCCTAAAAGAATGACTTAACAAAATCAAATATTGATATATTTCTGCTATTGACAAATGATAAGCGTATGTTATAATTACTGTGTGTGGAAAAATCAACGAAAATATGTTGTAATTAGCTTTATGTGGAGGAAGTAAAAATGGTAGACAATGTACGTCGTGAATGTATCATGTCAATGTATGAGATATACCCTCTCAGCAGAAAATTGGTATTTGATACGTTTGATAAGAAAAAGTATGATATAACAAGAACTCAGCAGATAATAATGCTGTCACTATGTATTGAGGGAACGCTCACAATGTCACAGCTTGCAAGCAAGATAAACACTTCTAATGAGCAGGCAACAAGGGCTGTGGCACAGCTTGTTGACAAGGGCTTTGTTATCAGAATGCAAAACCCCGATAACCGCAGAGTTATCAACATCAGGCTCACTGACGAAGCTATGCGCTTTATGGAAAAGATGAAAAACGAGATACTTGATGATATACTTGGTAAATTTTCCAGTGTCTCAGATAGTGATATGAAAAAAATGAAGGACGCACTTGTATTTATAAATAGTATACTTAAAAAGGTGCTTAAATAGGAGGCTGTTATGACAAAGGCGAAGAAAATAGTCAGCCGTTGCGAAAGCTGTGTGAATTACGTTTTTGATGAGGATTGTGAATGTTACTGCTGCATGGTCGATCTTGACGAGGACGAAGCATACAGATCAATGAGCGACAGCGAATATAGCTGCCCTTATTACAGGCTTGATGATGAATATGCTGTTGTGAGAAAGCAAAATTGATGATAGATCGGTGAATCCATGAAATTTGCCGATTTTTTCTTGCTTTGTTGAACGCGTAAAGTTCGAAAGCTTGTCAATATAGATGTGTAAAGTTTGTTTGCTTTGCAGTGAACATTTGTCGCTAAACAAGGACCAATCTGGGGTTGAATTAATATTTGGCTAATGATAGAAAGTTATTTATCAAAGTTTACAAAATATTAATAAATACAGTATTAGTATACAATGTTAAAATATTGACTATGCAGGTTGCTATAATCAAAATAGGAAAGATTTTTTGGGTGAAAGTTGCAATTAGCGTAAAAACGCAGGTTTCGTATTGTTTCATGTTCAAGGCTAATAAATATGCCGTTTTATCATCTGCCGACACTATGAAAATGATAAATCAATATTGTGCGAACTATCAGTGTATTTATATGTAATAAAATACAAATATGATATATTGTGGGATTGACAAATGGAAAATCAAGTGATATAATACTTGTAATTATATAGGCATACTGCGTCGGAGGTGAGGCTTTTGAAGGATAAGGCGCTTGAAAAACTGTCGAAAAATGAGCTGCTCGAGTTAATGCTTTATCTGCGAAAAGAATATGATAAGCTTAACGCAGAGAATGAAAAGCTTCTTCAAAAGCTTGAAGATAAAAAAAGTATCACTGACCGACTTGACAGGCTGGAGCGGCAGGTAGCTGCACTGACAGGTCACAAGCTGGTTGTTGAGCAGCCGGTAGTGGAGGAAGATCATGGCAGCAGATAGCAAGAACGAGGTGTTAAAAAAACCTGAGATTCCTGATGTCCAGACACTTGAGCGGGTGGTAAAAAAGCATCATGAAAGGCGGGAATATCTGAGGATACTCCGCAGCACCGTGGCGTCGCTTCTTGTTGTGGCAGCGGCAGCGGTGATCATATCAATGTTATTTTTGCCTGTTTTGAGAGTAACTGGTACAAGTATGACGCCGACTTTGCATGACGACGAGCTGGTGGTGTGCAGAAAGCGTGGAAGCTTTCAGAAGGGCGATATAGTTGCGTTTTATTATAATAATAAGATACTGTTGAAACGTGTTATCGCTACAGCAGGAGATGTGGTGGATATCAAGGAGGACGGTACTGTTATCGTCAACGGAAAAACCTTGAATGAGCCGTATGTTGACGGCAAAGCTCTGGGAGAATGTGATATTGAGTTGCCTTATCAGGTGCCTGACGAGAGAATATTCGTTATGGGCGACCACAGATCTACGTCTGTTGACAGCCGTACAAAGAGGATAGGCTGTATTGCTGAGGAAGCAGTGCTTGGAAAGGTCTCACTGAGGATATATCCTTTTAAAAGGATAGGCACAGTGGACTAGCGTTTATTATAAATAGTGTATAATTTCGGAGGGAGTGATCCGTTTTGCAGAATTTTAACGGTAAAGTTCGGCAATATCTAAAAGAAAATGAAAGGAAAAAACGCAGCCGCTTGTTCGGTGTGGTGCTGTCTGTAGTTATGACAGTGTCAGTGCTGGCAAGTCTTGTTATGCCTGCAATAAGTGCCACTGAGGGTACTTCCGTGGCAGGTGGAGATGTTTCCTATAACGGCGGAAGCTATTCTTATAAGGATGCGAATAGCGTCACGATAAAATCCTATGATGCGGTCGGTTCAGGAAAAGACCAATCTAAAAAGATCGAATTCAATGTGGAATTTGATTTTGACAAGGGCGCAATGACCAATAGGTATATTTATTTCCCTATCGACGATAATGTTAGCCTGCCCGAGGGCGGTATACCGTCAGACGGAACCTGGGGCGATGTCGAGGATACTCACTTCGATGAAGGACATGGAATTTCAGGTAAGTACAGAGTCGACGAGATAGATGGAAAGAAGTATCTTTTTATTGAGTTTGACGAGCGATATCAACAGAAAAATGAGAAGGACGCTATAAGCGGTAAGGCAAGCTTTGAGGGTAATGTAAAGCGTAAGGATACAGATACAGGTGATAAGACCACTGTTGAGATAGGCGGTCAGACGGTTGAAATAGACGGTTTTACTCCGCTCACTATGTCTGCCATAAAGGACGCAAGCGAAACTGCTGACGGAGTTAGGTGGACTATCACAGTTGACAATCCTGCAAAGAAGCCTCTTGACAGGATCGAGGACGAGCTTTTTAAGGATGCTGTTGACGGAAGCTTCACTGTTTCACCTGAGGGTGCAGGAAGCTATGACGCGTCAAGCGGAAAGTTTGTTTTCAGCGATGGATTCAGCGAAGAAAATGTTACCATAAGCTACACGACCCCATATCCTACAAGCGACCCGAATTTCGTTATGTCAGGTAAGGTGGAAAACAAATCCACCACATATGATAAGGACGGAAATGGAGTAAAAGCAGATAAAATTATTTATTCTGAGTCAAAGAAGGATAAGATCTCAAAAACAGGCAAGAATGTTGACTACGACAATAACGAAGTCACATGGGAAATTGTTGTAAGCAACCCTAGCGGTGCAGACCTCAAGGGCTATCACCTTTATGATGAAGCATTCCCTGATGCAAAGCCAGGAAGCTTTGCACTTAAAGCTGATGATGGTTCAGATGTAAAGTACACACTTGACGGAAACACGCTTACGTTTGACGATAAAACAACAGCGTCAAAAATTACTATCGAGTATGTGACAGCTATCGATCCTGACAAGGCGGAAACTACAAATACAGTTAAAATGCAAAGACCTGATAAAAGCCAACCATGGTCTGATATCACATCAAGTGAAACTGTTTATAATAGGTATCAGATATCAAAAAGTGGTTGGATAGATAATAACACGTTAGGTATACTCAAATGGGAAGTAACTGTTAAATGTAATGACAAAAATTCTACCCTTAAAGGCAAGACAATAACTGATAATATGCTTAAAGCAGGACAGATTGTCAGCATAAAGGTTGGAAATGATACCTTTGATGCAACAGTTGCAAGTGACGGTGAGCTTGTTTTGCCTGACAGAATAGGTGACAATAACGAGGTAGTTATTTCCTATGAAACAAAGGTTGCCGACTATGATCTTGGCGACCCTGACAGCAATGGAAATTATGCAGTGAAAAATACTGCAGGTATTGACGGATTCCATTCTGACAAGACAGTTTATTATAAGCCTGTAAACGAGAAGTCAAAAACAGTTCTTGACATTTCTCAGGACGGAAGCAGTGTTACATATAAGTGGCAGGTAGAGGTCAAGCAGACAAACGGTTCCTTTAGGGGCAAGACTATAAGCGATATAATGAACGCTACGTCAAATGATGGTAAGTCAATAAAGAGCGTTCTTGACACTGATTCCATTATCATGTATGTTCAGAGAAATGGAACAGGAAGCTATGAACCGCTTGACAGTTCAAATTACACTGTAGTATCTAATGCCGACAACACTTCGTTTGAGATAAAGTTCAATGATAGTGAAGAATTTGACAATATAAACCTTGTGCAGATACAGTATAGCAGTACCGTAGATGTAACAGGTTTTGACGAAGGTACTATTATAAATGTAAATAACAAGGCTACTTATAAAGGTGAAACATTCGAGCCTAGTGCAGATAAGACTAAGTTTACTATAGGCGACAGCTCCAAAGCGCCTTATGAAAAGTATGACGCTGCAAGCAGTGTAGCAGGCGACACAGTGCATGATCTTAGCAGCCTGCCTGTTGTTACTGTAAATGGTGTTGAGTATTACAGGTTTGATTGGCGGCTTGATATCAACAAGGACGGCACTTATAAGCGTAACGATAATGTCGAGATCGTGGACACGCTTCCGGCGGGAATGATATTCTACGAGAACAAGGATTATCTCAAGTATTCATTTGGAAATAGTTCTGATAAGTATGATTTTGCACAAACAACTCAGTTTGAATATTTCTATGATAAGACAGCCAATACAGTAACTTTCAAGACTGCATGGAATCAGCAGGACGCTTGGACAGCTTACTACAGTACACTTGTAAAGGTCGATGATGTTAAGAATGGTGTTTACAAGAATGGTACTGCAGCGTTCAAAAACAAAGTTCAGGATAAAACTGGAAAATATCCGGAGAGAAGTCAGACGCAGACAGTTAAGGAAAAGAACTTGAAGAAAACTTCTTCTCCGAAGTCCACCGGCTGTGAGATAACTTATACCATTGATGTTAACCCTAAAAAGCTCAAATGCTCAACAAACGGAATGATAACTCTCAACGATGTTATCAAGTGCGGAGGCACGGCTGTAGTTAAGACAAAGGACGCTCAGGGTAACATTCAGACAAAAACGGTAAGCATAAATGGCAATTCCGCTGTTGATATGGATCTGAAGTCTATCAAGGTATTTGACGCAGATACAGGTGCAGAGCTTGCTGTGAGTGATTACAGTTATGTGATATCAGATCCGGAGGTAGTTGACAGCACAGTTTCTTGCAGTGCAGATGTTATTACCAACGAAAAGGGCAAGTTTATCGCTAACTTTATTCCAAGTGAAAGTATTGTTGGCGCTAAGGGTACTATTGATCTGGCTCTGCCTGAAGGCTACGAAAACGGAAATATAAAGAGTTACTATGTGGCTTATGGCTATATGGACGGCAACAGCTTCAAAGAAGTAAAAGCCTTTGCCAACAAGAGAAGCGAGTGGTTAGATTTTGGCTCAAGCATATCCGTCCCTGTGGAAGAGGTTTCTTCTGAGAAGGCGGGCGGTGTTTTCAGAGTCGAATATGAATACAGGGATGGCAGCGGCTTTTCAAACACTGAAGTCAGCAATGAAAAAATGCTTTCGGCTGTAAAGTGTTCCGCACTGACAGCAAAGACACGAGATTTTGTAAAGAAACTTGAAATAAACGTTCCAGATCAGCGTCACCTGAAATTAGTTTACGTTTATACAGGAAGTCCTGCAAATGATGAGGACGCTGAGAACGATGGCTATAAAGTCCATGTGTTCAATAATATATCATTTGACACAAACGGCTCTGCTGTAAATGACAGTGAAGATAATGATTCCGAGTTTGAGTTGATAAATCAGTCAAAGGCGTCATCAACAACTGTTGAGCCATTTAAGATTATAAAGGTAGACAGCGGAGACTATAGTATTATGCTTAAGGCTTCTTTTGAGATCTACAGATACACTAAGCTGGAAAATGGCACATACGATTGGCTCCCGGCAGTAGATTTCAAAGAAAATGCTGCGAAAGACAGAAATTCAGTTATCTGGGGAAGTTCGGCGCAGGATAAGGCGCAGACATTCAATGTAAATGCTGACGGGTCATACAACCTTGACCTTGAACCTGCCGCAGGCACCGGAGATACTGAGGGTCATCTTTATAAGCTTATAGAAAAGCAAAGTCCAGAGGGTTATCTTCTTGACGAAACTCCTATATATTTTGCTTTTAAAGTGCGTCCGGCTGTAGTTCCAAGTGAAGTCGGTGAGGACGGATATCAGTTCGTGAAGAACGGAGATATGTTCAGAGTAACAAATCTGCTGAAAGAGTTTAAGATAACTGCAAGCAAGGTTTGGAGCGATGGAAACGGCAATCATTCGGCAGAGAGCGTAAAGTTTCTTCTTGGCTCGTCTACAACTAAGGTTTTAAGCGGTGTTCCAGATGATATTCAGTGGGGCAGTGCTGAGGTAACTCTTAACGAAGCTAACAATTGGAAACATGAGTGGACAAAGCTTCCTGGATATACAAAGGTCGGCAATGATTACAAGCAGCTTTACTACTATATCAAAGAGATCGATCTTGCAACAGGATATGAGGCTGTATACAGTGCAACGGCAATGAGCAAAAACACTGATGTTACAGTTACGAACGTCAAGGGACTTAACATTACGAAGGAATGGCGTGATGAGCTTGGAAACAAGCTTGCTGACAGTGAGCTTCCTGCTGGTATCGACAAGATCGAGGCAGATGTTTATGAGTCCTCTGTTGCACCAAATTCAACCTCAAGAGTGAATGGAGATAACGGAATACCAACAGATTGCAAACTTATAAAAACTGTTTCTCTGGAAAAGTCTAAGAATTGGACGGTAACTCTTGACGGCCTTGACAAGGACAAGTATTACTATGTTCTTGAAAAGAATATTCCTGACGGCTTTGGCGTTACATATACTTATTCAAATAACGGCAGTGCCACGGGCTTTGATACGATCGTCAATACCAAGAACCCGCAGAAGGTAGAAAATATGGACGTTCGCCTGCAAAAGGCATGGTCTGACGGCGATAGCAATACCCATACCAATGATAAGGTAACGTTCAATATCTATAGGTCAACAAATAAGGCTGACGTGCCTGAAAAATATAACAAGTTTACAGGCACAATGGATAAGGGACAGAATGTTAAATTCAAGATCCTTACAAGCAATGGAACAGAAATGGCTCAGAACGGAAGCTTCGCCTCTGAGTATGCCATGTATGGCTCGGCTAAGTTCAGTTTTGATATGACAAAGTCATGGATAAATATCGGTGAAACTGAGGGACGTGTTAGAGTTCTTGACAGTTCAGGAGCTGTTCTGGCTGACATTTATAAGTCAGGTGAAAATTGGGTGGACGGCAAGGCTATACCTATATGGAGCGGTGATAGCAAGTATGTCAGCGTTAGTGATTACGTCACACCGTCTTGGGACAAGAGTCAGTTTGTTCTGAATCTGAATAATATCACTTCAGATATTACTGTTGAACTTACACTTAAGGGCGATAGTGGCTGTTCATACGCAGTGACAGCTAATGATCTTGGCACACCTAAAAAGACGAACGTTACGCCTGTTCCTAATAAAGATGCGACACCTAGCGGTGAAGTATTCTTGTGGAAGCAGATAACGCTCACGGCTGATAACAACTGGTCAAATGCCGTTTCTCTTGAAAAAAATGACATCAAGGGTAATAAGTATTACTATTGGTTTGAGGAGATAGACGTGAACGGTCAGCCGATAAGCACATCGTCATACAAAGCTTACCTCAGATACAATGGCTCAGAAAATGAGAACTGCATTGATATGACAAAGAACGGTGATCAGTATGTTCAGGTCTATAACAACTCTGAGGAAACTTTGGGAGAGCTGCCTGAAACAGGAGGCATGGGTGTTATCCCATTCGTGGCAGCAGGCGGAACAGTCACTGTTGCTGCAACATTACTTTTAGTTACAAAGCGTCGCAAAAAAACGCTATAAATAATCAAATATGAAATGATAATTAATTATGAAGATGAAGAAATTTGCAGCTCTTGCTGCTGCAACAGTTATGTCAGTTTCAGCTATTGCTGCAACATCAGCATTCGGAGTATTTGCTACTACTGATGCTGGCGTTAATAACATTGTTATCAAGGATTCTGATACAAACAGAGTATATAAGGCTTATCAGATCTTTGATCAGGCATCTGCAACAAATACTATCAAGTGGGGCAAAGGCATTAATGGCGATGCTCTGCTTACCAGCCTGAAAACTGCTGGTCTTAGCACTTATATGTCACAGTTTGACAGTGCCGAGAGCGCAGTAGACGTTGCAAAGATAATCTCAGACGCAGATCATTGGACAAAGGAAGATACTGCAAAGTTTGCAAAAGCCGCTTCTGCCTGCATCATCGACAATAAGTCTGTAACCGCCTATGAAGATAACGGTGAGTACACTATTCCACTTCCAAATGCTGGCTATTATCTCGTTGTCGATGCAACAGAAAATAATGGTGTTGATAAGGCTAACTCAGCTCTTATCCTTAACGTTTCAGGCACAACAAACGTTACTCCAAAGAGGACAAAGCCAACACTTACAAAGCAGATCAAGCACAATGAGAATGACTCATGGGGCGATGTTGGTGACAACGCAATTGGTGACGATGTAGAATTCAAGATCACAACAACTATACCAAGCGATGTATCAGCTTATGACAAGTATACATACACAGTTCGTGACCAGCTCAGCGAGGGTTTTACATTTAATGATAATCTTACATACAAGTACTATGACGCTGACGGTCAGGAGATCACTTCTGTTACAGTAGGTCCTAACACAACAGTTGGCGACGACAGCAGTACGACCGACTATAAGGAGTCTTTCTATACTACTTTCGATATTAAGGAACTTGTAAAGAACTATCCTACAGTTGCTAAGATCGAAACTTATTATTCTGCTAAGCTCAATGAAAAAGCTAAGGTAGCAGTTACTGCTCCTGACAGCGTGAACAATAACCCTAACACAGCTTATCTGACATATTCAAACAATCCTCAGGACACAACAGGTAAGGAGAAAGGTGAAACACCTAAGGTTACAGTTTATGACTGGACATTCTCACTTGTTGGTAACAAGGTAGACGAAAAGGGCGAGCCTCTTGCAGGTGCTGCATTCCAGCTTAGAAATGTTCATGGCGATGCTATCAGACTTGTCAAGATAGAAGACAATGTTTACAGACTTGAGATTGGCGATGAGGCAGGCTCTGTAGATACTATCTGGACAGACGCAACAGGTAAGTTCACTATCAAGGGCATTGATGATCAGACAACTTACAAGCTTGTTGAGACAGAAGCTCCTGCTCAGTATAACAGAGCTGATCCATATGAGTTCAAGTTTGACACAACATATGATCCTGCTAATACACTTCAGTCCATTCGTATGCTCGACGGCACTGATTCAGGCACAAGCGGTTCAACAGTTAAGATCATAAACCAGAAGGGCGGCTCACTTCCAACAACTGGCGGTATCGGTACTCAGATCTTCTACGGTGTAGGCGGAGCTATCGTACTGGGCGCAGGTGTGCTTCTCATTGCTAAGAAGAGAGCTAAGAACGACTAATTTTTGAATTTATTTTTACCTTTGTCCTGCCGATCTCGGTCGGCAGGCATCAGGGAGGACTCCATGAGGAAGAAAAGCGGTAAATCAACTACAATTTTATTGATCTTGTTATTGCTTGTGGGGCTCTCCGTGATGTTATATCCAACAATAAGCGATTGGTGGAATTCAAAAACGCAAAGCCGTGCGGTGGCGACTTATCAGAAAGCGGCAAATGACCTTTCTGACAAGGAGAATGAAGAGATACTCAGCCGTGCCAGAAAATATAATGAAGAGATAGCAAAGCTTGCCCGACCTTTTGTGGATTATGATCAGGTCAAGGGCTATGAGGATATCCTGGATATCACGGGGACTGGTGTTATGGGCTATATTTCCATTCCGACTATAAGGGTGGAGTTGCCTATTTATC
>ENA-OPMS01000181-OPMS01000181.1-human-gut-metagenome-genome-assembly--contig:-NODE-181-length-13452-cov-1.339703_pt1 | contig 13452 bp, 7 predicted proteins | sample MGYA00241530_ERZ501758 | MGnify/ENA primary metagenome ERZ501758 (study PRJEB25962, sample SAMEA2042563) | human gut metagenome | biome: human gut; feature: human-associated habitat; material: faeces...
ATAAAAAAGAAGTACGCATCGTCACTGCCAAAGACAAACTCAATGTACAACTGGCACCCGGCGGTGGATGGACAGCACGAATTACAAAAAAATGAATCTGAGAAAACTGTTTCTGCCATTGTGTTCAGTAGCCTTGTGCCTGCAATCCTATGCACAAGACAAATCCTTCCTTAAGGATATGCTCTGGTATATAGACAACCCTTCTGTATTTGAAAAAGGACAAGAGGAAGGACACGCTTGGCATATGCCCGAAAAGAGCATGCTACTGAATGGGACATGGAAGTTTTTCTGGTGCGATACACCGGAAGGGATACCTGCACACTTTTTTAACCCCGAATTCCCGGATAAGCAATGGGGCGACATCAAAGTTCCCTCAAACTGGGAAATGCAAGGTTATGGTGACAAGCTGTTCAGAAATGTATCTGCTCCCTTCGGGGTGAATCCACCACATGCTCCCAAAGAGTATAACCCTACCGGACTATACCGGCGAACATTCAAGGTACCTGCAAGTTGGGCAGCAAAAGACCAGATATTTTTAAGGTTCGAGAAAGTGGCATCCGCTTCTTTTGTATGGGTCAACGGTCATGAAGTGGGCTACAATGAAGGAGCACAAGAACCTGCCGAATACAACATCACTCCTTATTTGAAGCCGGGCGAAAACACGCTGTCTGTGTACTAAAGTATTCGGACGGCTATTACCTGGAAGGACAAGATTATTGGCGACTGGCCGGAATCTTTGACGACGTATGGTTGTACGCCACACCTGCTGTCAGGATATTCGACTGGCAAGTAATCACAGAGTTTGATAATACGTATACCGATTCGCAGTTAAGTATTCAGGTAAAAATCAAGGACTACCAAAAGAAGCCAAGCGAGAATTATGGATTGAAAGCTTACTTAAAGGATAAAAACGGCAAGATTATCTGTAACTTTTCCGCAACTCCATTTGAAATGGACGCTGCGGAAAAGACAATACAGTTGCATACCTTAGTACAAGAACCCCAGAAATGGACAGCCGAGACACCCGAGCTTTATACGCTCGGTCTGGAATTATCCAATCCGACCGGTCTGCTGAAAGACAAGATAGAAACGGTCATCGGATTCAAAAAGACAGAAATCAAAGACGGTGTTTTTTATCTTAACGGTATCCCACTGAAAGTCAATGCACAAAATTCGCACATGCAGCATCCCGAAGAGGGACATATCATGGACGAAGCCACCATACGCAAGGATTTTGAATTGCTGAAACAGTTTAATTTCAATGCCGTACGCACCTCCCACTATCCTCCGGTGAATAAGTATTTGGAACTGGCCAATGAATACGGGCTTTATATCATAGACGAGGTGGGCGACGAAGCCCATGCCTCGGAATGGATTTCAAACCTCCCGGAATACGAAGAGATGTATCGCGAGCGATGCCGCAGAATGGTGTTACGGGACAGAAACCATCCCTGCGTCTTGTTCTGGAGCGCAGGAAACGAAAGCGGTGAAGGTATCAACATTACCCACACCATTGAAGAAGGGAAATCACTAGACCCCACCCGCTTCTGGATGTATGGCGGAAATGCATTCTCCCATCCGGCAGAAGATATTATCGGACCCCGTTACCCTACTCCTATGGAACTGGAAATGCAAGTAGGCATAGGAATGGGAGAGGATTCCCGACCATCGTTTATGGATGAATACTTATCGGTTGCAGGCAATGCCGGCGGTGCCCTGGACGATTATTGGGAAGCCATCTACCGGCACCCCCGCCTGATGGGAGGGGCCATCTGGGATTTTGTCAGTCCGGGACTGACCGAACGGATAAGGCAAGTGGACGACCTTTCGCCCTTCCATACTCCCGCCCATCTGATGGGAAATGCCCGCTTGGTGAAGGAAGGAAAGAACACGGTGCTGGACTTGAACGGTCACGACCAATGGGTAGAGGTCTATCGTGCAGACAATGTAGAGATGAACAATAATGAACTGACACTCACTTGCAGAATCTACCCCCGGAAACTGGTAAGCAGTTGCGGCTCATTCATCACAAAAGGCAATTATCAGTTCGGGCTGCAACAACGCGGTAAAGACAAACTGGAATTTTATATCTATACTGATAAAAAGCATTCCGTATGCGCCTCCTTGCCTACTGACTGGGAATACAACTGGCATCAAGTGACGTGTGTCTACGACGGACAGAAAATGTCCATCTATATAGACGGAGCAGAAAAGGCCTCCACACAAGCATCGGGCAATATCCGGAACTTACCCTACCCCGTCAACATCGGTCGGAACGCAGAAACACACGGCCAAGAGACTTCGGTCTACATCTGCGATGCCCAAATGGACGAAGTCGGCATTTTCGCCAAGGCACTGACTTCTTCTTTTCACCCGGAAGAAGCCGCCCTTTGGCTGAACTTTGAGCAAGAGACGGAAAATGGTACATTCTACAGTTACGGCATTGGTGCACGTACGTACGGCAGCATCTGGCCCGACCGTAGCGTACAGCCCGAAATGTGGCAAATGAAGAAAACCGGACAGCCTCTTTCCTTTTCCATGTCGGATGTGACAGAGGGAGTCGTTGAGTTATGGAATCGCAATCACTATACGAATGCTTCCCGATATGCCATACGATGGGAATTGAAAGAAGATGACAAGGTTATTCAATCGGGCGACTTGGCACTCTCAACAGCACCGCTTAGTCGTGAACTGGTGCACATACCTTATAAGAAGCCTGCCCTGATTCCCGGCAAAGAATACCGCCTGATGCTTCATGCCGTCCTGAAAAAAGATGAATTGTGGGCAAAAGCCGGACATGAGGTGGCATGGGAAGAACTTGAACTGCCTTGGAGCCTGCCATGCTCTTCGGAAGAAAAGGTTCAAGGCATACCTTCCTATTCACTTTCGGAGAAAGAATTGATTGTCTCCGGAGAGGGCTTCAAATATGTTTTCAACCGTACTGACGGACAACTGACGTCGATGGTTGTTCAAGATATGGAACTGCTGGAGTCACCGCTCCGGCTGAATCTTTGGCGTGCCCCGCTGGCCAATGAGCTGGACAACTGGAATGCTTCCAGTGCCCGCTCCTCCAACTGGAAAGAAGGTTACGGATACACGGTAGCCACAGAAATGTATTCTGCAGGGATTGACCGCCTGACACATCAGCCCCTCTCTTTTTCGGTGTCCGAAACCACCGAAGGCGTACATATACACATCATTGATGCGGAATTGATGGGCAAAGGAGAAAAAGAGAAAAAAGACCTCTACATCGAAGGAGTACAGAACAACGGCATCATCAACCACTATGAGTATATTATCAATAGTGAAGGGACGATAGAGATACGCCATGTATTGAAGCCTGAAGGGAAAATGCCGCTTTGGTTTCCTCGTATAGGACTTACGCTGACCGTAAGCGATGCGCTCGACCAAGTGAAATGGTACGGCCGAGGACCGCAAGAGAACTATCCGGACCGGAAAACCGGCTATCCGACGGGGATATATGCCTCTACCGTACAAGCTATGTACGAGCCCTATCTAATGCCACAAGATTACGGATTGCGGACAGATGTACGCTGGTTGCAACTGACTACGGACAAAGGCATCGGCCTTCAATTCAAGATGAACGAATGGTTTAACTTCAACATTTATCCGTACAGCACGGATAACCTGACGAAAGCGATGTATACCTACCAATTGCAGAAGCAGAAAGGCATGACCCTGAATCTCGATTATGCCACTACCGGGGTCGGTTGTACAGCCCGCGGTGTATTCGGTGCTTACAAAGCGATGCCGCAGGAATATCGGAGAACCATCAGCATAAAACCTATGATGAAATAAAAACATTGTATCGGACTGGTAAGATTATGAAAAACAAAAATTACTTTATTCTATTAGTGTTGTTTTTAAGCGCTCTACAAATAAAAGCGCAGTATTCATTCGACAACGTGCTTTATGGCGCAGCCTATTATCATGAGTATATGCCCTATGAGCGACTGGATGAAGATATCCGGCTGATGAAAAGAGCCGCCCTGACAGTAGTGCGCGTTGGAGAATCTGCCTGGGGAGTATTTGAGCCGCAAGACGGAACCTTTGAATTTGAATGGATGGACCGCATTCTGGACAAGATGCATGCAGCAGGAATCAAAGTCATCTTGGGAACTCCCACCTATTCCATTCCTGCATGGCTGGCATACAAACACCCGGAAGTGCTGGCAGAACACGCTAAAGGGAACAAAGCCTATTATGGAATCAGACAGAACATGGATTTTACAAACCCGACCTACCAATTCTATTGCGAACGGATTATCCGCAAGATGCTGGAAAGATATGCACAGCATCCGGCAGTCATCGGGTATCAAGTGGACAACGAAACAGAAGCGCGCGGAGTAAACAACAGAGACTATTTCTTCGGATTCAGGAACTACATCAAACAGAAATTCAACAATGACCTGAACCTGCTTGCCAAGGAATGGGGAATGAACTACTGGGGAATGAACATCAACACCTGGGAAGAGTTCTATCCGCGCGATGGAGTGACAAGCCCTTCGTACAAGAATGAATGGGAGCGCTATAACCGGAAGGAAGTGGCCGATTTCCTGAATTGGCAGTGCGACCTTGTAAATGAATACAAGCGTAAAGACCAATTTGTTACTCACTGCTTTATGCCCGACTTCCATAATATAGACCAAGTGGAAAGTTTCAGGCAAATGCAATATCCTGCCATCAATGTCTATCACGATGTACAGGATAAACAAGACGGCCAGCGCATCGCTTATGCCGGTGACTTCGTGCGCACCGTAGCCGACAACAATTACATCGTCATGGAAACCAACGCACAAGGCATCGGCTGGGATGCCCGCACCCAGTTTCCTCCATACGACAACCAGTTGCGGCAGAATGTGTACGCACATTATGCTTCCGGAGCCAATATGGTGGAATACTGGCACTGGTCTACCCTGCACTATGGGCAGGAGACATACTGGCGCGGCGTGCTGGGCCATGACATCCAACCCAACCGCATATACAAGGAATTCACCACCACCGCCAAAGAGTTGGAAAGAATAGGCAGCCACATCGTGAACTTGAAAAAGAAAAACCGAGCAGCTATCCTCTACAGTCATGATTCTTATCATGCTCTCGGCTTCATGCCCTACACTTACAAGAGCAATTATCCCATTGATATGGTGCATAAAGCCCTCTATTTCCAAAACATAGAAACGGACATCATCCCTTGTGACAAGACAACCGATTTCAGCGGATATGACATGCTTGTCATTCCCCCTTTGTATGTGGCTACCGACCAATTACTATTAGCCATTGATGAATTCGTACAGTCCGGCGGACACGTGGTAATGATGCACAAAAGCGGTTACTGCAATGAGCACTCCGCAGTTCGGGCCACCTTGGCTCCCGGGCCGCTACGCAAAGCCTGCGGCTTCCATTACCAAGAATTCTCCACTATCGGTGACTTATCATTAAAGGATAACCCCTTTCAATTAGAGGGAAAGAACCAGATAAGCGACTGGTATGAATTCCTGATTCCCGAGACAGCCACCCCGTTGGCTTATGCAGAGCATCCATTCTTCGGCAAATGGCCCGTTGTCACCGAAAACAAGTATGGCAAAGGCAAACTGACCTACATAGGAGCCTACCCTTCGCAGGAATTGCTGAATGCCATCGTGCGAAAGGCAGCCATCCATGCCGGTATCATCTCTTCAGAGAGCGACGTGTTCCCCATCATACAGCGTTCGGGAATAAACAAAGCCGGAAAAGCCATCCGTTACTTCTTCAATTACAGCAGCGAGAGCAAAGAAATCACTCATAACTATCCGACGTCCAAAGAGCTGATTTCCGGCAAGACTGTAAAAGAAGGAGACCATGTAACATTGCCCCCCTGGGGAATTCTCATCATGGAAGTTTATTGACCATCAGAAAACATGAGAAAAAATGAGAAAAAAGATATTTGCCTTTCTATTGCTAAGTGCCCTATATGCCGGCGCCCAAGAAGTTCCGGACTGGGAGAATCCTATTGTAGTCGGCATCAACAAAGAGCCGTATCATGCCACACTGACATTGCCTTCGCAAAAAGCCGATTGCAAAGAAATCATATCCCTGAACGGCAAGTGGCGATTCCAATGGTCTGCCGACCCGGGAAAGCGCCCGGCCGACTTCTACAAGAATGATTTCAATACCGACACATGGGATACCATCACAGTGCCGGGAGCATGGCAATTGCAAGGTTATGGCAAACCTATCTATTCCAACGTAAACTATCCTTTCCAGAAGGATGCACCCAGAGTAACAAGCGAACCTCCCGCCGAATATTACAGTTACGGGCACAGAAATCCGACAGGCTCTTATGTCACCACGTTCGAGGTGACGCCCGATATGAAAGACAAGTGCCTATACCTTCACTTTGAAGGAGTAAAATCGGCCATGTATGTCTGGGTAAACGGACAGCAGGTAGGCTACAGCCAGAATTCGATGTCACCTGCCGAGTTTGACATAACCGGATTTGTGAAGAATGGAACCAATCGTCTGGCAGTGGAAGTGTATCGGTGGTCGGACGGCAGTTATCTGGAAGACCAGGACATGTGGCGGCTTAGTGGAATACTCAGACCGGTAGAGCTATGGATACGCCCCCGGACAAATATCCGGGACTATAGGTTCAGCAGCGACTTGTCGGACGACATGCGTTCAGCTACATTCGGAACCGAAATTTGGATAAGAAATCAGACCGACCGCAAAGTAAAAGACCTGACCGTAGAAATAAACCTGGTGGGGAAAGACAACAGAGGAAATAAACTCGACAAAAAAATGGTGACTCCCGTAGGTACTATTCAGGCCTTTTCTGAAACGAGCGTCACGCTGTCCGAAATGCTCCGGGAGCCTCAACTATGGTCTGCCGAGAAACCGCATCTATATGACATCCACATCAAGCTTCGCAGGAAGAATGAACTTTTGGAATCATTCGAATACCATTGGGGCATACGGAAAATAGAAATCGCGGGAGACGTCTTCAAAGTCAACGGGAAAGCCGTCAAGCTGAAAGGAGTGAACCGTCACGACTTCCATCCCCGTATGGGATTCTTTGTCGACAGCCGGACGATGGAGAGAGATATCCGGCTGATTAAACAAGCCAACATCAACATGATACGCACGTCCCACTATCCACATCTGCCATTGCTGTACGAGCTATGTGACAAGTATGGAATCTACGTAATGGACGAAGCGAACCACGAAAGTCATGCCTACGGTTTGGGGAACAAAGTATTAGGAGACAACCCTCAATGGACACTGGCCCATGTGGACCGGGCAGTAGCCGTGGTGGAAAGGGACAAGAACCATCCGTGCATCCTATTCTGGTCATTGGGCAACGAGGGTGGAAGCGGTGCCAATTTGCGAGCTATGGCAGACACAATCCGTGCCTTAGACCCCACCAGACCGATATACGACGATACAGACCGCACCGTATCCGATGTCTATGACGAAGCTTATCTGCATCCCAACGCTTTGAAGGAACTTGGCGAGAAAATAACCGACCGCCCCGTATTCATGAGAGAGTATGCCTACGCCATGGGAAATTCCATCGGCAACCTCAAGGAGTATTGGGATGTGATTGAAAAGGACGAAAGTATTATCGGAGCTGCCATTTGGTGCTGGGTAGACCAAGGCATTCCTAAAAAGCTTAACGGTGCACCGTTAAGTTTCGGCGAGAGCCCCTCGTCACTCCCATTACTGCCCGATGAATTCTGGGCGTATGGAGGAGATTTCGGGGACTATCCCAACGACGGTCCCACCGGCATTAACGGGCTGGTATCTCCCGACCGGGTGCCTCACCCCCATTACTATGAAGTACAAAAAGTATATCAATACATCAAGTTTGAAAAGAAGGGAACACAGCAAATCAAATTGACCAACGGGTATGCGTTTTCCGATTTGGATGAATTCGATTACAGCTATGAGTGGATATGCAACGGAAAGGCTGTACGCAACGGCGACCTCCACTTGTCCGAAGGGAATCTGCTGGAGGTACCTTCAAGACCGGATAAGTGTGGGGAACTTTGCCTCAATGTATATGCCACGTTGAAGGAATCCACGACGTGGGCAGAGAAGGGCTTCAAAGTTGCCAAGGAACAACTTACGTATCATGACTATGAATTCCCACAATTGAAGGATGACGGCGGGAAGGCCACGTTTAAGGAGACACCCGAAGCGGTGGAAATTATAGCCGCCGATGCCTTGTTCACCATAGAAAAAGGTACCGGTGCTTTGGTGAGTTGGCGAGTCAAGGGAGAAGAGTTGTTGCACAGTGCCTTGGAACCCTATTTTTGGAAACCGGCAAATGACATTCAGGTCCGCAACGGCTACAATGAACGTTTGAGCGCTTGGAAAAATGCAGAGCAAAAACGTATCGTAAAGGCATACCAAGCAACCGTAAACGATGGTATGGTGATAGTGGATGCCAGTCTCTCCCTCCCCCGGATAGGAGCCGGTTACCATCTCCGCTACACTGTGGACGGCAAAGGCCGCATACAAGTAGAAGCAACCTATCAGCCTGAAAAGGAAGATATTCCGCTGATGCCCAAATTCGGTATGCGCATGAGAATGCCCTCGGCGCTGAACCGGATAGCCTGGTACGGACGCGGCAAGTTCGAGAACTATCCCGACCGCAAGAGCGCCGCTTTCCTGGGAGTCTACGAGTGTGGCATACACGAATTTATCACGAACTACATCGTACCGCAAGACAATGCCAACCGGTGCGATACACGCTGGTTCATGCTGGGAGACAGTGAGCGATGGAAAATACAAGTCAAAGGCTTGCAACCCCTATGTTTCCGTATATGGCCCTACGGGGAAGAAGACCTGGAAGGAGCATGCGCACGAACTGCCCGAACGCGACTTCATCAACCTGAATATCGACTCCAACATACACGGAGTAGGTGGAAACGACGGATGGGGCGCACAGACCATGAAGCCATACACCATTGACGGCAATCGCTCCTACCGGTATGGGTTTATCATGGAGTATATGGACAAAACAGAATAATCCGTTCATCAATGCATTCAAAAAGGGAATAAACATTTTGTAAACAACAATAAAGGTATGAAAAGAAACATCTTTAAAACAATTCTCCTATCCGCCTGCATCCTGCAAGGGGGCAGTGCATTGGCACAACAAGAGAAAGCAGAACCGGGCAAGTTCTCACCTACCTGGGAGTCATTGTCCCAATACGAAGTGCCCGAATGGTTCCGCAACGCCAAATTCGGCATATGGGCACACTGGGGTCCGCAATGCCAACCCGAAGCCGGCGACTGGTACGGTCGTGGCATGTACGAAGAGGGCGGTGCTGCCTACAAGTGGCACTTGGAGCATTACGGACATCCTTCGGAATTCGGCTTCAAGGATGTAATCAACGAATGGAAAGCCGAAAAATGGAATCCGGAGAGGCTGGTAGCCCTTTTCAAGAAAACCGGTGCCCGATATTTCTTTGCTATGGGCAACCATCACGACAACATGGACTTGTGGGACAGTAAATACCAATCATGGAACTCCGTCAACATGGGCCCCAAGCGAAACGTACTGGGCGAAAGCGGCCCGCAAAAACAAACTTCCCTTCGGTGTCAGCATCCACTCCTCCCATGCTTGGACATGGTATGAAACTGCACAAGGAGCCGACAAGAAAGGCCCATACGCAGGAATCTCCTACGATGCCCGCGTAGTGACTAAGGAAGACGGCAAGGGAAAATGGTGGGAAGGCTACGACCCGCAAGAGCTATACGTACAGAATCATGCCCTGAGCGGACATGCTTGGGCTGCATGGGACTGGCCCGAAGGAACCTCTGTCCCCCCACAGAGCTACTACGACAACTTCTTCGACCGCACAGTGGACATGATAAACAAGTATCATCCCGACCTGGTCTATTTCGACGACAGCGTACTCCCCTTCTGGCCCATCAACGATACGGGGCTGAAAGTCGTGTCGCACTACTATAACCAAAACATGAAGCTTCACAAGGGCAATCTCAATGCCGTAGTCTTCGGAAAGAAGCTGGAAGCTAAACATAAAGAGGCCATCGTATGGGATGTAGAAAAAGGGGTTCCATCGGAATGCCAGGACAAGGCGTGGCAAACCTGTAGTTGCCTCGGTACTTGGCACTATAACCGCTCTGCTTACGAAGACAACTGGTATAAATCAGCCGAGACCGTCATCCACATGCTCATTGACATCGTCAGTAAAAATGGCAACCTATTACTAAGCGTACCAATGAAAGGAAACGGCACCATCGACGACAAGGAAGAAAAAATTCTGGAAGACATAGCCGCCTGGATGGAGGTGAACGGAGAAGGAATATTCGACACACGTCCCTGGTGTATTTATGGTGAAGGTCCCTCCACAGAAACAGCAATACCTTTGGACGGAGCAGGATTCAACGAAGGCAAGAACGCACCCTACACTTCTGCCGACATCCGGTTTGTGAAAAAAGGGAAATACTTGTATGCCCATATCATGAAATGGCCCTCAGACGGAAAAATACAGATAAAATCACTGGCTATCGGCAGTCCCTACTGCAAAGGAGAAATCGAAAAGGTAGAATTATTAGGAGGTGGAAAGGCAAAGTTCAGAAGAACTTCCAAAGGCTTGCTTATTGACCTTCCCAAAGACAAGACACCCAATCCAATTTCTTTGGTACTGAAAATCACTAACCGTTAAACTGCTGATATTGTATGAAAAAGGGATTTTTTTTAAGACTATTTGTCCTGCTGATGCTGACATTTTTCATAGCAGAACAAGGCAGAGCACAAACCTACCAACGCACCTCACAAGGCATAAAAAGCACTGTGCAAGGTATAAATATAGATATTAGCTTCTTCTCTCCTGTCACAGTGAGAATCTTAAAATCGCCTGACGGCTGGAAGTATACCAAAGAAAGCTTGTCGGTCATCGGGCAACCGGAAAAAGTAAAACTATCCGTCTCTTCGAAAGGGGGCATATTGACTATCAAAAGCCATCAGCTTACAGTCCATCTCAACGAAGAGACCGGACAAATAACTTTTGCCTCTTCCGATGGAAAATCGCTGTTGCAGGAACAAAATAAAGGCGCACGTTTTGATGATTTCAACGATGCCGGCACAAAAACCTTCAGCGTTTATCAATCGTTCACCTTAGAGAAAGACGAAGCTATTTATGGATTGGGACAATTGCAAAACGGCAAAATGTCGCAACGTAACCAGACCAAACGCCTTATCCAAGACAATCTTGAGGATGTGATTCCCTTCTTCCAGTCCGTCAAAGGCTACGGTCTCTTTTGGGACAACTATTCGCCAACCATCTTCAAAGACAATCAAGAAGAGACATCCTTCCTTTCTGAAGTCGGCGACTGCATTGACTACTATTTCATGTACGGCGAAAATGCCGATGGAGTAGTTGCCTAGATGCGCTACCTCACAGGACAAGTGCCCATGTTTCCATTATGGACATATGGATTCTGGCAAAGCCGTGAACGCTACAAAAGCCAAAAAGAGATTGTTGGCGTAGTGCAAAAATACCGCGAACTGGGTGTGCCCCTCGATGGAATTATCCAGGATTGGAGATACTGGGGAAGCAACTACCTGTGGAACGCAATGGATTTTTTGAACGAAGAATTCTCCGACCCCAAAAAAATGATGGAAGACATACACGGAATGAATGCCCACATTATCATCTCCATTTGGTCAGCTTTCGGACCACATACCAAACCCTATCACGAGTTGGATAAAGGGAACATGCTCTTCAACTTCCGCACATGGCCCGAATCCGGTTCCGAGAAGTGGCCTCCCAATATGGACTATCCATCCGGTGCCCGCGTGTACGATGCCTACCATCCGCAAGCACGCGACATCTATTGGAAGTACCTGAACGAGAACCTACGTTCTGTGGGTATAGACGGCTGGTGGATGGACTCTACCGAACCCGACCATTTTCACCCCATTCCTGAAGATTTTGACACGCCCACCTATTTGGGGTCATTCCGTAAAGTACGCAATGCCTACCCTTTAATGAGTGTAGGTGGAGTGTACGACCACCAGCGTGCCGTAACTTCGGATAAACGCGTATTTATCCTTACCCGCTCAGCCTTTGCCGGCCAGCAACGTTATGGTGCCAATACATGGACAGGAGATATCACAGCATCATGGGAAGTTTTGGAGAAGCAAATACCTGCGGGATTAAACTTCTCACTATGCGGCATTCCCCATTGGAACAGCGATATCGGCGGATTCTTCCTATGGCAATATCCCTTGATGCTGGATGACCCGGATTATCGCGAGCTTTATGCCCGTTGGATACAGTTCGGTACATTCTGTCCCATGATGCGATCACATGGGGAAGGTGCTCCCAGAGAAATCTATCAATTCGGCAAAAAAGGCGAGCCAATATACGATGCGATTGAGAAATACATTCGGTTACGCTACAGTTTGTTACCATACATCTACACAACTGCCTGGGAGGTAACTGCCAATCAGTCCAGCTTCATGCGTGCCTTGGCAATGGATTTTGCCCACGATCGCAACGTGTGGAACATCCACAATCAGTATATGTTTGGCAAATCCCTATTGGTATGCCCTGTAACCCAACCCATGTATACCCAAACAGTTTCGGACACCATCCGTGTAGAAGATTTCAGTACCGTTAAGTCTATGCGAATATATCTGCCTAAAAATACGGAATGGTATGATTTTTGGACCAATCAGAAACGCTCCGGCGGACAATATATCGTGAAAGATACCCCTATTGACATTTTACCACTTTATGTGAAAGCAGGTTCCATCCTGCCAATAGGTCCCGAAGTGCAGTATAGCACCGAAAAATCATGGGACAACTTGGAGATAAAAGTGTATCCCGGTTGTAACGGCGAATTCACACTTTACGAAGACGAGAATGACAACTACAATTATGAAAAAGGAATGTACAGCACCATTACGATGAAATGGAATGACCGTACTCGCATGCTCACTATTGAAAATCGGAAAGGAGAGTTTTCCGGTATGTTGAAAGAACGGAAATTCAACATAGTAACTGCTGATGGCGCAAAAAAGGCAGTGGCTTATAATGGGAAAAAAGTAACGGTTAAAATGTAATGGTTTCTAAAAACAGCTATTAATTTGCATTATGGAAATAAATACTCGTATGAAAAAATATCATCATTATCTTACCCTTTTAAGTTTATTTATGCTGCTCGGCATCCTGAAATTGCAAGCAGCCCCCTGCCATATTTTCCAACCATATGGTGCTACAACGTAACTCAGAACTTACTTTCTGGGGATGGGGTATTCCGGGAGAAACAATTTCCATCGCCCCCGAATGGATGAAAGGAGAAATAATCAAAACCCAAGTCAATAATACGGGGAAATGGTCAGCCCGTGTACCTTCCGGCGAAGCCGGCGGACCTTATGAGATTCGTTTCAGCGGCTCGTCAGAAGTAACCTTG
>ENA-OPMS01000183-OPMS01000183.1-human-gut-metagenome-genome-assembly--contig:-NODE-183-length-13352-cov-1.670527_pt1 | contig 13352 bp, 10 predicted proteins | sample MGYA00241530_ERZ501758 | MGnify/ENA primary metagenome ERZ501758 (study PRJEB25962, sample SAMEA2042563) | human gut metagenome | biome: human gut; feature: human-associated habitat; material: faeces...
GAATATCACTATTAGGATTTCCTAAAGTTTCTAAATAAATTGCTTTTGGTTTTGCGAGAATCAAGCCTACTTAATTACATTCTAATATAAATAGTATAGAACCTCTTCATTATGTGATCCCCCACGGGAAATAAAGAAAATAAAGCTTACGTCCCCCCCGATCTGAACAGCACGAGCTTTTCGCCGTTCTCATCAAGTTCGACCTTGACCTTATCGCCGCCTTTTATCTCAAGAGCGTCCATAAAGTCCTTCGGGAGCTGCAGCCGTCCAGATCTGTCGAGGACGATAAGCTCTTCATGAGCCGTTTCCTCGCTGTTCTCAACCAGCACGATATCTCCCATTTCATTAAGCTCCTCCACATAAGAACGCTTTCTTACGATCTCAGAGCTTGTTCTTCCATCTCTGATAGCCACCACTCTGTCGATATGATCGGCAAGCTTAAGGTCATGGGTAACAATCACTATAGTGATCTTCTCATCTTTATTAAGCTCCTTAAATATATCAAGTATCATATTGGAAGTCTTTGTATCCACCGAGCCTGTAGGTTCATCAGCCAACAGTAATCTCGGATCGTTTGCCAATGCAATAGCTATTGCAACTCTTTGCTGTTCGCCTCCCGACATCTGGTCGAGCCTGCTGTTTTTTCTTTTCAGCAGTCCCACTCTGTCAAGCAGCTCCAGTGCTTTCTGCCGTCTTTTATGCTCACCGTTGAGCAGCATAGGAAGCTCGACATTCTGCACAGCCGTAAGATACGGCACAAGATTTCTTGCATTATTCTGCCACACAAAGCCTACGGTGTTCCTTTTATACTCCATATAATCCTTATCAGTAAACTTCAAAAGGTCCTTACCGTCCACATAAAGGTTTCCCGCCGAAGGCTTATCAAGTCCTCCAAGCATATTGAGCAGCGTCGATTTACCACTTCCTGAGTTTCCGACGATTGCCATAAGCTCTCCACGCTCCACATCCAGGTCAAGTCCTTGGAGCGCCACCACCTCAACATCAGAAGTTTTGTAGATCTTCACCAGATTTTCACACCGTATCATATATTTATCATTGTCGGCAGCTACAATAGTATCAAGTTCATCACTCAACTATCTCACCGTCCTCTAATGTATAAACCTTATCAGCTATATCTATCATGCTGGGGTCGTGAGTGGTCATTATGATAGTCATCTCATCTCTCGCCACCAGCTCTTTGAAAAGCTTTACAACATGGAGCGCAGTTGCCGTATCAAGCTCGGCAGTAGGCTCGTCCGCAAAAATTATGTCAGGCTTATGTGCGATAGCTCTTGCTATAGCCACACGCTGCTGTTCACCGCCGGACATTTCCCCCGGTCGGTGGAACATTCGCTTTTCAAGTCCCACGCTTCGCAGACATTCCCTTGTGCGCTTATCCCTTTCTTCATATGGATATTTCGCAAGTCTTAGACCAAAGTCAACGTTTTCATAAGCGGTCATTCCCGACATGAGTGCCACAGATTGGAACACGAACGCCATTTTATACCGTCGTATATCATCTCTGGCTCTTTCAGAAAGCCTTGTAATATCCCGTCCGCCAAACATGACCTTGCCCTTTGTTGGCTTGTCAAGCGCTCCGAGAATATTGATAAGAGTAGTCTTACCGCTTCCTGAACGTCCTCTAAGGATCGTCAGCTTGCCCTTTTCTATTTCGATGTTGATATTTTTCAGCGCATTCACAACGCTTCCGTCGCCGATCTTAAAGTCACGGCACAGATTTTCAGTTGAAAGTATAGTGTCCATGCCGCATGGCTCCTTTTATCACATCAAACAGGATCTTCGCCCTCATCTCATCCACTGTATTGGTCATTTTGACCTATGTAATATACTCAAACAAAGGTTAAAATATTTGTGCATTATTCACATATCGTGTCAGAAGCACACAACGACCACAACATATTGTATTTCTTGTACAATATGTTCAAATTTCGGGCAATAAATTATGCAAATCAGCCCACAATTTTATGTAAAATGCCAAAATGGGTTCATTCAGCTAATCTTAATTATATCAATTTCTCTGTATTTTGTCAAGGATGTTAAACGTTTAAGATAACATAAAAACGAGGCTTGCGGAGGATTTAGTCACCTTAAACAAACTATAAAATCATTTTTTGTGCATTTCGCAATAAATCTTGTCAAAAAAGGTTGAAAACTCTGTAGCCGTCAAGATTTTAGCTTTCAATTAATAATAATTTTACATTTTGAAGAATAAAATCCGAAAAATTTCTACCGATATGCACAAAAAACATTTGATATATTTATTTAAAATATGCAAAAGCAAAACTGTTCTTAACATTATGTAAAAGGAGGCAAAAAAAAACTATACAAAAAGGCATTTGTGCAATTTGAACCTATAGAAAAAGCCAAATATGAAAGAAATAAGCCTGCAATATGACGTAATATTCCCGTAAAAAACATTAAACATTGTCCTATTTATCATACAGTTTTCACATAAACAAGTATAATATTAGATAACGAAACAAGAAAGCCCCACAAGGGGGCGGTTAAAATTGACTACCACGGCTCACGCCGCTGACATACCAGGAGGTTTTCATAATGAATGAATACAGAAACAACAACTTCAATGATAACAATAATAACAATTTTGAGAACAGCTATACACAGCAAAACGGATATAATCAATATCAGGCTCAGGCAGGAAGCGTGAATGAGTTCACATACAATCCTAATAAGAAAAAGTCAAAGGGCAAGAAGGTGCTTTCAGGCATTATTGCAGTGCTTTGCGTTGCAGCTATCGGAACTACTTCCATTGTAGGCTACAATCTTGTTACAGGAAAGAACGCCGTAGGCTCTTCAAACAACGGCACCGTTGTTTCAAAGGACGACAGCTCATCAAACAGTGCAAAAAGCACTGTTGACCGTTCAAATCTGCCAACTATCCAGCAGCTCTCAACTCCGTCCGACGCACTGACTATCCCTGAGATAGTAAAGAAGGTTTCACCTTCTGTTGTAGGCATCTCCTGTATCCTTTCAAACGGCACTGCAACAGGTTCAGGTATCGTAATGAGCGAGGACGGCTACATCGTAACCAACGCACACGTTGTTGATGGTGCACAGTCTATTTCAGTTGTGCTTCCTGACAGCTACAACGATACTTCAAGCAAATCAGATGACAGCAAATCAAGCTCTGACAGCAGCTCTGAGGACGATGAGGACAACCTCACATACACAGCTACCCTTGTAGGCAAAGACACTCAGACTGATATCGCAGTTTTGAAGATAGACGCAAAGGGACTTACAGCCGCTGAGTTCGGCACATCTGCAGATCTTCAGGTAGGTGAAGCTTCTATCGTAATAGGCAACCCTCTTGGCTTCTCACTTGCAAACTCTGTAACAGCAGGTATAATCTCCGCAACAGACAGAACGCTCACTGTTGAGGACAGGACAATGAATCTTATCCAGACAGACGCTTCTATCAACAGCGGTAACTCAGGTGGACCACTCATCAACGCATATGGTCAGGTAATAGGCATCACCTCTGCAAAGGTATCATCATCTGTGGGCGAGGGACTTGGGTTTGCTATCCCTATCGACGAGGCGCTCCCTATTGTTGAGGACCTTATGAAGAACGGTTACGTTACAGGCAGACCTAGCCTTGGAATTTCAGGTACAGACATCACAAGCGCATATTCATCATACTACGGTATCCCACAGGGCTTCCTTGTAAAGAGCGTTACTAAGGGAAGCGGCTCTGAAAAGGCTGGTATTCAGGAAAATGATATCGTTATAGGCATAAACGGAACTGTTATATCAAACATCAGCGAGCTGAATGAGATAAAGAACAAGTGCAAAGTCGGTGACACTGTTCAGCTTACTATATACAGAAACAAGAAAATGATAAATGTTGACGTTGTTCTCGGCGAGTCCACAGAGGACACTTCTGAGTCAAATGACAACGACCAGAACAACAATAACAATAATAATAACAATAACAACGACGACTACAACGATTACTATGGAAACTATGGCAATGGTCTTGGCGGCTATAATTACGGCTATGGTTTCTAAATAACAAAGCTTTCTTCATATTTTTCATATTCTTTTACTTCAGGGAAAGAGCTGTTCCGAGAGATCGGGACAGCTTTTTTCTTGACTTTCTTCTTGACAGAGGGTCAAAGCAGTGTTATTATAATAAGGTATACTATTAAGGCAAAGCCCGCCTGACGGTATTGCCTTAAACGAGTACACTTCTTTATTTTGCAAAGGTCGGTGATTTTATGACAAAAGAAGAATATCTTGACTTTTGCGGCTCTATTGCAGGTGCGACATATGACCAGCCTTTCAACGAGGACTTTCAGTCCACTGCACTGCGCCACTGGGACACGAAAAAGTGGTTCGGGCTTTTGATGTTCCACAATGACAGGTGGATAGTAAACTTAAAGCTAAAACCCGAAGAAGTGCTGTTTTACAGGGATATCTACGAGGGCGTGACGGAAGCTTATCACATGAACAAGGTCCACTGGATAACATTGTATCTCGACAGCGACGTGCCAACAGAGGAGATAGAAGACCTTACCCTCAGAAGCTTTGAGCTTACAAAGCGTAAAGATAAAAAGAAAACCAAAAAGCGAAAGGAAGCTTTATAAAATGAGAACTTTTTCAAAATCAAGCAAGCTTGATAACGTGTGTTATGATATAAGAGGTCCTGTTATGGACGAAGCAAATGAAATGATAGCAAAGGGAGAGAAGATATTCAAGCTCAATATCGGAAACCCTGCTCCGTTTGCATTCAATGCCCCTGACGAGATAATACAGGCAATGACAGACAATCTGAGGAACGCTCAGGGCTATTCCGACTCAAAGGGCATAACAGAAGCAAGACAGGCTATTTATGATTATGCACACTTTAAGGGCATACCTGTTGAAAGTCTTAACGATATCTACACCGGAAACGGTGTTTCCGAGCTTATCACAATGGTAATGCAGGGTCTTCTCAACAACGGCGACGAGGTTCTTGTTCCTGCACCTGACTATCCGCTGTGGACAGCTTCCGTTACTCTTGCAGGTGGTACTGCCGTTCACTATATTTGTGATGAAAGCTCCGAATGGTATCCTGACCTTGAGGACATGGAAAAGAAGATAACAGACAAGACAAAGGCTATCGTTATCATCAACCCTAACAACCCGACAGGTGCGGTATATCCAAAAGAGATACTTGAAAAGATAGCAGACATGGCAAGACGTCATGAGCTTATCATATTCTCAGACGAGATATATGACAGACTTCTTATGGACGGCGTTGAGCATACTTCTATCGCTTCACTTTGCCCTGACGTTTTCTGCATCACTCTTAACGGACTTTCAAAGTCACATCGTATCGCAGGCTTCCGTGTAGGCTGGATGACACTTAGCGGTGATAAGAGCAGAGTAAAAGGCTACATAGAGGGTCTTAATATGCTTTCAAGCATGAGGCTTTGTTCAAATGTACCGAGCCAGTATATAATCAAATATGCTCTTGGTGATTACACAAAAACTGACGATCTGCTCCTGCCGGGGGGACGTATCTACGATCAGAGAGAGTATATCTACAACGCACTTAACAGCATTGACGGTCTGTCGGCTGTAAAGCCTAAGGCGGCATTCTATATCTTCCCAAAGATAGACGCAAAGCGTTTCAACATCACAAATGACGAGCAGTTCGTGCTTGATTTTCTCCGTGAGAAGAAGATACTTCTTGTTCATGGCGGCGGCTTCCACTGGGAACAGCCTGACCATTTCAGGATAGTTTATCTTCCTAAGCTTGAGGATCTTGAATACTCCATGAATGAAATGAGAGATTTCCTCAAAGACTACAAGCAGAAGTAAAACTGTAGAGCGGACAGTGTTCGCCCAATATGCTTTTATGCTCATACCATACATCTACAAACACAGACACGAGGTACAAAAATGTCAAAACTTTGCAAATCATGTGGAAACTATTATGAGGGAGATCACTGCGACAAGTGCGGCTATGGCGACCCAAACTTAAAGACCCACGCCGCCGACAAATACAAAAAGCCCACAAAGCCTGAACGTTTCAGGACCGAGGAAGAAAAAGAGCTTTACGCCGAGTGGGAAAAGGAGAAAAAAGAGGACACTGAGATAAAGCGTCACTATGATCCCAACGCAGGCAAAAAGACCCTTGCCATTGTGGCGGTAGTTGTTATAGGCGTTATCGTGGCTGTGCTATACAAAAGCGGAGTTATTTTCAACTCCACAAAGACAGAGGTAATAGAAAAATACTTCAAGTCCATACAGACAAGCGATTTCGACTCATTCGTGGAGTGCTTTCCGAAAGAGATGAAGAACGAATACGAACAGCAGCGAACCGAAGGCGGATATGGCAAAGAGCAGGTTATGAAAGAAGTCCTTTATGGTGATTTCATTGAAAGCTATGGTTCTGATTACACTATTGACGTATCTTTCGGCAGAGAAACAAAGCTTAAAGAATCTGAATATGACCTGAGCGAATACAAAAGCTTTTACGGCTCTGCACCGAATGTTTCAGAGGCTTATGAGATAGTAACGAACGTGACTTTCAAAGGCTCAAAGGGCAGTGAGGACGCAAAGCTTTACATCTACGTTGGAAAATGCAGTGGAAAATGGTGCATTTTCAATATCACGCAGGATAACGGCATTGTTGACGAGGACACTGGGCTTAAAACTTCAGAAAATTAAATAGCACAAAGCAAAACCGCCACGGAGAAAGATCCGCAGCGGTTTTTTGTTTTGCGATAAAACCTATATGGTGGGACGTCATATTTCTGTAAAACAGAAATTGAGTCGCTCCCCCCCTACATATAAGTGGCGTAATTATACACTTTTATGTGATATTATTTCTTCTTAAAAGCAAATGACTTTCTTGTTCTCTGCTTTCCGCCTATTGACATTGTGAATATCTTGTCGCTCATGAAGATTCTCAGTGCGATAGTCATGCACACTACAAGAAGTACTATCTGATAGATAAGTCCCCCTGCATAAAGGCTGTAGTTGCCAAACATTACGTTCTCGCTTGCCATAAAGGTATGGGTGAACGGTATAGCATAGACGATATACTTTATAACAGGTGAAAGCGTTCTGATATCAACTACCATTGCAAGAAGATATGGTATCATTGCGGAGAAGGTTATAGGCAAAAGCATTGTCTGGGCAGATTTTGCGTCTTTTGCAAGTGCTCCTAATACCATTGAGAGTGACAATGAGATAAGGATAGACACAAACATCTGTATTCCCACAAGAGCATACTGTCCGACGCTCATAGTAAGACCAAGGTTTTCCATTGCAGATTCATATGCTGAGGTATCTCCCATGCCCTCAGTAAGACCGCCTGTCATTTTGCTCATGCCGAACATATAGACCACAGCCTGCAAAGCCGCAACAACACCTGCGGCAAGCATTTTTGACGCAAGGACTGAAAGTCTTGAAACAGGTGCGGAAAGAAGCGTTTCAAGGGTCTTGTCTATTTTCTCGGTAGAGATCGCGCTAAGTATCATCTGAGCCGAGAACATTATAAGAACGAACATTATTATAGGCACTACCATGCTCTGTGCCGAGCAAAGGGACATCACTATAGAACTGCTAACCTTATCGGACTTGTCGCCAACAACCGTTGTTTCAGAAAGCAGTACAGGATCTTCAAGCTGATTCATTTCTTCCTCTGTCATTGCGCCGCTTGAAAGCTTATCCTGATAGATAGTTGATTTTACTGCCTGCTGTATAACTGCAAGGGCAGTGTCTGAGCCTGTGTTTATATTTGACATGGTCGCAAGAGAGGTCATTCTCTGAACATATCCAACGTCTGCCTTTTTATGCTGTTTTACCTGCTCTGTAAAGCCTTTTGGTATTATCACAACGCTGTCCTGATCGAGCCTTTTAAGCTCTGCGGCATAGTCGTCAGACTTTATATCTACAACTGTTATCTTACCGTCACCAGCCTTTGCAGTAGCTTTCAGAGAGTTTAAAACGTTTTCTGTGAACTCTGTTTTGTCAAGGTCGCAGATAGTAAGGTCGGAAGCCTTTTCGGCACTGTCGCTTATTGCCCCTGACATTGCCTGACCTGCCATAACAAGCACCACTACTGTGACTATCATTGTTATAATAGTTTGCAGGCTGAGCATTTCCTTTAATTCCTTGCGGAAAAGACTATAAAACTTCACGGTCAAGCACCACCCTTTCAAAGACTTCTTCAAGGTTCTGAGCGCCATATTTTTCAATAAGCTCCGCAGGCTTGCCGACCTCCAGCAACTCGCCCTTTGCAATTATACCCACTCTGTCTGAAACATACTCTATTTCAAGCATATTGTGGGAAGAAAGCAGAAAGCTCATGCCCTCAGAAGCAAGCTTTCTTATCATTCTTCTTATTTCAAGGGCGTTTATGATATCAAGTCCCGAAGTCGGCTCGTCAAGGATAGCCAGTGCAGGGAGCGGCATTATCGCCCTTGCAAGGAGAAGCTTTCTTGCCATACCACGGGAATAATTTGATATTTTATCATTAAGCCTGTCACCAAGCTCGCATATCTCACAGCCACGCTTAACAAACTCATAAGCCTGTTCTCCGTTGTCGGCATAGATAGAAGCCATGAACTCCAGATATTCTCTGCCTGTCATGGTCTTATACGCACCAGCCTCGTCAGGGAGGTATGTAATGCTTTTTCTTACCATATCAGGTTCAGTGAGAATACTATGACCTGCCACGATAGCGTCGCCCTCTGTTGCCTGCAAAAGTGTTGATATCATTCTTATTGTTGTTGTCTTTCCTGCACCGTTTGGACCTATAAGCGCAAATATCTCGCCCTTTCCAACGTCAAAAGTGACGTTATGGGAGGCGTAAATGCCTTTTTTGTACTGCTTTGAAAGCCCTTTGACCTGTAAAACGGTTTCCATCGTTTTCCCATTCCTTTCTTTGTCTGTATCATTGTATTTTTTGTGAATAAATCAAGTATAGCACACCACGTTCCAACTGTCAATTGACATTTGTCATGTGCTGTTATGTAAATATGATTTACTAACAGTATACACTGTCTATGGCACGATGTCAATAGCGGTTTTCACCAAAACAGGTATGATTTTTATTATTTATGCGTTAAAATGTAAAATTCACTTACTTTGCGAGATAAAGTAAACCACGTTACACAATGATTACAAATCAAATAATATTCTGTACATTTTCAACTCTTTCAAGTACGTTTTTTTGGATATCACAATGTAATGATTTGATTACATTTTGGTTACAGACAAGGGTAAAAAAACGGACGATTGTTGAAAACTTTATAATTTTCAACACCAAATTGCTGTTATAGCATGAGTTTTAAACATTTTCAACATAGTTTTCAACATTTTCAAAAGTTTTCAACTGTAGTTTTCAACTGTCCAAAAAAGCTCTTGTTACCGTTTTTTAATCATTTGTAATTTATTCATTTTTCGTACTTCTATAGTAAATAGGGAGGATTTATTACATTTTCACCAATGAACGAATTTAAAATTTGTGAAGTATTTAAGTTTTAAAATAGGCTTTTGCTGTTTACAAACGAATGAAAATATGTTAAACTTATAATAAATATGAATGAAAAGTTACAATATTCATTATTGGAGGAAAAATTATGGGAAAATTAACCAGTCTGAAGAAAGCCGCCGCTGTGCTGCTGACTTCGGTAACACTCATGTCGGCTGCGGCGGCACTGCCTGCTGTGGACGAAACGCCGCTTCTTTCGCAGACGGCGATAACTGTTGAGGCGGCAAGCGTCGGAAAAGTCACAGGGCTTACTTCAAAAACACTTAGCAACAGCGAGATAAAGCTTAGCTGGAAAAAGGTCAGCGGAGCTTCGGGATACTCAGTTTGTATGAGAAAAAACGGTAAATATCCGCAGATCGCAGACGTAAAAAGTGGCTCGACCCTCACATACACTGTGAAAAAACTGCCAAATGCTACCCGTGAAAACTTCAAGGTAAGAGCCTACAAGACCGTGAAAGGAAAAAAGGTATACGGCGCATATTCAAACAACTGGAACACCGCCACGAACCCACAGCCTGCAAAGGGTCTTAAAGTATCAAGCGTTTCCTACAACAGCGTAAAGCTTTCATGGACAAAGATAGGATGCACAAATTACAGAATATTTCAGCTTAAAAATGGTCAGTGGAAAGAGATTGCAAAGACCACAGGCACAAGCTACACTGTAAAAAATCTCAGCCAGAAGACCACATACAAGTTCAAGATAAGAGCCTGCAAGACAGACGACAAGAAAGCCAACCACTATGGAAAATATTCTGCAGAGGTATCGGCTACCACATCTAAAGCTCCTGCTGTTGTGACCCCAGTTTCACAGCATGGTCAGCTTTCTGTAAAGGGTGCGAATATTGTTGACAAGAACGGCAAGATATTCAAGATAAAGGGTATGTCAACTCACGGCATCATGTGGGAAGATTTCTCCGATATCCTTACAAAGGACTCTCTTAAAGTGCTGAGAGATGACTGGAAGGTCAACACTATAAGAATTGCAATGTACACAGAAGAATGGGGTGGCTACTGCACCGAGAACGGCAAGTATCAGGCACAGGCAAAGCAGAAAGTCAAGACAGGCGTTGAGAACGCAAAGTCTCTTGGAATGTATGCTATAATCGACTGGCACGTTCTCAATGACCAAAACCCTAACAACCACAAAAATGAAGCTATCAAGTTCTTCACAGAAATGGCTAAGACCTACAAGAACTACAATAACGTTATTTATGAGATCTGCAACGAGCCTAACGGCGGTGTAACATGGACAGGCGGCATAAAAAGTTACTGCCAGAGCGTTGTAAGCGCTATCAGAAAATACGACAGTGACGCTATCATAATTTGCGGTACAGGCACATGGAGTCAGGACATAGATCAGGTGCTTGGCAACAAGCTTTCAGACAAAAACTGCGTTTATGCTCTTCACTTCTATGCAAACACTCACAGAGATTGGCTGAGAAACAGACTTCAGATCTGCTACAAAAAGGGACTTCCTGTTCTTGTATCTGAGTTTGGAACTTGCGATGCAAGCGGAAACGGCGGATATAACTCAACAGAAAGCACGAAATGGCTCAAGCTTCTCGACTCACTAAAAGTGGGCTACATAGACTGGTCAGCCTGCGGAAAGAGCGAAACGGCTTCCGCATTTAAGAGCGGCACGAACCTCAAAGCTATAAAGAGCGGCACTTCACAGCTCACAACAAGCGGCAAGTTCATTCGTGATTGGTACAGAAACCACTGATAACACAAAAGACCTCTCTTGGTGGGAGGTCTTTTTTTTGCACAGAAACTAACTATAAGCGGGCGATCCAAGGTCGCCTCTACACTATAAAAACAAAGCCGAGGGGCGTTTACCTCTCGGCTATTGTTATTTTATATCATATCACAAAGAACAGTGCTGTTCTTATAACTGCTGTAAAAAGCATAGCATAGAACGATGTGCCAAGCAAAAGTTGATTTGCCCAGAATATATCGTTAGGCTCGCATGGCTTTAGATTTCTGCCTATAACAGGCTTTCTTACAAGCTGTCCGCCGTAATACTCATCACTGCCAAGCTGTATACCCAATGCACCTGCACACACCGACTGAGTTTGCGCTGAATTAGGACTAGGGGATTTTCTTCTGTCTTTTTTGTATACCTGAGAAGCGTTCTTGCTGTCAAGGTGAAGATAAGAAACGTTCATTTTCATAAGCAGGGCGGCTATTCTTGCAGGTATAAAGCTGAGAACGTCGTCTAGCTTTGCAGGGAATTTGCCGAAGTTTATGTATGTGTCTGTTTTATAGCCCACTGTGTTGTCGATAATATTCACTGTTCTGTAGAGTATTCCGCCCAGACCTCCGAATATCGCAGACCAGAAAATAGGTGCGACCGCCCAATCTGTGGTGTTCTCTGCAACCGACTCCACCGTACTTTTTATAACAGCGTCAATGTTCATATCGTCGGTGTCACGGAAGGTCACTTTTTTTACCTTGCGCTGTGCCGAAGAAAGATTGCCTGCCCTTGCAGCACGCATCACTCCCCCTGCCGCAGTTTTAAGGGACTTTACAGAAAGTGCTGACCAGCACATTATGCCCTCGAGGAAAATGCCAAGTGCGGCATTTAGCTTATAGCCCACAAATAGAAGAAGCAATGCCACAGCGGCAACTATAAGAAGCACTATCACTGTCATCATAAGACCTGCCATGCGCTGTGCTTCAGGAGTATTTTTATAGCTGTTTCTGAAAGACTTATCAAGCTTTGCCACAAGTTTTTTTATAAAATACTGAGGATAGACCACTACTTCAGGGTCGCCAAGGAGCATATCCAGCGCAAAGCCAAGCGCAAGCGCCGCCAGTGAATTTATCAACATATATACATATCCTTTCTTCAGGCAATAATTACTTATGATAATTATATCACAACATTTTCTGATTTTCAATACCTTTATGCTCTGATTTTAAGGGATAAGGCACAAAAAAGGGCGGTCAGAGCCGCCCAAATAAAAGTCTTTCAAAAAAATCATAAACTAAGATGCGAACACTTTTTGCCCCTACACTGAATAGATATATCCATAAGCTTTTGTGATAACTGTATTATTTGCATATCTCCGAAAGCTTTTCAAGCATAAGATCCATTTCCTCGTCTGTGCCGATAGTGATTCTCAGGAAGTTATCTATTCTCGGCTTGTTGAAATATCTCACGAAGATACCATTTTCACGGAGGTATGTGAAGATCTCCTTTGCAGAGAGCTTTTCATGCTGTGCAAAGAGAAAATTCGTTTCGCTGTCAAGGACGTTGAAGCCCATTTCACGCATTTTTTCCGCTGTTCTATCCCTTGTTGCCTTGACCTTTTCAACTGTCGCCTTGAAATAATCCTCGTCAGAAAGGCTTGCAACGGCAGTTTCTATGGCTATCTGGTCGAGAGGATAGGAATTATATGAGTCCTTTACAGCCTGCATATAGCTGATAAGTTCGGCATTGGCGAACGCCATGCCCACTCTCATGCCTGCAAGGGAACGTGACTTTGAGAAAGTCTGCGTTACAACGAGATTATCGTACTCTTTCACAAGCTCCACGCAAGAATACCTGCCGAAATCCACATATGCCTCGTCGATTATAACAATGCTGTCCTGATTGTTTTCAAGAAGTTCTCTTATAAATTTCTCACCCACACCAAGGCTTGTCGGAGCATTAGGGTTTGGAAATACTACTCCGCCGTTTGCCTTATAGTAATCTGACGGTACTATTGAAAAATCATCAGACAATGGAAGCTGCTCATAAGGGATTCGAAGCATATCTGCCCACACATCATAAAATGAATATGTAATATCAGGAAACAGTATCGGCTTTTTCGAATTG
>ENA-OPMS01000184-OPMS01000184.1-human-gut-metagenome-genome-assembly--contig:-NODE-184-length-13332-cov-2.707313_pt1 | contig 13332 bp, 10 predicted proteins | sample MGYA00241530_ERZ501758 | MGnify/ENA primary metagenome ERZ501758 (study PRJEB25962, sample SAMEA2042563) | human gut metagenome | biome: human gut; feature: human-associated habitat; material: faeces...
ATGCAGACGGCAAATGGCGTTTCATGTTCTATGACATTGAGTTCGGCGGAGTGAGCGGTGAAGGCGACGCATGGACGAACACCATGAAAGAGGATAACTACAAGCCAAAGGGACTGCTTGACACGGACACGAAAAATCCTGCGGTTCTGAGTTTTGCTTATCTTATGTCAAATGAGAATTTCAGGAACGATTTCAATGACAGGCTTTTAAAGATGTCTGAGGGTACGTTTGAAAAAGAAAAGGCACTTGATAGGCTCGCAGAATTTGAGAGCATTTATTCCCCTCTTTATGAGCAGTTCTTTGCAAGATACCCAGAAACAGGCTCGGCTGAAGAAGCGCTTCATGGAGGATATGCTTCTTCAGACTGCATAAGGGCATTCATTAACAAGCGTGATAAGTCTATCCAAAGTATTGTGGACTGGACTAATTCGCAGTTCTGATATTTCACAAACCAAAACGGCAGAACAGCATATGCTGAACTGCCGTTTTTATATGCTCTGTCTATGCCGCAGGAGCGTATGTGAATGTTATTTCGAGAGTGTTTATCTTTCCTGCATAGTCAAGTATTGTTGGAGAAGCCTTTGAAAGGTCACCGCCTGCTATCCTTGCGTCCTCAGGCGGTGTGGATACCCACTGATTTACAAGGTTCACTCTTGTGCAAAGTTGGTCGTCAGAGGTCGTGTAGCCCTCCGCTGTGGTTTCAACAGCTTCGCCGTTTATCTTTATCTCGTCAATAGTTGCGATATAGTTCGGATAAAGCTTTTCACCGTTTGCGATACCCAAAGCCGAGAATGCAATGCCGTTGGCGTTGTTTGATGACATATCAAGGCTTACTGTGTAAGTTCCTTCACCGTCTATAACTGCGTTTTCTGCGATAACTCCGTCGCTCTTTGAAACCGGATCATATTCGTCACCAACGCTGTAGCATACGGAAAAATCTGCACTCTGATACATTATCCATGCCACCGCTGTGTTCTCGTCAGCCTGCGGTGCGGTATCATCTGTTAGCTTTTCAGGTGCAGCCGCAAGAGTTTCATCAAGCTTCTTTACAGCAGTGGCTCTTTCCTCCTCCACTGTCATCGAGGACTGGTTATCACGGCGTCTTTCATCAAATATCTTTGCCACAGTTTCATCACGCATTTTAAGTTCTGAACGTGAGAAGAAATCACTGCAATCCCAAAGGAATGGTGCAAAGCCGTAGGCGTCACAGTTGTCGAGGAGGTTGTCAATAAACTTGTCAGTTCCTTTCTTTAGGTCACCGCCGTTTGTAAGCACTGCATACTCGCCTATTATTATGCCATAGCCCTGTTCGGAATACTTTGTCATGTTCTTGAAAAGTCTATTCTGCTCCTCATAGTCTGTTTTTGTTCCCCAATCTGAGCGACCCTTTGTTCCGCAATAATCCCATGGAGTATAATAATGAACAGAAAGCAGGAGCTTATCCTTTGCGGTATCAGTTGGCATTTGGAACTTGTTTGAGCAGGTCATTGTGATATCGGTATTGTAGCCTGCGATAAGAAGAAAACGCTGTTCGTTGTTTCCGCCTGTTGCACGAACAGTGTCAACAAAGGTCTGATTTATCTTGTTGGCCATTTCATAGCACTCGGCTTTTGAAAGCGAGCCTGAGTTTTTGCACACGTCTGTGTCATTGAGCCTGTCACCAAGCTCTTCGTTTGCACCCTCAAATATAAGTCTGTCGGAGTATTTTTTATATCTGTTCGCTATCTGCGTCCACATGGACTTATACATTTCAAACGCCTTGTCAACGTCGCTCTGCTTGGAAGAACCGAACATTCCCCACCAGCTTCCGTCCCAGTGGTCGTTTATGATAACATACATATCATTATCCAAAGCGTAGTTTATTACCTCCTCCACTCTGTCGAGATAGGCTTCATTTATGGTGTAATCGCCTTTTTCATACTCCATTGCGTTTGTCCATGCCACAGGCACACGGAGAGAGTCAAAACCGCTTGCTTTCATGCCCTTTATCATTTCTTCCGTTGTGACAGGCTGACCCCAGAAAGTTTCAAAGCTTTCAGGGTCGGTGTCTGCGGAATAGCTTTTGTGGCCGTAGGCTTCCATGGTGTTTCCAAGGTTTGTGCCGTTGCCCAGAAGTCTTGCAAGCTCGGTTGCGGTAAGGTCTTTATTTATGCTTCCGTCATCAGAGGTCTTTGCGCCCTCCTCTGCCTTAGATGAAGAGCTGTCGCTTCCCTTTCCACAGCCTGCAAGCAGTGCAGTACAGCCCATGACCGCTGCGGTAAGAAGTGGGATAAGCCTAAACTTTTCCATGTCATTCCCTCCTATTTCATAAATACAAATTCTTCAAGTTCAAAAAGCGGCTTGTTTTTGAAATAATCTGCTATCCAATCGGCAAGTTCATCTGAAAAAGCTGTAGGCACAAAATAGATAGAATGTCTGCCAGTAAGGGACTTGACTACTCCTGTGTAAACTCCGTCGCCTGTGCCAATATCAACATAGCCTACAGGCTCGCTGTTCTCATAGTCATCAGCATAGACCGCCACCTTTGCAACAGTTCCCATGCCCCTGACTTTCAGGGCTATCTTCATGGTCTTTGAGGAAAAGTCCTCGCCGAAGTCAAAATACTTATAGCCTATAACATTGCCCTCGGTGATGTTCACGATACTTCTTGTGAAGATATCCTTTTCGGTGATAAAACAACCGCCTTTCAGCACACAGGCTATATCCGCAGGATAAGGCTTGAAAGGGTCAAGGCTGTCTTCAAAGCCAAGCGAGGTCATTTCCACTGTCGGTATCGTTCCGTCAGGGAGAATCTCTATTTTCTCAACGCAGGCACGTCTTGACATTATGGTATTGTTTGTCATTCTGTGATAGAAAATATACCACTGACCGTTTATATCGCACACTGAGCCGTGGTCATTTCCACCCGGATAATCAACGCCGTTGTCTATTATATATCCACGATATTTGAACGGACCTTGTGGCTTATCTGAGGTTGCATAGGCAAGCCTGCTTCCTACACATGGGGAATATATAAGATAGTATGTATCTCCGATTTTCCTTGGGGAGCTTGCCTCGAAGAAGCGCTGTTCCTGCGGTGCGTTGTCGCTGTCATCAATGACCGCTCTTTTGTAACTTCCCTTTTTAATGGTATACATATCCGCAGGGTCTATCTCATTGAAGTTGGATTCTGTGAAGCCGTAATAAATATACACTCTGCCGTCATCATCAACAAGCACGCCTGCATCATTATAAATGCCGTCATCGCCTGCGTCCTCAGGGTCATATTTATACTGAGAAAGGAGCTTGAAAGGACCTTCGGGCTTATCGGACACGCCAACAACGCCCTTTGAGCCGACTATATAGGCATAGAGATAATACCTGCCGTCTTTTTCTATAACGTCCGGAGCGAACAGCTTGCGGTCGGTCATTCCTTCGGTATCGGACTTATGGTCACGGTCATCACGGGTATGGAAGCTGTGTCCGTGGCATACCCAATTGTTAAGGTCATCAAGTGGTGCAGACCAGACTTTCAGTTTATAGTCGCAAAAGTCGCTTTGAGCGGCTCTGTCATGTGAGCCATAAAGATAAACTCTGTCGCCGAAAACTCTCGGCTCGCCGTCAGGGATATACTCCCATGCAGGCAAAATGGGGTTTGGCATGAAAATTTCCTCCTATGTTTTTTCATAACTTGTTTTATCGTAAGATAATTATAAATCATACTATTATTATTTTCAATATCCTAACACGCTGTCAGAGGTGAAAATTTGTGCAAAATGTAAAATCGTGCAGACTGTCCAAAGGTGCAAAAAAGCCCGTTTGCGACGGCTTCCGACCTTGACAAAAGAGGGCAAATCGTGTATAATATTAAGTTGATAGTACCCGTATAAAATTATATTGATATAGGAGTGTTTAATTATGGCAGCTATTTCTAAGACTGTTTCAAAAGCAGGTTATGCTAAATTGCAGGAGGAACTTGAATACCTTATTACAGTAAAAAGACGTGAAGTTGCTCAGAAGCTTAAAGAAGCACGTTCTTTCGGAGACCTTTCCGAGAATGCTGAGTACGACGAGGCTAAGAACGAGCAGGCTATCCTTGAATCAAAGATCAATGAGTTAGAGCTTCTCATTTCAAACGCAACTGTCGTTGAGGACGATGATATTTCTGTAAACGAGATAGGCGTAGGCTCTATCATCAAGATAAAGGATATCGAGCTTGACGAGATCGAGGATCTTCAGATAGTAGGTTCAACTGAGTCTGACCCTGACAACGGCAAGATCTCTGACGAGTCTCCGTTCGGCAAGGCTATGCTGGGCAAGAAGGTCGGCGACATTTTCGAGGCTGAAACACCTGCCGGTCTGCTGAAATTCGAGGTCATCGACATTTCAAAGTAACAGACCACTTACAAAACACACGGAAAGGAAAATATAAATGAGCGAGGAAAACCGCACAAACGCTCCTGAGGAAGAGCTTACTCAGGAGGACATAAACAGCTTAAAGAAGATAAGAATGGACAAGCTTGAAGAGCTGAAAGCCAAGGGCAAGAATCCATTTGAGATAACAAAGTATGATGTTACGGCAAGCTGTGCCGAGGCTAAAGCACAGTATGAAAAGCTTGAGGCTGAGCTTAAGGAGCAGGCAGGCGAAGACGAGGAAAAGCTCAAGGAGCTTCTCGAGGCAAACCGCATAACAGTAAGCGTTGCAGGCAGAGTAATGTCAAGACGTCTTATGGGCAAGGCAAGCTTTTTCGATCTGAGAGATAAGAGCGACAAGGTTCAGGTCTATCTGAGAATGAACGAGATCGGCAAGGAAGAATTTGACGATTACAAGAAGGGCGATATCGGTGATATCGTTGGCATTGAGGGCTTTGTATTCAGAACAAAAATGGGTGAGATATCAATTCACGCTCAGAAGTTCGTACTGCTTTCAAAGTCGCTTCTGCCGTTGCCTGAGAAGTGGCATGGTCTGAAGGATCAGGACACTAGATACAGACAGAGATACACAGACCTTATATGCAATCCTGAGGTAAAGGACACATTTATAAAGAGGTCACAGATAATCTCATCTATCAGAAGATATCTTGACGGACAGGGCTTCATGGAAGTTGAAACTCCAATGCTGGTATCTAACGCAGGCGGAGCTGCCGCAAGACCATTTGAGACACACTACAACGCACTTGACGAGGACGTTAAGCTTAGAATTTCTCTGGAGCTTTATTTGAAAAGACTTATTGTCGGCGGACTTGAAAGAGTATACGAGATAGGCAGAGTATTCAGAAACGAGGGTGTTGACGCAAGACACAATCCTGAGTTCACTCTTATGGAGCTTTATCAGGCATACACAGATTACTACGGCATGATGGATCTGACAGAGAATATGTTCAGGCACGTTGCTCAGGAGGTATGCGGCACAACTTGCGTACCATACGGCGATGTAATGATAGATCTTGGCAAGCCGTTTGAGAGAATGACAATGATCGACGCAGTTAAGAAGTATTCTGGTGTTGATTTTTCACAGGTAGCCACAACAGAAGAGGCAAAGGCACTTGCAGACGAGCATCACATTGAATACGAGGCAAGGCACAAGAGGGGCGACATACTCAACCTGTTCTTTGAGGAATATGTTGAGGAGCATCTTATTCAGCCTACATTCATAATGGATCACCCTATCGAGATTTCTCCACTTACAAAGAAGAAGCCAGAAAATCCTGATTATGTAGAGAGATTTGAGCTTTTCATAACAGGCAGAGAGATGTGCAACGCATACTCAGAGCTGAACGATCCGATAGATCAGCGTGAGAGATTTGCAGCACAGGAAGAGGCATTGAAGCAGGGTGACGAGGAAGCAAACCACACAGACGAGGACTTCCTGAGAGCTTTGGAGATAGGTATGCCACCTACAGGCGGAATTGGTTACGGCATAGACAGACTTGTTATGTTGCTGACTAACTCACCGGCTATCAGAGATGTGCTGTTGTTCCCTACGATGAAGACGTTGGAATAAAGCTAATAGTATAATTTATTGAAGTAATGGGCAATTCTGATCGGGATTGCCCATTTTCTAAAATGAATGGAAATACAAATCGGAATTTTTAGGAGAAAACGATGAAGAAATGGACAAAAATATTGTTGATAATAGTTATAATTATTTTACTTTTGTTTGTGGGAATGTCCTATTTTATAGGGACGCAAGTTTTCATGGGGTCTACTCAATTGGTTACTTGTGAAGATACTTCAAAAGTGAAAGATAGTTTTTGGGAAAGATATAATATGGATTATGATGTTTTCTGCAGTACATATACTATAGAAAAAGTTGAAATCACTTCAACTTTTGATGAACATATGATACCGGCAGATTACATATATGCTCTTGGTGAAGAAGGAGATAAGAATAATCCAACAGTTATTTTAGTGCATGGTCTTGGTGGAAATCGTTATACCAATTATCCTTTAGCAGAAATGTTTTTGCAGAAACCTGCTAAGAAAAATCAATAGGCAAAATGAACAAAGTTGAGAAAAGAAGCAAAGGAAAAAACGATATAGCAAAGCTGACGTTTGAAGGAAGTATTCAAACGCCCGATGAGTATGTACCTGAGACTACAATTAATGTTCGGAGTAAAACTCCATAACCTTGCCGTAGTAAACTCGAAGGAATTTGTTAAGCCCCGCAATCATTGCTTCTTTGCCGCATTTCCCTTCGCTGCGTTTCTTCTGAATAAAGTCATAGACAGCATTGTCGGCAGGTTTGTGTTTGATTAAGGACTGCATGATCTCGTAGCCTGTTTTTCGCAGATAACTGTTTCCACGCTTGGATATATGACGCTCAGAAGCGTGGAATGCACCCGACTGATAAGGCGGAGCGTCAATGCCTGCATAGGCAATGAGAGAGTGCTTGTTTTTGAATCTGCGTACATCGCCAATTTCAGCAATGATACGTGGAGCAAGTGTATCTCCGATACAATCCATTTCCTTGACAACAGAATATTCAGGCAAGGTGTTGCAAAGATCCTGCATTTGTGCTAAAATGGTATTGCGTGATTCCTCTATTGAGTGGATCAGCTTGACGGCTTCACTAACGGCAATTTTGACGGATTGGGAGTTAGGAAGCGTAGGGATACCGTTTTGAGCAAGGGCAAGGATTTCCGCTGCCTTACGCTCGTTTAAGCGGTATCCCTTTTTCTTTGCCCATTTGCAGTAATCAGATGTAAATTTCATTTCTCCCATATCGAGAATATTCTGAAAATGAATATATCGACTGACAAACTCGGTCAGCTTGTGATTTTCACCTTGATTTGAAAGAACATCATTGATTTTGGGCATAACTTGGTCAAGAAGATTGGAGAAGTTCACCTTTGATTTAACAAGCATACCTGTAACCTGATAATACTGACGTGCAAGAAATTTAAGTTCATCGTATATAACATTAGAGGGATAAGCCTTAACAAGCTCGTTCCAGTATGTAATACCGAAAGATGCGATTTTAATCGAATCAATTTTATCGGTTTTTGCTCGTCTTATGCTTTGCGAGCAGAACTTCTTCATACGCAAGGCATTTACACAGCATACAAAAATGTTGTGAGAAGATAAATAGGTCGCAACAGGAAGATGATAGTGACCTGTATCTTCCATAACAACACGGGTTTCTTCATCGAATGATTTGATGAGAGAAATAAGAGAATCCAGTTCATCGGCAGTGTGACCAATGTCAAAGGGTGATTCAAGTATTTCGCCGCAAGGTTTCATAATGCAAACAGTACTTTTTCCTTTTGATACATCAATTCCTACACTAATCATGATAAATCCTTCTTTCTGATATTTTGTAATGTTTCCGCTCAGGAGCTTATTAAAATTCATTTTGGTTAGTGATGCGAACGCTGCTGTAAACACAGCAGGTACAACCTGCTTAATCGAATTTTATAACAAGAAGGCGGCTGACACTTTCTGCTACGAACGCTTAGTTCTAAGGAGATGACCGTCAGTCCATTACCTTCTTATTATATCAAAATAAGCATAGCCTGTCACCACTGTAGTCAGCAGTTTGGACTATGCTAATATTATACCAAAGGATATAATGTATTGACTTATGACCAGAGAAGTAGCAACGAAAATACAGCTCAATATACTACATTTGGATACTGGGAAAAATATGATTTGATTGATTACATTGATTATGTCTATAGCCATGCACCGGAGCAAGTGATAGGAATATGGGGTACATCGTTTGGTGGAGCAACTGCAGGATTAGCAATGGGAGATAAGGATGTTGAAAACAAAGTGGATTTTCTGATTCTAGACTGTCCGGTTAGTGATATGAAATGGATGGTAGAAGAAGAAATGAGAAAGATGGATATTGGATTGCCTATATCTTACATGACATTCTGTGGCAACATTATCAACAAAATGAAATTGGGATTTAGTTATGATGATGCAAATGTATGTGACAAAATTGCAGATATTGAAATTCCGGTTTTGGTAATAAACAGTGAAGCAGATACATTAACCCCACAGTTTATGGGACAAGAAATATATGATTCAATACAAAATGAAGAAATTAAAATGATTTGGACGGTAACTGATAGTGAACATACAGAAATATGGTTAGATTACAACCAAGAATATCGAGAAAAGGTTCAAGAATTATTGGGTCTTACTAAATAATAGAAATATGGAAAGTAAGCTTCCAGTTTGCCAACCTACCCTTTGAGAGAGGAGAAATCCCTTTCTCAAAGGGTATTTTTATATTGTGCAGTTTGTATGAGGTTTCTTGTGTTTCATATTATCACATAAGAAACTGCAAAGACATCACCGCTCTTACTTATCCTCAAACATCCACTTGACCGCCTTTTCAGCATACTCACTCCAAAAAATCATATCGTGGTTGCCTTTGCTTTCAAAATACTCGTGAGAAACGTTTCTGCTTTCAAGAAATTTGTGAAGATCACGGTTGTTTTCAAGCAGGAAATCTTCTGTACCGCAGCACATAAATATATCTGGGATATTTTTGCCCTCTCGCTGAAGTTCGTCTATAAGAAATTCGGGATTGTTCCTGCTGTTCAGCACCTCAGACGTTTCGCCGAAACATTCTCTGTAATATTCATAATTCGCCACATCGTTGCCCTGCCCCTCTGACATTCCTGCGACTTCGTGTACGATAAGAGCCGAAGATAATGCAGCAACCTTGCCAAAGGTTTCTGGATATGCAAATGCTGTATGAAGCGCACCAAATCCGCCCATTGAAAGACCCATAATGTATGTTTCACTGCCGTCTTTCGCAAGTCTGAAAACTCGTCTTACATAGTCCACAAGCTCCTCGCCGACGAATTTGCAGAACTGATGACCAGTCGAGCGTCCGTCCAGCCAAAAAGAATTTTCGCCTGAGGGGATAACTACCGCAAAATTATACTTGTCCGAAAGATATTCAGGCACCCAGTTTTCTGCGTCGCCTGTAAAACCGTGCAGCAAGAAAAGCGTTTTGGTGCTGTTTTCCGAGTATTTCGTATCTGTCTGCCCCCAGTCCTGCCTTATGTCACATGGCAGATACATTTTAAACGTGGTATATCTCCGCAGGCAATTTGAATAAAATCTGATCGCTAAGTTTGACATAGCTTTTCCTCCTGTTTTTTATATAATTATACTACATAAAATCAGGTTTGTCCAAGGGAGAAGCGAAAAAATTTTTCAATTTCCCTCACAAAATCATTTATCCCTATAAAAATAAAAATCACATCTGTCAAAGCCTCGTCCCAACGTACCTTGCCGCTTTTTCATAATATTTTTTGTCGATCATAATTCTACGCTCCTCCACATTTACAAGGTGTCTGTCTACCCCGTCTGCAACTATTTTATTCATTATATCAAAATCAAAGCCGCAAAGTCAAACCAACAAAAAAGCTGTCTGACCTTGCGGCTTTTGACCTTTATAATACAATACTAACCGAAATGTGCCCTATATATCCTCCCTCATCATATCATTCTCACTCTTTATAAACATAAGCACAAAGCATATAAGCAGCAATGCACAAGATATCCATATAAACTCATTGCCTATGTATAATGAATATGCTCCGCCTATTCCTGCACCGCAGGCAAATACGAATATCGTAAGAAAATATTGCAGCGATTTTCTAAGCAGCGACTTGTCCCCTATCCTCATGTATGCACTTATGGATTCCATTGCACTTCTCATATTTCCTATGCACATCGTGCTTGCGTATGGATAACTATTTACTTTCCTGAACGATTGCACCTGCATTGCACAGGCACATGATGAAAGTGCATTCGCAACAAAATCGTATGAACCGCCAAGCGGTATAAACCCCACAATGCAAAGCAGCACCATTTCCGTGAAAACTATTATCTGCCGCCAATGTATAAATCCCACGTCCTTGAAACGTGCGTGCAGACGCTCGGCTATGAAAATCCCCATTGCAAACGCCAGCACAGGTATAAGATAGTGCAACGCCCTGTGCCAGTTGCCTTTTGCGACATATGTGCTCATAAGCACAATGTTTCCCGTCTGTGCATTTGAAAAAACTTCACCTCGCACAAAATACGAATATGCGTCCTGCAAACCCCCTGATATGGTCAGAAGTATCATGAGCATATTGGTTTCAGACATTTGTTTTCTTGATCGTAACATCATTTTATCATATTCCTTCATAAAAAATTAACAAGAAAAATATTTTTATGCACTTTAATTTTCTCCTTTTTCCATTATAATTATCTCAGATATATAAGTCAAATATATAATTGATATGCAAGATATAAAATATTGATATAGCAAGAAAGTGATAAAGTGAATATAAATTACGAATATTATAAGATATTTTATTATGCCGCAAAGAACCGCAGCTTTTCAAGAACGGCAAAAGTGCTGCTCACAAATCAGCCTAATATCACAAGGGTGATAAAAATACTCGAAGGAGAACTTGGCTGCACGCTTTTCAATCGAATGAAAAACGGCGTCACGCTTACCCCTGAGGGAGAGATACTTTACGAGCACATCTCAAAGGCGGTGGAACTTATTACAGAGGGCGAAGATGAGATCTCAAAAGCCAACGACCTGCAAAGCGGAACTGTCACCATAAGTGTGACGGAGACCGCACTTCACGGCGTTATGCTGCCACTTCTCAATGAGTTCCATGAAAGATATCCGGGAATAAAAATAAAGCTGCTGAACCATTCAACCCCTCAGGCACTGACTGCTCTCAAAAGCGGCATTGCAAACCTCGCTGTGGTAACAACGCCGATAAGCACAGAGGGCTCGCTGAATTTTCATAAGCTCAGAGAGTTCCGTGAACTTATCATATGCAGCACAAAGCTAAAGGATCTTGCAAAGCGAACGCTCACTCTTGAGGAACTTTGCAGCCACCCTATAATATCACTTAACCGAAACACAAGGACATATGATTTCTATTCCGATTTCTTTTTCCAGCATGGAATAGATTTTCAGCCGGATATAGAGGTCGCAACTGCCGATCAGATAATGCCGCTTGTGAAAAGCAACCTTGGCATAGGTCTTATACCTGAACCAATGGCACAAAGCGGCGATGTTTATATTCTGAAAACTGATGAAGAGTTTCCAAAGAGGAGCATCGTTCTTGCAGAAAATGCAGACAAAAAACTCAATGCCGCCGCTACAGAGATACAAAAAATGATACTGAAAAAGTGTAATATGTTTGCAAATGCTGAGATATGACATACATGAAAGGAGATAATAATATGCCTACAGTTTTGCCAAAAGAAAATGAAGTCGAACAGTTTTTTTCAAGGATAATGGCATCGGAAGGAGCCTGCGAAAGGCTCAGCAGCGTGCTTTACGATCACCTTAGTGACGACGATATGCAGACCGATCCTGACCCAAAACATCTTGTGCAGGTGCTTTTGACCGCATATACGAACGGTGATATAAGTGCACTTCTGCTGGAGCTTTGTGGAAGAAGTCTTTTCGATCTGCTGAGAGAGGCATACCTTATACCAAAGCGTTTTCACGGAAAAGCCGGAAAAAATCCTGAACTCCTTACGACCCCTGAAGGCGATGTCATTGAAGAAAAGAAAAAGCTTGTCACAAAGCATGAGTTCGAGAAATTTCGTGATGTGTACAAAAACCACAGCTGTGCACCACGTTCAAAGCTTTATCTTGCAGACGGATATGACCTTATGAGGGTCTATACCGACGGAATGAACATTAAGGAAAAGCGTGTTGACAAAAGACGTGGCGTGCTTATACTTTACGCCCTGCCTGACACTGTAAAGCTTGGACTTTCCGAGGCTCAGACCTATGATGTTATATGGAATACTTTCCACAAGATACAGCAGACTGCCCCAACTGCAATGGTCTATTACGGACAAGAAACTGGCGAAAAGGCTGGAAAATCATTTGATGAGATCGGCGTTTTACTGCCTGTTCATCAGTTTGAAAAGAAAATGCTCATGCACCTCAGCGAGATAGACGGCATTGTGCTTGCCTGCCGTGAGGAAATGATGAAAAAAGCAGGCTCAGACAGCCTTGATCTTTAAAAACGGAAGTGATACTGAATGTCACAAACTATAGTTAAGAAAAATCACATGGATATCCCATGGCACGATTTCACAGACGCCGAAAAGGACGAGCCAGTATCAAAGGCGAGCCTAAAAGAAAAAGCCTCTGTTATAGGCAGGGGGGGGATGATGTTTCTCTCCTGCGGAACGGGAGCGTGGCGTGTGAGAAGTTCCATGAACACCATGTCGGAATGTATGGGACTGACCTGCACAGCAGATATCGGGCTTATGTCCATAAACTACACCTGTTTTGACGGCGAGGCTTGCTTTTCGCAGTCTCTTTGCCTTACTAACACGGGAGTAAACAATTCAAAGCTAACACGTCTTGAAAATTTCATCAACGATTTTGTCGGCCGCTGTGATAGTTTGACTTGCGAACAGGTCCACAATGAACTTGACGATATCGAAAAGATACACGGACTTTACTCGCCGCCTGTTTTGGGCCTTGCGGCGGCACTTGCCTGCGGAGCGTTCACATTCCTGCTTGGCGGTGGACTGACCGAGATGATATGTGCATTTTTCGGCGCAGGCATTGGCAATTATGTGCGGAGCAAATTCACAAAGCACCACCTTACCCTTGTGCTTGGAATAGTTGCCTCAGTATCGGCGGCGTGCCTTTCATATGCAGGGCTGTTTGAACTTGCGAAAATACTTTTCAATATAAAAATGCAGCATGAGGCAGGCTACATATGTGCAATGCTTTTTATTATACCTGGTTTTCCGTTCATCACAAGCGGCATAGACCTTTCAAAGCTCGATATGCGTTCAGGCATCGAGCGGCTGACCTACGCCCTCATCATTATAATTGTAGCC
>ENA-OPMS01000196-OPMS01000196.1-human-gut-metagenome-genome-assembly--contig:-NODE-196-length-12802-cov-1.111399_pt1 | contig 12802 bp, 7 predicted proteins | sample MGYA00241530_ERZ501758 | MGnify/ENA primary metagenome ERZ501758 (study PRJEB25962, sample SAMEA2042563) | human gut metagenome | biome: human gut; feature: human-associated habitat; material: faeces...
GTCCCTCGATAGGGTTCACGGTGTAATCCATACCATGAGCAGTGCTTACCGGTTCCTGTCTGCCCAGCACCATTTCCGGGTGGTCGATAAAATACCGGTTGATGGCAAACCCATCCTCCGTTTGTCCGGTCTGAGTCCATTCCGGCACGATGTCCAGCGGACGGTCCCGCTTTTGGAGAAAGATGATGTCCGACACCACCTCGGCACCGGCATTCTTTTTGAACGCATCATTGGGCAGACGGATAGCTCCCAGCAGTTCAGCACGCTGGGCAAGATAGCGGCGCACAGTGGAATCCTTGGCGTCCATGGTATAGCGGGAGGTCACAAAAGCTACCACGCCGCCGGGACGCACCTGGTCGAGTGCTTTGGCGAAAAAGTAGTTGTGAATACTGAAATTCAGCTTGTTGTAGGCTTTGTCATTGACCTGATACTGACCAAAAGGCACATTGCCGATGGCAAGGTCAAAGAAGTCACGCCTGTCGGTGGTCTCAAAGCCGCCTACTGTGATGTCCGCCTTGGGATAGAGCTGCTTTGCGATACGCCCGGAAACCGGGTCCAGCTCCACACCGTACAAACGGCTGTTTCTCATTTCCTCCGGCAGCATACCGAAGAAGTTGCCCACACCCATAGACGGCTCCAGAATATTTCCGGTCTCAAATCCCATACGGTCCACCGCTTCATAGATGGCCTGAATGACCGTAGGGCTGGTGTAATGGGCGTTGAGGGTGGAGCTTCTGGCGGCAGTATATTCCTCCGGGGTCAGCAGCTCTTTCAGCTGGGTATACTCGGAAGCCCATGCCAGTTTCTCTGGGTCAAAAGCATCAGGAATACCGCCCCAGCCCACATAGCGGGAAAGAATCTCCTGTTGTTCGGGGCTTGCCTGCTGTCCGGCAGATTCCAGCTCTTTCAGCAAACGAATGGCATTAACATTTGCTTGGAACTTGGCTTTTGGACCGCCTTCGCCCAAATGCTCATCGGTAATGCGGAAGTTCTGTGCATTGCGGCGCAGGTTAGCCTTGTATTCCTCATAGGAGGCTTCCTCGGCAGCTTTGGCATTGGGGAAGGTCTGCCACTGGCCATTGACCTGAATGGAAACCGGGTGTTCATCCAACACTTCCTCAAAGGTTTTTTCCGGCTCTGTTACAGGGGCTGGCGGCTCCGGCTCCTCAATATGCAACCGTTCCACCACCACATCATAAGGTAGATGGTTCTTATCGCCCGGATAGACGGCCACGGTCTCGGAATGAAAGGCTGGGGATTCGGCAGACGGTTGGGGCTGTTCTTGTCCAAAGCCATCCAGCTGACGGGCATACATCCCGCGCAGCAAAGGCGCAACCTCATCCCAGCGGAAATACAGCACAGCCAGACGCTTTTCCTCTGCATCCATGACTTCCAGCTCCATGCCTTGTGTCGTGGTACGGTAATCGGCAATATCGCCGGTCTCCAGATTCAGGGTCTCGATCTCACGGGGATAGTTTCTACTCAGCCAGTAGGCGATCTCGCTGTTGCTCCTGCCGGATTGCAGCAGCGTGAAAACCTGTTTTTTATCTGCTTCATCCATCAGTCCATGGGACAATACATCCCGCAAGTCTTGATTTGCCTTGTCCGGGTCAATGGGAAGAAACTCGGTATAGTAAGCATTGCGGCGGTCTGCCCGAAGCAGCTGCTCGAACTGTTCTTTGCGCTCTGCCCGATAGATGGGATATACCATGCCGGTAGGCAGAAGCTGCACGGTGTCATCCCGTAGCTCGGTGATCTGATAGGCGTCATCCTCGATATACACGGTATCGCCCACGGCATAGACCGGGGCGGCAGGGTCATAGGAGGTTCTTTGCGGAGTCGGGCGGCGAACTGCATCATATTCCTCATCGGAAATGGAAACTTTGGAAGTCTGCTCTGTCTCGGCATCTGCGATCTGCTCGGCATCTGACATCACCTGTTGGATAAACGGGTCATTGTCCAGTTTTTCCGGGTCTGCCACCTGTCCGTTGACGATCCCTCTTTCCTCCAGGGCTTCCCGGATGGCGATAGGGTCGATATTGTCAAAACGATCCTGTTCTTCTTCGGTATAGAACCAGTCCTCCTGAATCAGCTGGGCAAGCCTGCGCTGTACCTTCGGCCAGGGCAGCTGTGTTTCCTCCGGGCTTCCGGCACGGACAACGAACGGGCTGTTGCTGCCACCGTATTCCTGAGCCAGCCATGCAGCGGTATCTTTCTCTCTTGCATGGTCTTTCATATAGCGGACAACAGCGTGTTTACTCTCGATATTGCCGTTCCATGCACAAAGGGCAGTATCAATATCTTCCTGAGAAAGAGGGCGCAGAAGCTCATGGAGCTTTGGATAGGTTTCGTCGATCACTTCCCGGTGCAGGCGCTGGCGGAACTCCGGCACATCCGAATAAAGGCGGATCAGCTCCATATCCTTAGAGCCAAGAACCGCACGGCGCACAGCGGCATTGCCCTCGATGACAGCATTTTCACGGTCGGAATGACCGCAGGCATTTCGATATGCCACATCCTCAGATATGGCGGCAGTCACCACAGGCTTATACTGCTCAAACTGCTCCCGAAGGGTAGGCTTTGGCGTTTCTTCCTCTATCTCCGGCTGCTGGGCTTGAATGGCATCTTCTTCTGCCAGATCCTTTTCAGCCTGGATCTTGTCATACTGCGCTTGTTCCTGTTCGGTAAGATAGCGGCCTTTCTGGACAAGTGAGGTAATGCGCTTGGCAACATTTTCCCAGTTCAAGTGAACATCCGGGCAGTCCTGCTTTTTATAGTGCAGTCCTTTCCCATCGTGATCTTCGCCGCTGTGTGTTGCGCCGGACAGGGCATGAGAGCGTCCGCCAATGCCATACTCGTCTTTGAGGAATCTCACTTTTTCCTTATCCGTATGGTTTTCCATGAAGAACGCATAGATACGGCCTTTTCCTCCGGCAAAACTGCTGCCGCCGGTCATGGCGGTGTCGATCTCATCCTCTGTAATGAAATGCTGGACGGTTGGCACTTGGGAAAGGTCCGAAGAAAAAGTCCTGCGGGGCAGGTCAAGGTCTTTCAGGTTCTCCCAGATTTCCCTTGGCCTATGGTAATGAAAGCGCAACAGGTCACGGTCCTGCTGATAGGCAGTCCAGAAGGCGGCGTATTCTTCCTTGAGTGTCTGGCGGAAAGCCGGGTCATTCAACTGCTCCGTCAGGCGGCGGGTCTCCTCCGGGAACCCATTGCCTCTGATTTCTGACAGGCAAGACAAATATCCTGCTTCTCTGGCTTCCTCGCTGAAATCGTGGTACAGATACCAGAGCTTTTCTGCAAGGAGGGAGCGTTCATAGCCTGCCGCTTCTGCAAGCTCCACATTGGAGGCAAACTGGCCGCTCTCCAAAAGCTCCCCGATACGCTCTGCGGCGCTCTCCCAGGAAATGACCTGGGCAGACCTGTCATAACGGACAGACTTCCCGTGGGAAAGATGGATACCATCCTCGGCATACCATGCGCTCACACTGCCAAGGCCGTTGCCGCCGTGGTACAGCGTTTTCAGTATCTCGGCAATCTCAGCGGTGGTTTTTTGCTTTTCAAAGGCAGCAACCACACGCTCTCTCTGGCGGGCTGTATTGCCGCCCAAACGCAGCACATGGTCAATATCATTTTGGGCAAAAGAAAAAGCAGAGGATGTATGCGCTACATTCTCTGCTTCATCTATGGATTGGATCTGTTCCGCTTCGGAGAGGAACAGGTTTAGGGTCAGCTGTTGATAAGCTCCGCCATCAGGATTTCCTCGGCCTGAGCTTTGCAGGTGTTCATCAGCCCCACCCACTTCATGGGATCGCTGGCTTTCAGTTCCTCGGTGGCTCCCGCTTCCTTCGCCAGCTGGGGCATCATCTGTTCCAGTCTGCTCTGGGCGGTCTCGTCGATCTCGATGAGGTGCGGGTACAGCTTCTCGCTCAGCAACATCTGGTTGTAGAGGATGGGACGGTGTTCCTTCAGATAGGTTTTCCTCATCCTTCCGTACTTGCCCAGGGTTTTCTCTAACTGCTGGCTCAGCTTCAGGTCGGGAATCAGATAGTCTCCGTTCTGGATATAGGTCATGGGATTGTTCATCTTGCTTGCTCCTTTCTTGGTTGGCTTCGCGCTCTGCATTTCGGACGGTAACGCCGATCTGCCGCAGCACCTGCTGGTTGATCTGGCTGACCGCTGTTCCCAGCGCCCCGATGGTGGACGGGGTGTTGAAATCAAAGATCGCCATGAAATCTTCGTGGTCGAAGTAGCGTTCCGGCTCCAGTCCACAGCGGGACATCAAAGCGTAAGTGATGCTGACGGTGGCGGCTGCCTTGAACTGCACTCCGATGTTATACTCATCATATTCCTCCAAAAAGGAACCGTCAACGATATAGAAGAAGTCCTGCTGATGCTCCGTCCAGTATTCCTCCGCCAGTTTTCCGGCTACCTCGGTGAGCTGTCCGACAAGGTCATCACCGGAAACATCATAGGTGCGCTCCAGCATGGCCTGCACGGAATCCAGATGGCGCTCCTCCAACTGCCACAGCCAGGGAGTGCGGGAATGTTCACGGGTTCCGGTGTCGGAAATGTCAAAGACATAACGCAGGCGGGGTCTGTCCCCGGAATCATCCACCAGAGCGATTCCCTTGGAACCGCGCCTTACATAACGGCCCATCTTTTCATTCCACAAATCGTACTCCGCACAGGCGGTGGCGTCCAGTCGCTGGGCATAGATCATCAGCTGCTCATGGAACGGGTACTTGTAAAGGCGGGAAGCAGTAGTGAGAAACCCTGCCCATTCCTGCCAGCTCCCCGTGAGCTGTGTTGCCACCTTGTCCGCCATCTGCGCATATAGTTCAGCTTTGGTTGGCATAGTGTTCTGTCCTCCTTTCAATTTTGGGGTAAAAAGGCGGGGTGGCAGATCGCCACCCCATCCCTGCGGTTATGTTGTTTACTGGTCAAAATCCGGGTACAATTCCAATTCCGCAAATTCATCATCCGTCATGGTTTGGAGCTTGCAAAGGGCGCTGTCGGTCAGCTCCCTCAGCTCCGTTTCCTCCGGCGAAAGCTCGCCGCGCATCTCACGCAGGCTGTCGATCAATCCGGTGCGGCTGCCGGTATTGTAAATGCACATCAGGTTCATTTCCTCAAAAGTAAAGTTTCCCATATCAAATCTCCCTTTCCGCACTCTTTTTGGGTGCTGTCTTTTTGTGTTCTGTCTTGGGCTGGCTTTTCAGCTGCTCCATGACGGACTTTTTCTTTTCCCGTTCCTCCCGATGGGCAGCGGTAGCCAAGTCCATCAGGGAAATGGGCTGACCGCTTCGGGCCTGCTGTTCCAGCTCTGCCACCGTAGGCTCTTTTGCGCCATTGTTGATGATACCGTCGATCATGCCGTAATCGTCCTCCACGGCCATCTCCGCATTTTTCAGCGGATTTTCCGGCAGGAATCCGGGGATCTGGGTAAAACCAACACTGTCACAGTAATGACAGGATACCTTACCATCCTGCTTGATCGCAACGATGTCACTGACACTCATAGAAGGACTGTGAAAATCCGCCGGCTTTTGCAGATTAAACTGCTCATATAGTTTTTCCAGCTGCTCCGGTACCGTGCCAGACTCCCTCAGAGGAGCTGTGTAAATGAGGTCATAATTGCTGCGGTCTATGGAAATATCATGGGACTTTAGCCAGTTCAGATTCATAAAGCGCACATTCTGCGGATCATCACGGCTCACCTGATAGATGGCAAAGCAATCTCTGTTCTGAGCAAGAAATGCCTGTTCCCGTTCCTGCTGATGTTCCTGACGCTCCATGACCTTTTCGTGGAACTGAGGGCTTTTCTCCCATTCCTCATGGTCCACACCGAAAAGACCGCCATGATCCATGATTTCCTGCGGATCAAACACCATGCTCTCCGTATTGTCCTCATGCAGCACATAGACAGTCAAACCGGCGGCATCCAGTTCCAGCGCCCGTTCTCTGGTAACAGGGAGCATCCCATCATAGAAGTAGCCGTATTCCTGCATATCCGGTGTGGATACCTGCTCATCCGGCATGGGGTATTCATCCAGTGCCTGCTCCTGTGCCTCCGGCAACTGGGAAGAAGCAATCATCTGACTGGTCTCTGCCTGCATTTGCTGATAGGCCGCTTCCTGCAAGGTCTCAATCATGGACATAGGAGCGTGTCTGAGCGAAGTGCTGTCCAGATTGTTGTCATCACAAATCTGGAGAACTGCATTTTTGCGGGAAAGCTCCGGCATATCCAGCTGACCACCATCCAGCTCTTTCATGGATGCGGCATCGTAAAGGGTATAATCCCAGCCGCTGTCACAGGACTGGATATGAAGATAAGTGGCATCGTTGATCAGAAACAAAGCCTCCTGCTGGTTGGCATCCGCCCCCAGCACTTCCATTTCCGGCATGGCCGCAGCCAGTTCCTTTACCGCTTTTTGCACCAGAGGATTATCACGGTAATAGTCGATTGCCTGAATGGTGTCCAGGTCAATGGTCTGTCCAGTCAAAATCGGAAACGGTCCTTCATAGTCGCTTCCGTCTTTCAGCTCAAAACCAATGCCCTTGATCCCGTTCATTCGTTCTGCCGGAATCTCCTGATAAATGCGGATTGCTTCCTCCAAAGACAGGTTATCATGGTATTCTCCGAGGTTTGGAAATTCCATGCACTCTGCTACATAGTAGGTTAGATTGCCAGTCGGCTGCTCTATCGGGGCGGTTTCCGGCTCTGCCTTTGCATGAGGGTCGATTCCGCGCTCTTTGCAGATTTCCTTATAGTGGCGCTCAATGTCGGAGATCAAAGTGCCGGAGGTTTTGTTGATGGTCTCCAAACTGGCTCTCAGCTCTTTCAGTTCCTTGCCCTGACTCCAGCTTGCAATATAGCCGAAGCTGTTTTCTCCCGTTTCAATGCCGTAATACTGGCAGACCGCATAGGAGATGCTTTCAGCCTCCACTTCCTCCGTGTGGCGGTCTTTCCTCTGTTCTTGCAAAAACTGGGTGAGGGTAGAAAAGCCGCCAACAAAATTCAGCCCTTCTTCCTCGGTCAGCATCAGGCGTCCATCTTCCGCCAGCTCCAGCGGCTTTATCAGCAGAACGGAACCTGCATGGTTTACAACTACTTGTTCTTCTACACAGACCGGCTCTCCGGGGTCGTAGTCAGAACCGCGCAGGTCATAGCAATAAACGCCCTCCGGCAGATTATCACGGACAATCCGCCCATTGGAGAACAGACCGGGTTTATCAAACAGCTCGATCTCCTGATATTGCTCGTCATTGGCAATCTGAATCTTTTTCTGATTGTGGAGCTTGCTGTGGGCAATCTCGTGTACTGTGGCCGAAACCGTCTGCACCTCACTCATGCCCTGATGAATGGCGATTTTCTGATGATCGGCAGAAAAATAGCCGTCCGTATCGGCGGCCATTGCTTCAAAAGTGATCGGCACCGGCGCACTGCGGCGCAGAGCCTCCATGAATGCCTCATAATTTGGCACATTGCCGGAAAGGGAGGAAGCAAGCTCCGGCAAAGGTTTCCCATCAGTCTGGCTCACATCAAAGACCTTGACCGGGCGAAACATGGGGATCTCGATTTCTTTTTCCTCTGTGACGATCTTTCCGTCTTTATCCAAAATCGGAGCCTTGGTATCCGGGTCCAGCTTCTGCTCCTCGATTTTCTTCTTATACGGTGTGGGAGCGATGATGGTAATGCCATGCTCGCCCTTTTTTACATGACGCTCAAACTGGTCTTTCCACTTATTGTATCCGGCTACCAATGTAGCGTCCGGCTTCTGCATATAGATGAGCATGGTGTTGTTTACCGAATAGCGGTGGAAGCGGGACATGACGGACAGATAGCGCATATACTTTTCACTCTCAAACAGTTCTTTGATGCCCTGCTCGATGCCATCTGTGATTTCCCTTAGCCGCTCTCGGTTGGTGGGTTTGTTCTCAGCCATGATTTTCAATCTCCTTTCCAAGTGTGTGATTTCTGCTGTGTGTTCTGCAATCCATGCCTTTTGTTCTTCTTCACTTTCATAAAGAAAAAGGTCCAACAGGTACTCTACATAGGTTTTCTTCTGGATTGCTTCCACAAAACGGGGGTGCGGTTCTTCCTCCGGTGTCCGGGGAGAATTGTCGGCCTCCCATTTTTTCAGCAGATAGTAGTAATCGGACAGTACGCGATAACACCGCTGCCGGTCCTCCCGAAACTTCTGTGCCTCGGTTTTCTGCCGGACATACCTCCTGCGGGGAAGGGCCTGACTGTCATAGATCAGGCCAAAGTCCTGTGCCAATTTCTCCGCCGCTTCTTTTGGAGAGAGGTCAAAGAGCTTTGCGGTAAAGTCGATCACATCCCCATCTGCACCGCAGCCAAAGCAGTGGAACCGCTGGTCTACCTTCATGCTGGGGTTCTTATCATCGTGAAAGGGACAGCAGGCCATACCATTTCGTTTGACCTCGATCCCATAAAACGCTGCCGCATCTCTGGTGCTGACCGACTGCTTGACTGCTTCAAATACATTCTCTGCCATGTGCCTTTAACTGCTGGACTTTCTCACAGGGGGCTGGTATCCGGCAGCTTTCGCACGCTCACTGGCAGCTTTGCGGCGTTCTGCGCTGTATGGCTCTCGGACTGATACACACCGCTTAGGAACGGTAAAGTTATGGGCGTCCTTTCGGGTGATCTGGTCGGGGTGCTTTTTTGCCAGCAGTTCCAGCTTCTCCATCAGACGGGGATCATGAGTATAGATCTCAGCCATTGGTTCTGCCTGGTTATAGAGGAGAATGGTTTCCCGTTCCACTAAAGAGAGCTTCATCGGCTGCCTCCTTTCCGCTGGTCAAATTCCAGCTTGAAGTTGGCGTACTGTCCATCATCCTCCAAAACCACAGCGGCATCGTAGGTCTTTCCGGTTTTCTCCGAATATAGGCCCGTCACACGGACACGGCCATCGTTAAGCAGTGCAGACACCACAGCCTTGGTCGGCTGTTTTTTCTTGGCAGCCCACCATTTGTTATTTTTCCAGATTGCAAATTTGCAAGAATCATTCTGACAGAAGAAGCCTTTTTGCAGTTCTGCAACTTCACCGCCGCAGCGAGGGCATTTGCCCACCACCTCACGGGGCGGAGTGAACAGGTACTCAGTTCCCTTGATGACCTGATAAGTTCCCACCAGGTCTTTCAGCATGATGCTGATCCCGTCCAAAAACTCCTCCGGGGCAAGCTGCCCGCGCTCGATCTCGCCCAGTCGGTACTCCCACTCGGCAGTCAGAAGCGGCGATTGCAGTTGTTCCGGCAGCACTGTGATAAGGGAAACTGCATCGTGGGAAGGGAGAAGCTGCACCGTTTTCCTGCTCTTTTTTCGTTCCAGAAAACCGGCAGATACCAGCTTTTCCAAAATACCGGCACGGGTGGCCGGTGTCCCCAGACCTTTTCGCTCGGCATCCTCCGGCATATCCTCTTTTCCGGCAGTCTCCATCGCGGACAACAGGGTGTCCTCCGTAAAGTGCTGGGGCGGACTGCTTTTGCCTTCTTTGACGATTGCCGCAGAAACCGAAAGGGTCTGTCCTTCGGTCAGCTCCGGCAGGGCTTTCTCTGCGCCATCTTTTTTCGGCTCTGCATCCTTCATTTTGGCACGGTAAGCGTCCTCCAGTGCCTTCCATCCGGGGTGCTTCACCGTTTTTCCTTTGGCGGTAAATTCCCCACCGGCACACGCTGCAATCACAACGGTTTCCGAATAGATATGGGGCTGGGCTACGGCGCACAGCAGACGCAGGGCCACCAGCTCCAGCACCGCTTTTTCTCCCGCAGGAAGGGCAGAAAGGTCTGCATCCTTGAGATTTCTGGTAGGGATTACTGCGTGGTGGTCGGTTACTTTCTTATCGTTGATGACCGTCTGGGAGTCACAGGAAATGGAGATTCCTTTGCGAAACGGCATAGCATTGGCAACCAGATTCACCAGCACCGGCAGGCTGTCTGCCATATCACCGGTCAGATAGCGGCTGTCAGTACGGGGATAGGTGCAGAGCTTCTTTTCATACAGGCTTTGCAGATAGTCCAGGGTCTGCTGGGCTGTAAATCCAAGCAGGCGGTTGGCATCTCTTTGCAGGGTAGTCAGGTCATAGAGGGCAGGCGGCTTTTCGGACTTTTCCTTGCGCTCCACCTTTTTGATTGTGACATTTGCACCCTGACAGGCTTCTTTCAGCTGTTCGGCAGCAGCTTTATCCGCCATGCGCTCCCCGGATACGGTAAGACCGGGTAGCTCCAGCGCCACGGTATAAAAGGGAACCGGCTTAAAGGTGTCGATCTCAGCTTCTCGCTGGACAATGAGCGCCAGTGTTGGGGACATCACGCGCCCGATGTTGAGGGTTCGGTGATACAGCACGGAAAAAAGCCTTGTGGCATTGATCCCCACCAGCCAGTCGGCCTTGGCACGGCAGAGAGCAGCATCCCGAAGTCCATCATAATCTACACCTGGGCGCAGGTTTGCAAAGCCCTCCCTTATGGCGGAGTCCTCCATCGAAGAAATCCAGAGCCTTTTCATCGGCTTTTGGCAGCCTGCCAGCTCATAGACGCTGCGGAAGATTAGCTCGCCCTCGCGTCCGGCATCACAGGCATTTACTACCTCCGTCACATCCGGGGCGTTCATCAGCTTTTTGAGAATATCAAACTGCTTTTTCTTATCCTTTCCCACCACCATCTGCCAATGCTCCGGCAGAATAGGCAGGTCATCATATCGCCACTTGGCATACTTGGAGTCATAGCTGTCTGCATCCGCAAGACCGGCCAGGTGGCCCACGCACCAGCTGACGCGCCAGCCGTTACCCTCCAGATACCCATCCTTACGAGCAGTTGCACCGATTACCGTGGCCAGACTTTGTGCAACCGATGGTTTTTCAGCAATCACTAAATTCATAATCTTCAGCCTCCCATTTTTCCCGCACAGGCGTGTGCAGTTTTTTCTCTATGCTGTTTTCCTCATCCAGTAGCAGGTTATAACCAAACCGGTAGTCATAGCGGTACAGTTTCCCCAGCAGGTCATTGATGATGATACGGCAAGCCAAAATGACACGGGTTTTATCCACCTGCATCAGCTGGTAGCGTTGATAATTGCTGTAATATTCTTCGTGACGGCGGGTATTGCAGGCGGCATCTTCAAGTAAACTATCTACTGCATCCTGACAACCATCTTCTTTTTCCCCTTCCATGCAGTTCAGAAGTTCCATCATCAAAGGAAAGCTCTGTTCATCCATAGGAGCTTCTGCTGCAAGAAAACCGATCAAAGCGGATAAGAGCAGACGAGCCGCCGTCTGTTCTTGTTCCGTCAAAACGGCCATTGTTTTCTCCGCATTTGGCAGGATCTTTTCTTCCACAAAATCTGCCGCATCGTCGGAACAAAGCTGACGGATAGAATCTATGGACAATGAAACTGTCACGGTATCTAAGGAGAAATCAAAGGGGTCATCTTGCTTTGGCTTTCTCCGAAGTTTGTTTAACATGGTAGAAAGAATATCGCCGCCAAAATACACGGCGATCACCAGCAGGTCAAAAACAGCAATCAGCTTGATAAATATAATCAGAACACTCATTTTTTTCGTTTCCTTTCTTTGAGCCAGCGTTCCATCTCACGATGGCAGATACCTACGCAGGGACTTCCATAATTCCCGCAACCATAGCAGGGGTGGCTGTGGGATATAGAATGAGGACGGGAAGTTTCCCTCCCGCCCTCCGGCCTGCGTGTCATCATGCGTTCATAGGGACTGTCTGTGAAACAGGTCATTTCACACTGTCCTCTTCATCTTCTTCTGTGCTGCCCCCATCAGCGTCCGGTTCGTCCGACTCCTCATCCTCGGTTTCCCATTCCTCGGAATCTTCCTCGCCATAATCATAATCGTCCAGACTGTCATTGCCCTTGGTCTTAGGCTTATTCTTAATGAGTTTCAAGTAGGCAAATACGCCACCGCCTCCCAGCAGAGCCAGCAAAAGGACTATCGCAGCCGGGTTCAGTCCGGCAGGCTTCTCTTTTTCCGGCTCCGGTGTTTCTGCCGGAGGTTCCGGTGCTTTGCCCGTACATTTACTCTTATCAGTTGCGCAGACCGGGCAAACCGTATTGACTGCCCCTGCTTCACATTTTGTCGTGCAGCTACACACAGCAGACGGCTTCTCTTTGACATTTTCATCTTCCATCAGTGCCATCAAATCCGCTTCATCCACCTGGTTCAGAAAGTGAACAGCAGTCTTTTTATCCTCATTAGCCCTGTCGATCAAAATGTAAAAATAGTTGCCAGCCTTGGTGGTAACGGTAATGAGCTGCTTATTTCCTCCAAAATCATCCACCAGTGCCGCATTCCCCTCCGGTGTAAGTGCCGGTGCCGGTTCTGTTTCTTCCACAATCACATTGCTGTCATTGGTAGAATCCTCTGCCGGTGCCGCCGGTGCCTGTTCTGACCCCTGTGCAAAAGCAGGGATCGTAAAGCCAAATGCCACAACCATTGTTAGGCAAAAGGCGGAAAGTGTTCGGAGCAATCGTTTATTCCTCATAGCTGTTTTCCTCCTGTTCGTTATTGTCATCAGCCAAACTGCCGGGAACTGTGCCACCGGACAGCATGGCGCTCAACTGAGTCGGGGTCATACGCAGAGCGCGCACCATCTGGACGATCTCCAGATTTTCTGCCTCGGTTTTCTGTGCTTCCAGCGCCTTGAGCTTTTCCTGATACTCTGCGATCTTCTCGCGGACCTTTGTAATCTCCTGGTCAATGCGCTCAATTTTGTTCTTTGCCATCGTCTATCACTCCTTCTTAAAAATCTCTGT
>ENA-OPMS01000206-OPMS01000206.1-human-gut-metagenome-genome-assembly--contig:-NODE-206-length-12419-cov-1.612908_pt1 | contig 12419 bp, 6 predicted proteins | sample MGYA00241530_ERZ501758 | MGnify/ENA primary metagenome ERZ501758 (study PRJEB25962, sample SAMEA2042563) | human gut metagenome | biome: human gut; feature: human-associated habitat; material: faeces...
GTATGCTGACCGACCGCTATCTAAACGGTATTCCAAAAGACAGCCGTGTCAACACGGACGGACGTTTCCTGCATGCGGATCAGTTTGATGAAAAACGGATGGCAAGTATCCGGAGCCTGAATGAGATTGCGGCTGCCCGTGGTGAAAGCCTCGCACAGATGGCACTCAAATGGGTGATCCGGGACGGTGTGGTTACTTCCGTTCTGATCGGAGCTTCCCGCCCGGCACAGATTCTTGAAAATCTGAAAGTGTTAAACTCTGCTCCATTTACGGAGGAGGAACTGAAAAAAATTGATCAGTGTGCACTTTCTCTCTAGGTAAAACAAAAACCCCGGATATTTATTTCCGGGGTTTTGTCTTTTCCTGCATCTGCTACTTGACTTTGACTTTTAATTTTAAAACTTTGGTCTTTCCATTGTTTAAGGTTACTGTCACGCGAATGGACGCAGTTCCTTTTTTGTTCGATTTTATGGTACCCTTCTTGTTTACAGATGCAATTTTTTTGTTATTGCTCTGATAAGAAATGCTTTTTACATTGTCCATATTTAAGGTGGCTGCCAGAGAAACCTTCTTTTGTTTTCCCTTCTTCACCTGAACGGTTTTATTCTTCAATGTAACCGTTTTTAATATTTTCGTTGTGACCTGATCCATATCTTTCTGATCCATAAGGACATAATCCTTATTGGAATCTGCTGAAAAATTCACATTTCCAGCTTTTGTAACCGTATAACTCTTGTCGTTTACAAGGACATAGGCACCTGTCTTTTGATCTTTTGCACACACATACAGCTTATTTCCGGTCTGTATGTCTGCTGTATTTACGGTCAGTGTATAGCTTACGTTGCCAGCCGGATCGGTGACCTGGATCGTCACATCTGTGTGTTTTCCATCGTTTTCTTCCAGTATCTGATTTATCAGATCAGCGGTCACCGTTGTTTTGATGGCTTTATTTTTCCGGGTTCCGGTAACGGTTACGGTTGGTGTATTTTGTCCGGCCGTGTTTCCATCGGACGGTGTTTGTGTACCAGCTGTATTTCCGTTAGACGGTGTTTCTGCATCGGTTTTGTTTCCGTTGGACGGTGTTTCCCCTCCGGCTGTGTTACCACCCGAAGTATTTCCGCCACCAGAACTTCCTCCGGAAGATGAGCCGCCTCCAGTCGTTCCACCGCCTCCGGAAGATGAGCCGCCTCCGGTTGTTCCACCGCCTCCGGAAGATGAGCCGCCTCCGGTGGAACTGTCCTCTTTGATTGTAACGGTCGCGGCTTCACTTGTCACTGTTTCGTAATAAGTCTGTCCATCCTTATCATCCGGCTCATATACTGCCTTAAACTGATAAGAACCGCCACGTTTTAAGCCTGATACAACCGTATCGGCTTCCCCATATACGAGTTTTTCCTGTGCCTTTATTATGGTTCCGTCCTGATAAAAAGAAATCGAACCAAGCGGAATACTGCCATTTCGGACTCCATCTACCTTTGCATACAGATGTACGGAATTACCGTTTTCTGTCTCTGCCGTAAGACGAATCGATGGTTTCGCCGCTGTAATGGTAAAGGTTCCGACTTTTTCCGCTATCACATCGTACTGGTTTCCAGTTACTTTAAACCACACCTCATAGCTGCCCGGCTGCACCGGAACAACATTTTTCCCATCCTGCCGATAGAAAACTTCAGGCTTTACCTGCGAATCTACCGTCTGTCCGTTGTCCGTTCGGACTACATTTACCGTGGAAACAAGGCAGCTCTGTTTCAACCCTGTGTATGCAGCTGTCTGCTGGATGGTATCATACTGCATCTTTACGGCAATTGGATTTACTGTCACGGTTTTGTTTGCCTGAGAAGGAAGTGCCCTATCATTTTCATTGGTTGCTCCTGCATAAGAAACTGTAATTGCATTTTCTCCCATATGAAATCCGTTTGCCTCTGAAACCGGAATCTTTATGGCTGCCTCTCCGTTTTGAAGCGTGATGCCGGATACTTCATAAGGTGTCTGGTTAATGTATACTGAAAAACCAGCAGACGGCACGTTCTTTCCCGGTAAGCTGCTATCTGTATAGACCGTCCGCACAGTAAGATTCAGTTCATCCTGCATGGACACGGCCGTTGGTAATCCTTCTATCGTAGTGGTTGTTTCCCGTGAAGTAACCGCCGAACCGGATGTATCCGGATCTTTGTTTACAATCAGAACTACCTTCTGCTCAATTTGTTCATCTGCTGAAAATGGACGGATTGTGATGTAGTAGGTTCCCGGTTCTGGCAGTTTCAGTTCCCCACTAGTAGCATCTTCATAAAATTCCGGTGTAATTGTATGTACCCCGTCCTGATCTGTGGCCTGATGAAATGCCAGTCTAAGATCCGAAACATTGGCATTTCCATCATCACCAACCGTTGAATAATATATATGATTATTGAACTCTACTTCGTATGTAAGTGGAACCTGATATAAAGTTTTCCCATTTTCGGGTGTCCCTTCCTGCCATTCAACATCCAGATAATACGATTTATCACTATTCCTGATATTCGAAACATTCGCCAAAAGTACCGGATTTTTTATGGTCATATTTTTTACTGCAACCGGTTCATTCCCTGACAACTCACTGGTTTTCCAGATTTCTCCATTTCCAGACGATGTCCGTTCCAGTGTCATCCCCGCCTGTCCGTCTGTCGGTATAAAAGAAACCGCCGTATCCGCAGCCCTTCCAAGTTCCAGATAGGTGTGACCATACTCCGCAATTCCGGATTTTCCATTTCTTCCATTCAGGGTTTCAAATGTAAGTGCACCCGTAATGGTATCTGTAACATTCAGCTTCTGTTCTTTCCCTAAGATCAGTCGGTTTCCTGCTGAATCCGCACTCACAATCGAATGTACCTGTGGAGTTTCCATCTGGGAAAGATCAATCGCACTTGCTCCTTCCAGTCTGACCGTACAGCTGTCCAACGCTGCCGGTGCAAATGTTCCACCGCCCTTTACTGTGAGGTTTCCTACTTTGCTTATACCTGGAATTCCGGTATAGGACTGGTCGGTATCTATGGTCAGAAATGTCTTCCCTGCGTGATTTTCAGATACTCCGTACACCTGTTTCGTATCGGAACCGGTAAGTGAAATTTCCACATCGCCGGAAACCGTATATTGTCCATCCGCTGCCGGTGGATCCGGCTCCTGCGTGGAAAACCAGTCATCCTGATTTACATATGGTTCCCTGGCACCGGATGCATAGATTTCCCCATTTTGCGTACCGGAAACGTGCGCAAGCACGATCTGTGTCTTACCGTCATATGTTCCATTCATGGAACCGGCATAAATATTCCCCAGATTGGTACCACCACCCGTAATCAGAATCTGTGCCTCTGATCCCGGATGATTCCCCATATTCTTTCCATTCTCATAAAGGGATCCGCCAAAGATATCTACATAGCGGAATCCGCTGTCGCACGTAACATTCTCAAGAACAAGTTTATGCCCATTTGCAAAAATTGCATCGTGCAGACGATTGGAAAACCGCAGCGTAATGTTTTTAAATGTCACATCCGTATTCAGGATAAATCCCCCCTTACGGTTGGAAAAAGTATTTCCATTTCCGTTGACGGTCACGCTTTTATCAAAAATAAACGGTTCCGCAGCCTCGGCATTTAAAAAAGCACCACTTCCCAAAATTGAGATTTCATCCCCATTGCCGGCAGCCGCATAGGCATCCTCAAATAAATTGTAGGGATTTCCATAGCTTCCATCTCCGGAACGAGTAGAATTTCCATGTTTAAATTCCGTATAGATCGTTCTTGCCGCTGTCTGCACAGCCTCCTGCGCCTTTGCCGGCACGACAGGCTGCACGGTAATACACATGGTGAGCACGATAAAAAATGCCCATAGACGTTTTGCTACATTGTCTGGTTTCATCTGATTGTTCTTTTTCATCCATTTCTCCTGATAATAAGAACAGGGGGATGAGTCAAAAACTCATTCCCCTGTCACTTCATTGATAGTCTCTACCATCATCCTAACATGGTTTCCTATCATCGTCAACAAATTTATGACCTGTTTTTATACCTATATCATCTGCTGATTTTATATTTTATTATTTCTATCTGTTCTATCTGTGTGATATCAATCTTCTGATTGAAAATATAACGAGCCCCACAATATTTCATTTCACTTGCAGATGCATAGCCATCTCCAAGCTCTTCAAGATCTGTATCATCCATGAAAGGATGTTTCTTTTTTTCAGTTCCTTTTCTGTCATCGGTAAGAGGTAACTCTCCTATGGAATATTGCTTTCCGTCTTTTGTTGTTGCAACTACATGATAAAAACACCCTTTTTCTCTCCAGTCATTGACGGGACAAATACTAACCGTATAAGGTGTAATTTCAACAGGGATTGTTTTTTTTGTTTTCTTAACATCCGCTTTTAACATCTTCTCCTTCATTGGAACAACTTTTCCATTAACCAAAACATTTTTTAATGGCGTATTTGAATTATCCGGTGATTGAAATCCCTTATATACTTTCGGATTTTTCCACGCAGTATCATCGGAATAAAAGCCGCACACATTGATCTGAATACCATCACCTGTATCTATTACATCCACCTTACTGGTAGTATCTAACCCACCTAACCAATAATTTGTTCCTTCCAAAGATTTTACGTTCGGAAGGAACACCTTTGCACGCATAACCTTCGTATTTGAAGCAACCTGAATTGATGATATGATTATCTTTTGTTCTTTTCTGCCATCATCTTCTCTACTGTTTGATTTTGCATCAGAATTTTTTCCACACGCACACAGACAATATAGCATTGTAAAAATTAATAAGTACAGACTGATTTTCTTCATTCATAATCCTCCAATTTCTTTTTCTTTAAAACACTAAGGATTAATATGCTTCCTATCACTATAATTCCAATGCCAGCCACATATTTCATCGAACTTCTGCTCTGTACTCCAGCTCCTGTACTTACCTCAGAATCTTCAATATAAGTATCTGAAATCTCCGCTACAGAATCAAATGAATAGACACCGCTTTCCACATTTTGAGTTTCCGGAATTTTCTCCATAACCGGATACTGATACCCCAACGAAATCCAGATACGTGCTGTTTCATCATCCATCCCAAGTGCAACCGGCTGTCTCATTCCCGGTTGACTTCCCACCAGTACTACTCTCGTACAGTCCGATAATGCCTCTCGTTTTTCCAGAAGTATATCATAGTAAGGTTCCACTGTATGTTCTGCTGTCTCTGTAATCATCCATTTTCCAGCATGATTTTTTACTTCTTCCTGTTCTGCTTTTGTCAATACAGACTTTGCTTCTTCACTCAAAGGAAGTCCTTTGGCTACGGTAAACATTCCATATGTCTTTTCCATTTTAAAAGGAATGACCCATACATAATTTGCACTTTCCAGAGCACTTGTGAGTTTTTTCGTATCTGCCGTCTGCAATTTTATAAGATTACAATCCACATATACTTTTAATGCCTTGTCATAATCGATGGTTGCATCCGGCTCTTCTTTTTTCATTTCATCCTGTAAATTACTGATTTCTGTCCAATCACGGCTCGTTATTAACTGATCCTGATCTGAAACCGGTATTTCCGCGGCATACACAGCAGAACCTGTTATCGTATAAATTGTAATCATCATAAGCATTATTTTTAAAATATTTTTCATGGCTATTTCCCCTCTCTTGTGTATACTATACTTCATTTTTCCCATTATTCTTTCTGCATGTTAAAATTGGTTTGATTTTCGTCAAAATCTGCATTAAAAATCCCATAGCATACACCATGGGATTTTTTCAAAGATATAACACAATCTGAACCTCAAATATATTTTCATCGATATTTATAGATTTCCATCCCCCGTATTTGTCTACAACATCTGAAATATTCTGCATACCGATTCCATGCAATGCCTGTTGTTTCTTCCTTGTCAGTAAACGTTCTCCCTGTTTATTGACTTTTCCATCAAACGTATTTTTCACCTGTATACCCAGAATTCCCCTGTCGTATTGTATCCGAATCTCCAAAAAACGATCTTTTATCTGCTCCATTGCCTCAATTGCATTGTCCAACAGATTTCCAAACAAAACATTCCAGTCATATCCATCCACTGGCAACTGGCACGGAATCACAATCTGCGACTGAATCTGACAGGACATTGCCTCCGCTTTTGCCAGTTTATGATTCAAAATCATATCCAATTCCAGATTCCCCGTATTCACATACTTATGCTCCGTCTGCAAATGCTCACTCATTTTATTTACATATTCCTGTGCCTTATCATACCTTCCTTCATTAAGATATGTCTGCAGAAGATACATATGGTTTTTCATGTCATGCCGCAAAGAATCCAGCTTTTTCTGATTCTGCTGCATGATATGCATCTGCTCCTGATAGGCCATCATATGTTCCTTTAAAAGCCGTTGCTGCATTTTATCCTGATAAGCTTCTCCCAAACGGTCATACAAATAGAACATTCCAAGATCTACAACGATCATAATAGCCAGTGATAATACTGTTTTTGGCGAATTTTCGCCGGATACACTCTCAAGAGCATATATCCAGACAATATTTCCGGCTAATACAAGAATCATAAAGTAATAGTTCTGTGTTTCCATAACCCTTCGCCGACATATCACCTGTCTTATTCCCATTGCTATGAGCAGATTGACCATTGCCCCTGTGATGGTTCCCATTGCCCGCCCTTCGGAAAACAAAGAAAAATCTCCCAGATAATAATACATGATAAATTCTATGGTAAGCCCCAGCAATACTGTAAAACAACCTGCCATTATTTTCTGTAGTATACTTCCTTCATACAATATACCTTCTGCCGCCCAGAGAAGCAATACCATACTCACCGTAGTTCCCATGGCATTTCGAAAACCAAATGCAACAACTGTATTAATAAGCCATACGATCACATAAACAATATTTGCCATCCGTGGCAGTTTTCTTTTCTTTTCCAGAAAAACATCCGTCACTTTAAAACTTACATACACACTTAATATGTTACATACCGCTTCAAATATTCTTTCTATGTTATTCACCCGCCACACCTCATCTTTTCCACAATTGCATGATCAAGGTTATTTTTCATAGACCGACTGACCGGAATGTCATCCCCATTGATCATGTGTACGCTGTCTTTCTGAAAAGATTCTGCATACCGCAGATTAATGACATAAGATTTATGTACCACACAGAATAAATGCGGATTCAACGCAGGAATAACCTCCGAAAGTTTTCCATAAACACATAATGTATCATTTGCTGTTACCACTTGAATTTTTCTGGCAAGGCTCTGCAAATAAAAAACAGAATGTTCTTCTATCCGTATCGAATTTCTTCCTTTCCCAATTTCTATAATATGTGGCTGAAACTGATACAGCCTTTCATATTCATCTAATATATAATCTACTCGTTCCTGTTGTATGGGTTTCACGAGGAAATTCATTGGACGCAGATCAAAAAGCTGCATGGCATACATTTCTTTTGCCGATACAAAAACAATCTGCATGGATTCATATTGGATCTGGGATCGAATCCAGTTTCCAACGATAATCCCCGAGCTGTCCCCTAATTCAATATCCAAAAATAACAAATCATACCTTTCGCTTTGCTGCAGTTTTTGAATAAATTCTGCTCCACTTGTATAACCGTCAACATCCACTTTTATTCTTTTCATTTCTGCAAACCGAAAAATACTTTGTTCCAATTTATAAATAAATTGTATATCATCATCACATATTGCTACTTTTATCATTGTATATCCTGTAATTTATTTTCCTCTCTATTTCAGGATTTCCTGCAGCCGCGCATCTGTATGCAGGAGTTCCTTCGCGCGATCCCTATATTGCTGCTCATGCAGATACGTATAGCGGAACGGTTTGATCGACGGTGCCAGATCAACTGCTTTCTCAAAATCCTCCCGCCGAAGATCCAGTGTTTTTACATAATCCCAGAACCCCGTCTGCATAAAAATTGTGTCTACCCTCCGGTAACGATGATCCTGCACAACACTCATCAGATAGGTTGCAATGCCAACCTGAATACCATGAAGCTGCGGATGCTCAAGCATCTTGTCCAGCGCATGGGAAATCAGATGTTCGCTGCCGCTCGTTGGCGCACTGCTGCCCGCAATCTCATTTGCAATTCCGCTCATTGCAAGAGAATCCAGAAGTTCCTTTAAAAACAGATCATCCTGTATCGAAGTAAACGGTGTGCGCACAAAACTGTTGACTGCTTTCTTTGCAATCATGACAGCAAAATCATTGACTTTTCCGTACCCATGTTCTTCCTCAAAAATCCAGTCATACAGTGCCGTAATTTTTGATACCATATCGCCGATTCCGGAATATAAAAATTTCTCCGGTGCACTGCGGATAATCCTTGTATCCACCACAATCCCATATGCAAGTTTTGCCGGAACGGACTTGCGGCGTCCTTCCACCAGAAGGGAAGCACTGGCACTTGAAAAGCCATCGCTCGATGCCGATGTCGGGATGCTGATAAACGGCAGATTTCGCAGAAATCCACAATATTTCGCACCATCAATCACTTTTCCGCCACCGATGCCGATGACTGCCTGCGTCTTCGCCGGCATGGAAAATGCAAGACTGGTCAGATCTTCCAACCGCACGGTATCAAGTTCCTGATATTCTAAAATATCAATGTCCTCCTGCTGCAATGCTTCCATAACGGTAGAACCAAACATTTCTACAAGACCGTTTCCAAACAATACAACTACTTTCTGTAACTGTAACTCTTTTAAGTAAATCCCCAGATTGTCCAATGCACCCGCACCGATCTTTAAAAGTGCCGGAATGGAAATGTGTTTTCCTGCCATAATAAATGTTCTCCTTCTCATTCTCTTTTCTATTGATTTTAGTATAAACAAAGGTTCCTGAAATTACAATCAATTCCCCCGAAAAAACACACACGCTTCTCTTTACAATTATGGGTAAGAAAAAAGACGATTTCCTGCGAAACCGTCTTTTTCTTATTAAAATTTTGACGAAACTCCTGTAAATTTACTTTGTCACTTTGATCGTCATCTTTACAGTCTTTGTCTTTCCGTTCTTTAAAGTGACTTTTACTTTCACAACTGCTTTGCCAGCTTTCTTTGCGACAATTGTACCATTTTTATTCACGGTTACAACCGACTTTTTGGAAGATGTATAAGTGATCTTCTTTACATTTTCCATGTTCAGGTTCTTATCAAAAGTAACTTTTGCCTTCTTTCCGTTTGCAACCGTTTTCTTGGTATCCTTTAATGCAATACTCTTTAAGATTTTACTGCTCAGGGCTTTTGCATCCTTCTCATTCAGCAGTACATAATCACCGGCATCTTTGGTATCCGCTGTCACAGTTCCGTCTTTGGAAACCTTATAAGTCCTGCTGCTGATCAGGACTTTTTCTCCTGTCTTTTTATCAACTTTTACAAGTGTCAGCTTTTTGCCTGCCTGCAGATCCTTCGCATTGACAGATACGCTGTTCATCACTTTGCCGGAAGCGTTCTTTGTTGTCTGGGTAATCGTGATGTCGCTGGTTCCTGCCTCTTGGACTAATTTTGCAACCACATCTGCTGAAATTGTAGTCTTCTTTGTCTCGGAAGCATTCTTTACTGTTTTGTCCAGCTGTGCCCGGGCATCTGTCACTTCTCCCTTATCGTTCTTTCCAACGGTAAGTGTCGCATTTGTATCTTTTGCAATATTCTCAAATGTTTTGTCCGTTTTCCGGGTTTCCGATGGTTTTGTATCCGGTGTTGTTGTGCTGCCGGAATTTCCACCAGAGGTGCTGCTGCCGGAGGAAGAATTTCCGCCATTATTTCCACTCTGGCTGATCTGTTTTACCGCAATCAGGCCATCGGCATCTGCTTTTGCAGCTTCTGCATCACTGATCGTTGTTCCTTTGAATGCATCAAAGTAAAGTACCGATTCCACATCTACCGCGGAACCTGCCGGGTTGGAATTACACCAGAGTCCGAATGCCTGCACATCTTTTAAAGCATCCCCACTAAGTTTTCCACCCGTCTTCCCTTTAAAAGCTGAGAATGGAACGGTTACTTCATAGGCATCTTCTGTCTTCGCAAGATTGGTCAGATATACTTCATACTCTTCTCCTCCTGCCTTGATCTGTACAACAACCTTCTGACCTTTTCCATCAAGTTTTGTCCAGAATTTCAATGCATTATAGGCTGAAAAATCTGTATTGCCCAGACTTGCATTTACCAGACCCGTCCAGACTTCCGAACCGGTTGTTTTTAATTTGTAACTAAATGCAGCACCATATGTACCGTCTGCCTTATGCTCCTGATCCAGCGTAAAGGACGAACTGCATCCAGCGGCAGAATTTCCACCGTAAGCTGCATCCAGAAGTCCATTACTCCCGACATAGTAGTCAAAATTTTCCAGCACACCTGCCGGAGCTTTGTCCTTTTCTTTTCCGATACTCAGATTTGTGATCGTGGACAGTTCTTTTCCATCTGCAACGAGTGTAATGGATGCAACATCTGTTTCTCCGATCTGATCCATTTCCTTTTGTGTCAGCTGCGCCGTATAGAATCTGTCGGAGCCTTTTGCAGCCGGCAATGTCAACTGTTTGCCCTTTGCCGTATCCTTTACAACAAACGATACTTCACCGGCATTGGAAACACTTGCCTTTAATGCAGTTGGCTTTAAAATCGTATCCATATCAAACGGTGCTACCATGTATCCGCTGACATCTTTGTAATTATCCGTCTTTACTCCTGCGTACTTATCGATATTTCCATAGAAATTCGTACCGTTTCCAAATACTGAATCCGCGTTGTTGTAGTAATCAATAAACTCATTGACCATTTCCTGACCCATGGTATCACTGTATTTATACGGCACATAGAAATTGGTATCGCTGAAATTTGCCCATACCATATAATATGGCATGTCGTTTTTCTTTGCGATATCATTCACTTTCTGATACCAGTTCACACCCGACTTTGCCTCACTGACCGGATTATTTTTTACAAGAAGCCCTTCGTTATCACTTCCATCCTTTTTCATCACACGTACACCGGTCTCCGAAATCGCAGCCAGCTTGTTATGCTGTTTTGCAAGTGATGATACAACCTGACAGGTCTGATCCAGATGATCAAAGAATGAAGTATCACTCTCTGCCGGATAAGTATTAAAGTCGTTGTAATAATCAAATGCCAGAATGTCTACACAGGCATCTCCCGGATACCGCGACATATACTCTGCCTCGGTCTCCAGCGGTCCGTTTGGCGAATACACATAAAGCATATTGTGCACGCCTTTGGATTCCAGATAATCTCTGGTATATGCATACAGACTCCTGTAACTTTCTGCGGTGTTTGCACTGCCCCACCAGAACCAGCCGCCGGTATCCTCATGGAATGGCCGGAAAATCACCGGGATATTCTCCTTTTCCAATGCATTGGCATAGAATGCAATCGTATCAAGATATGCCTTAAATACCTCATTCTTCTCTCCACCAGGCAAAATCTTCTTTAACGAATCACCGGATAAATCTTTTGCTTCATTAAAATCACAGTTATAGAAATCGTAGGTTCCATCTGCATTCTTTTTAATCTTTGCATTGGTGAAATTCGGCATATGGGTGGATAAGGTAACGATTGCACCGTTTTGGACCGCCTTTTTGCTGTAGTCAATGGAACTCTGCAGTGCAGATGCCGCATCCGTACCACCAGCCTCGCTTCCAAACAATGCCAGGGAGTCAATGCCGAAAATACCGCTGACGGAACCGGTCACATCTTTTACATCTCCCAGATCGTTGTTTCCTACGGAATGGCTCACATCATTCTGATGTCCAAACAGTACCTGATCACTTTCGGTCAGTCCCTGCAGATATGCATACAATGCCTTTGCGCTATTGCTGGCATCCGGATCTGTCATGGTCAGGGTTTTATCTGTTGCTTCTGGTTTTGCCTGTGTTCCGTCTGTATTCGGTGTTGCGGTAATTGTCACAAAATCACCACTGGCATCCTTCTGGGAAAGTATCAGATTATCCAGATAAACATCCCCTGCAAAGGAACTGTTGGCTCCGATAAGTCCGATTGTCAGATCATCCATTGGTGTGGCAGATGGAGAAAATCCTAAAGTAACTGTAACTTTCTTATATCCGTTTCCTGCATCTGTTGCCTCGGACGAATCTATGCTGGTATCTTTATTGATTCCGCTGTTGGAGAAAAATTTTATCTTGGAAATATTACTGCTTTCCGGATAAATCAAATCCACACTCACCTGATTATAATTGCTGATATCAGCCGGTGTCTTCGGTGTGAATTTCACTTTTGCCTCACTCCATGATTCGCCGGAGTTGGCTGTATAATTCAGGCTTACTTTTAATCTTCCGTCCCCGCCATTTGCGTCATAGGAAAGTTCCGGAGCAGCATTTTTTGTTCC
>ENA-OPMS01000224-OPMS01000224.1-human-gut-metagenome-genome-assembly--contig:-NODE-224-length-11787-cov-1.669025_pt1 | contig 11787 bp, 9 predicted proteins | sample MGYA00241530_ERZ501758 | MGnify/ENA primary metagenome ERZ501758 (study PRJEB25962, sample SAMEA2042563) | human gut metagenome | biome: human gut; feature: human-associated habitat; material: faeces...
GTGGAGAAGATACATATCTTTTTCTCCGACCTGGTCAAAATTATACTGTGCCCGCCACTCCATCGGCTCGGTTTCTACCCAGTGCCCATCCGTCCAGTAGGAACCGTTAGCGGATACCTCCCGAAGATTTATCTCCGGATTAAAGTTTGTGGCAAACGGATATCCATGATCTCCGCCATTACAGTCAAGTATATCAATGGTGTGGATTTCATCAAAATAATGTTTCTGCGCATATGCCGTAAATACCGATGTGACACCAGGGTCAAACCCGCTTCCAAGAATTGCGGTAAGTCCTGCCTCCTTGAATTTTTCCTGATAAGCCCACTGCCAGGAATAATCAAAGTAAGCGGTAAATCCCAGTTTTTTGCACCGCTTCTCATAAATTTCCCTCCACTGTGGATCTTGCGTATCCTCGCACTCGTAGTTTGCGGTATCAATATAGTCAACTCCACAGGCAAGACATGCATCCATAATCGTAAGATCCTGATAAGGGAGTGCCACATTGAGCACTGCATCCGGCCGGTACGAACGGATCAGTGTTTTTAATTCTTCCACGTTGTCCGCGTCAACCCTTGCCGTCTCAATTCTGGAAGCTGTTTTCCCTTCAAGTTTTGCCTTTAAATCGTCACATTTTGACAGGGTACGGCTTGCAATCATGATGTCCGTGAAAACTTCACTGTTCTGACAGCATTTTCTGATTGCCACCTGTGCAACACCGCCACATCCAATAATAAGTAATCTGCTCATTTTTATTCCTCCTGTATCATTTGTTTTACCGGGTTTCTTCCTCTTCGAGTAAGTCCTCTACATATTTTGGAAGCATAAATGCCCCCCGGTGTAAATTTGTAGTATAGTACCATGTTTTCATTCCAAGTGCATCCCATCTTTCTGCATCAAGATCATTCAGCGGATGATACTTTTTAGAAGCGAATCCGAATAACCAGTACCCGGAAGGACAGGTCGGGATATGTGCCTGGTATACCCGGCTGATTGGGAATGACTTGTAGACTTTTCTGTGCATTTTCCGGCATTCAGCCTCATCCTCGTCATAAAACGGGCTTCCATGCTGATACACCATGATTCCGTCCTCCCGGAGAGCTTTATAACAGCTTCCGTAAAATTCTTTTGTAAAAAGTCCTTCCGTATGCCCCAATGGATCTGTTGAATCGTTGATGATCAGATCGTATTCATCATTTTTCCCACGCAGGAATCTAAGCCCATCATCATAATACATTGAAATTCTGGGATCCTCTAACCCACATGCCACCTCCGGGAAAAATTTTCTGCATACATCAACAAACATTTTATCGGTTTCTACCACGTCAATCTTTTCAACAAACGGGTATTTTATGAGTTCTTTCGCCACACCCCCATCCCCGCCACCGATAATCAGAATTTTTTTTGCATTGGGATGGACTGCCATCGGCACATGGGTCACCATTTCATCATATATAAATTCATCTGCATCGGAAAAAACAATTTCACCATCCAATGCTGCCATTTTTCCAAATTCATAGGATTTAAATACATCTATCTCCTGATATTCACTTTTCCCCGAAAAAAGCTGCTCCTCTATCCGGACATCCAGTTTTACATTAACTGTATGATATTCCGAAAACCACATTTGCATATCTTTACCTCCTGTTGCCACTCATGCCAGTACCTGAAGATATTCCACTGCCGGATCTTCGGTTCCCTGCATGGAGCATCCTTTTTCTTTTGCATACAGAATATATTCCGCAATCTCTTTTGTAATCCGTTCTCCCGGGGCAAGAATCGGAATCCCCGGTGGGTAGCACATGACAAACTCTCCACTGATGCATCCCACGGAATCTTTTATGCTTAGCGATTTTTTTTCTGCATAAAAAGCTTTCTGCGGAGATACCGCCACCTCCGGATTGATATATTCCCCGGACAAAAGCCCTGTCCTGTCCCTGCTGTATAACCTCTTGATATCCTGCAATGCCCCTACGAGTCTCTCAATATCCTGAATTCTGTCACCAATGGAAATATACGCAAGGATATTACAGATATCACCGAATTCGATCTGTATGTCATATTCATCCCGGAGCAGGTCATATACTTCTATTCCGGCAAGCCCGATATCCAATGTATAAACGGACAGCTTGGTGACATCGTAATCGTAAATGCTGGTTCCATTTACCAGATCACGCCCATAGGCATAGTAACCGCCAATAGAATTAATTTCATTTCTGGCATATTCTGCCATTTTTGCAACTCTGGCAAAAGATTCTCTTCCCCGCAACGCAAGATTTCTTCTTGAAATATCAAGACTCGATAAAAGGAGATACGATGCACTGGTTGTCTGTGTCAGATTGATAATCTGCCTGACATGATCTGCTTTTACCGCTTTCCCGGTAAGAAGGATGGAGCTTTGTGTAAGGCTTCCCCCGGATTTGTGCATGGAGATGGCAGACATGTCTGCGCCTGCTGCCATACCACATACCGGAAGGTTTTCCCCAAAATACAGATGCGTCCCATGTGCTTCATCTGTAAGCACCTTGATTCCTCTGGAATGAGCAAGTTTTACGATTGCCCGGAGGTCTGAACATATCCCGTAATACGTCGGATTGTTTACCAGAACCGCTTTTGCATCCGGGTTGTCCTCAATCGCCCTGGCAACCTGGTCTATTTCCATTCCGAGAGAAATCCCAAGTTTCGCATTCATCTCCGGATTCACATAAACCGGAACTGCCCCACAGAGCACCAGTGCATTAAGTGCACTTTTATGGACATTTCTCGGTAATATAATTTTATCGCCCGCCTTACAGGTTGACAATATCATTGCCTGCACTGCCGATGTCGTTCCCCCAACCATGAGGAATGCATTTTCTGCGCCAAATGCATCTGCCGTCAGTTCTTCTGCTTCGCGGATAACAGAAACCGGATGGCACAAATTATCCAGTGGTTTCATGGAATTTACGTCCAGTTCCACGCACTTTTGTCCAAGCAGCTGTACCAGTTCCGGATTTCCCCTGCCTCTTTTGTGCCCAGGCACGTCAAATGGAACCACTCTTCTTTTTTTAAATTCCTCAAGTGCCTCATAAATTGGAGCTTTCTGCTGTCTATTAATATCCATTTACTACTCCTAACTCCTTACTGAAAAATAACAGGAGCCTCCAAGTCATTTTAACTCAAAGGCTCTTTTTCTTACATAACTTTATGCAAGTGCAGGTTCTTTTCCTGCAATAATCGCTTTCACTTCATTTTTCAATTCTGTATTCACTGGTCTTTCTCCTTTTTGTAACAGATATCATCATCCCCCAAAAGGCATTTGACCACACCTATATTATAACTTACCCATTTCTTTTATACAATCAATTTTTTTGCATTATCTGCACCATAAGCTGTAAAGAACTGAGTACATCCGCCGCCTTTCTTCCAAATCGGCCGAATCTGCTCCGCAACTGGAAAAAAGAATTCCTCGACAATGCTTCTGCTGTATTTGATGACAAGCGTGAGGATTCCTGATCCGTTGTATCAACGGTCGCTCCAATTCTATTCTGAATACCTTCAAGGACATTGTATCACAGATTGTTTGTTTCGAAAATTATTCTCCTCTGAAAATGGGCAGAAGAAAACCTCCAAATCTTTGGAAGACTTGGAGGCTTGATTCCGACCACTTACTTTTATCATCTATAATTTGAAAAATGATAGATATTTTTTTTTTGCAATATATTGCGCCAATTCATAATATCCTTCAAAATACGAAGAACATATACTGTCTGATTCTCGTCGCTTATGATATAAAACAATAAATATGACTGATATATCTTTTTATGTATTATATATCCTCTATATTTTATCCCTGAATCAGCAAATTTTAAAGGGAAGTCACCCATGTTATTGACTTCCCTATTTAAATTCGTATATAACTTATTTGCAGCATCTGGATTACATAAATCAACCTGAATATACTTAACCAAATTGAATACATCATCCGTTGCTTCATCTGTGATTAGTACTCTATAATTCATTTTTCATCCTATCTCTGATAATCTGAAATGCATCATCAACGGTATGAAGCCGCCCTGCTTCCATATCATCAATTCCTTTATCGAGATAAGAAAATAATGTTTCCATTGCTGTTCTATCTTCTACAACATTCATATCCTTTACTACAGCTTCCATGTAAAACATCTCCTTTCCTTTAACCTCAACTCTATTATAACCATCTCTCATGTAAAAGTATAGGTCATTCGTAAAATATTTTTCTGTCCTAAAATGGAATTTAAAATTTCATTTTAGGTAAGGATATTGTTATTATTCCTTACGAATTCTTTCAACTACACTTTCCTGACTCATCTTTTCAAACTGATACTTTGGAATCGCATATGCAATTCCACTTAATATCGGAACCATAAGCAGGCACGGCACGATTGTAAGATGCAGTTGAAAGAAAAATGCTGTACCAAGCGTATTTATTAAAATCTGCTTTGCTCCAACCACAACTAACAATACTGCAATCATAAATGCGCCTCCCAAATATAGGAATCCCTCAGCCACTAGCATTTTCGATATCTGTTTTTTCGTCATTCCAACAACTTCCAAAAGTGCCAGTTCTTTTTTTCTGCTAATTACAGAAGTTGCTGTTGTATTAAAGAAATTCATAATGCCAATAAAAGCTAAAATAACAACAAGGAAACCACCGATCATATAATATTTTCCGACAAACCGCCTAAAGCTCGCCTTCATATCCAATACAGAAAAAACATTGATCATATCATTTTCTTTCAAAATATTTTCATCAATGTATTCTTTTATCTTCTTGTCCTCGCCCTTCTTTGCATCGATGGCAGCATACATGGCTGATTCATTTCCCGTCTGGGTAATATACTCATCTTCTGGAACTAATACCGTAATATAGATAAGGTCTGCATACGGATAATCCAATGCATATGGCATCAGTGCTTCTCCAATGACTTCGTAATCTTTTTGGTTTCCATTTTTGTACTCCATCTGAAAAACATCCCCAGTCTGATAATAAGAAACCGGATGCTCTGCATATTTATCACCATAATCTACAAGCACATAATTTCCGCTTTTAAATGTATCCCAAGAGCATTTTTCCCCTCTCCATTCTAATTTGTCAAACACCGACTCGCTGATTCCGAGAAAATGAACACTTACTGTATTGGAAGCCTTTGCATCTTCCCAAACCTGTTCTTCATAATCGGTCCAGTTTTTTTCATATTTATCTGCGAATGCTTCCCATGTTTCCAGAAGTTCCGGCTCCATCTTGTGGGTTTCCTCAGAATAATACACATATCCTGTCTTAGCACTATCAGGACATTCGTCCAAAATCTCTTTGATTTCAGGTGTAATACCGTTGAAATTCGTATTTGACAAACTTCCCGTCATCTGATCCAGTTGAAAATCGGAAGCTAAAAACACTTTTCGGTAAGAATCAAAATCATATCCCTGCACCAACATCACGATACAGTTGACAACCACCATAGAAAGAGCGATAGAAAGCATAACAATCAATCCCTTTTTCCAATTTCGTAACACATTTTGAACTGCCATCCCCCACCAGGTTACAGAAGTATTCTTTTTTATTTTCCTATGTGACTGCTCTCCTTCTGCCAAACGCAGAGCTTCCACAGGCGAAACTCTTTCCACCATTTTACAAGCCTGCTGACTGGAGAGATACACCGTTAAAAGCGTTAAAAGTATCGCTGCAAGGAAAATCAAAGGATTTGCTGATACTACTGTCTGAGCCGTTTTTCCTGCCTGTGCACTAATTTGGGCATCTGCAGTCAAGGACGGAGCCATACAAAGACCTGCAAGATAACCACAAAGCAATCCGATTGGAATGCCAATAGCTGATAATCTCCACGCCTGCATACGTACAATTTTCTTCAACTGCTTTCCCGTTGTCCCCACATTCTTTAACAATCCGTAAGCCCGGATATCCGTTTTCACAGAAATGTTAAAAATATTATAAATAATCAGGTATCCAGCTAATATGACAAATAGAATCATGATAATTAAAGAAGAAAATGAAAATGAATCCTCTTCAAAGAGATTATATGCCGGATTGACTTCCATTCCTGTCCCAGCTTTCGTAAATCCCGCTGCTTTGGATATCTTTTCCGTTTTCTTTTCCAGATTCCAAAGGTTCTTGTACCAGACAGAATACTCTTTTCCTCCATTGTAGATGCCATTTTCTAATTCTTCCTGCGTAACGGGATAACGATTCTCCTTTGCATAGGCTTCGGATACCCAGACCATCTGACCTAAAACAGCTTTATCCCCCTGCCAGAATCCACATATCTGAAACGTATCTGTCTTATATTGTTTCAGCATGGGATTTACTTCCCAGGTCAGCGTTACTTCTTCCCCAATCTTTGGTGTAACACCCAGAGATTCCAATATCGTGCTGCTAAGTGCTACTTCATTTTCTTTCTCCGGCAGTCTTCCTGTAGTTGGCAGACAATTAAAGCTTTCTGCCATATTTTCATCTGCATATCGGACCTCTACGGAAAATCCAAACCGTTCGTCCATTCCAGCTCCCAGAAAAATACCGGAACCATATCGTTCCACATCTTCATCCTGTTCTATTGTTTTTTGCAATCTCTCCGCATCTTCTTCTGACAAATTCTGCGCAATAGCATGGGATGAATCCATAAATTGCTTAATTTCCGTTGCTCTTTTGGAAAGTATCATGGATACACTCCCCACAAAGAGGCTTGTAAATAACAGTGATGTCAACATGATTGCAATAACAGCAATAATATTTCTTGCTCGGTTCATTTTCATAAAACGTTTCGTCAATAATCGTAACGTTTCTTTATTCTCTACTTTTACCATATAAACGCCCTCACTATACCAAACCACTGTCTGAAACAATTTTTCCGTCTTCAATCTGTAAAATCCTGTCAGCCATCTGGGCAATCTCCTCATTGTGAGTAATCATTACAATCGTTTGATGAAAACGCTTACCGGTGACTTTTAAAAGTCCCAATACATCCTGACTCGTTTTTGAGTCCAGATTTCCTGTCGGTTCATCTGCCAGCAAAATAGCAGGTTTTGCCGCTAATGCTCTTGCGATTGCCACCCTTTGCTGCTGACCCCCTGACAGTGCACTTGGAAGATTTTCCAGTTTTGTCCGAATGCCCAGTGTATCTATGATTTCATTTACATAACCTTTTTCAATCTTTTTTCCATCCAGTTTTACAGGAAGAACAATATTTTCCCATACATTCAGCATCGGAACCAGATTATACTGTTGAAATACAAATCCAATATTTCTACGCCTAAAAATAGTAAGCTCTTCATCTGTCATATGGCTTAAATTCTGTCCGTCAACAATGACCTGACCGGATGTTGGATTATCCAAACCACCAATGATATGAAGCAATGTAGACTTTCCACTTCCAGAGGTTCCAACAATCGCTACAAACTCCCCCTTTTCCACTTCTAAATTTACACCATCAAGGGCTTTGACTTCTGTTTCTCCTTGTCCATATATTTTTCTTAAATTCACTGCTTTTAATATATTCATGCCATCCTCCCATCAAAAAAGCCTGTATTGATCTTTACAATACAGACTTTATCATAACAATGTCTCCATCTGGTTTCTGAAATATCACAGTTTTGATACTATTCCTTTTTTGATATCGGGAGAAACACAGAAAAGGTAGAGCCCTTTTCTCTCTCTGATGTCACTTTTATATACCCCTTTTGTGCCTGAATGATCTCTCTTGCAAGGAATAAGCCAATTCCTACTCCTGGCTGGTCTGCCACTGACAGACTCCGATAAAACCGTCCAAATATCTTTGGTATTTCTTCTTTTTCTATTCCAATGCCATCATCAATGATATCAATCTTTACAAAGAAAGAATTCTGCTCGGCTTTTACCTGAACATTTCCCCCACATGCTGTGTATTTAATCGCATTATCTACAATATTTCCGAGTGCCTCCACGGTCCATTTTGGATCACATCGAACATGCAAATCCGTGTCACATAGGCTCAGAGTAATATTCTTCTCCCTTACTTTTACGTTAAACTGCTGCTGTACGGATGCAAACATCTGTGCAATAGTAGTATCCTCCGAATGTACTGCGATAATTCCACTCTCCATCCGTGACAATTTGACCAATGATTGTATCAGGAAATCTAATTTCTCTGTCTGCTCCAAAATGGTAGCTATCTCCTCCTGATTTTCATGATTTGTTTCAGAGAGTATTTCACCATAAATTTTCAAATTTGAAATAGGAGTCAAGGTCTGATGCGCAATGTCGGAAATAAGTTTCTGTATCACTTCTTTTTGTTCCTGTTGGTTCTTTCTTGCCAGAAAGCTACTGTCTAAATGTTGTTTCATGCTGTTTTCAAGAGCAGAATACTTTTCTTCTGATATTTCTGTCCGTTCCAGTTCTCCATCTATAGCACAATCCAGCATTTGCTGCAGCCGGTTCAAAAGCTTTTTTTCTTTCTGATAAAAAATGCTATGCCAAAAGATTCCACTTAAAACAAATATTCCTACAATCAATATAATTAGTTCTATCATCCATTCACCGCCCAGGTATAACCAATTCCATAGACTGTCTTGATATATTCAGGCTTCTGCGTATCATCTTCTAATTTGTCCCTGAGGCGTTTGACTGCAACAGTCAGAGCATGAGCATCCACAAACTCTGTATCTCCCTGCCATACCTCGTCAATCAGATATTCCCGTTTCAATACTTTTCCTCTGTTTTCACACAGCACTCTAAGGAGCTTTTGATCTGTCTTACTAAGTTCAATAGGTTCTCCATCTTTGAAAAATTCCATTTTATCGAAATAGAACTCAAATCCATCAAGCTCCATAGAATTTTTAGCTGCTGCCTCTTTATTTCTAAGCTGCACAGACACTCTTGCACGCAAAACCATCAAGCTAAACGGTTTCGTAATATAATCATTTGCCCCAGCTTCCAATCCTGTTACAATATCTACTTCCATGTTATTTACTGTAAGCAAAATAATCGACACCTGACTGTTTTTCCTTATTTCTCTTACAAAATCAATCCCATTCCCATCCGGCAAGTTCACATCTAATAAAACCAATGTGATATCTTCCTTTTTCAAGATTTCTCTAGCTTCCTGCAAAGTTCTGCACTGATAAAAGAAATAAGCATCATTCTTTAAAGCCAGACGGATTCCATCATTTAATTTTTTGTCATCTTCAACAATCAGTAACTTTTCACTCATATTTTCTCTGCTTTCTTTCAAATTACGCTAATTGTATCATTGCCAGTTTTATAAATCAAATCATTAAGTCAAAAGCTCCGACAGAATTTATCTTATAAACAGCAAAAAGCTCCCGAAGGAGCTTTCCACGCTTTCAATATACACTAATTCTTTCAACACAATCTCTTCTGCAGCATTCCGGACATTATTTACCGCTCTGACCCATTCCATCTGATCACGAGCTTTCAATTCTTCCGTAACGCCTTGCTTCTCCATCATCTGACGCACCAGAATACCCATCCTCTCCTGTGCTTCGTTGTCTACAGCATTCAGATGTTCTGTCAGTCTGTCTTCCAACATATACAGTGAATACATTGCCGGACGATGCTCTTTCAGATATGTTTTCCGCATCATTCCATATTTCCCATAATGCGGTTCTTCATCTGTACTGACAAGATTCGGATAGTAAATTCCGTCTGCGCCAAGTGTGTAGGTTCCACCCATTTTTTCAAATGTGCTTTTCATGTGTTATTCCTCCTTGAAATCAGCGATGTCCTTAGATCATCGCATAATATTTCAGGGCAGCCTTGATAGCATCTTCTTTCTCTTTCGGGCATTGCGGAACTCTTGCATTTTCTGATTTTGGAAGATTATAGTTTTCTCTCACTTCAATTCCACATTTGCGTTTTACCTGAGAAATATATAAACTTGAAACCTTCAAGCCAAATTCTTTCAGCACATAATCTTTGATTTCCTGATAGGTTGCTTTCAACTCGGCACTGGTGGCATCCAGCTCGTCCAGGTCTAAGTCGATCTCTATCGTGTCATCTGGTTTTTGTTGGGACAAAAGAACAACCGTCTCCACATGTACCGTATTCCCAAACTGATCTACCGGCTGTACTTTTTCCACCTTATATCCATATTCCACCAACAGTTTAAGATCTCTTGCCAACGTTGCTGAATCACAGCTTACATATACTATCCTGTCCGGAGTCATGCTTACTATCGTGTCCAGCAGTTTTTTATCACAGCCCTTTCTTGGAGGATCCACCACAACTACATCTGGCCTTGTCATATCATATTCTTTACTGTCTGTTGAATCGTTATCAGATTGTACGCCTGTCTGTTTTTTATAAAATTCTGGAACAACTTCTTCTGCCTTGCCAACAAAAAACTCTGCATTATCTATATTATTAATCTTAGCATTATTCTTTGCATCTTCTATAGCCTGTGGTACTATCTCAACTCCATATACCTTACCAGCTTTCTTTGCAAGGAATAATGATATTGTTCCAATGCCACAATACATATCCCATACGCTTTCATTTCCTTTAAGCCCTGCAAACTCAAGTGCCTTGTTATATAAAACCTCCGTCTGCTTAGGATTAACCTGATAGAATGAAAGCGGTGAAATCTGAAACTTTATATCTCCTATATAATCCTCAATATATGGTCTTCCGTAAAGAGTTATACATTCTTTGCCAAGAATCACATTCGTATCTTCTTTGTTTATGTTTACAACCAGTGATGCAACATTTAACTTAAGCTTCTGTATAGCTTTAACCAGTCCGTCTGCTGCCTCTTTTCTTAGCATTTTCTTAGTCACAAGGCATACCATAACCTCATCTGTATGATATCCTGTCCTTACAAGCACATGCCTGACTGTTCCTTTATGTATATTTTCATTATAAGCACGTACCCTGTATTCCTTCATCCATTCTTTTACAGCGTTAAGTATAAATGCATTATCTCTATGTCCAAGCATACAGTCATCATCAGGACATGCAATAATCGAATGTGTATGTCCTGCATAAAAGCCCATGACAATATTTCCGTCCTTATCCTCACCTACAGGATACTGTGCTTTGTTCCGATATCTGAAAGGTGTATCCATACCAAGTATCTCACACATTTCATAGTCAACACCTTCTGTAAGTCCACTTATTCTTAGCAAATTATCTTTTACAAGCTTCTGCTTATATTTAAGCTGTGCATTATAATTCATAGCCTGTATCTGGCAGCCACCGCACTGTCTGGCAATCGGACATGCTGGTTCCACTCTATCCTTAGATGGTTTAATTATATCCATCAGTCTTGCATAGCCATAATTCTTTTTAGCTTTCATTATTTTAACACGTACAACATCACCGATTACTGTATCCTTCACAAACAAAGTATAACCGTCTACTTTTCCAATTCCTTCACCAGATACACCTATATCTTCAATAGTCAGCTCCACACAATCATTCTTACTGTATGACATCCTTATCTCCATTTCCACTTATCTTATATTTTTCTATCTTTTTTCCTGTTTTACTGCATTTTCAATCTGCTCGTTATAGCATTACAATGATGTCATGGTCAAAAGATGTACTAAAAGCTTGTCCTTCTTATATTAGAATCCAGCCATCTGTTAAAGCCAAGCCAGTCATTGGTATCCTTCGCTTCAAAGCACTCCCTTAATGTTTCAAGCTTTGCATCTATATTATCTGCCATTGAAAGTGCTACTGCTTCTGCTATTGCAGGCTTTTTAGGTGAACCATATTCAAGCTCTCCGTGATGTGCAAGAATACAATGCTTCAATTCATTCTTT
>ENA-OPMS01000227-OPMS01000227.1-human-gut-metagenome-genome-assembly--contig:-NODE-227-length-11762-cov-1.434099_pt1 | contig 11762 bp, 5 predicted proteins | sample MGYA00241530_ERZ501758 | MGnify/ENA primary metagenome ERZ501758 (study PRJEB25962, sample SAMEA2042563) | human gut metagenome | biome: human gut; feature: human-associated habitat; material: faeces...
CCCGCCATAACGGAGGCGGGTGGCTGCACGAACAAGTAGCGACGTTACTTAGCGGCAAGGAGTATGAACGCTTTGTGCCGCGTGGCCAGTACATCGGCAGCGATCCTTTTGACAGATGGCTGAAACCTTCGTGTATGCTGGTTTGCGAGGATAATTACAGCAATGCCCACGGTACTCCTTTTGTGTACAAGACGTTGGGTATCGGTAAGCTGATAGGTGCTCCCGTGGCAGGAACCATGACTGCTGTCTGGTGGGAAAGCCAGATCGATCCAAGTATTGTATTCGGTATTCCGCAGGTAGGTTGCATGGATATGCAGGGCAACTATCTGGAGAACCGCACGTTGCAGCCTGATATCCTGGTCTATAATGAACCGGAAGCTGTTTTGAAGGGAGAAGATGCACAGCTGAAAGCGGCGGTGGACCACTTGCTGAAGAGGTTGCCGCAAAAGAAATAGATGGATTGGACTTTATAAACAAGAGGCTGAATTCAAGATTGAATTCAGCCTCTTGTTTATAAAGTCGATGGGGTGTCTTATTTATTTTACAGTTACTTCTGACAGTTTTAACCAACCAGAATTAGTGAAGGTTCCCTTGGCAGAGATATCCAGCCCCTTAACATTGCTTCCATTGCCTTTGGTTGTATCGACTAAAGCTACTGCCCAGGTATAGGTTCCTTTTTTTACCCCGTGAAGTTTGGGAGTGAACTCATAGGAAGTGGGATAGCCTTTTATCCAGACGGATAAATCAGTATTGTTGTCCAGATAAGAGTAGACTACTTGATTGTCTTGGTTCAATAATGCGAAAGCTACTTTATACTTTTGGTTCCATTGTGGTATATTGGTTGGGCAATATCCCCAGCCTAAGTTGTTCCAGCGATGTACTATCTTTATTCTTGAACCACTCTTCATTTCTTTGGGAACTACAATGGAATCGGGATATAAACGATAACCTCCTTCGGAGATGAAACGCTCAACCAAAGGATAGGCATCACGGAACCAACTCATGGTTTCGTCTCCTACACGGAAATCCATCATGTTGACATGAGCTTCCTGACCGTCTTCAAATTCTCCGATACGCACATCTTTGGCTGTTTTGTAACCGCTCGGGTCATTGTGATAAGGGTGCTTGCTCACAATCCATCCACCTTCCAGTAGAACCGGGCGTTTCATAATCCAAGGTTTCACATAGTTTCGCTCCCACTGGCCGTAATACTCTCTCATTCCGAAAGCATCATGACGTAAGGAAAAGCCTTTCTCGCAAGCGCTGTCCAACAAGCGTTTACTATCGGGATCAAAATTCTCCTCACCTGCCCAGTCTTTGCCTGCACCCATCCAACGATGGTAGTTGATAACTAAAGGTACTTTGGTGAAGTGTTTGACGTAGAGGTCTGTAATCCAATTGAACACAGCTTCCCGGTTCTTGGGGTCAATGTACTTCATAGTGTGTGCCTCACCCCATTTGCCAAGACCGTAGCCGTCTATAAATTCCACCAGGTCAGGGTCATTGTATTTTTGGGCAAATGCTTCTATGAACTTTGCATATTTCTCCTGGAAGATAGGGTCATCAGGATAGGGAGAGCGTTTTCCATTGTCTGTATAGTATTTGGCTCCTGCATCGAATACATAGGCCGGAGTGGCTTCATTTTTTCGGTCGCGGCTGTCGACAACTACACGGAAAGAGAGACGCATACCTCTGTCGAGTGCCCCTTGAATTACTTTTTTCAACTTTTCGTTGGTATCCCAGCCGTAGACTCCTTCGGCGGGATTGAAGGTACTCCAATGCGTACGGATATAGAGTGTGCGTGCATAATCGGAGATTTTCACGGTTGTTCCTTTTTCCGGTACATAGATATGGTCGTATTTCTTCCAGAAGTCATCGCTGACATTCTCATTTGCATAAACAACCCAACCACTTAAAGGGTTTCCCTGCATGGTTTTTCTGTCTGGCCAGATTTTTATATAATCAGCTTCCGTATCTACAGCCATCTTGTATATCTGGCATCCTGCTGCAAGAAACGCACCGACACCGTAAACTTCTGTCATGTCACGCGTCACTTTACGGGGGTCGGCACCGATAGGCTGTACCCAGCCAAGTTTACCGCTTGCATCTACAGCATCGGTCAGTGCCTTCCAGCCTTTTATAATGACTGGCATGAAATCGTCTTCATTCAAGAGTCCCGCATTTACGCCATAGGCCAACGCATATACAAAGAAACCGGTGGAACTGGTTTCGGGAGAAGGATAAGAAGCCGGATCCAGAAGGCTGGCATGCCAATAACCGTCTTCGTTCTGCAATCCGGCGATACGTGTGCATAACCGGATAAACAGTTCTTCGTAATAAGCGCGTTCCATCAAGCCTTTGGGCAACTCCTGCAATACTTCTGCCAGACCGGCCAGTACCCAGGCATTTCCACGTCCCCAGAACACCTTTTTGCCATTGGCTTCTTTTTTACCGAAATAATGCCAATCGCGGTAGAAAAGGTTCTCTTCCTTATCGAATAGGTATTCGTAGGTAGCCCGGTATTCATTGTCCATGAATTGGAGGTATTTCCGGTTGTTGGTTTCACGGTATAGCTTGGCATAAACCGGGGGGGCCATAAACAAGGCATCACACCAGGTCCAGCGTTCTAGGGTTTTGTTGTCACCATACTCCAGTTTGAATGTACCGTTGGATGGATGGTTGACAATCCATTCCGTACGTGCCAGGGTAGGAGCCAGTATTTCCTCTTTTTTATATTTACGGTATAAGTCAATGAATGATTGGGAAACGGTTATATCGTCTGCATGGTACAACCGCTGATGGGGTTGCCAGCAGTTTCGTCTTCCTATTTTATAGAGCCATTGATAGTAGGTGCTGTCATTGTACTCCTCTTCTGCCAGTTTAGCCCAATCTACCATACCTACATAAAGTGCTCCATTGGTCCAATCCAGGTCGTGGTGTTCGTGGGCAGTGTTAGGATTGGAAATTTGCCAGTCTGCCACTTGCTTCATTTTCTCTTTTACTTCCTTTTTGCTGAATGGCACTTGTGCCATGATTGCCATACTGATAAACAGAAAGGCTGCTGCTGTTAATTGTCTGTGTATCTTCATGATTGTTTATTGATAAAATTAAGGGAATTGCCTTTGTTCTCAATGGACGCGGACAATTCCCTTTATGAGAATCTTGAAAACTATCTTTTTACCTTTATTCGTGTTTTATTTTGTCTTTGTGCTGTTAATATCCTTCGTTTTGCGGGAATTCTGCACCCGTATTTGAATCGATTATGCTCTGAGGAATCGGCCATAATGTGTGGTAATCACGCATAACGGGCCCCGATTCTGTATTGTATTTGCGGGTACGCTCCAATAATTTGCCGGTACGGCATAAGGTAAAGCGGCGTGATTCTTCACCTACCAACTCGCGGATACGTTCGTCCAGCAAGAAGTCCATGGTCATTTCACTGTCCGTAATTTCAGGAGCATGTGCGCGACGGCGTACAACATTGATTGCTTCGCGGGCACCTGAAATATCGTTCAACCCCAACCTTGCTTCGCAGAGTAAGAGATAAGTCTCGGACAAACGGAACTTCATGCGGTCACGGTAGGAACCGGTCAAAGAAAGGTTTTCGGAACGGCCATAGAAGAATTTTGTCAGAGCCGGATAAAGACGGAAGGTGGTAAACCATGTTTCGTCTGTAATCGTGGCTTTTTTACCATAAAGGTCGGGCATGTTCTCGTTGTTGTAATACCAGTTACGTTTGATGTTGTATTCGGAATTACGAATGTCTTCTTCATCAAAGAAACCGGTATCTTCTCCAATCCACCATTTCATTGGTACCAATTGCGACAAGCCGCGGCCACCCAGTGAGTCTGCCAAAACAAAACCGGTAATTTCGAAGTATTTGGGTTCCCAGGCACGGCGTGTCCAGTCATCGGAATTTGTACCGCCACCAGTAGTGTTATATTCAAACTGCATGACCCAAATGCTTTCCATATTGCCGGATGTGCGATTTTGATTGTTTTCAACGAATAGGTCGGAGAACACATCGCCGTTTGCTTTTACCTTTTCACCGAAGCGGTCTTCCATCAAGTGGAAATATCCGCTGTTGATGACATTCTCTGCGGCAGTTTCAGCCTTTGCATAATCACCCTGCATCAAGTAAACCTCACTTAGTAAGTGTTCTGCCGCCCATTTGGTCAGCTTGCCGACTTTTACGGCATCAGGGTCAGTAGGCAGGTTCTCGACAGCAAACTGAAGGTCTTCTACCATGTGGGCAATAACCTCTTCCTTCGGTGTACGGGTAAAATCGATTCTGAACTGATCTTGAATCTTGTCTACATAAGGAACGTCTCCATACAGATAAACCAATGTACGGTATGCATAGGCGCGGAAAAAACGTGATTCTGCCTGATAGAGCGCCTTGTCTGTGCTATTATCCCAGTTCGTGTGTATTTCAACATCTCATTGGCTCCTGCAATCAGGCTATAAGCCCAGTTCCAGTAGGAACCCACAATACCGGTATTTGGAGTTAATGTCAAAAAACCGAACGGTTGGATAGAACCGTCTTTAGTGCCCATGGTAGCAAGGTCAGTGGCAATCTGCAATGCTTCGTAAGGGCAAGCGGCATTGTGCATGAAGGCACCGTTTTCACCCCAAGTGTTGTATTCAGAGCGTGCTTCGGCATAAAGTCCGGTAGAACCTACTTCGAAACCATAGGAACTTGTATATGTGTTGTCCGGAGCCAGTTCACTTTTCAGTTTCTCATCCAGAAAGTCAGAGCAACCGGTAGCAGACAGAGCTACTAACAGAGCTAGAGTTGCTTTTGATATATAATTTTTCATTGTATATATATTTAAGTAAGTTTAGAATGATAAGTTCAGTCCAAGTACGTAGGAACGTGCAGTCGGGTAAGAGGCAAACCAACTGTTGTCATAGTTCAATACGCTGCGTATATCACAGAATGTATAAGGATTCTCCACACTGATATTGACTCCCAAACCGCTCAGTCCCAATTTCTTTACAAAATTCTTTTCAAAATTGTATCCTAAAGTGATATTCTTTATTTGGATGTATGTAAAGTCTTTGTAATAGCTGTGTCCGTCGAAGTTGTTATATGCTGGAGAAGCATATTTGGAATTGGTGTGTTCCGGTGTCCAGTAATCGGCATTATGCAGATAGTTGTATAGGTTGTAACTCCAACTTCCGATATTGGCTTCGTTCAACTCACGTGTAACTTTGAAGATTCCATTCAGGAGGAATGACAAGTAAAAGTTCTTGTAAGTCAATGTATTGCTCATAGACATGAGGAAGCTTGGATTCTTTGAACCGATGATAACTTTGTCATTGGAGTCAATATAACCGTTTCCGTCTGCATCTTTCACTTTGGCAGAACCTGGTTTGGCACCTTTTTGGATCTCTTTTTCTGTACCGTCTGCTGCGGTATAGGTGAATTTGTCACCTTCCTGCCAGATGCCGTCGACGTCATAGTCGTAGTAAACTCGCAAGGGTTTGCCGATGAACCATTTATTGGTGATATCATCTTTTTTGTCACCACGTAGGTCTACAATCTTGTCACGGTTCAGTGAAAAGATGATTCCGGTGCTCCATTCGAAGTCCTTATTACGTATGTTGACGGTGTTCAAGGTAAATTCAACACCTTTATTGCGTGTTTTACCCACATTATCCCAAATGGTTTTATAGCCGTTCATGATAGGAACAGTACGCTTCATCAGCAAGTCTTTTGTGTTGGCGACATACATTTCAATGTTACCGTTGATACGGCCGTTGAAGAATGAATAGTCGATACCGACGTTGAATGTTTGGGTTGTTTCCCACTTTAGATTCGGATTTCCGACACCGTCGTTGGCCAGATAAGCACCGTTGACACCTGCTCCACCGTCACCCCAGATATAGTTTGTGAGGTGCAGACGGTCCAATGTCTGATAGGGGTTGATGGCTTGGTTACCGTTAGAACCATAAGATACGCGGAGCTTCAATTGGTCCAGCCAGTTTTGTGCATTTTCCATAAAACTTTCGGAAGCAATGTTCCATGCAGCAGCCACTGACGGGAAGAATGCATACTTGTTGTTTGCACCGAAGGCAGAATAACCGTCGGAACGTCCGGTCAAAGTCAGCATGTATTTCCCTGCATATGAATAGTTCAAGCGAAGCATATAAGACAACATCGAGGTTTCTGATAAACCAGAACTTACGGTTTTATTCTTTTCACCTGCATTGATGTTATGATAACTGGAATCATCGTTTACAAAACTTTCGGCACTTGACTTGGAAGTCTTTTTCTGAGTTTGTTGTACACTGAACAAACCTGTAGCGTCGAAACGGTGCTTGCCAAATTCACGATTATATTTGAGCAGATTTTCCCAAGTGTAATCCCAGTAGTGTTCATTGTTGATGCTGGCTTTTCCGCTGGCTGTTCTACCGTCTTTGGTGTCACGGCCATAGTATGTGCCGGTAAAGTCGCTACGATAGTTGTAACCAAAGGTTGTACGGGCTGAAAGACCTTTTACCGGCAACAGAATGTCAGCATAGGTGTTGATGAAGAAGTTACGTCTTGTTTGATCTTGATCGGCATTGACATTGGCCATCGGGTTAATAATCAGAGATTGGTCCATAGGTTCTTCATAATACTTGCCGTTTTCATCTTTGTAGATACCATAAGGACTTTGCTTTACAGCATGTTCAATATTCGGGGTTATACCACCGCCATCTCTTTGAATAAATTGGGTCTGTATACCGATAGTCAGCCATTTATTTAATACTTGTGTGACACTCAAATTGATATTGTAACGTTTCATGGCGGAGTTGTAGACTACACCTTCTTGATCCAGATAGGAAACTGCCCCCATATAAGTGGTGCTTTCAGTACCTCCGGAAATGCCTACTTGATGTTCCATGGTAAATGCATTGCGGAAAATATAGTCCTGCCAGTCGTTTGTAACGCCTTTCTTGTAATTTATAAGTTCGCTGGCACTCAGAATATTCTCAGGAGCCAATTGGTCACCGCTCCATCCATCTTTCAGGCGTGCAATGTCTTGTTTAAATGTGATGTATTCGTCTGGAGTCATCACATCAATGGTCTGTTGGGGTTGCGACATTCTGAACTGCCCTTTGTATGTAACTTGGGGTGCACCTTTCTTGCCTTTCTTTGATTGAATCAAGATGACACCATTGGAACCGCGTGAGCCGTAGATAGCTGCTGCGGAAGCATCTTTCAAGACACTAAGGCTTTCGATGATGTTTGGGTCAATATCACTCAAAGAACCGTTGTAAGGAATACCGTCCAATACGATGAGCGGTGCATTGTCAGCACTTAATGAGTTTTCACCACGTACACGGAGGGTTTGGTCTGCACCCGGTTTCGCATCACCAGTAGTTACGCTTAAGCCCGGGATTTGTCCTGCAAGACGGTCCATCAAGTTACTGCTATTTATCATGTTCAGCTTCTTCTGGTCTACTGATACCAGACCTCCGGTCAGGTCGGACTTACGCTGTGTACCATAGCCGATTACCACGACTTCTGCCAGTGTTTTACTGTCTTCCACTAACTTTACGGTACTGTTTCTACCAGCTTTTACAGTCTGTGTTACATAACCGATATAGGAGATTTTGAGATTACTCCCTGCCGGTGCGTTGATTGTGTATTTTCCGTCAAGATCTGTAATGACACCAGTACTGGTTCCTTCCACCATGACATTTGCTCCGATAATCGGTTCACCACTTTCGTCAATTACTGTACCAGAGATGTTCTGTGGTTGTCCGGATATTGCCTTGTTATTCTTTCCGGTATATAAAATAATGTGTGTTGCGTCGATTTCAAATTTAACATTGGTCCCTTTCAATAAGGCTGCTATTGTCTTATTAATAGTTTCATTCTTAACATTCAGGCTGACTTTCTGTTTGATGTCTATTTGCTGCGATTCATAGAAGAAAGTGTATCCGCTTTGCTTTTCCACTTTTGGCATAGCCTCTGATAATGGGATATTTGTGAACTTCAGTGTGATCAGTTTCTCTTTCTTTTGTGCAGAAACCGGGGCACATAGAAGTACCAGTATAAGAATGATGAGTTGTTTTCTTATATCCATAATTGTCTTAAATTTAAAGATTAATGTAGGTGTTTACTTTTCGTTAATTATTAAATAATGTGCATTTCTCATTTGTTTGGCATAAGTTTTTAATTTTGTTACTGTTTCATTTTACTTTTTGTTTTGTGTCTGCAAACGAAATTGTCAACTCATTCTCTTCGTTAAAGGTATATTTCATAGGTTGGATGCGTGCCATGATGCGGAGTATTTCGTCCAGCGGTTCACTACGCAACGTAAACGTATAGAAATATTTATTGGATAATGTAGGATCCACGTCTATCTTTACCCGATACCATTTAGAAAGCAGTTTGCAAATGTCTCCCAATGAACGGTTTCTGAATACGAGTTGTGTATTTGCCCACGAAGAGGCAAAATGTACATCATCTTTTTCTACCTTAAGTGTCAGGGTTTTCCGATTAAAAGTAGCTGTTTCGCCCGGTTTGAGGAAACGGTTCTCTGTCTCGGTTTCCAAAGAGACGGACCCTTCTACCAAACTCACCAATGTATTTTCCGAACCGGGGAATGCATCGACATTGAATTTGGTTCCGTGAACTACGATACGCATACCTTCTGTCTGCACGATAAAAGGTTTGTCAGCATCGTGTGCTACATCGAAGTAAGCTTCACCAGTTACATTTACGATACGCTCATCCTTATTCATTTGTGATTCGTATTGCAAAGAGGTCTCTGTATGCATCCATACTTCGCTTCCGTCAGGAAGGAGAACCTTAGACTTACCCGACAAATTAGAGTATAACTGCGGCATGGCTTCAGGCTGTCCGTTAAGGAATCCTATGTAGAATGAGCAACCGATGGCAACAGCTATACATGCAGCTACTGCGTAGCGGTATATCCGTTTCAGTTCGAAGCGTTTCTTTGCAGGTTTTGCAGTCTGCTTAGGCTCGCTGGCGTGCATACGGTTGACAAGTTCATTCCAATAATATTCGGTATTGGGCGTGTAGTTTTCTACATTTGCCTGAATTTTTTCCCATAACAGTTGCAATTCCTTGAATAACGCTTCGTTGTTACTGCTGCGTAACCAAGTCTCCAATTGCCGCTCTTCGTCTGCGGAAATTTCCTGTTTCAACTTAGGAATGATTAAATTCCAAGGAACACTTTTTTTCATGATCATGATGTTTTTATAGGCCTTCACTTATATGACACATCACTTGAGTTTAACCCTTATTCCGATTCCAATTATTTTTTTAATAAATTTCGAGGAACAAATAATATTAGTATCTTTGCCGCTCAAGAAGCCCTTATCTAATATAACTTTGATATGCCTGCAGAAGATGATATCCTATTGTTACAGTTAATCAAACAAGATGACGAGAAGGCTTTCAAGCACCTTTTCGATACTTATTTTGTTTCACTCTGCCACTTCATGTCCCTTTATCTGAGAGACAAGCAGGAGATAGAAGAACTGGCCCTTTCTATCTTTATGAATTTGTGGGAGGGTAGGGCCGACTTGACTCTTAAAATCTCATTCAAGGCTTATCTTTTCCAGTCTGCACGTAATCGTTGCCTGAATGCTTTACGCGATGAAAAGGATACGGTTCCCATCGAGGGAGGAGAAGAATATGGATATGCTCTTGCTGCTGATACTTCGGTGGAGATGGAAGAACTGAATCGATTGATTGAAGAAGCTGTTTGTTCCCTTCCAGACAAATGTGGGCAGGTTTATCGCAAAAGTAGGGAGGAAGGGAAGACTAATCAAGAAATTGCCGGGGAAATGGGTATTTCTGTCAAGACGGTGGAGGCCCAAATAACCAAAGCCTTGAAGCATATCAAGAAATTTTTAGGAGAACAGTATACTTATTTGTTCTAAAATAGAAATTGCAGGCCATCTGTCTTTTAGAATGATGAAAGGAGGATGGCCTGCAATATAAAAAGAAGATTAATCTATAACCGTGAATTTTACTTTCTGGTCTTTCACTATTACATAATATTCTCCATTTTCAAGGAAATGTTCACCATTGGCATTTACAAAACCAAGATCACGCATCGGGTCTATTTCAAAGCGGAATATATGTGTTTCACCTGCTTTAATTAGTTGTTTTTCGAAGTGCTTCAACTCTTTGCATGGACGGGTAATCGTGCTAAATGGGTCTGAGATAAACCAATGCACCACTTCTGCACCGTCACGTTTGCCTACATTGGTGACTGGGATTTCCATTACCAACTTTTCACCGCGTCTGATGGTTTCTTTGGGCAAGTTGATATTACCATAATTAAAGGTGGTATAACTCAAGCCGTATCCGAATTCATACAGTGGGGTAGAGGGGATGTTTTGATATTTGCCACTTTGTGGACGGGCTGTTTTGCGCTGATTGTAATAGATTGGAATCTGTCCGGTGGAACGTGGAAAAGTAATGGAAAGCTTGCCCGAAGGATTTACCCGGCCGGACAAGACACCTGCCAATGGTTTACCACCAGGTACTCCCGGTTGCCACATTTCAACGATGGCGTCACAGAGAGGTTCCACTTTAGAGAGTCCCAAAGGACGTCCGTTAGCCAGTGCCAGAACAATCGGTTTGCCTGCTTTCTTCATTTCAGCAATGAATTTCTCTTGAATGGCAGGCAGTTCTATGATGGAACGCGATGCGTTTTCGCCACTCCACTTTTTCTTTTCACCCATACAGAGTAGAATGACATCTGCTTTCCGGGCTACAGCCAGTGCCTCACTGAATTTGGAAGTGTCGTTACCGTCGAAATCACAACCCTCGGTATAAATCAGTTCAGCCTTGCCTGCAAATTCTGCATCCAGCGCCTTTTTGATGGGGAGGACATCTTCTGCATGTCCATGTCCATACCATGACCCCAGGAGCTCGGCATAGTTTTCTACCAGAGGCCCCATGACGGCGATAGTTGGCTTGTTCCCGTTTGCCAGAGGGAGTACCTTGTTTTCATTCTTCAGTAGAACAATGCTCTCTTCTGCCAGTTTCTCTGCAATAGCCAGGCTTTGTGGAAGGAGGAAGCGCTCTTTTTCTGTAGATGTCGGGGTGTAGGGATTGTCAAAAAGTCCAAGGCGGAATTTGATACGGAGCACGCGTTTTACTGCATCGTCCACCAGTTGCATGCTTATTTTACCTTCTTCCACCAGCTTTGCCATATGCCTGTCATGGCAATGCCCCATCATGTCCATTTCTAGGCCGGCGTTGAAAGCCAGACGGGCAGCTTCTTTGCGGTCGGCAGCATGGCCCTGGTCAATAAGTTGCGGTACTGCGGACCAGTCTGAAACAACAAAGCCGTCGTGTTTCCAACGGTTCTTCAGAATTTCTGTCATCGTGTAATGGTTGGCGCTTCCGGGAGTGCCGCTGATGTCATTGAATGAACTCATTAAAGTAGCGGCACCGGCTTTTACGCCAGCTTCATAGGGAGGAATATAGGTGTCCCACAGAGTCTGATTGGAGATTTCCGTATAAACATAGTCACGTCCTGCTTCAGAAGCGCCGTATCCGATATAATGTTTAAGGCAGGCGGCTACTCGCTTGCTGTCGGACATGTCTTCACCTTGGTATCCTTTGATGGATGCGACACCGAATACAGCATTGGTATAAGGGTCTTCGCCATAGCCCTCTGCAACACGTCCCCAGCGTCCGTCTCTTGCCACGTCAATCATAGGGGAAAAAGTCCAGTCTACCCCGGACATGCGTGCTTCCTGGGCGGCAACGGCACATG
>ENA-OPMS01000230-OPMS01000230.1-human-gut-metagenome-genome-assembly--contig:-NODE-230-length-11688-cov-1.489727_pt1 | contig 11688 bp, 7 predicted proteins | sample MGYA00241530_ERZ501758 | MGnify/ENA primary metagenome ERZ501758 (study PRJEB25962, sample SAMEA2042563) | human gut metagenome | biome: human gut; feature: human-associated habitat; material: faeces...
ATTATAATTTCATCGGCAACTTCAATCGCCTCGCTCTGATCGTGGGTTACAAATATACTTGTAACGCCGAGTCTTTCAATCATATCCTTAAGCCATGAGCGAAGCTCCTGCCTAACCTTTGCGTCAATTGCGGCAAATGGTTCGTCAAGCAGAAGAAGATTCGGGTTTGGCGCAAGCGCTCTTGCAAAGGCAACACGCTGTTTCTGACCGCCCGAAAGTGTGGAGATATCCCTGTCATAGAGCGACTCGATACCGAAAAAAGCCGCCATTTCACCAACACGGCTTTGTATCTCACCACTTTTCACACCAAAGCTTTCAAGCCCGAAAGCAAGCTCAGCCGATACTTTGTCGCACACCGTCTGGCTGTCAGGGCTTTGCATTACAAAGCCTATCTTTTCGGCACTTTCTCTATCAGAAAGCTCGCTTCTGTCCTTGCCCATAAGGGTGATGTTTCCGGAAAGCTCGCCCCTTGGGGAAAGCTCTCTTTTCAGAAGCCTGAGCAAAGTAGATTTTCCGCTTCCCGAAGCACCGCAGAGCATTATTTTTTCGCCTTTTTTCACTGAAAAAGTGCAGTCAGAAATGGCATAGTCCGTGCTTTCGTTATATTTGAAAGCTACATTTTCGCAAGACAATATTTCCATTTTATGCTCTCCTTTACTTCAAGAATAAACGGGAAAACGCATAGTAATGCGAACATTCCTACAGGAAAAACACTGTTTTCAAGCTTTATCACAGGATAAAAAGCGGCGGACAGCTCGCCCTTTGCGGAAAATATCAGCACCAATGCAAAGATAACTGTAAAAGCCGCCACAAAAATGCCGTCCCATGCTCTGAACTTGAACGAATGTGCAAAGCTTCGTTTCTGGATACCATAACCACGGGCTTTCATTGAAGCGGCTGTGTCCGCTCCCCTTTCAAGCGTACCTGCACAAAGGGCTGTGAACACTGTGCAGTCTTTTTTCAGGCGGTCAAAACGGCTGTCGGAGATGTTCGCACCAGAGCAATTCAAAGCGTCCAAAAGCTGTCTGTGAAGCCTTTTGAGCTTTGGGATAAAGCCCATTGTCATTGTTATCACAAGGGCAGCTTTTGGTGTTTTTCGACCAAAAATGTATAGGAGCTTTTCCCTTGTAAGCACCTTTCCAAGAGCTTTGCACCACATTATCACAGCGGTGAGGGATAAGCCGGCGGTCAAGCCATAAAAAAGGGCTTCCTTTGTGTAAGCCTTGCCGTTTACGAAAAACAGCGGCGTTACGCCCTTATGTGAAAAAAGTGGATTTGTGACAGTCAAAACGGCGGTAAGAAAGATGTAGAAAGCAAGGTCTGATGCGGTCTGTCTACAGCTTTGAGTTATGGCACAGAACAGGAACGCTCCCACTACCGAGCATATACCAACGGCTGGTGAAAAGCAGAACATTGTCACCGCAAGCACAGCCGCAAAATACACAAGGGCGGTCAAAGGGTGAAAAGCTGACAACCTCATTTCACCGCCTCCTTTGTGTAGTCGCAAACGTAGTAAAACTCCACGCTGTCACCGTCATGAAGGACATACTGTGAACAGCCCTTATCGGGGCTTTCGCCATTTACCGTATAGGTCCACCCTGAGGACGGACCGCAGGAAAACTCGTAGATATTGTTTATGCCACGGACATACACAGTGTTGTAAATATTATCCTCTGAGCCTTGATAATCAAGGGGTATCTTCCCGCACCTTGTAGCTTTTTCCAACAGATCAAATGCTGTGTCGCCCTCACTGAGGACATATTTTTCCGCAGGCATAACAATGCCGTCTGAGGGAACATAGCACTCGTCACGGAGATTTTTGTCAAGCATATCGTAATTATCCAAAATATCAGAGCAATCCACTGTCAGAGTGACAGTGTGAGCGGCATTTGCGGTATCGTCGCTGTGCAGACTGTAATACTCGTCAACGGACTGAATATCAACGCCCTTTATGACCGCTGCCACTGCTAAAATTATGACTATGAGCAGAGCGATATCCTTTTTCACTTTTCTGCTCCCTCCTGAACTTTGAGCTTTTTGGCTTTCTTTGCCTGATCTGCGAAACTTTTAACCACTGCTATTTCCTCTTTGGTTATCTCAAGCCTTGAAAATCTCGCCTTTTCGTATATTTTCTCGCACTCAGCGAAGCTTTCCGCCATATCAGCGCCAAAGGTCTTTTTTATGCTCTCGGAAAGCTCCTTTGGCGTATGGTCTGAGAAATCCCTGCCGCAAAGCTTTTTTCTGCCTGCAAAGAACAGCTTCTCCACCTTTTTGCTGTCAGGCAGAGCGGCAAACTTTCTTTTCCTTACCAAAGCTATTATTGCCACAATAAGGCAAAGTATAAGTATTACCGCACCGATAACGATATATACCGCACAGCTTTTCTCCGCAGGTTTAGTCTTGTTCTCCTCAAAGATCTCTTCCCTTGGTTTGTCCTCGTCCTCGGGAGCAAGGGCTTCGCCGCCTTGGTTGGTGGGCTTTGCTTTTACAGAGCTGTCGTCAGTTTTTATCATGCCAACATAATCGGGGCAGACCTCGAAAGGCTGCCAGCCTATGCCGTCTTTGTAATACTCCGCCCAATAGTGGAGCTGTTTTGAAGTGACGGTCAGGGCTGAGTTATCTGCAAGGTCTTTGGTCATATCTGATGTGATAAAATATCCTCTGCAAAGCCTGGCAGGAACGCCCTTTGCACGGAAGATCTTCACAGCAGCGGCAGCAAAATCCTCCTCGCCCCCACGGCAAGTTACCTCAAGCATATCTGCAAATGAGCTTTCGCCCACATAGGTCTTTGACCTGTCAAGCACTGCGTCTGACACAAAAAAGCTTAGCATATCAGACCGCAGTTTACCCTGAGGACCTTGCAGATCAAAATGGTTTGCGGCAAGCTGTTTGTCCTCGGCTGATATGTCAAGGCAGGTGGAATAAACATAGTCACGATAACCCTTTTCTGCGGCAAGATAATCCGCAGGCTCAGAAGTGCGCAGGGTATCAAATGTGCCAAAAGGCTTTGTGAGATAGCCTTCCGACACCGCAAGCCTGTAATAGCTTTTGGTGTTCTCAAAGCTTCCGCCTATTATCTTGGGGTCGGAAAAAGCGTTCTCTGCGGCGGTCATACCATAGGTATAAAGGGGCTTTCCGCCATTTTTGATGTTTACTGTAACATTGCCGCTGTCGGATATATCAATGGCATTGTCAAGCAAAGCGGTCTGAAAAGCCGGTGAGAAATCAAGCTTATCAAGCCAATAAAACTCGTCTGAGTAGGCATATTTCTCCTCACCGCTAAGCTCCCCCCACACGCCGTTAGTTTCTTTCTCAAAACGGCTCTCCAGAAGATACAATGGCTGTGGATGCTCCATTATGATCTCGTACTCACTTTTCGTATTAAAGCGATCGACAAAGGCAAAGTTGGAAAGCTTATCAAAAAGCCCTGTCAGGCAGGCTATAAGCACTGCGCAAAATGCTGTAAGTATAAGCACAAAGGGCTTCAAATCGCCTTTTATGCTGCCGGAAAACGTCAATGCAAGGATACCTAACGCCACTTCTGCAGTGGCATAGTACAGAGGGATATCAATAAAGATACCTGCGCACAAAAACAGCGCAAGCATTGCCACTGTAAAAACTCTGCTGTCAAGACGGCTGAAAATGCTCTGCACTGTGGAAACTATCACTGCTCCCACGCAAAGAGCAAACCAAGGGTCTGAGCTTTTTTCCACAAGCATTTCCACCACTCCTGCGCTTTTACCACGGGCGGTCAAGACGCAGTTCAAAAGCCCTGCAAGGCTTGTTAAAAACTTCTTGTGGAATATCACCGCCGACAATAGTGCGGCGAAAAATGGTATAGGCAAAGTCTTTTTTGATACCCCTGCAAGGGCTGTCAATATGCACACACCTACCAGGACAAAGGCTCGCCAGCCCATACCAAGCGACAATGACAGCAGGAGCATTGTCACTGCACCAAAAAGGCTCTGCATGATATAAACACCCTTTGAAAAGTGCTTTTCCACATAGCAAACACTTGCTGTCAAAATTGTCACCTCTTTTACTATTTTATCTCGATAACACGGCTTATGCCGCTTCTTTCAAACAGCTCTGAAAACTCCGTCAGCCGCTCTTTTCCCTGCTCAGGCTGTGAAGAAAGAAGGCTGTCCAGAGCGACAGTGAAACTGTCTGCGCTGTCGATATGCTCGAAAACTTTTCTCTGCTGAGAAAAGCTGTAAAACGCCATGTAATGCCCTATACCGCCGTCTGAAAGATACATTGAAAGGCTCAGTGCCTTTGCGGCAATGCGGTCATAATCCGCTGCGGGGACATTTCCGCCTGTTTCAACGTAGATACAAAGGCTGTCAGTAACAGGCTCGCCATATTCACGGACGTAGATATCGCCAAGTCTGAAAGACAGCTTCCAATGCACCGATTTATAGCTGTCCCCCTGACGATATTCTCTTATTCCGATAGGCTCGCTGTGGTCAAAGCCCTCGTTTTCATTGCTGAAAAAGTCGCTTTCAAGGGCTTCCTTGAGCTTTGCTTCCTCGCTCTCATCTATCTCTGCAGCATCAGGCATTATGTTCACACTGCCCTTTATTTCGCACTGCGCCTTTTTCCATGTTAGCCCTGTAAAGTCAAAGGCTCTAAGTGTCAGAAACTCTGCTTTTATCTTTCCGCAGGTGTCGCTTTTTACAGTGATATCCACCTGAGCAGGCTCTCTGCTGATGATAAAATGCACCTTTATGTCATCGCACTGTCCTGTGAGCATATTTTTAAGCCGCAGTTTACTGCTGTATTCACCGCAAGTTCCTGTGAAGATAAATTTTAGGCTCATGTCCTTATTTTTCAAGCCTGTGCCGTCGCTAACCAGTGTTGCTGACAGCTTTTTCTTCGAGAATATATTTACACATACTGACAATACAAAAAGCACTGCGCACAACCCAAGCACCGATATGCCAATGGGTTTTTTCAGCACAAAAAGCAGTATGCCCAAAGCTGTGCATAGGCAGAAGCATAGCCTCTTCATCTGCGTTTTTCCTCATTCTCAGGGCATTTTACGCTTTTAAGTATCTCGTCAAGCACACTTTCTGCCGCAAGTCCTGAGAGCCTGCCCTTTGCAGAAAGTGATATCCTGTGGCTGCAAACATGGACAAAAAAATCTCTTACGTCCTGGGGAACGACATATTCTCTGCCCTTATAGCACGCCCACGCCTTTGCTATCCTGCAAAGTGCCAAAGCACCTCTTGGGGATACGCCCAGAGAAATATTTTCATTATGCCTTGTGGCGTCGCAAAGGTCTGAGATGTAGTCATAAACGCTGTCGTCAACAAAAACAGCCTTTGCCTTTTTCTGCATTTCTATAAGCTTTTCAGCGGTGCAGACGGCTTTCACATCTGCCAGTGGGTCTGAACTGCTTCGGTCTGACATTATGCTTCGCATTGCCGCCTTGTCAGGATAGCCCATTGAAAGCTTTATCATAAACCTGTCAAGCTGTGAAACAGGCAGTGCCGCCGTGCCAACTGTGCCTGTAGGGTTTTGTGTTGCTATCACTGCAAAAGGCTCAGGCAGAGGATATGTTCTGCCGTCAACTGTGCAGGCCCGCTCCTCCATGACCTCCAAAAGGGCAGATTGCGTCTTGCCTGAGGTTCTGTTTATTTCGTCTGCAAGAAGTATATTCGTCATTGCCGCACCGCTGTGAAAAGTAAAGCCCTGCGCCTGTCTGTCAAAAGCCGTATAGCCTGTGATGTCGGAAGCCACAGTATCAGGGGTGAACTGTATCCTCTTTGTTTCAAGCCCCAAAGCCTTTGAAAACGCCACCGCAAGAGTAGTTTTTCCCACGCCCGGAACGTCCTCCATAAGCACATGACCCTGCGCCAAAATTGCGGCGAACACCATATCCACCACTTCGTCCTTGCCGATTATGACCTTTTTCACTTCATCTGTTATCTCACGCATTTTTTACCCTTCTTTCTTACCACTGTGAAAACTCCCACTGCGCACAGCACCGCTGCCGCAGATATCACATACACTGTCACGTTTTTATCCTCCGCCTCTTTTATTATCTCGTCAGCAGAAGTGACCTTTTTCCGCTCGCTTTCAGGAAGCTTTTTTATCCTCTCTGCGGTCTTTTCCAAAAGCTCCTTTTTGTCTTTTCCAACACTATCAACAGGATAAAGCTCACGGCTTATGATACTGTTAAGGTCTGATATCTCACTGTAAAGCTCGTTTGCTTTGGCGTTCATTTCTTCAAGCTCTGATATTATCTTATCCCTGTCGGAAAGGCTCTCGTCAGCCTTTGCATGGGCTAAAAGCACCGCTGTAACAGTGCAGTCCCCTGAAGTAACACCGTTTTTTCTCAAGGCTTCAAGCTTGTTCCTGTCGCTTTTTGTAAAGCCTTTCTTGCCCTTATATATTTCCGTTTTCTCGATACTGTATACACAACCGTTTCCATGGTCTGTCTGTGCAAGCTCCACAGTGAAAGCCCTGTCGCTCAAGGTCAGGCTGTATTTTTCTGCCGCATTTTCAAGCTCTGCACCGTATCTCACATATGTGCGTTCGTCACAATCAAGGTCATTGAAAAGCTTCAAGGCTTTTTCTGCGCTCTCCTCGTCTGAGATATCCGAAAGCCTGCCGTTTATGCCATCAAGCTTTTCACGCTGTAGAACTGAAAGCTCCTCTCTCATATCGTAAATACGTCGCATCGTAAGTTCAAAACGCTTTTGTGCCGCAAGTGCGCAAAGCGCCTGCCCTGTGGCAAGCTCGTCAGAATCGCCGCCCTTTTCATGTGAAAATCCACCGTCGCTGTTCTGATAGGAAAGCAGGGCGGTCAAAAGGTCGGCATTTTTCACAAAACGACTGTCAGCTTCGGGGTCTATACCAAGTGAACAGAGTGCTATTACTACCTGTGAATCAGCTTCTGCACTTCCGAACGTACCTGAGCTGTCCTGCTTGCCACTTAGATACTCCACCGCTTCGTCAACGCTTTTTCTAACATCGTCACGGGAAAAATCATTGTAATATGGGGCGATCGCCTGCAAAGCCATTGCGGTGATGTCGATATCGCTTTCACCTTTTGACAGCGAAAAGCCACCATCGGTATTCTGCGAAGAAACTATCTTGTCAAGTATACGCTCTCTGTCAAACTCTGCACCCTCTGGGGTCTTGTAGCCCATTGTATCAAGGGTCAAAAGTGCAAATATCCATCCGTTAAGGCCCTGTTTGCCTACGGAATTATTTTCATCTCTGCCGTAAACACCGCCTTTTACAAGGTCTATGCCCCCAAGGTCGGCAGGGTCGCCTCCCATTGCGGAGGCTGTTATAGCGCACCTCTGCCACTCGGTAGCGTTGTCGGTATCTGAAAGAGCTTTCACACGCTGAGAAAGTGCAGTGAGATAAGCCTCATAGTCCTCCTCAAAACCAAAGCGTGAAATGCCTATGGCTAGCCAATCGGAGCTTCCTATGCCTGCGTTTTGCAGAAAATCCCCCGAAAAAATGCTCTCGTCCTGAGAAATGCCCATTTTGTCACGCTGCCACTGACAGACCTTTTCTGCGCTTTCAGTTATCCTGTCCCTTTTATCTGCGTTATCTGCATTCACCGCAGGAACATTTGTCAGAAGCATTACTGCCCCTGCAAACACCGCCACTAATCTGCCAAGCAAACCTCTCGTTTTCAACGATATCCTCCTACCATGTTTTGTCATAGCTATCCTGTGAACCTGTTATATCTCTGCCGTAGGCAACTGTGAACGCAAGCCTAACAGTGTCGCCGTCGGTGAAGTTCACCTTGCCCATGCCGTATGCAGGCATATTGCCGTTCACAGTGTACACCCAGCCTGAGCCGTAGGTGTAGTCAAATTCTCCAAGGCTGTCGGCATACTGTGTGCCACTGTCTGCAATGCCATCATTTTTTACAAGCTCCGCAAGCTCGCTGTTTACTGCTCCACCTGAAAACGCACCGCTTTTGTGTATTCGGCTTAGATATCTCTGATCGCCCTTGCCTGTAAAGTCACCTGTGAAGCCGTTTTGCTGAAGAAAACGCTCTATAACGTCAACGCCTGTGTCCCCCTCGTATATTGCCACCTCTGAGCCTGCGGCAAGCTGTCCAAGCCCTATGGTATCGGCGTCAAAGCTCATTGTTATAACGCCTGTCTGCTCGCCCTTTTGTGCACTGACAGAATTTATGGTATAGGCATGATCCGCATATCTGCCCTCGGGGTCATACACCCTTATTTCAAGAAGATTTGCCCCGCCCGAAAGCTGGAGATAATAGGCTGAATTCCTGTCCTGTGCGATACACTCAACAGAAAGCCCATTGAGCCAGACCTCGGTCTTGTCGGCATATATCCTTCCGCCCTGATAGTCCTGTGCGTTAAATCTGAGGGTAAAGCCCGAGCCTTTCACTGTCTGTCCGTTGGTGACGTTTATATACGTTATCTCAGGTCTTGTGGTATCGTCAGCAATGGGTACATAGGTGACAGTGAAATATCTGTCTATATTTTTGTCACCGTCTTTTGCATAAAGCCTTATACGGTTATCACCGCTTTGGAGGGTGCAGGTATAATTATCTCTGCCCGAAAGCTTTTTGCCGTTTAGAATAACGCTTAGCTTTGCACTGCCGCTTTGACCTTTCATTCTCGCATAGAAGCTAAAATCGGCGTCATTTACAGTGCGGTCATAAAGGTCGGTATCAATGGAAAACTCCGCAGGAGTGTATTTTATCTTAAAGCTTTTTTCAGCCTTTGAGCCGTCCTTTTCCGCAGAGAGAGTTATAGTATTCTCGCCCTCAGAAAGCTGTGCGGTAAAAGTTTCACCACTGGAAAGCTTTTCACCGTTGACTTTTACTGTCAAAGGTATTTTATCACTGCCGTAAAAAGCTGTGGCTGAAAATGTTATGCTTTCTGTGTCAGTATCCTTATCCGCAAGGTCGGTGTCAAAGGTTATCTCCTTTTTATCAAAATAAACTGTATAATCCTTATAAGCCCTTTTCACCTGACCGCTTTTGTCGGTATAGGTGCAGGCAACACGGATAGTGTTTTTTCCTGCGTGAAGGGTAACGCTGCCAGAAAACTGATTTACAACGCTGTCGTTCACAGTGACCTGAACTTTTTGCACTGTGAGAGCCTTGTTTTTATGTGTTATTGTGAACTTATAAAGTGGCTTTTTTACACGCTCGCCCTCTTTTATAGAGGTGGTGAAATATTCTGTGTCGGTGTTCTTTGTGACAGTTTCGGTCTTGCTGTCAGGCTTTTTCTTTACCTCGTCAGACTTATTTTCACCTTGGGCATTTATGGTAACATTCGTGTTCCCGCCATTTACTGTCGGGGAATTTCCGTCGCTTTTGTCAGCCTGCGGAGAGCTTTCTGTTGTATCTGTATTGCTGTCGCTACTATCAGTGTTATCACTGTCATCTGCCTGTGAGCTGTCCATATCTGAGCTTTCGTCCTTTGACTGAGAGCTTGTTTCATAGCCCTCTCCGCCCTGTCCGTCCTCCTCCGCAAGGCTTTCAGACAGTGCTGAAAACGGATTTTCAGGTGTCTTATAACTGCTTATATTATAAAAACGCATACACAAAAAAGCCGCTGCGATAAAAAACGCCGCTGCTGACAGCATTATTATTTGCCTGTTTTTTTGTGTATGCTTTTTCATAATATTCTCACTTTTCATATCACAGAAAATGCCCGCCCCCTGAAAATAGAGGGCGAGTATCCTGCAAAATAACTTATATCTTAATTGTCTTAATTTTTTTACTTTCTCTTTCTTGAAACTGTAAGAGCTCCGCTGATAAGAAGTGCAAGACCTGCTACGCAAACGCCTGCTGTCGCACCTGTGTTAGGGTTAGCCGCACCTGCGTTATTTGCTGTCTTTGATGAGCTGTCAGCCGCCTTTGATGTGTCAGCACTGCTTACAGACTCTGCGGCTGATGAAGTGGCAGAAGATGTATCCTCAGAGTTTGCAGAAGATACTGTGCTTTCGGAAGATACGTCAGATGAGCTTACAGAGCTTTCTGCTTCTGATGAAGAGCTTGGTGTCTTGAGTTCTTCAAGCTTTTTCTCTGCGGCCGTAAGAGCGTCAACATTGCCTACATATTCCTTAAGGTCGCCAAGAGCGTCATAAGCGACTCTTGCTGCCTTGATGTCATTCTCGCTGTCAAGTGTTATCTCGCCAAGGTCACTGATAAGCTTCTCAACAGCCTTTACGCTGTCATAATCCTCTGCAGCAAGAACTGTTACGTTGATAGTTGTTTCAACAGGTGAAACGGCAACGCCGGTTGTGTTTGCAGCACCCTCGTTTGTCTTATCTCTGTACATACCATACTTGTATGTAACAGTAACGAAATCATCGTCTGCTGTAAGAGCAGTATCGTCGATAGTCACATAATCTGTAACGTCTTTCTTCACACCGTTTTTGAGAACTGCGTAAACCTTCAAGTCGGAAGCGTCATAAGCTTCGCCCTCTTTGCATACTGTCTTAGCATTTTCGGTCACAAGCTTTTCCACCTCTGAGCCGACAGCCATTATGTAGCCTGAATCGTTCTTGAAGTAGATAGTGCCGTTTTCGTCTGCAACAAGGTCAGCTATAGCATACTGTGCCTGAGCACCTGTTGGTGTGAAAAGTGACGGAGCTGTTTTCTTTCCGTTTACTATCTGAGCGTCAAGAACTTCTGTTACGCCCTTTTTATCCTTTACATAGCGGATAGCGCCTGCTGATGCGTTCTCTGAGAAGTAAACATAGTTATAGCCGTTCTCATTCACAACGCCAAGACCTGAGGTCTGTGGATAGCCCTTTGTTTCTGCCTTGTATGCTATCTCAAAGCTGTCAAGGTCGATAACTGCAATAACACTGCCCTTATAGTCGCCCCAGCCTGAGCCGTTTACGCCAACATAAGCTCTTCCGTTAAGAACTGTAGGAGTTGATGTGCTTGCGCCACCAAGTGCAATGCTGTCAAGCTTTGTGAAATTGCCCTCATCGTCTATTGTTGCCTTATAGAAATAGCCCCCGTTAGATGTGAAATAATAAGCGTCTGTATCCTTATCGTAAGAAATAGTGCTTCTTACTCCTCCACCTACTGTATACTTAGTATCTATAACGCTTCCTGAGTTTTTGTCAAGAGTAACTATTCTTGCAGGGTCGGTAGTGTTTGCCTTTGCATTTTCCATGCCGAGAACGACAAGCCCACCTGCATCATCATGGACACCACAAAGGGCAAGGGCGTTTCCTATATGACCAACTCTGTGGACTGGCACGGCAAGGGCCCCAACGATGAAGAGTATCAGGTGGCCATGAACGAGCTGAACGCCGCCTATGCCGCGCTGGAAGCAGACTTGCAGCACGAACTTGACAACTACGAAAGCCTGCACCCCGGCTATGACGAATACCGTTTCGATCTGGACGAAATCAAGCATGACCCCTATGTGCTGATCTCCATTCTCTCGGCTCTCCATGAGGGCGAGTTCACGCTGGATGAGGTGCAGGGTACGCTCCAAATGCTCTTTGACCGCCAGTACATTTTGACCGAGGATGTGGTGGTGGAAACCCGGTATCGTACGGAAACCGACACATGGACGGACGAGGACGGCAACTCCCATACGGACACCTATCAGGTGCCTTACGACTATTACATCTGTACGGTCACGCTGGAGAACTTTGATTTATCCCATGTGCCCGTATATGTCATGAGCGAGGAGCAGCTTTCACGGTATGCCA
>ENA-OPMS01000231-OPMS01000231.1-human-gut-metagenome-genome-assembly--contig:-NODE-231-length-11682-cov-1.438118_pt1 | contig 11682 bp, 11 predicted proteins | sample MGYA00241530_ERZ501758 | MGnify/ENA primary metagenome ERZ501758 (study PRJEB25962, sample SAMEA2042563) | human gut metagenome | biome: human gut; feature: human-associated habitat; material: faeces...
CGTTTGGTCAGCTGTTCAATATCAGGAGCCTGTGCTAGAACTTCCTCGATGTAATTTGGAATTTCCTGCAGTGTTCCAACAAATGTACGTGCCTCTTCGACAGAAATCTTTTGCTGTGTCATGGCAAGTTTGCATGCAAGCAGGTAAAAAGAAGCAACCTGAACGGTGTATGCTTTTGTACTTGCAACAGCGATTTCCGGACCGGCATGTGTATATAATACATAGCTGCTTTCACGTGCAATGCTGGAGTCTTTTACATTTACAATAGACAGTGTTTTCTTTGTATATTTATTTGCAAGGCGAAGAGCTTCCAAAGTATCAATGGTTTCTCCGGACTGGGATACAACGATCACCATGGATTTTTCATTGATTACCGGTTCTTCATAACGGAACTCCGATGCGATTGCCACGGTAACCGGAATATGCAGGCGGTTCTGGATCATGGTTTTTCCTACCATTCCCGCGTACATTGCAGTACCACAGGCAACGATCGTAATGTCGCTTACATTTTCAAAGAAGGAATCCGCAATGGCATCTTCCGAAAAATCCGGAAGCATATCTTTGATACGTGGGGTAATGGTTCTTGTGATGGCAGCCGGCTGTTCATGAATTTCTTTGATCATGAAATGCGGATAACCATCTTTCTGGGCTGCGGTAACATCCCAGTTTACTTCCATATATTCCGGTTCTACGGAATGACCGTCTAAATCTTCTAACGTAATGCCGTCCGCAGTCATAGTTAAAATATGATATTCCGGCACGATGAAATAACGCTTGTTGTATGCGATAAAAGCAGTCAGGTCAGATGCAATAAAAGCACCGTCATCACAGTATGTTGCAACCATAGGGCTGACATTTCTTACCGCATAAATTTCACCCGGATGATCCTTGAACAGAACGCAGAAGGCAAAGGAACCTTCAATTTCGGCTACTGCTTTGCGCAGAGCTTCTTTTGGATCTCCTTCGTAGAGTTTATTGATCAATGCGGCGGCAACTTCGGTATCCGTCTCGGAAATCAGTTCATCCGTCAGATAGTATTTGGTGGCGAGATCATGATAGTTCTCGATGATACCATTGTGGATCAATGCAACCTGTCCGACCTTATGAGGGTGTGCATTGGCATTGGTAACGCCACCATGGGTTGCCCAGCGGGTGTGGCCGATTCCACACGTAGAATTGTTATCATCATCGCAGATGGCACGAAGATCTTTTACTTTTCCGACAGTTTTCCGAAGTGAAATTTTTCCGGTATCTTTAAAGTATGCAATTCCCGCACTGTCATATCCACGGTACTCAAGGCTTGCAAGTCCTGTCAATAAGACATCCTGGGCTTTTAATTTACCTGTAAATCCAATAATTCCACACATAATTGAAATCTCCTTTTTCTCATATAATTTTATGATTCCGATATTGTTTTCGTTCATCAGAATATTTTTCATTGTACATTATGTGGTAACACGTAAGTGTTATCACCTATGCCAATTGCTTCGCGTAAGCAAATTCTCATGCAATTGGCTCCATCGGGGTACGAATCCTTTGTTCGGATGTTACCATCCTGTTTGTGATTCGTATGCGCAGCCCCATTCCTGCGTTCAGGCATCCGCCGAATCTTCGATCACCTGAATCCTCGTTAACCCTTGTGGTACAGCGAAAGCTGTATCACATTTGCACATTGCTTCCGCGAAAGCGGAATTTTCATGCAATGTGCTCCTTATTTCGGTGCAGCGAAAGCTGTATCACAGGGTACATGGCGCTAAAGTTTTTAACTTTTCGAAATCTGTTTCTCCTTTCTATAACAGACACCCCCATCTTAACATAAACACCGGGGTTCTCACAACCGAAAATATCCACAGAGATTTACAGTAATTGCATAAATTTTTCACGTTACTTACAATCTTAAAAAAATTTATACATCTTTGCCTCTGGTATGATATGATTAATTCCAAATGAAAAACATACAGGGAGGAATCTATGGACGAACAGACAAAACAAAAACGAAAAGATATCGTGGGGTGGGTGATTTACATAGCAGTTCTTCTTGCCATTATTATCACATTCCGTTGTTTTTTGATCGGGCGGGTGCCATCTGAGAGTATGGAACCGACACTGATGGTTCATGACTGGCTCATCGGAGACCGTCATGCATATGAGGAAGAAAAACCACAACGCGGCGATATTGTCATGTTTTATCAGAAAGATGAAAATGAAACCATGGTCAAACGTGTGATCGGACTTCCGGGGGAGACGGTTTCTTTTGTCGGAGGAAAAGTATACATCAATGGGGAACCGCTGGATGAATCGGCTTATCTGGATGACACTGTCGAAACGGATTGTGGAGAAGAAGATAAAACCTTTACCGTTCCGGAGGGCTCTTATTTCATGTTGGGGGATAACCGGGAAATTTCCCTGGATGCGCGATATTGGAAACATACCTACATTACAACGGATGACATGAAGTCGAAGGAAATCCTTATCATCCCGTTTCACAGGCTTCCGTGGTTTTAACCCTTTTGTGTCTTGACACCTGACGGGCATGTGAGTATACTCTATGTAATATGTTGAATGTAACAAGAAATGTCTGTATAGAAGGGTATTTCGTGAAAAGGAGTATTTTATGTTAACGACAAGAGAACTGCAGGACGAGATCATCCGCCTGAAGAAAGAAAAGGATATCTGTATTCTGGCACATGCATATCAGAGTCATGATATCTGGGAGGTGGCTGATTATGTAGGGGATTCCTATGGGCTGAGCGTGCAGGCTGCCCAGGCAGCGCAGAGCACTGTGCTGATGTGCGGAGTCCGTTTTATGGCAGAGACGGTCAAGATTCTGTCCCCACAGAAAAGGGTATTGTTATCCAACAGCAATGCGGGATGTCCGATGGCAGAGCAGATGGATGTGGAACTGATTTCCGGGGTGAAAAAGATGTATCCGGATTATACCGTGGTAGCGTATATTAATACGACTTCCGAGTTAAAAACGATTTGTGATGTCTGTGTAACTTCCTCATCGGCAGTTCAGATTGTAAAGAATATAGAGAATAAAAATATTTTGTTTATCCCGGACTGCAATCTGGGAAAATGGGTGGCTGATCAGGTGCCGGAGAAAAATATCAAACTGCTGCAGGGGGGATGTCCAACGCATGTCCGCATGTCGAAACGGGATGTGGAAAAAGCACAAAAGGCACATCCGGACGCACTTCTTCTGGTACATCCGGAATGTCTGCCAGAGGTTTCCGAACTGGCGGATTATCGGGGAAGTACAACCGGAATCATGGACTATGCAAAGAAAAGTGATGCAAAGGAATTCATTATCGGAACCGAGAACAGTATCGTGCAGCATCTGCAGTTTGCATGTCCGGACAAGCAGTTTTATCCATTATCAAGAGACTGTGTCTGCCACAATATGAAACTGACCACACTCGGAGATGTGTACCAGTGTGTAAAGGGCACCGGCGGAGAGGAAATCAAGCTGGACGAAGAAGTGCGTATAAAAGCAAAACGCTGTATTGATACCATGCTGGAACTTGGCAATTAAAGCAGGTCAGCCTGCAAAGATGCGCGCCCTGCGGAGTCAAAGATGATGCTGTGTCTTCGTGTTCTGAAAACAATTTATGAAGAAAGAAAAGGAAAACTTAAGAGAATCTAAATTGACTTGCAACATAAACTTATATAAAATAAAAAGCGCGGAGATGTTCGCAGAGTTCATTTCAAACGAAGAGGAGGAATTTTATATGATATGTCCGAAGTGCGGCAGTGAAATGCCGGATGACAGTGCGTTCTGCACCAGATGTGGAGCCAGCTTACATACAGGAACACAGGAAAATCAGAATTCGCAGGGAGGACCACAGCAGGGAAATCCGCAGGGGACGCCATACGGCTACGGAAATCCACAGGGAAACAACGGAGCGTATTATGGCAATCCACAGATGAACAATGGGATGCCGTACGGGCAGCCTTATGTAGATCCAAAGGATCATTCCGCAGAATTTGACGGAAAGGATATTGCAGATCACAAACTGTTTGCAATGCTTCCATATCTTCTGGGAATTTTAGGAACCATCGTGGCACTTCTTGTGGCGAAGGATTCTCCTTATGTCGGATTTCATGTGCGTGAGGGAATCAGGATCCTTGTGTCTGAAGTTCTGCTGGGACTGATTACCGTAGTGTTCTGCTGGACCGTTGTCGTTCCGATTGCAGCAGCCATATGTTTTATCATTTTACTGGTTGTCCGTATCATCAGTTTTGTTAACGTCTGCAATGGAAAGGCAAAGGAAGCTGCTATAGTCAGCAATTTCGGATTTTTGAAATAACTTATAAAGATCCAATGAAAAAGAGAAGAAGATTCTGCATGCTATGTAAGAATCTTCTTCTCTTTTTTGTGGAAACATGGGATGTTTAATTGAGAAGAATGGAAAAAGTCAGGGAATTTCCATCTTCACTTTTGGCAGAAATTTTCCCTTTGTGTGCGGTTGCAATGGCGTAGACTACGGTAACATCTTTATACATAGAAGATAAGACGGGAACCTTAAATAAACTTAAAACATTCGTAAGTTTTGCCGTTTTACAGGACAACATATTTTTTACATTGAATTTACATTAGTCTGGTTATGCATTTTACACAGACCCGATAAGATAACAACTGTAATGAGGAACAACATGAAAGAAAGAGGAGAAAATCATGAAAAACAAACTTGTAAAAATGATGGCTTTACTGACAGCAACAACAATGGTCGCTGCAGGTGTGATGGGATGTGGTTCTGACAGCAGTGATGCAAGTGCTGATGCAAATACAGATACAACGGCATCTGATACAACTGCAAATGCAGATACAACAGATGGAGCGGATCTGAGTGGAACCGTTACACTGGCAGGAAGTACTTCCATGGAGAAACTTGCAAATGCCATGAACGAAGCATTCATGGAGAAATATCCGAATGTTTCCGCAACCGCAGAGTTTACAGGGTCCAGTGCAGGAATCGAGTCTCTTACAGCCGGCAGCGTTGATATCGGAGATGCTTCCCGTGCCCTTTCTGACGATGAGAAAAGCCAGGGTGTCGTAGAGAATATTGTGGCAATTGACGGTATCGCAGTTATTACAGATACAGCAAACACAGTCACAGATATTAAGTCTGAAGATCTTGCAAAAGTATATACCGGAGAGATTACAAACTGGAAAGATCTCGGCGGACCGGATGAGCAGATCGTAGTCATCGGCCGTGAGGCGGGATCTGGTACAAGAGATGCGTTTGAGGAACTGATGGATGTAAAGGATTCCTGCAAATATGCGCAGGAACTTGATTCTACAGGTGCTGTTTTGGCAAAGGTTGCAGCAACTCCGGGAGCAGTTGGATATGTATCCCTGGATGTGCTGGATGACACCGTAAATGGATTAAAGATCAACTCTGTAGAGCCGACAGAAGACAATATTCTTGCAGGAGACTATGTATTACAGAGACCGTTCGTAATGGCTACCAAGGGTGAGATTTCTGAGCAGAGCAAGCAGGTACAGGCATATTTCGACTTTATCAACTCTGCAGACGGACAGAATGTTATCAAGTCTGTAGGACTGATCATCCCAAACAGTAAATAATGTAAATTAAGAAACACGTAAACAGGCAAACGAGGATAAAGATATGACAGGCGGCAAAGCAACAAAGCACATCGTGGAAACGATTGCAAAAGTAATATTTCTTATATGCGCAGCCGTTGCCATCGTAGCAGTTCTTTCCATAACGGTTTATATGTTTGCAAAGGGCACCCCGGCACTGGCAAAAGTCGGGGTGATTGACCTGTTATTTGGAACTGTATGGCAGCCGACAGCAGCAACACCATCTTATGGTATTTTGTACATTATTCTGACTTCTATTGTAGGTACTGCAGTGGCAATTCTGATCGGTGTACCGATTGGAATTCTGACAGCGGTATTTATCACAGAGGTTTCCAATAAAAAGCTGGCAGCGATTGTACAGCCGGCGGTAGAGCTGCTGGCAGCAATTCCGTCTGTAATATATGGACTGCTTGGACTTATGGTTTTAAATCCATTGATGTACCGCCTGGAAAAACGGGTGTTTGCGGGAAGTACAACCCATCAGTTTACCGGTGGTTCCAATCTGCTTTCTGCGATTATTGTACTGGCAATCATGATTTTGCCTACGGTAATCAATATCAGTGTTTCCTCCATCCGAGCAGTACCCGGACATTTAAAATCTGCTTCGCTTGCCCTCGGAGCAACACATAGCCAGACGATATTTAAAGTTATGATTCCGGCAGCAAGATCCGGTATTATGACAGGTGTGGTTCTTGGTATCGGCCGCGCGCTCGGAGAAGCCATGGCAATCAATCTGGTTGCCGGAGGTTCGGTAAATCTGCCGCTTCCATTCAACTCGGTACGTTTCCTGACCACACAGATTGTCAGCGAGATGAGTTATGCGGAAGGGCTTCACCGGGAAGTACTCTTTACCGTAGGTCTGGTACTGTTTATCTTTATTATGATCATCAATCTGGTGCTTGCGCAGGTCGAGAAGAAAGGAGCCGTTGAAAAATGACAGGAAGTAATACAAGTATTCGTACGAAAACCAGACATCCGGCGGATTTCTTTACTTATGTTGCCATCTATGTGTGTGCAATTCTTTCCGTTGCGCTGCTTCTCGGAATCATTGTGTATGTATTTGTCAAAGGTATCCGGAGCGTTAACTGGGAATTCCTTACCAGTGTCACTTCGGTGTTAAAAGGAACAACCGGTATTGCGGGAAATATTGTAAATACGCTTTATATCATAATTGTAACCATGCTGATTGCTACCCCAATCGGTGTCGGGGCAGCGGTTTATCTGAATGAGTACGCAAAACCGGGAAAATTGGTCAGCATGATTGAGTTCGCAACCGAGACGCTGGCAGGTATTCCGTCCATTATTTTTGGTCTGTTTGGTATGATGTTTTTCGGACAGACACTTCATCTGAAATATTCCATCCTGACAGGTTCCTTTACTCTGACGCTGATGGTGCTTCCACTGATTACACGTAATACACAGGAAGCATTAAAAACAGTTCCGGACAGTTACCGCAGCGGTGCCATCGGTCTGGGAGCCGGAAAGTGGCATATGATAAGGACTATTTTACTGCCGTCAGCGATGCCGGGAATCATCACCGGTGTTATTCTTGCCATCGGACGAATTGTCGGTGAGTCAGCAGCACTGTTGTTTACAGCGGGAAGCTCGGGCCTCCTCCCGAAGAGCTTTGCCGATCTGTTTGCAAAGGCGAAAATGCCGGCCGGAACTCTTACCATTCAGCTTTACCTGAGTGCGACTAAGGGTGAATTCGGAGTGGCATTCGGTATTGCTGTTGTTCTGCTGATGATTGTTCTTGGCATTAACCTGCTTACCAAAGCACTGGCAAAGAAATTTGATGTCAACCGCAGATAAATATATATAAAGAAATCCTTTGGAAGGTCGCTTCCGAAGGATTTTTGCGTATTTTTGAAAAGCTATGCGCTGGTAGGCATGGGAACATGCGTCAGGTTCTGCCGCACCTCCTGAAACTGTTCCGGAATATCTTCTATAGGCATGTTTTGCAGTACATCGGTGGTGCCGGCTTTTAATGCGGTTTCGTAATACCAGCATTTATAATCCAGGGTATTAAGTGTCTGTTGCAGGGAAACCATCTGCTCCAGCAGGACGGTGCGCTGGTGCTGGAATAACTCTAAACGTTCCTGAATTGTGGAATCTCCCTGTTGCAGAAGGACAATGTATTTTTTGATATCTTTGATTGACATCCCTGCTTTTTTCAGACATTCGATGATCTGCAGCCATTCGTAGTCTTTCTCCCGAAACATCCGGATACCGCCGGAAGAACGTTCCACAAAGGGAAGAAGGCCTTCTTTATCGTAATATCGCAGCGTGGAACCCGCAAGCCCAAGCATTTTTGCCATTTGTCCAACCGTATATGTCATATGCACATTCTCCTTTTTGTAATTGCTTTTTTCTTGGATTATAAATTTCTCTGTGAAATCAGTCAATGGCTGTTTTACGGGTTTCTTAGAAAACTGATTATCCCACAATAAAACGAAAGGCACTTGATTTCTCAAGCGCCTTCCGTTATAATCTAGTTAGAAGCTGATCGGAAGAGATTTCCGATTTGCCCTCAGTTAATTATATTTCATAAAGAAATAGCATCCTAAACTTTGCGAGGGTAGAGGATGCTATTTCTTTTTATTGTTATGGTTGTCTATGTAAGACAGTGCCGCGAAGACTACAAGCAGCAAAGTTAATACTTCTGATGTACTCATAGGGCATCACCCTCTCTTTCGTAATACTAGAGGGCAGTCAACAATCGGAAAATCGCATCCGTACTTCTGTTCGATTACATATTTATTGTACCAAAAATTGAATGGGAAGACAAGAAACAAAATTCCTTGACATATTCCCTTCAAATGCTATTCTTCCAAAATCTTAATCTCAGATGGTTTCACCGCGATCTCTTTCCCGGAATCCAATTCAAGAATGGCGAGGTTCGCGCCCCGCCAGCTACCCGTGTTCTGGTGGAAGGAAACCGGGGCGGGGTCTGCGCATGTGGTTAATGAAAAATAGTGTAAAAATAGTGAAAAATAGTGAAATAATAGTGGAATTTTAATGGAAAAAATTCTTCGATCTGGGTATAATACTATTTGAAAGGAAGGTTTTTTTTGTATGATGAAGGTGACATTAACAAATGAGATTTTAAGTTATATCACAGAGATCGAGCACAACAGATACAAGGTATCATCCGTGAAGTTGTCCAAACCAGTTATGAACAGGCTTCGTAAAAATTCGAAGAAAAAAAGTTCTTACGCTTCAAACAAAATTGAAGGCAATCCGCTGTCGGAAAAACAGGTAGATGAAGTAATCGAGCGCGATGAAAGGAAGCATTATCTGAAACCGGAGCAGGAAGTGCGGAATTATTTTCTCGCTTTGAATTATCTTGAGGAAAAAGTAAGCAAGAAAGAAAAATTTTCCCAAAAGCTTATTTTGGATGTGCAGAAATTGGTGGAAAAGGGTGCTTCCAAGGAGAAAATCGGACTCAGGGGATCCATGCCTCCCGGAGTGCTGTTTGCTGTATATGATTCCAAGACGGGAAATCCTGATTATATTCCACCGGAATATTGCGACATACCGGAGCTGCTGGATGAATTGGTGGAATATGTAAATACAACGGATGACCACCCTCTGATAGTAGCAGCTGTTGTACATTACCAATTAGTGACAATTCATCCGTTTGAAGATGGCAATGGAAGAACTGCAAGACTGTTGTCCGGTTATATTATGGACTTGAACGGCTACGGTTTTAATGGAATTGGATCTCTGGAGGAGTATTTTGCATACGATATTGATGAATATTACGAATCTATCCAGATGGGGCTTCCTGCATTGTATTATTCTGGAAGAGAAAACCCGCCACATCCTGAGATCTGGATTAATTATTTCCTGCGGATGGTAAAACTCTATTCCGGAAAGGTCTGCGATTTACAGCTTGCTTCCGAAGAGGAAGACATTGCCGGAAGTTTATCGTTCTTGAAGGGGAAAGAAAAAGAACTGTTGCAATTTCTGATTAGAAACTATCGGGGAGAGTTTACTCCGATTGAGGTCAGCAGAGAATTGTCGGTAAGTAATAAGACAGTCATTAACAGGCTGGCTGTTCTGGTTAAAAACGGATTTGCAGTTCCCGTATTTGCAAATCAAAGAATCCGGTCTTACGAATTAAGCGAGTTTACCAAAGACCACCAAAAGGAGATCATGAAAGAGATCAGTTAAAACTGGCTGTAATGGCTGGAGATCGAAGATACTACGGTACCCAGAAGGGGCAAAGGGATGCCGCAAACAAAAACATGATCGGGTCCCAGGTACTCCGGAGTATTTACCAGAGCAATTTCCGTTTTAAAAAGATACTTGCCCCGGGTGCCACCAGAGAAATGGACGAGGTAAAAAAACGTGTCCTGAATGATGAGTACAACACGCATTACCTGGACCTTTTGGTAAGCGGTTACGCCCTCGCCCAGTCAAGTGGTGATAAAAAAGCAGCAAACGAATGGCTGAAAGCCGTAACAGCATATAATGAGAAATTTATAGTAAGAAAAGCTGCCTGAAAATATTTAACAAAAAATCCGGGAATACTTATGAATGACAATCATTACGGAAACCGTAATAAAACAATTTCATAAAGGAGGAAGAAATGACGGAACCGGATACTATAAAATTATTGAGAGAATGCGACGCGGGAATCAAGATGGGAACGGCATCCATCGGGGAGGTCCTCGAAAAAACCACCAATGAAAAATTAAAAAAACTGCTGGAAACATGTAAAGAAGGGCATGAAAAACTGAAAGAAGAAATTCAGAATAAACTCGAACAATGTCACGATACGGGAAAAGATCCAAATCCGATGGCACAGGGAATGTCCTGGATGAAAACAAATGTAAAACTTGCCATGGATGAATCGGATGCAACGATCGCAGATCTGATAACGGACGGCTGTAACATGGGAGTAAAATCTTTAAGCCGTTATCTGAACCAGTATCAGGCTGCAGATGAGGAAACAAAGGATATTGCAAAGAAATTGATAAAACAGGAAGAAGAATTAAGCATTCATATGCGGTCATTCTTATAATTTAGGTTGAATTTTGTATAAAAGCACACTATAATATATAGAGTTTATATATTAAAAAGAAGGATGTGAAGTGATGAAACTAGGAAATCCTAAGACAAATGCGGACGTCCAAATGTCGGAAGCATTTGTCACAAGTGTGTTTTTGGCACTGTCCGGAGGTTTTCAGGATGCGTATACATACTTTACGCGTGAGGAAGTATTTTCCAACGCACAGACGGGAAATATTGTTTTGATGAGTACGCACCTGATGATGGGAGAATGGCTGGATGTGTTACGATACTTATTACCGCTTCTGGCATTTGCATCGGGTGTTTTCTTTGCAGAGAAGATTCATGTGATCTTTAAATATGCTAAGAAACTGCACTGGCGGCAGGGTGTGCTTTTGATGGAAATTGTGATTCTGTTTTTTGTTGGATTCATGCCAAAACACCTGGATCTGCTGGCTACCGTGCTGGTATCGTTTGCATGTGCAATGCAGGTACAGACGTTCCGGAAAGTAAGCGGATATTCTTATGCAAGCACAATGTGCATCGGAAATCTTCGTAGCGGAACAGAAGCATTTACCGGTTATCTGCAGACCCATGACACAGAAAAATTAAAAAAGGCACTGTATTATTTTGGCATTATTTTATTTTTCGGACTCGGGGCTGGTATTGGAGGAAATCTCTCTATCCGGTTTGGATATCATATGATCTGGGTATCGAGCGGACTGCTTCTGATCAGTTTTCTGCTTATGTTTGTGGAAAAGATGGACCGGTAAATTCATCGGAAAGATATCATCGTGGTCTCTATGCCAATAAAATTCATGTAAAAGATACCGTTGTGGTACCTATATACCGAAAATTAAATATTTAGATACCGGAAAGTCTCTATAGATCAAAAATTGCTTCTTCAGGTACCACTTTTATGAAAAAAGCGGTATCCGGAGAAGCAATTTTTATCATATAGGTGACATGTCCAGATTTCTAGCATTAAAATTTTGAGAAAACGTCACCTTAGGCTTTAATTTTTCATCTATAGATACCGGGCCTTATCATCAATTAAT
>ENA-OPMS01000240-OPMS01000240.1-human-gut-metagenome-genome-assembly--contig:-NODE-240-length-11212-cov-1.347495_pt1 | contig 11212 bp, 8 predicted proteins | sample MGYA00241530_ERZ501758 | MGnify/ENA primary metagenome ERZ501758 (study PRJEB25962, sample SAMEA2042563) | human gut metagenome | biome: human gut; feature: human-associated habitat; material: faeces...
CTTGCATTAAAGGAATGTCTTACAAGCCGATATAAGAGAGAAGAATATATACTTACTGATAAGCTTACTATGACTTATTTTAATAAGCAGGAGGATATCCGTCCATTCTTTGAGAGCCAGCTGGAGGCATGTGGTGTTGAATATTTTGATTTTTATCTTATGCATTCACAGTCAAAGGATACATTTGAGCATTTTAAGAAATGTCGTGCATATGAAACAGCGCTGGAGTTAAAGAAGGAAGGAAAGATACATCATTTTGGAATCTCATTTCATGATAAGGCGGAGGTGCTTGAGGAAATATTAAAGGAATATCCACAGATTGAAGTTGTGCAGATACAGTTTAATTATCTTGATTACGAGGATCCTGCTGTACAGAGCAGAAAGTGTTACGAGGTCTGCCGTAGGTATAATAAGCCGGTTATAGTTATGGAGCCGGTAAAGGGAGGTAATCTTGTAAATCTTCCAGAGGATGCAGCAAAGATACTGGATAACCTTAATGGTGGAAGTGCAGCAAGCTATGCGGTACGTTTTGCAGCAAGCTTTGATGGTGTGATGATGGTTCTTTCTGGAATGAGTAATATAGAACAGATGGAAGATAATCTAAGCTATATGAAGGAATTCAGGGCACTTGACGATACAGAGATGGCTGCAGTTAAAGCAGTTGCAGAGGTTTTTAATTCAAATCATATGATTGCGTGTACAGCCTGTCGTTATTGTGTTGAAGGATGTCCAAAGCATATTTCTATACCAGATCTTTTTGCCTGCATGAATGCAAAGACAGTATTCCATGACTGGAATGCAGATTGTTATTATAATGATGTACATACAATTAATAATGGTAAGGCAAGTGATTGTATACGCTGCGGAAAATGTGAGAAGGTCTGTCCTCAGCATCTTCCAATAAGGGAATTGTTAGAGAAGGTCGCTAAGGAATTCGAGAAGAAGGCAGATTAAAAAAGTATAATGATATATATAAATAAAAGATTTGATTGAAATATTCGGTAAGTTAAATCAATAATTAATATGATTTATATATTTACTATGGCGTTAGTGAAGATGATGTTAAGCTTTCAAGGCCTTATACTGTTTGCTATTTGTATTGATATCATTATAGGTATTACCTAAACCGTTAATATTCATTGACATATAAAAGCCTCCCTGCAAATAAATTCAAAATCCGTTTAGAATCAGCACTATATATAATATATTGTCGCAAATTCCAGAAAATTAATAACACAGTATATAATATAAAATGCTTTTCACGATATAATTAGGTAAGATTTATGATTTGAAATGAGGAAAAACATGTACATATGACTTTATAGAATTCGCGTATAATCATAAAAAATAGGGTTATAATACTTGCGTATAATCAAAAAATAAATTACAATGTGCGTATAATCATAAAAATCAGAACTAATATATATGCGTATAATCTGGAGGAACCATGATATTAAAAAGAAAAATATATAAAAAACTACTGGAATGGAAAAATGAATGTCAGGGGAAAAAAGCTTTACTGATAGAAGGCGCCAGACGTATTGGAAAGTCTACCATCTGCGAAGAATTTGGAAAAAACGAATACGAAAGTTATCTTCTGATTGACTTTGCTAAAAAAGATAAGGAAGTCGAAATGTATTTTGAGCGATATCTGAATGATCTGGATACATTTTTTATGCTGTTACAGACACATTTTGGAACAAAACTGACAGAGAGAAACTCTCTTATTATTTTTGATGAGGTACAGATGTTTCCACAGGCAAGAGCTGCGATAAAATATTTGGTTGCAGATGGAAGATATGATTATATCGAAACTGGCTCATTGATATCTATCAGAGAAAATGTAAAGAATATTGTCATACCGTCAGAAGAAAGAAATATCAATATGTATCCATTGGATTTCGAAGAATTTGCAATAGCATTAGAAGAAGATTTGCTGGTTGAATATATTAAAAAATGCTTTGAAAAAAGGGAACCTTTGGAAAGAAGTATGCATAATCAGGCAATGCTTTTGTTTCATCAGTATATGCTTGTTGGTGGGATGCCTATGCCTGTAGTGGCATTTATTGAAAGTAAAAAAGATTTTACAGAAGCGGATAAAGAAAAAAGGGATATTCTTAAATTGTATCGGGAAGATATTATGAAGATAGATATGAGATATAGAAGCAAAGTTCTTGCAATCTATGACCAGATTCCGGGATTTCTTTCACAGCATGAAAAAAGAGTTGTATTCAAAAAGCTACAAGATGGTAGTTATGCAGACCAGTATGAAGAAACTTTTTTCTGGCTGTCGGATTCTATGATATCCAATGAGTGCTTTTTGTGTAATGATCCGAATGTTGGCTTATCATTGAATGAGACAAGAAGCTATGTAAAGTGTTATATGGGTGATACCGGACTTTTGGTAAGCCATGCATTTGATGAGAATGAATTACTTGAAGATGAAGTATATAAACAGATATTGGCAGGCAAATTACAGATTAATGAAGGAATGCTTTATGAAAATGCAATAGCTCAGATGCTGGTGGCGAATGGACATAAGTTATATTTTTATACACACTATAATGAAAATAAGCACCGAAATGATATGGAAATTGATTTTATCATTTCAAATAATAGCAGATTAAAATATAAGATGTTTCCGATTGAAGTAAAGTCTGGAAAGCAATATAAAACAACCTCATTAAATAATTTCAGAGAAAAATACAAGGAGCGCATAGGGGAAAGTTATATTATTCATCCAAGAAATTTAATTGTAAAAGATGGAATTATATGCATTCCACCATATATGACGATGAATATATAAAAATCTGACATACACACTTGACAATATGTCTCTGAGCGTGGCGTAGGTGAAGGAGTGAGAAACTATGGCATTAAGCGAGAGGAACTTTTTGTAGTTTCTAAGGTTGCAGCAGAGCATAAGACATATGAAACTGCTATGACTGGTATTAATGAAACACTTGAAAAGATGGGACTTGATTATCTGGATATGATGAGTATTCATTCACCATAGCCATAGGCGCTTGTTCAGAAGGAACTATATCCAAGGATAACATCTAATACAGTTGTGGCCTGACGTAGAAATATTCCAACATCTCTTGCAGTAGGGGAATTCATTAAAGAAATACAGTTATATACTAATATATTATCAGGAAGAAGGTAAAGAAGCCATAGAGATGAAACCAGGTGACTGTATCAATATTCCTGCAGAAGTTAAGCATTGGCATGGTGCAGCACCAGATAGCTGGTTTTCACATCTGGCAGTTGAAGTACCAGGTGAAGAAACATCTAACGAATGGTGTGAATCTGTAACTGATGAGGAATATAGCAGATTAAAGTGATTTTCTAAACCATATTGATATAATTGGTCAAAAATATTTACAAATGCATTGACAACACACAATTCAGTTGTTATGATTAGTATCATTAAAAGGGAGTAGCTAGCCAGAACGTGTTCACTTCTTCGTCAGTACAGTTATTACAGCTAACAGATTACAGCTAACAGGTGTGATAACTCGGAAAGTGATTAAATAGCGAGACTTTTACTGTAATGCAGTAGGAGTCTCTTTTTTATTGAATTTTTATTAAAAAAATCCTATTGAATCATATGTTATTTACATTATCTGAATGTAAAGTGATTGGGACATATAAGACATACTACTGCAGCACATAAGAATTAGCATATTAATTAAATGTCTAAGAAAGAAGAGGTAGCGTATGGTTTTACATGTATTTATTTTATTGGTAGGATTTTTGTTTTTAGTTAAAGGTGCAGACTGGTTTGTTGAAGGTGCAGCAGGAATCGCAAGAAAGCTTGGAATACCACAGCTTGTTATAGGACTTACGATAGTTGCGATGGGAACAAGTATGCCAGAGGCGGCAGTAAGCATAACAGCAGCACTTAACAATAACGCTGGAATAACGATTGGTAATATCGTTGGAAGCAACATTCTTAATATTCTTATAATTCTTGGTATAACAGCAGTTATAACCAATGTAGCCATTCAGAAATCAACTTTATTATATGAAATTCCATTTATGATAGGAATAACAGCATTGCTTCTTGTATTTGGATTAACAGGTTCGTCTATAACATTTATAGAAGGGGTAGTATTTCTGTTATTGTTTATCGCATTTCTTGTGTATCTTTTTATTATGTCAAAAAAAGGAGAGGTTCAGGAGGAAGGAGAAATCAAGGATATTCCTGTATGGAAATGTCTTCTTTTTATGGTAATAGGCGGAGTTATGGTTGTTAAGGGAAGCGATTTTGCAGTAAGCGGTGCATCCTGGATAGCAAGATTCTTTGGCATGAGTGAAAGATTCATAGGACTTACTATTGTGGCATTCGGAACATCACTTCCAGAGCTTGTAACATCAGTTGCTGCAGCCAGAAAGGGTAACGCTGGAATAGCAATAGGTAATATTGTAGGAAGTAATATATTCAATATATTATTTGTAATTGGAATAACAGCACTAATATGCAACGTACCATTTGAAAGTAAGTTCTTAATAGATACAGTAATTGCAATATTTAGTGGAGCCTTGTTATGGATTGGTACTTATAAGCATAAGGAGTTAAGAAAGCCTTGTGGAATAGTGATGTTAATCTGTTATGCAGCGTATTTTGTGTATCTGTGTGTGCTGTAAAAATATCAGCCTTGGGGTCAGGTTATAAAAGCTTGGTATATTTCAGCGGGTTTTAGAAGGAGCTTCACCATATTTTTTCTTAAAGCATCTGTTAAAATAAGATATATTGTCAAAGCCGCATTCAACTGCAATCTGTGTAACTGGAAGGTCAGTAGATGTAAGCAGGCGTGAGGCAATGAGCAGACGGTAATCATTAAGATAGCTTATAAAGGAGGTTCCAGTACATTGTTTAAAGAATTTCATAAAATGTGATTCGCTGAAATGGCATTCCTTTGCAATATCCTGAATTGAGATTGCATGAGTATAGTTATTTTCAATATAAGTTATTATCAGTTTTAATTTATTTCTTTTGCTGCTTGAGAGGCTGTCAGATACTTCATTGTTAGATGCACACAAATAATGTGTGTTAAGTGCAAAAAAGAAGTTGTATAGGCAGCCTCTTATTTTTAATTCATATCCTGCTGGAAATGTTTCGCATACTTTGTCTGCTTCATCTATGCAGCTTATGATTTCCTTATATTTTTGTTCTGATGGCTTGATTATACAGGTCATATCATTATCAGAGTTGTTAATATGTCCGAAATATTCAAAAGTATTTCTGTCATATTCTTTAGGAAGAAGCATATTAATATTAAATATTATATTTTCATATTTCAGGACAGAATTATCATAATTAGTTATAGAATGAATCCTTCCGGGATAAACTATCAAAAGATCCCCCTGACCTACTAAATACTGGTTCAAGTCAATGTTAACAAGCCCTTTTCCTTCTTTAATGTATATAAGCTCCATTTCGTTGTGCCAATGCAGAGGAACTACTGCAAAGTCCTGTGGAATAGTGCATGGGTATGTATTATATGAAAAGTCAGTATTGTAGTGGCTCTTGGTTTCATGGAGAGTTTCGTATGATGAATCAGGCATAATAATCCTCCTTTATTTCAATTATGATAGTATTGTACAAGAAAACGATATAATAAATCAAGAAAAATATATATATTGAGATATAATCATACTAGTGTCAAAACTAAAAAGCAGTCCGTAGGTATCAAAGTTAAGAGCTTTTGATTCCGACATCATATTTATAACAATATCAGAATGGAGAGTGGAATTATGTCAGATAAATTGAATTCTATAAGTAATGAATTATTGAATAAGAATCTTAAAGCCTGTAGTAATGAGGAATGCTATGAGGTTATTAAGGAGTACGTTGCAAGGCTTGAAGTATTGAGGGAGAGAGAGGATAAATATTTACAGTCAAAGCTTGGAAAAAAATTATATTATATATCAGCAGAATTTCTTATAGGAAAGCTGATGTCAAACAACTTAATTAACCTTGGAGTGTATGATGAGGTCAGGGCTGAGCTTGAGGCAGCAGGAAAGGAACTTGCGCAGATTGAAGAGATTGAAAGTGAGGCTTCACTTGGCAATGGTGGACTTGGAAGACTTGCAGCATGTTTCCTTGATTCACTTGCAACTCTTGAATATCCAGCTTATGGATGTGGTATCAGATATAAGTATGGTATGTTCAAGCAGGAGATTAAGGACGGATATCAGGTAGAGGTTCCTGATAACTGGTTAAAGGATGGCAATCCATTTGAGATTAAGCGTTCTGAATACAGATATGAAGTCAAGTTTGGTGGATATGTGCGTTCTTACAGAGATGAAGCTACTGGACGTGATATATTCGTTCAGGAAGATTACCGTTCAGTTATAGCTGTTCCTTACGATCTTCCAGTTATCGGATATGGTAACAACACAGTCAATTCACTTAGAATATGGGATGCAGAGCCAGTTAATACATTTAACTTAAGCTCATTTGACAAGGGCGATTACCAGAAGGCTATAGAGGAAGAGAACCTTGCAAAGAATATTGTAGAAGTTCTTTATCCTAACGATAACCATTATGCAGGTAAGGAATTAAGACTTAAGCAGCAGTATTTCTTCGTATCAGCATCAGTTCAGAGAGCTGTTGAAAGATATAAGAATATGCACAATGGTGATGTAAAGAAGCTTTATGAGAAGGTTACATTCCAGCTTAATGATACACATCCAACAGTTGCAGTTGCAGAGCTTATGAGAGTCCTTATGGATGAGAATGGTCTTGAATGGGATGAAGCATGGGATGTAACAACTAAGACAGTTGCATATACTAACCATACTATTATGGCTGAGGCACTTGAGAAGTGGCCTATTGAGCTGTTCTCAAGACTTCTTCCAAGAATCTATCAGATAGTAGAGGAAATCAACAGAAGATTCGTTGAAGATATTAAGGCAAAGTACCCAGGAGACCAGGAAAAGGTCAGAAAGATGGCTGTTATATATGATGGTCAGGTTAAGATGGCTAATCTTGCTATATGTGCTGGATATTCTGTCAATGGTGTTGCAAGACTTCATACAGAAATCTTAGAGAAGCAGGAGCTTAAGGATTTCTATGAGATGATGCCAGAGAAGTTCAACAACAAGACTAATGGTATCACACAGAGAAGATTCCTTCTTCATGCTAATCCACTTCTTGCAGACTGGATTACAGACAAGATTGGTGATGGATGGGTAACAGACCTTAAGCAGCTTGAAAAGATGCTTGTATATGTTAATGATGAAAAGGCAAGACAGGAATTCATGCAGATTAAGCATAAGAATAAAGTAAGACTTGCAAAGTATATCAAGGAGCACAATGGAATAGATGTTAATCCGGATTCTATATTTGATGTACAGGTAAAGAGACTTCACGAATATAAGAGACAGCTTCTTAATATTCTTCATGTTATGTACCTTTACAATGAAATCAAGAAGAATCCTGATATGGATATTGTTCCTAGAACATTTATCTTTGGTGCAAAGGCTGCCGCTGGTTATAAGATTGCAAAGCAGACTATAAAGCTTATCAATAATGTTGCAGATGTGATCAACAATGATGAATCTATTAATGGAAAAATTAAAGTAGTATTTATCGAGAATTACAGAGTATCTAACGCTGAGATTATATTTGCAGCAGCAGATGTATCTGAGCAGATATCTACAGCATCTAAGGAGGCTTCAGGTACAGGTAACATGAAGTTTATGCTTAATGGTGCAATAACACTTGGCACTATGGATGGCGCTAATGTTGAGATAGTACAGGAGGTTGGAGAGGAGAATGCCGTAATATTCGGTCTTCGTTCTGATGAAGTTATCCGTTATGAGAATGAGGGTGGCTATGATCCTATGGAAATCTTCAACAACGACCAGAATATAAGAGAGGTTCTTATGGAACTTATCAATGGTAAGTATTCTAAGGAAGATCCAGAGATGTTCAGGGATATCTACAACTCACTTCTTAACTCACAGGAGGGAAGAAGAGCAGATACTTACTTCATTCTTAAGGACTTCCGTTCTTATGCAGAAGCACAGGCTAAGATTGATAAGAGATACAGGGATGAGACTGGCTGGGCTAAGACAGTTATGATTAACTCGTTTAAGGCAGGTAAGTTCTCATCAGACAGAACTATTGAAGAGTATGCAACAGAAATCTGGAAGCTTACTAAGACACCAGTTAAGTTAAAGTAAAGGTTGCAAAATATAGAATAATATCTATCCGGTATTCATACATTTTATCTAGGAGGCTAGATAAAGTGTATGAGACTGGATAGATTTTTTTTACCCCGTATTATAATCAGAGGAGTGGGTTTAATCGGGGAAAGAATAGATGAAGCGGCGACAGACAAGCAGTATATAGAATATAAGAAGGCAAGAAGAAGGAACGATACACAAGGGTATGTCATAAGCAGCTGCGAGGCAGGGAATTATGATTACAAGGATTATAATTATTATAAAAGCAGGAGGGGAGAAGATAATTATTCATTAATTAAGGAAGAAAGCAGGAAAGGCCACAGTATAGTCAGGAAATGTATGGAGATAATGATATTTATCGCCATTTATTTGCTGGTGCCATCGGTTATTACGCTGAAGCTTACAGGTGTTGTTGATATGGCTGTGAGTGAAGAGATAGCTGATGGAAGGACGATAACAGTGAATTATAAAAATGCATCACAATCTGTAGAGGTTGAGAAGTTTGTTTCAATGGTTCTTGCCGACAGATTGTATATGGGTGATGAGATTGAACTTCTAAAAGCAGAAAGCATTATGATAAGGACAGATATATACCGTTTAATGGGTGAAAGGATGAACATAGACAGTAGTCAGCTTGGTATGTCGTATATGACATCAGGACAGATGAAGAAAAAGTGGGGAAAGGACTATTTGGATAATTATAACCTTGTAAATGACTGTGTAGCAGCGACAAATGGCATGACAATAAGCTGTAACGGGCAATATATAGAGGCAAGGTATACATACGTAACAGCAGGTTATACGCTTTCTGGCAAGGATATGTTAGGAGATGATTATTCATATCTTATGGCAGTTGAATGTCCTAAGGATAAAGAAGCAAAAGAATATTTTGTCGTTAAGACTGTTAATAACAAGGATTTTGTTAATGCATTTGAAAAAGCATACGATGGTCTGACACTGGATAAAAAGGGGCTTGATAAGCAGGTACAGGTTGTATCGGTAAGCAGTGATGGATATGTATCTAAGATGCAGGTCGGCAATATGGTGATGACAGGAAGCACATTTGCAAAGATTCTGGGACTGAATTCACCTAATTATAAAATAGAATATATGGATAGTGGCGTAAAGATAACAACAACAGGAGTGGGAGATGGTTTCGGGGTTAGTGTATACACGGCACAGAATATGGCAGAGAGTGGTGCAACTTATGAGGATATTTTAAAAACATTTTATAGTGGGGTGAGTATCGGGACTTAAAGTGGCTGAAAAGAAGATAAAGAAATATATAGCTGTGGAGTGTTTAACGAGAATATATTAGAGAATATATTACAAGAGATTAAGAATCCTTTACGGATATTTTACGTAATAAAACATATAGATTTTAATAATACTCTTTATATTATAAGCAATCTTTGGTTAAGAAACATATTTTATCTCTGCAAAATACGTATCGCAGGGTGGAAATATTATATTAACCTAAGGTTGCATTTTTATGTTGGAGCCAGCATTTCAGATTGGGAAAGCAGCAACAGAGGCTGAATATGAAATGTCTGATGTCCAGCATAATGTCAATAAGACATAATATCAGGAGGAAGATATGAGAAGAATGAAAAAGGTTGCAGCAGCAACACTTACAGCAATGATGGTAGCAAGTCTGGCTATGGGAACAACAGAAACATGGGCAAGAAGCTCAAAGAGGGCAGCATGGAATAATGCAGCAGCAGAATCAACAGATGTTGAAATGGAAGTAAAGGATGCCTGTTATACAGAGGATGGAAAAGAAACAGATGCTCATAATGTTAAATCAAATGTATATGCAAACAGCACAGAATGGGCAGAATGGAAGACTAAGTGGGAGAGCGTAAGAACTAACTTCTGTCAGATAGCATTAACTCCAGGTGAGGATGCAGCTAAGCTTAATGCAGCATGGTATTCAACAACTAAGGATGAAACTCCTAAGATTAAGCTTATGGATGCTTCTGGAAAAGAAATAAAGACATATGAAGGTAAACAGTCAGTTGAAGCTGATGTTGAGACTGTTAAGGATGGAGACAAGACATATACATTATATCCATGTAAGGTTACTGTAACAGGACTTGCAGAGAATACTTCTTACAAGTACCAGTATTATGTAAATGGAGCATGGTCTGAGACATATGACTATAAGACACAGTCAACAGACAGCTTCTCAGTAATGTATGTAGGTGATCCACAGATAGGTGCTTCTACAAACCAGCTTGGTAACCAGAATAAACAATACTATGCAATGAACGATTCATACAACTGGTATCATACACTTAACAATGCTGTTAAAAAGTTCCCAGGCTTAAGCTTTATTATGTCAGCAGGTGACCAGATTAACCAGACTGGTGTATCCAACGATGCTGATAAGCTGGAGCAGCAGATAGAATATGCAGGTTTTCTTAATCCATCTGTACTTAGAAGTCTTCCTGTTGCTACAACAATCGGTAATCATGATTCTAAGTCAGTTAACTATTCTAATCATTTTAATTATCCTAACAAGCAGACAAGCGATGCTAATACAGCATCAAAGACAACTGCAGGTACAGATTATTACTTCACATATGGCAATACATTATTTATAAGTATTGATACCAACAACTATAATGTTGCTACACATGAAAATGTGATAAAGGAAGCAACAGAGAAGAATCCTTCTGCAAAGTGGAGAATACTTATGTTCCATCAGGATATTTATGGCTCTGGTTATGACCATTCAGATTCAGATGGTATTGTTCTTAGGACACAGCTTACTCCTGTTATAGATAAATATGATATAGATGCGGTTCTTCAGGGACATGATCATACATATTCAAGAACATATCAGATATCGTCAGATGGTTCTGACAGCCATAAAAAATATACAAAAGAAAATATGCCATCAACAGATGATAAAGAGAACTTCACAGCATATATTAATGATAATAACTGCTATAACCTCAAGTCAGGCAAGGAGGATTCAAGCAAGGTAGTAGATCCAGAAGGTACTGTA